>Ga0193697_1000075_pt1 | contig 38181 bp, 35 predicted proteins | sample L3m2metaG_FD_145073 | JGI IMG/M metagenome (GOLD analysis project Ga0193697, IMG submission 145073) | Soil microbial communities from a riparian zone of the East river system, Colorado, United States - L3m2 | ecosystem: Environmental > Terrestrial > Soil > Riparian zone | place: USA: East River...
CGGCCTCCTTGACCTTCCGTAACGGATTGCGAGACGGTGAGAGGTAGAGATTCTTGGCGAGCTGCTGGGTGATCGTGCTGGCGCCGCGCAGCCGGTCGCGATTACGCCAGGCGGCGCGCACCGTCGTCCACGCGCCGCGCCCGGACTCGACGCCCAGTGCGTCGCCGATCTCCACGAAGTCGATGCCGTGATGCGTTCGGAAACGCCAGTCCTCGCCGACGATCACGAGGCGCGGCACGATCGGCGCGACGGCGTCGAGTTTCGTCCACTTGAGGCGCGGACACGACGCCGCGTGGAGCCGCATCATCGCCGAGCAGCGCGGCGCATGATCGCGCCACCAGATGGGTGGCGGCCACACGCCGAACACCCAGACCGCGGCGAGCGCCGCTGTCCCTAGCACAACCCGCCGTGCAATCCTAGCTTTCGCGACCGCCATGGATCTCGCAGCTCTCCAGGAGCGCCTGCAACAGGCGCTGGGTCAGGAATTTACCGTCGGGCCGCTCCTCGGGCAGGGTGGCTTCGCGGCCGTGTTCCGCGTACGCGACACGACGTTGAACCGCGACGTCGCCGTAAAGGTCCTCGATCTCGACCTCGCGCCCTCCCCCACGCTCGCTGAGCGGTTTCTCCGCGAAGCGCAGACTATTGCCCGGCTCGAGCACCCGCACATCGTGCCGATCTACAAGGTCGGCCGGCACAAGGTCGGCCGAAAGGAAGAAGTCCTCTACATCATCATGCGCTGCATCGACGGCCCGTCGCTGCGGCAGCTGCTCGGCACGCACAAGCGGCTCTCGGTCGGCGACGCGGCGCGCATCGTGCGCCAGGTCGCCGATGCCCTGGCCTATGCGCACGGCCACGACATCGTCCACCGCGACATCAAGCCCGACAACATCCTGCTCGACCGCAGCGGCCATGTCCTGGTCACCGACTTCGGCATCGCCAAGGCGGCGCAGGCCGCGACGGCGCAGCAGCTGACCACCGAGGGAATGATCATCGGGACGCCGCAGTACATGAGTCCCGAGCAGGCGTCCGGAGACAAGGTCGACGGCCGGTCCGACATCTACTCGCTCGGCATTGTCCTGTACCAGATGCTGTCGGGAGAGCCGCCCTTCGACGGCGACTCGTCGGCATCGATCCTCGCCAAGCAGCTGACGCAGGTGCCATCGCCGATCCGCCGCAGCCGGTCGGACGTGCCCGAAGAGCTGGGGTTCGTGCTCGAGCGGATGTTGGAGAAGAACCCCGCGCGCCGGATGCAATCCGCCGCGGAGCTGAGCCGCGCGCTGGTCGACGCGCTGCCGACTGCGGCGCGCGACCGCGTGCGCATGCCGTTCCGCCGCCGGCTTGCGTCCATGGCCATGAAATCCCTCATCGGCTTGGGCGTCGCGGGGTGCCTCGCGTTCATTGCGTTTGTGGCAGGCGCCGCGGTGGTCGCGTACACCGTGTTCAGCAAACCGCCCAAGGTCGTGGCGACCTATCCGTTCCCGGACAGCCTCGCCCGAGTGCTGCGCGAGCGTCGCGCCCTGACACCGGGAGACACCGCCGACTACGCCTTCCAGCCGGGAGGCCAGGAGGACACAACGTTGCTCCTGGTCACGCGGCGACGCGCGGTGGTGCTGACCCCGCACCAGGTGCGGACCTACGCGCGGGACAGCGTGCGGCCGGGGCTCGATCTGGATTTTCGCGGTGCATTCTTCTTCAGGTTCGTGCTGCGCCAAAGTCCCCAGCCCCCCGACACTGTGTTTCGCGCATTGTCGTTTCGGGATTTTCTCGAGCTGGGGCCGCGGCTCGACAAGCTGTTTCCGGAACAGACGCGCGGCGGCATCCGCGTCAGGCGGGGCCGCACCGGCGTTCGCGTTGGGCCGCGCTAGTGGCGCGGCGCGTTCGGCTGCCGCGTCGACACGCCCCACAAACTGATGGCGTCCACCCCGGAGAGGTCTCCGGGACTCGAGGCCACCAGACCCACGCGGTCGGGCCCGCCGAGGCTGAGCCCCAACGAGAACGCGCCGCGCCGTAAGCCGCCGTCGGTGTCGACTCGGGCGAGGACGCCCAGCGGCCACCTGCCGCCAGATCCCTGCCAGCTCAAACCCAAGGCATATCCCATCACGGAGTCGGACGTGAGCCGCGCGTGGATCGACAGCGCCGACGCGGGTCCCAGGGGCCGCCACGTCGCGCCCGGGATGAAGGTGACCCGTTGCTGCAGGCCACGCACGACGGGCTGGCCGATGTTGGCGATGACGCCGCCCACCGTCAGGGACGTAGCGCCTTCGATCGAGTAGGTGAGGCCGACGTCCCAGCCCGTCGCCTTGGTATCGCCACGATAGAGTGCCATCGCGGCCCCACCGGCGAGGTTCCGCGCCCCGCCCGCGAGTCCCAGACGGTACGTGTGTCCGCGCCGGCCGCTGTCGAAGACGTCACGCTGGTACGCGAATGCCAGCCCTCGCGAGTTGAACCCCGCGCTTATCTGCCGCAGCCGGCCTTTACTCCCCGGGTCTTGCACGGCGATGTCCGCATAAATCGACGCTTCGCGCAGTATCCCGAGCCCGGCGGGGTTGACCCATACGGCTCGGGCGTCGCGCACATCAGTGGGATGGAGGTATGCGATGGCGCGATTCTGGGCTACTTCCTGCGCCGCGGCGCACGCGGGCAGCGCGAGGATGGCGGCGAGCGCCGCGATCCGCACTACGGCAGCACCGTGACGGTCGAGTGCGTGATCTGGCGGACCGGAACTGTCATACCCTGCATCGGCAGGCCGACAGTGATGGAGGAGCTGTCGTGAGCCTCACCGCCCAAGTACCGGCCATCCACCGCGACGAACTGCACGCCGGTGCGTGAGCCCGTGCCCGTGACTTCGAGGGGCTGGTTCATCTGAGTGCCAGATCCGGACACAGAATACGTGGAGTTCGACTCAATCCGGAGGCACCGACTGCCGTTGCGTTCCTCCCAGGTGCCAGTCCGCGAGTGCGCGACCACCTTGATGTTGACGTCGATGGCCACGCGGTCATTGGTCGACGTGGTGTCGGTCCAATCGGCGCCCGGCTTGAGACCCGCGAGCGGCATTCTGGGATAGAAGTTCCGGAACGAGCCGATGACCTGAACCAGGACCTGCGCGATCGAGGAGTCGGACGTCGAGGTCTGCATGAACTCGCCGGCCGGCGTCAGGTGACCGGTGTACCGCAACCCTCGTCCAGCCGCGAGATTGACCGTCGGGGGAATAGTCGTCCCCGAATCCAGGACGACGGAATCGACGGTGAAGGTGAGCGGGTACCCGATGCTGTCGGCGGGGCCAACGATCGTCGCGGCTAGAAAGACTCGGAGGCCTTGGTCGGCCGTTCGCGTCTGGCCTGGGTACTGCTCCTCGACGTGGCTCCGGTGATGGACCACGTAGCGCAGCGCGCTCGGCCCCAGTCGAACGACATCCCCTCCGCCCCGCGTGATGGGGGCCGTGACGGCGGGAGGAGCGACCGGGCCGGGCACGGCAGGGCCCGGGGGCGGCGCGACCGTGCCGGTCTTGGGCCCGCAGGCGGTGACGGCGCAGATCGTCGCTGCGGCTGACAGAACGCGAAGCTGCATCGGTCTCCTAGGGGACGGAGGGACGGTCAGTCTTGGTCCGGCCAAAGATCGCGACCATCTCGGGCCCGTCGCTCGACACGCGCAGCAATTTCCAGCCACGCTTGCGCATGTCGGCCCGCCAGCCCAAGAGTTTTTCCCACTCTTCGTTGGTCGTACGGAACACCCGGAGGTCGGCCACGGCCTCCCAGTGAGCGGGATAGGGCTTAGTGCTCGTCACTGGGGGGGAAGTGGTGGGGCCATAAGCCGAGTTCTGTTTACTCGTTGGTACGAGCAGATGGTCATCTCTCTGGGATGGCTGTCGCCAGCCACCTCGTGCGGCCTACCCGCAGCTCAAGTGACCCGGGCCGGGTCTCGCTGCTTACTTGGCCTTGCTCCGACCGGGGGTTACCGTGCCACGCCTGTTACCAGGCGCGCGGTGGGCTCTTACCCCACCTTTTCACCCTTACCCTTTGGATACAAGGGCGGTCTGTTCTCTGTGGCCCTTTCCGTCGCCTTTCGGCGCCCAGGCGTTACCTGGCGGTCTACCCTGTGGAGCTCGGACTTTCCTCGATAGGCCCCTTCTGCCGGCCTACCGCGACCAACGCACCCCACCACCCTCCTACCTCACTACGGTCGAAAGCTACCGGCCGCCGGGTCCCCCGGGCAAGACTCACCGCGCCAGACGCCGGATCAGGCGCCCCAGGCTGTCCGCCCGCGCGCCGGGAAGCCAGAACCCGTCGTGTTCCACGAAGGCAACGCGCCGCAGCCGTGGCCAGTCGCTCGTGGCCGCGCGCTCCGGAATCAGGCTCATGGCTGACAGCGCGTAGATGCCGCGCGCCCGGTAATGCGCCAGCACGTCCCGGACGCGCGGTTCGCGCGTCCACAACAACACAGGCGAATCGGGCGCCGACAAGCCCCGGAGCAATCCGAGCGAGAACCAATCGCTCGGCACTCGAGCCGAGCGGAAGGCGAACCGCAGTTCCGGATTCACGCGGCGCACTTCCGCGCGCAACGCCTCGGCCCGTTGCGCGACGAGCCCTTCGAGCGCCGACTCGTATCGTCCGAGCAGACCACTCTCGAGTAGCGCATCGTACCGCGCGCCGGCGGACGCCGGCACGCCGCCCAATCGACTCGCCTCCGTGCTGTCGAGCCCGAGCGCCCCGATTCCCTCACGGTAGTCGGCGTCGCAAAAACCCGCGGCGGCGTACCCATCCTGAGGCACGTCGAGGTCGAGGGCGACGCCGGCGACCAGGTCTGCCTTCTTATCGCCGCCCAGTCGAGCGAGCGCGCGATAGGCGGGCCGCAGCGCGCTTCGCCAGAAGAGAGAATCGAGTCCGCACCAGACAGCGGAGGTATCGCCGTGCACATCGATCTCGCGCGTGGCGGGGTCGCCGTCCATCCGGAGGTCGGCGAGCGTGATCGCCGGGAACCAGCGCAGGCTCGTCGCCTCCAGACGCACCGCGATCGGCCGCCAGATGTTTCGCAGGCCGAGCGAATCGGTCCGAGCCGGAGACGATACCTCCGTTGCGAGCACGTTGAGGGCGCTGACATCGACGAACGTGAGGAGCGAGTCGAGCCCGCGCTGGGTACCGAGCGTGCGGGTCCACGCGACCCGCATCCCCTGGCGGTTGATCCACGCCGGGACGCCGGCCCGTGCCGCTGAATCACGCGCCGCCGGCGGCTGCGGGAGCGCGATGACCTCAGCGCTCGCGGGAGGCGCCAGGCGCGGTGGGCGCGAAGCGACGGCGTGCGGAGCATTCGCCAACGCGAAGGGACCATAACCGGCGGCAGGCGCCACCGACGCCCACTCAGCGGGACGAAGGGTCCAGCGGGCGAGGGCGTCGAGAAACTCGCGACGGCGCGTGGCGTCGGCCGAGCCGAGGATGGGCGAGAGCGTACTCGGCCGGAGGTCGGTGCCGAGCGATGCGAGGGCGTGGCGACTGAGGACGAGGACGAGGCCTTCGCGGATGCGAGCCGCGGCGACCACCGCGGCGCGCGGGCGCGCTCCCGGCCCCTCGCGTGGTGGCCGGACGAACGCCGTCGCGCTGCTGCGCGCCAGCGCCTGACTCTCGCGCTGCACGAGCACGACGTGGTTGCGTCCGGCAGCGAAGGGCTCGAAACCCGCGCCGTGCAGGGCGGATTGCGGCAAGGGGAACATGCTCGGTTGCGGCTCGGTGCCTCCCCCCGCGCCCCCAGCTCCGGGGACGGAATCCTCGAGCGGGAAATCTCCGATCACGAGCCCTGTGCCGAGCGCCGCCAGCCAGCGATTCATGATCCAGCGGTCGAGGAACCCTTCGCCGTCACCCGCGTAGCCGAAGACCACGACACCACCCTGCTGCGTCCATTCCGTGAGCAGCGCGATGTCGCCCAGGGTCAGCGCGTCGGATGGCGCCTCGGTTTCACGGCCACCGAGGAGGATGAGTGTGTGATAGCGAGCCAGATCGGACCGCGTGAGGTGCGGATAGAAACGGCGGTACTCGACGGTGTAGCCGACGGCGTGCCACGGAGCGGCGGTCGCGTCCAAGACCGTCGGATCGGACAACGCGAGATCGAGCAGCAGCAGCCGACGGGCCTGCGGCTGGCATGCGGCGACGGCCAGGAGGATGGCGAGGAGAGGCGCGCGCCTCATCGCGCGGGTTCCGCCAGGCGGTTGTATTTGCGCAGGGCCGCCCGAAGGCGATCGTGCGGCAACGCGTAGACTCGCAGGCCGTCGGCGCCGGTCATCGTCTCTGCGGCCACCATCGCATTGACGATTGCTTCCTCGGTCGCTTGGATCGTGGCCTCGAAGAGTGGGGAGATGCGCTCGTTGGGGAGCATCGTCAAGGCGCGGGTGCTGTCCGGCTTCGCCGCTCCCGGATTCGCGGTCGAAAACGCGATGAAGATATCACCCGAGGTATTCCCGCCTGTTCCACCCAGCCGCCCGACACCGAGGGACGCGCGTTTGGCGATGCGCTTGAGCTGGTGCGGCAGGAGCGGCGCGTCGGTCGCGATGACGATGATGATCGAGCCTCGCTCGGTCGGGAGCGTATCGCGCGTCGGCAGCAGGTCGGGGATTTCCTGTCCGACCGGCACCCCGGCGATGGAAAGCCGCGCCCGCAACCCATAGTTGCACTGCACCAGCACGCCGACGGTGTACCCGCCGCGTTCGGCGCTGAGCCGGCGCGACGACGTCCCGATGCCACCCTTGAACTGATTACAGATCATGCCGGTGCCGCCACCGACGTTGCCTTCGACGACGGGCCCGCCGCGCGCGCTGTCGAGCGCCTGGAAGACATGTTGCTTGGTGACATGGAATCCGTTGATGTCGTTCAACGCGCCGTCCCACGTTTCGGCGACGACGGGCAGCGACCAATCGAAGTCGAACCCCTTGGCGACCAGCCACTCGATCACCGCGTCGCGCGCGATGCCGACGCTGTGCGTGTTGGTGATCAGGACCGGGCCCGCGAGGAACCCTGATTCCTCCACCCAGGTCGTGCCCGTCATCTCGCCGTTGCCGTTCAGCGTGAACCATCCGCTGAACACGGGGTCGCCGTTCGTCTTACCACGCGGGAAGATGGCGGTGACGCCGGTGCGGATGGGACCGCGCCCCACGACGAGCTTGCCCTGCCCCGCGATGACCGTCGTCTGGCCCACAGTGACGCCCGCGACGTCGGTGATCGCGTTGAGGGGTCCGGTCGTACCGTCGAAGGGGACACCGAGGCTGCGGGCGCGGGGGCGGGCCTGCGCGTGAAGGGTCGATGTGACGAGCAGGAGTGCCGCGAGGAACCTCATCGATCAGGTCGCCAGGACGTAGGGGAGCAGCGCCTGCCGCATCTCGGCCGCCGTTTGCCAGCGCGCCTCGCGCGACTTCGTCAGGGCCTTCATCACGGCTTCGCTCAGCGGCTTCGGGACCTCCCGCCGGATGCCGCGCAGGTCGGGCGGGGCGTGATGCTGCTGCATGTCGAGCACCGCCGCGGCGCTCGCGGCTGAGAACGGCGGCCGCCCGGTGAGCGCTTCGAACAGCACGACGCCGAGCGAGTAGATGTCGGTCCGGCCGTCGATGTCGGGAGAGCCGCTCGCCTGCTCCGGGCTCATGTACTCCTCCGTCCCCACCACGAAGCCGCTCCGCGTCACGCGATCCTCGCCCGACGTCGCGATCGCCCGGGCGATCCCGAAATCCACGAGCATGGCGCCCGCTGGGGCGCAGACCACGTTGTCGGGTTTGATGTCGCGGTGCGCCAGGCCGCGACTGTGCGCGTGCTCCAGCGCGTCGAGGATCTCGGTCGCGACGCGGACGGCGCCGTCGACGGGGAGGCGTCGATCGCGCCGCAGCACCTGACGCAGCGTGTCGCCGGCGACAAAGGGCATGACGAACCAGAGCAGGTAGTCGGTCTCGCCCGAATCGACGAGCGGGGCGATGTGCGCGTGGTCGAGCTGCCCGGCGTACCGGATCTCGCGCAGAAAGCGGTCGGCGGCGACGGAAACCGCGAGCTCGGGATGGAGAACCTTGATCGCGACTCTCCGGCCCTGGGCGTCGAAGGCGCCGAACAGGGTGGCGTTGCCGCCGCGAGCGACGGCCGTGATCACCGTGTAGCGATCACCCAGCGCCTTGCGCACACGCTCGATGAGGTCGCGCGAGGACATGGGAAAGAATATACGGCCCCAAAACGAAGGCGGCTCCCGAAGGAGCCGCCGACGCTTTGCAGGACCCCTGCGAGGTGAGGTGGCTGGTCTAGTTGGTCCCGAACACGCGGACCTCGACGCCATTGCGGCGGAACGTGCTCAGGGGAGCCTCCGTGCCGTTCGTCTGCACGATTGGACAGGCCTCGTTCCCCAAGCTAGGTACCTCATAGAAAACGACCGTGCTCGGACCGCTTGCTTGCGCCAAGGTGAAGGTCACGGCGCTCCCGGGGGCGAATGCCGCGCTAGAGAAGTCAAACGTGCCTTGCACGAACGTGTTGCGATCTGCCGACAATGTGACCGCCGCCGTCGCCGTGCCGATGACCGGCCCGTCGTAGGTATTGGCGCGCGCCGTGAGGCTGATCGTGAAATCACCAGCTGCATCGGCGGAGAAAAACATCTCGACCCGTCCCAGGGTCGTGCCAGGGTAGGTCGGGATGTAGAAGCCGCGGTCGAGCTGATCGCCGCCGGTAGCGCCGGTCGTTTCACAGTCGATGAGCGCGGTTGCGACTCCCGTTGCCAGGAACGTGATCTCTCCTGTGCCCACGACTACGGGAACTTGGGGCGTCTCGGAGAAGATGTCCGGCATGAATGGCTTCACCGCGACATCGGGCGGGAAGTTGTTCGCCGCGGCGATGCCGCGACCGCTGGCGACGAGCGTGTTCGGGCCCACGGCGATCGTCCACGACACCTGCGCGATTCCGTCCGAGTTGCTCGTGCCGGTGCCGACCACGATGTTCGGATCGCCGATCTGGGTGAACGTGACCTTCGCCCCCTGCACGGCTTCGTCATTCCAGTCCGTGACCTTCACGGCCGTGGGCAACGGTCCCGGCGGTGCGGTGCGGCTCGCATCATCCGGATCCACGTAGTCCATCTTGGCCGGCAGCGCGAACTGGAAGTCGCTGATGGTGCGCCCGAAGCTCGGGAGCGGGGTCGCGGCCGCCGATCCCGGCGTGCACGTCCCCAGCGCCATCCCTCGGGCGATCGAGGCCGGCGGCGGGGTGCAAGTGGCCCCCGTCTTGGTCGTCTCGCCGCCGCCACCCAGGTGCAGCATGGTGGTACGGGTCTCGGCGTGGAGCTCCCGCGGCGTGACCAGCGTCGTGGCCAGATCGCGCATGAACCTCCAACTCCGCGCGAGGAGCCCGGACGGATCCGGCTCACGCGCGCCAATCACGTTGCAGTTCGGTTGTGCATGCGGCAGGGCGCGAATGAGATCGCCGTCCTGCTGGTGCAGCGTGATCAATTCCTGCTGGCCTTCACTCACCGGCACGAAGCTGCACATCGAGATGAGGATCGGCTGCGTGAACGTCAGCACGGCGCCCGGGGCGTCATACAAAGCCGTCACCCGCAAGCATTGGCCGAACTTCGGCAGATCGACGTCGATGCTCTCGCACTTCTCGAGGTTGAACGTCACTTCGGTGACGGCCTGTCCGCCCGCCGTCGCCTGCGTGCCCGCCGGCACGTCGAAATGGAAGTCTTCACCCGGTACCACCAGTTCGACGCCGCCCCCCTGCGCGAGGGTGATCGTCTCGGCGGCGCAGGCGGTCCCGTCGGTCCCGCACAGCGCGCCGTCTTCGATCCGGAACTTGATGGGGAGCGTCTTTCCGTCCACGAGGCCGATGTATTCGTTCGTCTGCACGTTCTTCAGCTGGCTGCCATTCGACACCGGGTCGACGTCGGCGAATCCGAGGACCGTCGATCCCACCAACACCTGGATCCGGTAGAACTTGTTGACGTCCAGCGCCTGTGCCTTCGTATCCCAGTTAACCGAGTACTGCTGGTCCGTCAGACTGACGTTCACGCTCCCCGGAGCAAACCGCTTGATCGGGGGGCCGGCGATGCACACCCGTGTCAGGTCGGCCGCCGGCGCACCCAACTCGCAGATCTCGACCGCGGGACGCAGCGTCCCATTGAACGCGGCGGGCTCGAAGTTGGGATCGGTGCTGGGATTGTTGAACATCGGGGGGAGGAAGAAGAAGTCGGGGTTGCCGTGGTGCGCGCCATCCGATACCGCGTACATCGGGCCATCAGTCGAGCGCGTGACGTTTTCGCTGAGACAGCCCGCGAGAACGATGAGCGTTCCAACAGCGAGCGGCGTTAGGGCGCGGCGCAGCATGCACAACTCCTGGCAAAAGCGGACGACGAAGGGTCCCGACGAGGGTTGTCCCCCTCGGGCATGAGAGGGCTAAGTCAAGTTGCGTGCCCGAACCGCGTGCGTGTTTCGACGGCGCGACACCCCGAGGATTTCCCGAAGCTGTCTCAAACGTGGTTCAAGGTCGTACCGCCACCACCTCACGGCATTAGTGGCCCTGCGTACGAAGGACAGCCTGGAATCCGGGCTGCTGCTCCAGGCCCCGCCACCACCAGTTCAACGTGCCGCCCCGCTGGAAGGAGTGACCCGGGTGCGAGGCGACGTATTCACGTAGCAGCTTGATGGCGCCGTCCTTATCCCCGAACTGCGCGCGCATCACGGCCTCGTAGCCGGGCAGATCCTGCTCTTCGTCGATCGTCCGGTCGTTGGTGCGCGCCCGGGCGAAGACGTGCTCGGCGCTGTCGCGCAGGGCGGGGCCGCCGCGCCCGATCACGCCGCCGACTATGAACTGCCGCAGCCGTCCCCGCAGCGGGCGCGCCGGTGCCGGGGTGAAGCTGTCGGCCCGCGCCGCCAGAGCCCAGGCGCGAGGGATGTCCACTTCCGCGTTGGGGGTGATCATCAACCACAGCTGACACTCGGTAAAACGCCAGTTCTGGGGGAAGCGCCGGCCGCCTTCATCACACCACCGTCGCGCCTCGGGGAATTGCGCCAGGTCGTGCGATGCCCAGAAGAGCCGATCCAGGATGTTCTCAGCGTCCCGCAGATAGGCGTCCGATTCGTACGCCGCGCGCGCCTCCAGCACCACGGCGACCAGGTCCTCGCGGGGCGGGAAGTAGTAGAGCTGGCTCAGGACCGCGTGTGCCGCCGCCAATGTCGGGTCCGTGCGCACGGCCGACTCGAGATCGGCTTGCGCGCTGTCGAGCAGCGCGGCGTGTCGCGCGGGGTCGGTATCGATATTGAGCCGGAAGAGCTGGTAACGCAGCGTCCCCCGCAACGCGAGCGCCGATGCGTCGCCCGGACTCAGGCTCAGGGCGCGGTTGGCGTAGCCGAGTCCATCGCGCAGACGCGCGGCCCGCTCCGCTCGCTCCGTGCGCGCTCGAAAGTCGAGCAGCGCGACGTAGCCGTGCAGCACCGCGGCGTCGAGCCAACGCGGATCGGCCAGCTCCGCCAGCGCCGCGAGCGAGTCGGCTTGCCGCGCGTCGCGGATCGCCCCCGCCGCATCGCCTGCCGCCAGAGCGCGCTCGCCCTGCCGCCGGATGTCGGTCGCGCGCTGCACCAGGGCCCAGGCCTCCTGGTTCGAGGTGCCCGCCTGCAGCTCGCGCAGCTGCACTTCGGCTCCGAGGCGGCCGCGAAGCAGTCGCGCCGCCTCCTGAATCACGGAGTCGCGGACCTGGAGGAGTTGGCGGACGGGCAACGTGAAGGTGGCGCGCTGCCCGACGTCCGCGCCGCTCGAGCCCTCCACAAGCCGCACAGTGACGCGCACCCGGTCTCCGACGGGGTCGACGCTGCCCTCGACGAGGGTCCCCGCATGCAGGGCCCGCGCGATGCTGTCTCGAGCGACATCACTGGCCCGATAGGGCGCCACGCCGTTCGGCGAGACCACGTTGAGCCCCCGTACTTTGGCGAGCTCGCCGATCAATCCTTCGGTGAGCCCTGCCGCCACATGTCCGAGAGAAGAGTCGCGGCTCAAGTCGGTGAAGTACAGCACGGCCACCCGCCGTGAGTCGAGGCCACCGCTCGTGGACGCGCCGGCGGTTCCCTTCCCTCCGAAGATGATCCACCCCAACCCGGCGAGCACTGCGATCACTCCCGCCACGAGCGCCGGCTTCTGCCACGCGCGCCCCCCCCCCGCCAGTGGCGGCAGCCGCGCGGCGGTTATCCGCGAGACGCTGCCGGTGCTCGCCCCGGTCAAGGCCGCGGCGAACTGCTCCGCCGTCGAGTAGCGATCGGCGGGCACCTTGGCGAGCGCGCGGTTGATCACGGCTTCGAGCGCGTCGGGGATCGTCTCCCGCACGATTCTGAGTCGCGGTACCGCGTCGAGCGAGTGCCGCGCCATGATTGCCTGAGCTGTCGGTCCCGTGAAGGGCGGTTGACCCGCGAGCGTTTCGTACAGGACGCACGCCAGACTGTAGATGTCGCTGCGGCGGTCCACCTGGCCCATGCCCGATGACTGTTCCGGGCTCATATATGCCGGTGTGCCGATGGCGAGTCCCGTCTCGGTCAGCTTCTGGCCCCCCGCGGCGCTTATCGCGCGCGCGATGCCGAAGTCCGCGACGATCGCGTGGCCGCCGGACATCATGATGTTCTCGGGCTTGATGTCGCGATGCACCACGTCGCGGCCGTGGGCGTACGACAACGCGTCGGCGACTTCCCGCGTGATCTGCAGTGCGTCCTCGAGCGGCAGTTGCGGCTCGCGGTCGAGGCGGTCGCGCAACGACTCGCCCTCGACGAACGGCATGACGTAGTACAGCGTACCGCCGGCGTCCCCCGAGTCGTACACGGGGAGGATGTTGGGGTGCTGGAGGCTCGCGGCGAGCTTGATTTCGCGGAGGAAGCGCTCGCGGCCGAGCGCCATGGCGACTTCGGGGCGGAGCGTCTTGAGCGCGAGGAACCGCTCGTGCTTCGGGTCGCGGGCCAGATACACCGTGGCCATGCCGCCACGCCCCAGCTCGCGATCGATGATGTAGCGATCGCCGAGCGCCGCGTTCAACTCTGCAATTGGATCCGGATCGGTCACAGTGGAAACGTACTATTCACCGGATGGTTGTGGCGAACGTGCTCGGCGAGACGGGCGGCCAGTCCCTCAGGATCGGCGGCGGGCCAGCGGACCAGGACGCCGAAGAGAACCTTGGTCGTCGTGGCATCGATCGCGAGGAGACTCACGCGGACCGAGTCGGTGCGTCCCGGCAGCGAGTCGACCCGTCCGTACACGGCGAGACCGGCACCGGTCTGGCGCGCCAGCTCCACGGCGGAGATCTCGGGAGTCGGCGCGCTGCGCCAGGTGGCGGCGACGACGGTCTGCGGGACCGCGGCGAGCGGCGCGCCGTTGAGGCGATCCGTAAGGGCTGTCGCCAGGCCGACGCGCCAGCGGTCGAGCCCGGCTCCAGGCGCCGCGAAGATGTCGAAGGGTGCCACGGCGACGAGTGCGGGATTCGGGGCGTGGGTCCGCGCGTACCGCACGAACGAGACGGCGCCACCCACCATCAGGATCAGCACGAGGCTGCCGAACCCGATGATCAGGCGGCGCGGCGGAACGCGGGGGGCGTCGGTCATGGCGTAGCTTCGCATTGAGCGGACTTGGCCACAAGGCGCGGTGCCATTGACCCAACCTTGATGGCCCGTCGTTAGCGTGGCCGGGTCATGGTCACGGTTTGCACGGTCCTCCCTGCCCCCGAACGCCCCCGCATCGATGCCGTCGGTGACGGCTGCTTCGACACTCTCCACGCCGAGTCGCTTCGAGAAGCCCTTCACGTCGCTCGCACGCGCCGCGTCGACGCCGTCGTGATCTCGGTCCATCGTTGCCACGGCGAGCAGCTGCCCGTCGTCGCGCGGTTCGTTCGCGAGTTCCCCGCCATCCCTGCTGTCGCCTTGGTGTCGCGACACGATCGCGAGGCTACTGAGACGTTATTGCTGTTGGGAGCGACGGGTGTGCGGACGGCGGTGGACTGCACCCACCCCGACGGGTGGCGCCGCCTGCGTGATGTCGTTGGGCACCCGGCCTCGCCCGTCGCGGCCCGCGTGTTAGCCCGATTGGTGCCTGCGCTCGGCGATGCTTCCGTCGAGACACGTTTGTTTTTCGAGACCGTCGCGCGATTGGCGCCCGCGCTCAGCACCGTTCGCGGCCTGGCGCGTCACTTACGCGTCCGGCCATCGACGCTGATGTCCCGCTTCCACCGCGCGGGAGTTCCCTCCCCCAAGAGCTACCTCGCCGCGATGCGACTGCTCCACACGGCCTATCTCTTCCAGAACCCCGGACTCTCGGTGTCCGACGTGGCGTATCGCATGGACTATTCGTCGCCCCAAAGCTTCGGACGCCATCTCAAAGCCGTGCTGGGAGTGACCGCCGGAGAGTTCCGCCGCCGCTTTCCTTTTGACGTGGCGCTGGCGCGCTACGTCGATCTACTCGTCACCCCGTACCGGGAGGCCCTGCGCGCGTTTCACCCCCTCAATGCGGGGTTGTGGGACCAAGGCACGAACGCCGCAGCGGCCTTTCGGGCGGGGTGACTATCAGTCGGCTGCGGGCCGGATGCGATGCTCGGCGGTTGCCTGATCGCGCCGCAGCATCGAGAAGCGCGCCATCCCGGCCCGCAGCCGCTCGGCGAGCTGCGCGAGCTGCTGCGACGTCGCCGTCAGCTCGCCCATCGACGTGATCTGGGCTTCGGTCGCCGCCGCCGTACTGTTCGCGCTTTCGGACGACCGGCTGGAGATGCTCGCGACACTCTGCAGCGATTTCGCCAGCTCCGCGAGCCGCTCCGCCTGACTGCGGGACACTTCGGCGGTCGCGTTGACCAGATCCCCCATCAGCTGCACGCCCTGGTGCAGCTCTGGAGCGCGCCGTCGGCCTCGGCGGCCACCGCGCCGATGTCGCGGACCTTGGTTTCACCCGATTGCATCGCCCGCCCCGCCGCTTCGATGCCGGCCCGCAGCTCGCTCACCAGCTCCGCGACTTCGCGGGCGGACTTCCCTGCCTCGGCGGCCAGCGTCCGGACCTCGTCGGCGACGACGGCGAAGCCCTCGCCGTGCTCCTCGGCGCGCGCCGCCTCGATCGCGGCGTTGAGTGCGAGCAGGTGGGTTTGCCGCGCGATGCGCGCGATGGTCTGCGCGAACACGCCGATCCGCTCCGACATGCCCGAGAGCCCCGCGACCGTCTGCGCGGTTGCCCGGACCTCCTCACCGACGGAGCGCAGCGTCGAGCTGGCGCGCGCCACGCGCTCGCGCCCCCGTTCGGCCGTCGAGACGAGGCGTCCCGAGTCCACTTGCATCAGTTCCGCGCGGACCCGCAGGGACTCGGCTTGATCGGAAGCCTTGGCGCTTTCACCGCGCGCGCCATCCGCGAGGCCGCGTTGCTGTCCCAGGTCGCTCGCGAGCTGTTTGGAATTGTCGGTCAGCGATTCGGTTGTCGCGTGCAGCTGCTGCGCCGCCGCCGCCAACTCCTCGGCGAAAGCCGCCACCTCGTCGGCCTCGTGCTGCACGCCGGAGATCGTGTTGCCGATTTCCTCGAGCATGCGATTGAGGCTCTTTTCCAGAAACCCCAGCTCGTCGGATTCCGCGGCCGACGCGCGCACCGCGAGGAATCCCTGCTCTGCTTCGCCCATCACGCTGCGGGCGAGACGGATGCGCGAGATGAGGGTTGCCGGGATGCGCTTCAGGGCCATCGCCACGACGATGAACAGCACCGTCTCGAAGTAGGCCGTGGAGTCGAGCCCCGTCCCGCCGGTGTACAGCTGGCCGTGGAGCCACGACGCCCCCAGGTAGGCCCCCGACGTCACCAGGACGAGGAAGTCGCCGACGGCCTGACCCTGATCGAACGCATAGGGGAGGACGGCGATGAACAGGGCCGCCACGACGCCGCCGTGCCCGAACCATACGACGAGCAACATGACCAGACCCACGTCGAGGACGGCCAGCATATAGATGAACCACCAGCGGTACCACCCCCGCTCGTTGATCATCCCCACCAACGCGTTGAGAACGGCGCCCGCTCCCGCCGCGAGCACAATCGTCCCGAAGGGGGTGACGATCGCTTCCGCGAGGCGGCCCACGACGCCGATGGCGAATAACCCCCCCGTGATCGCCCAGCGACGCCGGTGGCTCCGTTCGAACGTGTCGAGGTCTTTGAGGCGTTGTTCGAGGCTCGTCGCGTCGTCGTGCCAGCCGCGCATTCGGGCGGCGAAAGAACGTCGGGGCAGGGCAGTGCTCACGGATTCATCTTACCCAAGAAGCTCGGACGCCGTCACGAGCGCCTCGACCTGGTAGCCGGCCTGTTCCAGGACCCCGCGGCCGCCCTCTTCCCGGTCGACGACGGCCAGCACCCCCAGGACCTTCCCGCCCTCAGTCTCGATGGCCACGATGGCCTCTTGGGCGGAGCCTCCCGTGGTGATCACATCCTCGACAACCACGACCGGCGCGCCCGGCGCGAAGCACCCCTCGATGCGCTTCCCGGTACCGTGCGTCTTGGCTTGCTTGCGCACCGTGAAGGCATCGAGCGGGAGGTTGCGGGCACGGGCGGCGGCGGCCAGGGCGTAAGCCACGGGGTCCGCCCCCAAGGTCAGCCCCCCCACTGATTTTGGGCTCCAGCCGCGGGCGGCCAGGCGTTCCAAGCCCAACTCGCCGATCAGGGCGAGACCCTCGCCGGACATGGTGGTGAGGCGCGCGTCGACGTAGAAGGAGGAGCGCTGGCCCGATGCGAGCACGAAGTCGCCGCGCTGGACCGAGCGCGCCAGCAGCAGATCTTTGAGCTTCTGCTTGAGGTAGTAGTAGTCGCTACTACTAGTCACTTCCGCTTGCCTACGAACTTCTTGATCGCGGTGAAGAAACCGCTCTTCGCGTCGTCTCCGCCCGATCCCCCCGCGGCGACGCCGGCCTCGAGGTCGGCGGCGAACTCGCTCACCGCCGGCTGGCGATCGGCGGGGTGGCGGGCGAGGCCTTTCATCACGGCGGCCTCGACACCCGGCGGGACCTTGAGCCCTTTCACCGCCTGCGACAAGGGAAGCGGCGGCTGGGAGAGCAGCTGCTGGAACAGCTCGCGCGGACTCCGCCCGGTGAAGGGGTGCCGCCCCGTGAGCAGGTAGTACGTGATCGTCGCGAGGCTGTAGATGTCCGCCCGGCCGTCGACGAGCTCGCCCGACAGCGCCTCCGGCGCTACGTATTGCAGCGTCCCCACGAAGAACCCGGTGCGCGTGAGTCGCTCCTCGGGCGGCAGCTCGGCGTCCCGGGCGATCCCGAAGTCGAGCAACTTCACCGTGCCCATCCGCGCGTCGTACATGATGTTCTCGGGCTTCAAGTCGCGGTGCACGATGCCGGCCTTGTGGGCAGCGGCCAGGGCGTCCGCCAATTGGCGCACGAGCTTGACGGCGTCGGCGGGAGCGAGGGGCCCATTGCGGTGTAGGAAGCTGGCGAGTGATTCCCCGTCGGCCCACTCCAGGGCGAGGTAATGGAGGCCGTCCGCCTCGCCGAAATCGTAAGTACGCACCACACCGGGATGTACGACGCGGGAGCCATACCCTGCCTCCCGCAGGAATCGCTTCACCGCCGTGGGGTCGCCCCTGAGCCGCTGGCGCAATACCTTGAACGCGCAGGCCCCGCGCTCGGGGTGCTCGGCGCGATAGACCTCGGCCGTGCCGCCCTCGCCCACGCGCTCGAGGAGGCGATAGCCGGCCACGAACCGGCCAGCAAGGTTCTCGTTGGACATTGGGGTTGCGCGAAACTAACGTGCGAATTTGAGGCTCGGCAAGTGATACGACGTGCGGTAGCCGTAGCGGCGCTGGTCTTCGTAGCGGGCGGATGCGGGACGTGGCAGCGGGTCGGCAGCTCCGATGCTCCGGCCCCCGGCACCACCCTGCCGCGGCTGTTCGACGCGACGTCCATGTACCGCTCCATGGGTTTCCTCGCGACCAGTGGCCCGTTGCCCTTCGTCGCGTCGATTCGCTACCTCCGCGGCCCCGCTCCCGATTCGACGCTCGCGCTGTTCGCCCTCTCGCTCGCCAACACCGCCATCACGTTCCAGCGCAGCGGCGCGGAGTTCGTGGCCGAGTACCGCTTGGAGGTGGTCTTCAAGGCCGACAGTGGTCTCGTGCCGACGCGCCACATCGCGCGCGACGAGTCGGTGCGTGTGCGCTCGTTCCAGGAGACGCTGCGCGCCGACGAGAGCGTCATTTTCCAGCAGTTCGTGACCCTGCCGCCGGGCACGTACCAGGTGAGCGTGATGGTGCGCGACCGGAACGGACCGGCGTTCTCGCGGACCGAGGTGGTCGACACCGCGCCGGACTTGTGGCGCCGGCCGGGTCTGGCCGCACCGATCCCCGTCTACCAGGCCACCGTCCGCACGCAGACCTCCGCCCTCCCCACGCTGCTCGCCAACCCGCGCGCCACACTGCCGTACGGCACGGACACGCTCCGCTTCTACGTCGAGGGCTACGGAATCACGGAGCGCGCGCGCCTCGTCGCGCGCGTGGTGGATGGCAGCGATCGCGAGCTGTGGCGCGACACGGTAGCCCTCCAGGGAGACGCGGCGCTGGCCGGGACGGCGATCGCCGTGGCCCCGGACCGTCTCCCGGTCGGTCAAGCCGAGCTGCGAATCACGCCCGTCGCCGGCGGCGACACCGCGCGCGCGCGCTTCCTCGTCAGTTTCTCGAACCAGTGGGTGATCACCAACTTCGAGGAGATGATGAGCCTGCTGCGGTACTTCGACGAGCAGGAATGGGTGGACTCGCTCCGCAAGGCGTCCGCCGAGCGGCGCCCGGTCGTGTGGCGGGAGTTCTGGAAAGCCACCGATCCCGTGTCGATCACGCCCGAGAACGAAGCGTTGGACGACTACTTCCGGAAAGTACAGCAGGCGAACGTCCGCTTCCCGGACGAGGGCGAGCCCGGCTGGCTCACCGACCGCGGCGAGGTGCTCATCACGCTGGGCGAGCCGGACGAGATCCTCGACTTGTCGAGCGGCATGGACCGCAGCGGTCTGCGGGCGATTCGCTGGACCTATTCGAATCTTCGAGTCGTGCTGTACTTCCAGGATCAGACCGGATTCAACCACTTCAGGCTGACGCCGACGTCTCGCGCGGAGTACCAGCGCGTGCGGGCGCGGGTGCGACGCTCACGGTGAGGCGCGTCGCGCCGCTCCTGTTGGCGGCGCTCGCGGCGCCGCCGTTCGCGCCGGCGCAAACAGCGTTGGACCGGACGGCGACGTTCAAGGCGGAATCGCTCCGCCTTGCCGGACGCCCTTGGCACGCGGCCGAGACGATGCTCGCGGCAGCCGCCCGCGACTCCCATCCGAACGCGTTTCTCGTGGTCGAAGGCGCCAAGGCCGAGGTGCACGCCCGGCGCTACGATCGCGCCCGCGGCCTGCTCGCCGGCCAGCCATGGCTCGAGGACTACGCCGGCGGTGAAGCGCTGGCGGTCCTGGGGCAGGCGGAGAGCGGGTTGGGACAGTACGCCGAAGCGGCCGCGCACTTCGGCGCCGCGCGCACGCGGGCGTCGGGTCCGCGCGCGGCGTTGCTCGCCGTGCGCGGCGGGCTGGCGTTCGAGGCCGCGGGACAGCCGGACAGCGCGGCGCGTGCATTCGCGGCGGCCCGCGCGGGAGGACTCGCAGGGATCGACGCGTGGTTGCGCGTGCGGCAGGCGCGAGTCAGTCGCGATACCGCCGAAGCATTCAGGTTGCTGATCGACGCGCCGGCACCGGCGGCGCGCGAAGCGATGCTGGCCCGCGCTCGCGCGCTGCTCCTCGCGGGCGACACGGCGCGCGCGCTCGACGCATTCGCGCAAGCAGGGAAGGGGCTCGACGTCGCGCGGCTGGCGCTGGCCGTTCGGGATTCGGCGCGGGCCCGCGCCGCGCTGTACGAACTGATGGCGCGGGCGCCGCAGAGCGACGACGCGGCGGCCGCCGTCGCGCTCGCGCTCGGTCCCCTGCCGCCCCGCGCGCCCCAGGAGCACGTGGCGCTGGGGCGCGCGTTGAACCGGCGCGGCACGGCGGCCGACGCCCGCATCCACGTGGAGCACGCCATCCGCCGTGGCGACTCGAGCGCGGCGACCATGATTTTCTACGGCGAGCTGCTGGCCGCGACCGGTCGCTATGCCGAAGCCGCCCAAGCCTATCGGGCCGCCGCCACCGATTCCGCGCTCAGGCCCCTCGCGATCTACCGGCGGGCGCGCGTCCTGGTCCGGCTCGACGATCCCGGCGCGACGACCGCGCTCTCCGGATTCGCGCAGACGTATCCGTCCGACACCGCGGCTCCCACCGCGCTGTACGTGCTCGGCGACGCGCTGTTCGATCGCGGCGACTGGGTCGGCGCGGCCCGCTGGTTCGGGGAGTTGATCGCGCGGTACCCCTCGGACGCGCGCGCGTCCCTGGCGCGCTTCCGGCTCGCGGCTCGCGCGTATCGCGATGGGCAGCTCGACAGCGCCGCCGCGCTCTATCAGGGCGAGGTGATGGCGGCAGGACCGCAGCGCACGGGGGCGCGCTTCTGGCTCGGCAGGATCGCGCAGGCGCGCGGCGACTCCAGCGGCGCGCGCGAGACCTGGCGCGCGCTCGCGCGCGACGATTCGCTCGGCTACTACGGCCTGCGCGCGCGGCGCGAGACCGACATGCCGGGCGTGGCGGTTGTCGCCGTGGCCGCGCTTCCCCCCTCAGGGATTCCCGCGCCGGTCGTCAACGGTCTGGCGCGACTCGACACACTGATGCTCGCGGGACTCGACAGCGAGGCGCAGTTGGAAGTGCGCGCCGTCCTCGGCCGCCCGCCGCAGGACGTCGAGAGTTTGCTCGCGTGGAGCGAGGGCCTGGGGATGCGCGGCTTCGGCTCGGCGGCCGTGCGTCTCGCGTGGCAGGCGTTCGTCAAGGCGCCCGGTGAGCCGCGCGTGCTGCGCGCCATCTATCCGTGGCCGGCTCGCGCAGCCGTCGAGGCCGAGGCGAAGGAGTTCGCCGTCGATCCACTGCTCCTCGTCGCGATCATTCGTCAGGAGAGCGTCTTCGATGTCGAGGCGCTCTCGCCCGCGGGCGCGCGCGGGCTCGCCCAGCTCACACAGGGCACCGCCGCGCTGACGGCCCGCGGCCTCGACGTCACGTTCTATCCGGAGTGGATCACCGTTCCCGATCTCAACCTGCACCTGGGCGCCGCCCACCTCGCGGAGCTGCTGCGCCGCTTCGGTCGTCTCGAAACCGCGATCGCCGCCTACAACGCGGGCGGCTCGCCGGTGCGCCGCTGGCTCGAGCGCGACGGCGCCGACGATCCCGACCAGTTCATCGAGCTCATCCCGTATCCGGAAACCCGCGGCTACGTGCGTAGTGTGATCCGCAACCGCGAGCTATATCGCATCTTGTACGCGACGCCCTAGCCCTGCTTGACAGCCCTCCCAGTGCCCCTCATTTCTATGGCGCTCGACACGCAGAACTCAACGTCACGGACTTTGCAGGAGGCGCCCGCGCATGATCAAGGGAAAGGTGAAGTGGTTCAATGACGCCAAGGGGTATGGCTTCATTGAACAGGAGGGTGGCGAGGACGTGTTCGTGCATTTCTCGGCCATCCAGATGGACGGCTTCAAGACGCTCGCCGAAGGCCAGGTGGTGGAGTTCGAAGTGAAGCAGGGTGACAAGGGGCTCCACGCCGCGAACGTGATGCGCGCCTAGCGTCCCCCCCAACGCATCCGCCGTTGATCCACCCCGCCCGAGCGGTTCGGGCGGGGTTATTCTTTCGCCATGGCGGAGCGGCTCTTCCTCGTCGACGGCTATGCGCTGATCTATCGGGCGTTCTTCGCCATGATCGCGCGGCCCCTCACCACCCGGCGCGGCGAGAACACCTCGGCGGCGTGGGGTGTCACGAACTTCCTGCTGCGCCTGCGCGCCAAGCACCACCCCGACTACCTCGGCTGGGTGCACGACGTCGGCGAGTCGTTCCGGCACCAGCAGTACCCCGCCTACAAGGCCACGCGCGAGAAGCTCGACGAACAGCTGCAGCAGGACTTCGATCGCTCCGTCGAGCGCATCCGGGAGATCCTCAGCGCCTTCCGGGTTCCCGTGTTGGGCGTCGAGGGCTTCGAGGCCGACGACGTCATCGGCACGCTCGCGGACCAGGCGTCGCGCCAGGGGGGGGGAGGCGCGCTCCAAACCGTGATCGTGTCGGGGGACAAGGATTTCTACCAGCTCATCGGCCCCCACGTCGCGCTGCTCAACCCGGGCCGCGGCGGCCCCGCCGCGGTCGAAGAGCAGTGGGTGGACCCGAGCAACGCCGGCGAACGGCTTGGCGTGCCGCCGGAGCGCGTCGTCGATTACCTCGCGCTGGTCGGCGACAGCTCGGATAACATCCCCGGCGTGAAGGGCGTGGGCGAGAAGACGGCGTTGGAGCTCTTGAGCACGCACGGCGATCTCGACACGATCCTCGCGCGCGCCGCGGACCTGCCGGGCAAGCGGGCGCGGGAGGCACTACTGCAGCACGCCGATCTGGCGCGGCTTTCGCGTGAGCTCGTGACGATCCGGCGCGATGCCCCCATCGAGCTCGATCTCGAACAGCTGCGTGCGCGCGCGCCAGACGTAGTTCGGCTCACGGAGCTTTTCACCGAGCTGGAGTTTCGCTCACTGATTCCGAAACTCGAAGACGTCGCTGGCGCGAGCGCGGGGGCTCCTGCTCCGGCAGCCCAGCGGGCACCCGCCGTCGCTGGACCCCCCGCGCTTGCGCCCGCTCGGGTCCTCGACGATCCGTCACAGATCTCCACAGTTCTCGCGGAGGTCCGGCGGGCGCCGTTGGTGGCCATCGACACCGAGACGACGGGTCTCGACCCGATGCGCGCCCAGCTCGTGGGGCTGTCCCTCGCCGTCGCGCCCGGCCGCTCATGGTACTTGCCGTTCGCGCACCTGCCGCCCGACGGCCCGCTCGCGGGCGGCGAAACGCCCCGCAACCTGCCGCCTCTGACGAGCGAGGCGCTCGCCCCGCTCCGCGCGCTCCTCCTCGACGCGACTGTCCCCAAGGCCGGTCACAACGTGAAGTTCGACTGGCTGGTCCTGCGCCGCGCGGGCGTCGAGTTGGCGGGCGTTCGGTACGACTCGATGCTCGCGAGCTTCGTCCTCGATCCGGGGCGGCGCTCGCACGCGCTCGACGAGTTGGCGCGCGAGCGACTGAGCATCGAGATGCAAACGTACGGCGCTGTCGCGGGGAAGGGTCGCCGTGAGCGACCGTTCGCCGAGGTCCCGATCGCCGACGCCGCGCGTTATTGTTGCGCCGACAGCGAGATGGTGCTGCGGCTCGAGGCCGCGTTCCGGCCCGAGCTCGAGGACCACCACCTGCTGCCGCTGCTCGAGACGATCGAGATGCCCCTCGTGCCCGTGTTGGTCGAAATGGAGTCGACGGGCGTCCTGATCGACCGCGCGTTGCTGGGCGAGATCGGCCGCGCGTTTGCGAAGGAGTTGGCGGGCCTCGAGGTGGAGATTCACCGGGCCGCGGGCAGCGATTTCAACATCAACTCGACGCCGCAGCTCCGCACCATCCTGTTCGACAAGCTCGGGCTCCCGGTCTTGAAGCGGACCAAGACGGGGGCCTCCACCGATTTCGAAGTGCTCGAGCAGCTGGCCGCGATGGGACACGATGTGCCCCGCCTGTTGATCGAGTACCGCGAGCTGTCGAAGCTCAAGTCGACCTACGTCGACGCGTTGCCCGGATATGTCCACCCCGAGACGGGCCGCGTGCACACGAGCTACAATCAGACGGGCGCGGCCACGGGGCGGCTCTCCTCCTCCGACCCCAATCTCCAAAACATCCCCATCCGCACGCCGCGCGGTGAGGAGATCCGGCGCGCCTTCATCGCTCCGCCGGGGCACATGCTCCTCACCGCCGACTACTCGCAGATCGAGCTGCGCCTGCTGGCGCACCTGTCGGGCGACCCGGCCTTTGTCGAGGCGTTCGAGCGCGGCGGTGACATTCACCGCCAGACCGCGGCCGTGATCTTCGGAGTCGCGGAGGAAGCGGTGACGGCGGAGATGCGCGCGCGGGCCAAGACCATCAACTTCGGCACGATCTACGGCCAGGGCTCGTTCGCCCTGTCGCGCATGCTGAGCATCACGCAGGACGAAGCGAAGGCGTTCATCCAGCAGTACTTCGAGCGCTTCGCCGGCGTGCGCCGTTGGCTCGATGCCGTCGTGGAGGAAGCGCGCCAGAAGGGGTACGTCGAGACGCTGTTCGGCCGGCGCCGCTACATCACCGAACTCAAGGACAAGAACTTCAACGTCCGGTCCTTCGGCGAGCGAACCGCCACCAACTCGCCGCTGCAGGGCTCAGCGGCGGACCTGATCAAGATCGCGATGATTCGCATCCACGCCGCGCTCCCCGCGGCCGGATTGCGCGCCCAAATGCTGCTCCAGGTGCACGACGAGCTGGTTTTCGAGGTCCCCGAGGCTGAACAGGCAGCTGCCGCAGGTCTTGTAAAACGCGAGATGGAGGGGGTGACCCGTCTGCGAGTGCCGCTCGTCGTAAGTATCGGCGCCGGAAAGAATTGGGTGGATGCGAAGGATTAAGCACGCCTCTTGCAGTTACGGGGCCGGAGCCCAACATTGGGGCGTCGAACCGGGGGTTTCCCCCGGGTCGGCGCCCTTTGGCGCCCGGAGGGTATCGCCGTGAAGTCGCGTGGTTTTACGCTGATCGAGCTCTTGATCGTGGTCGTGATCATCGGGATTCTCGCGGCCATCGCCATCCCGAAGTTCGCGAACACGAAACAGAAGGCATATGTCGCCCAGATGAAGTCCGATCTCAAGAACCTGGCGACCGCCGAAGAGGCCTATTTCTACGACTCGACGTCGTACACGACGAGCCTCGCGGCGTTGAATAATTTCCGCTCTTCGACCGGCGTGACGCTCACCGTGCTCGAGGGGACCCCGATGGGCTGGTCCGCGCAGGCCCTGCACAGCTCCACGACGCGCGGCTGCTATCTCTTCAACGGCAACGCCACGCCGGTGGGCAACGCGACGGTCGCGGGCAAGATCACCTGCACCTAACGCCGCCCTACCAGGAGTTCAAACGCCGCCGCGAGGGGATGTGCTTCGCCCTCGACGGCGGCGTTTGGCTTCATCACCATAAAATCCACGATGAGCCGATGGCGCACCTGGTGAGCTCCGACAAGGAGCGCCTCCTCGAGTTGGGGCGCTCCCTCGGGCTCCATCCGGCCTGGCTGCAGTACAAACCGCTCAAGGATCCGCGCACCGGGACTCGCGTGCCCGCGTGGCATTGGGACCTGTGGGGGGAACGACTGAGACGCCTAGGCGCCTAGAGGCCTAGGCGCTTAGGCATCTCGACGTCTATTCCGCGTCTCCGGATTCGAGCCGCGGGGCCCGGACGCCCGGCCACCAGTTCCAGCGGCCAGCGATATGCATGATCGCCGGGACGAGCACCATGCGGATGAGCGTGGCATCGAGCAACACGGCGAGGGCCAGCCCGAAGCCGATGAACTGCACCGCCAGCACGCGCGAGAAAGCGAACACGCCGAAGACCGCGATCATGATCAACGCGGCAAACGTGATGGTGGACGCCGTCGCTGACAGCCCTTCCATGGTCGCGTGGTCATTGCGGCCCGTTTTGTCGAACACTTCCTTGATTCTCGTCAGCAGGAACACCTCGTAGTCCATCGATAGCCCGAAGACCGTCGCGAACACGAGGACCGGGACCACGACGAAAATCGCCTCCGTGGGCCCATCGAGACCGAACAGACTCCCGCCGTAGCCGTGTTGGAACACGAGCACCGTGACGCCGAACGCCGCGCCGACGGAGAGGCAATTCAGCACGACCGCCTTGAGGGGCACGAGCAGCGAGCGGAACGCGATGAACAGCATGATCGCCGTGACGCCGAGGATCATCCCCACGATGGCCGGAAAGCGCTTCAGGAGATCGTGCTGCAGGTCGACACTCGATGCGGCAAAGCCTCCCACCACGGTGTTGGCCCCCTGCATGCCGCGCATGCCGCCTCCGAGGACACGCCGGGCATGGCGCACCAGATCCATCATCCCTGTGAGCGACACGGTGTCCGCGGCAATGACGTCGATCAACGTGGTGCGCCGGTCGGCGCTGAGGTAGGCGTTGAAGAACTCGGGGTAGCGGTCGCGAACCGCATCGGCATCACTGTAGAAGATCGCCAGCTGCAGCGTCGACAGGCCGGGTCGCAGGGTCGCGACGCCGCGGACTTCGCGCACCCGCGGATCCTTGCGCATCGAGTCGCTGATCGCCTTGAGGCCGGGAAGGCGACGTCCCGCGAGCACCGACTCGCCCTCGGGCAGCTGGACCACGATACGGATCGGCATGATGACGCCGCTCGCGCCCATGTCGCGCAGCGCCGCGAGCCCGCGCCCGGACTCCGACTGCGACGGGAACCAGTTGCGCGCCGGCAGACCGATCCGAATCTGGGTGAGCGGGAACATGAGGATCGCGAGAATCGCGCCGCCCCCGGCGATGGCCCGCCACGGACGATGCCCGAGCCAGCGCGCCCAGCGCTCCCAGCCGCTCGGCGTGTGGATCCGGACCAGCAGCCGCGCCAGCCACTTGGGCCGATCGATGTTACGGCCCAGGACCGCCAACACCGCCGGCAGCAACGTGGTCGAGAGCAGCACCGCCACCGCGACGACGATGAGTCCCCCGATGCCCACGGAGCGGGTTTCCGTGAGCGGCGTGCTCACCAGGGCCGCGAAACCGACTACCACCGTGAGGCCCGAGGTCACCACGGCGGAGCCGGCGGTCTCGATCGTGCGCACGGCCGCGTCCGCGGGCGAGAGACCGCGATTCAGCTCCTCGCGGAACCGGGTCACAATCAGCAGCGAGTAGTCGATGCCGACACCCAGCCCCACCATGGTCGTGATGTTGAGCACGAATACCGACATCGTCTGAAACTGCGCGGCGACCGTCACCAGCCCCAGGGCGATGGTGATCGCGACAAACCCCACGATGATCGGGAGCGTGGCGGCGACGAGGGCGCCGAACGCGACGACCAACACGACCAACGTCACGGGCAACACCGTTTCTTCGCTGTTCTGCGTGTCCTCGGCGCTGATGCTGCGCACGTCGTAGTCGAGGGCGGGATTGCCGGTGACCATCACGTCGAATTCGCCCCCCCGCGGCAGCCGTTCCATGGTCTCGGACACGAGGGACCGCAAGTCCGGCACCACCGTCCGGTTCAAGTCGCTGGTGCTGCTGGGGGTCAGCGCCGCGATCAGAAACGTCGTCCGGCGGTCCTTGCTGACGAAGCTCGACTCGCCGATGGTGCGGACCGACACGACCTGACTGATGTAGGGGCGGCGGGCGATGGCGGTGGAGAGGGAATCGAGCACGGCGTCGAAGCGAGGATCGGTCCACCGGACCGGGCCGTGGACGACGATGGCGACGTAGTCGGCGATGGGATTGGGGAAGGCGGCCCGGATGAGTTGGTTGGCGCGCGCGGATTCGGTGGACTTGACGTTCTCCCCGCGCACCGCGAGCACCCGTTGTACGTGACACGCCCGCGGCGCGAACAGCAGCGCGAGCGCCGCCCACGCCGCGATCACCCAACCGCGCCAGCGGATGAGCGGCCTCGCAGGTAACGCGATCACCTACTGTCCAAGCATATGCAGGCCACAATCATAGAGACGCCACGGCACCAAAGCTAGCGGTTGAGGTACGCGTCCGAGCATATTGCGCGCATGGTGGAACGGCGACTCACGGCGATGCTCGCGGCGGCGGGCGTCTTGATTGTTTTGATGGTGTTGTGGGATGTGTTCAAGCCCGCACCCCGCCCTGTCGCTCCGCCCGAACCCGAGACAATCGTCACACACACCGATCCTCCCGCAGGCAGCTCCAGCTCGCAGGGGACGGCGACGCCGACCCCCACGCGGTCATCCAACGAGCCGAACTACATAGAGGCGCTGGCGCGCTCCGAGGCGCGGCGCCGCATCCGCGCGAGCGCCGGCAGTACCTATCTGAACGAAATGCTCGCGGCGGGCGGCGAGCATTTCCTGCGTCGTTGGGACAACCGGGCGTCGTCGCCGGTGCGGGTGTGGTTCGCGCCGACGGTGGCCGCGAACTTTCAACCCGCCTTCATCGACGCGATACGGCGCGCATTCGGATTGTGGTCCGCCGCCGGGGTGCCCGTCGCGTTCGACTTGAGCGCCGATTCCAGCTCTGCCGAAGTGGTATTCCGCTGGAAACCCCAGTTCGAGATCGAGCGCAGCGGGCAGACCGACCTCCACTGGGACCAGGACGGCAATATTCAGTCCGCCGTCGTGACCCTCGCCACGTTCGACCCGAAGGGCCGCGCCATGGATGTGGACGACGTCCGGGTGGTCGCGGAACACGAGATCGGGCATGTGCTGGGGCTCGATCACTCGCCCGATTCGACCGACCTCATGTTCCCGACCGCCAAGGTGCGGGAGCTGTCGGACCGAGACGTGCGCACCATCCTGTTGCTCTACCAGCTCACTCCCGGGAGCATCCGCTGACGCGGCGGCATGCACACGGACGGCGGAGCGGCGACGCTGGCGCAGGCCCTCGACGCGCGGGTGCGCGAAGGGGAATTGATCGAGCGACAGGACGCGGGGGCCGTGCGCTGTTTCGCCTGCGGGCACCGCTGTCTCGTGAAACCGGGCCGGCGCGGCATCTGCAAGGTCCGCTTCAATAAGGAAGGAACTCTTTTCGTCCCCGCCGGCTACGTCGCGGCGCTGCAGTGCGATCCCACCGAGAAGAAGCCGTTCTTCCACTGCCTGCCGGGGAGCGACACGCTCACGTTCGGCATGCTGGGGTGCGACTTCCACTGTGGATACTGCCAGAACTGGCTGACGTCGCAGGCGCTGCGCGACGACAACGCCGGCGTCCTGCCGACCGACATCACACCGGACAGTCTCGTGCGCCTCGCCCGGCGCCAGGGCGCGCGCATGGTGGGGTCGTCCTACAACGAGCCCCTCATCACGGCGGAGTGGGCGATGGACGTGTTCCGCGTGGCGCGGGCGGAGGGCCTGAAGACCGCGTTCATTTCGAACGGCAACGCGACCCCCGAGGTGCTCGACTACATCCGTCCGTTGACCGACTGCTACAAGATCGACCTCAAGGCGATGGACGATAAGCGCTATCGCGAGCTGGGCGGCGTGCTCCAGCACGTGCTCGACGCCGTCCGGATGGTGCACGAGCGCGGCTTCTGGCTGGAGATCGTGACGCTGATCGTCCCGGGCTTCAACGACGACGAGGCGCAGCTCAAGCGCGCTGCGGAATACATCGCGTCCGTGTCACCCGAGATCCCGTGGCACGTCACCGCGTTCCACAAGGACTACAAGATGACCGATCCCGACGACACGCCGGCGGCGACGCTGGTGCGCGCGTGCGGGATCGGCGCGGCGGCGGGATTGAAGTTCATCTATGCGGGCAACCTCCCCGGGCGCGTCGGCCGGTGGGAGCACACCTGGTGCCCGGATTGCGGCGACCTCCTGATCGAGCGTGTGGGCTACGTCATCAGGCGGCAACGCATCGGCGCGGACGGGCGCTGCCCGTCGTGCAGCCGGAGGATCCCTGGCGTTTGGTCGTAGCCCTCGTCCTGGCCGCGCAGGCCGCCGCGTTCAATGCGGCGACGTTCGATCCGCTCGTGGAGGACGGCATCCGGCGCGGCGCCTATCCGGGCGCCGTTCTCGTCATCGGCCGCCGCGACACGATCCTGTTCGCGAAGGGCTATGGTCGCCTGACCTGGTCGACCCGCAGCGCCACGCCCGACGTCGACAGCACCCTGTGGGATGTCGCGTCGCTCACCAAAGTCATCGCGACGACGACGGCGATGATGTTGCTTGTCGAGCGGGGGCGCGTGACCCTCGACTCGCCCGTCGTGCGCTACGTGCCCGAGTTCAATGGCCACGGCACGGCCGCAGTGACTGTCCGCCACCTGCTGACGCACACCTCCGGCCTGCGCGCGTGGCTGCCGCTCAATCGGCTCGCGCCCGACTCCGCTGGCGCGATGCGCATCGTGTACGAGCAGACGCCGCAGGTTCCGCCGGGCACGCGAATGGAGTATTCCGATTTCAACGCGATCCTGCTCGGCGAGATCGTCCGCCGGGCGGGGTGGGGCGGTCCGCTCGACGCCTTCGCGACGCACGAGATCTTCGGCCCGCTGGGCATGCGATCGACGATGTTTCGTCCGCCGCGCGGTCTCGCGCGCCGCGCCGCGCCCACCGGCGTGTGGCGGGGCCACCCGGTGGGTGGCGTGGTCAATGACCAGAACGCGGCGAGGCTCGGAGGCGTCGCGGGGCACGCGGGGCTGTTCGCCAGCGCGAGCGACCTCGCGCGGTTCGCGCAGTTCATGCTCGGGGAAGGCGCCCTTCCCGGTGGACCGCGCCTGCTCCGGCCCGAAACGGTGCGCGCGTTCACGACGATCGCGGTCAAAGCGCGGCGCGGTGCGAGCGCGCGAACGCTGGGTTGGGAGGCCCTCCCGACGGGCGAAGCCACGTCGAGCGCCGGGAAGTTGCTCGGACCGCGGAGTTACGGGCACACCGGCTGGACCGGCACATCGCTCTGGATCGATCCCGATCGCGGCCTGTTCGTCCTGCTGCTCTCGAATCGCGCGTACGCGCCGCGCGGCCACTCGTTCACGACTCTCAAGGAAGTCCGCGGGCACGTCGCCGACGCCGCGGCGGAAGCACTGACGGTGATCGATGGGCGCTAGTGCTGGCCCGACCGTGATCTACGACGGGGAGTGCGGCATCTGCCAGCAGTCGGTCGATCTGCTCAAGCGCTGGGACCGGGAACAGGTGCTGCGGTACGTGCCGTTTCAGGACGAGGCCGCGGTCGCGCGCTTCCGCATCGCGCTGCCGGCGCTCGCGGCGGCGATGCATCTCGTATTTCCGGATGGCCGTGTGTTCGCCGGAGCCGACGCCGCGCCCGAGCTGCTCCGCCTCCTGCCGGGCAAGCGATGGCTCGCGGTGTGGTTCCGCGTTCCCGGCGTAATGCCGCTGGCGCGACGCGTGTACGCGTGGATCGCCGCGCGGCGCCGTTGCCTGGTGCGTGGCGTGCAGCCCCACTAGGTTCGCTGTCAGGAGGCAGTCGTAATGGCTACCGATGTCAACGCCGAAAACGTCCGCCAGGCACTTCGCGGGGTGAAGGACCCCGAGCTCGATCTCAACATCATGGACCTGGGATTGGTCTATGACGTCGAGGTGGAGGACGGGAACGTGCGCATCGAAATGACGCTCACGTCCCCGGGGTGTCCCGCCGGGCCGATGATCACCAACGATGCGCACAAGGCGGTGCGCGCGCTCGAAGGCGTGAAGGACGTGAACATCGAGATCGTGTGGGAGCCCTACTGGACCCCGGAGAAGATCGAGCCGAAGGTCCGCGCGATGATGGGGTTCTAGCGCAGCGCCTCGAGCATCGCGTCGCCGAGGACGTCCGCCTGCCAGCGCCGGAGCTCCGCTACTTGGGCGAGCCCGGCGCGAGTGTTTGATCGAGCACGTGCTACCGCCTCCAGCGTCGTCCGGCCACACAGCACGCCGGCATCGATCTTCAGGTCCGCGGCAACGCGATTGCGCAGGGCCTTGAGACGCTCGACTCGCCCGTCGAACTCCGGGTCCTTCGGGGGCCGAGCAGAGCGCTCGAGCCGGGGGAGATCGCTCTCGGGTAACGCGCGGGCGCGCGACACCGCTTCGAGCAGCGCGGCACCGTGACGCCGCGCCAGCGACGCCGGCACGTCCTTGAGCTTCGCGAGGTCCTCCGCCGCCTGTGGCATCGCTTTGCTGATGGCGAGGAGTGAATCGTTCCCGATGACGCGGAATGGCGCCTTGTCGTCCCGCTGCGCAACCGTCTCGCGCCAGCGGTGCAGCTCCCTGAATACGGCAAGGGCGCGAGCCGGAAGACCCTTCGCGCCCTTCACCCGCAGGTATCCGTCGGTATCGCCTTCGGCGACGCCGGTCCAGCGCAGGCCCTCGAGGCGCGTGAACTCCTCTCTCGCCCACTCGAAGCGGCCCAGCTCGCGCAGCAGCTGCTCGAGCGCGTCGCGCAGGGCGAGCAGGTGGCGCGTGTCCTCGGCCGCGTACGCGAGCATCGGGGGTGGCAGCGGCCGCTGCGACCAGTCGGCTTTCTGGTGTTCCTTCGCGAGCTTCACGCCCGCGTACTTCTCGAGCAGGGCGGCGAGGCCGATCGCCGGTTCGCCGGCGAGCTGCGCCGCGATCCGGGTGTCGAAGAGCCGCGCGGCGCGGAAGCCGTAGTCGCGGTCGAGCACCCGCAGGTCGTAGTCGGCGTCGTGGAAGGTTTTCTCGATCCCCGGGTCGGCGAGCACGGCCCCCACGGGGGAGAGATCGGTGACGGCCAGCGGATCGATGAGCGCCGTGCGGTCCGCGGTCGAGATTTGGATCAGGTAGATCCGGTCGCGATAGCGGTGAAAGCTGGCGGCCTCGGTGTCCACCGCGATGCGCGGCGCGCGGCGGACCGCGGCGATCAGCTCGGCCAGGGCTTCGGGCTGGGCTACGTAACTATCCACGCGGGATCCGCTTTACTCCGGCTTCGCCAGCCGTTCCATGCCGGCGGCGATTTCTTCGAGCGCTTTGGCCAGGGTCTTGTAGAATTCGGCGTCGGGGGCCTGCGGTGCGCCACCCAGCGGGTCGCCCGCGCACTTCCGGGCCGCCCGAGCCGCATGGCGGATGTAGTCGGTCGCTATGTGCATCGCGCAACTCCGCTTCAGGGGACGTCGTGAACGCAGCAGCGCTCGCATCAAAGATACGTAGCGCCCTTGTGCAGTGCAGTCTGGGCGCCTGGCCGACGCCGCTCGACGCGGCACCGGGGCTCGCCCGCGCGACCGGCGCCTCCGAGCTGTGGCTGAAACGCGAGGACCTCTCGGGCGGCAACAAGGTTCGCGGCCTCGAGTTCCTGCTCGCCGCTGCGCGACCCGGGACCGTGTTCGTCACGATCGGCGGCACCGGGTCCTCCCACTGTCTCTCCACCGCCACGCACGCGCGCCGGCTTGGGTTCCGAATCGTAGTGGCGCAGTTCCCGCAGCCCGACACGGACGCGAGTCGAGCGGTCGCGGAGGCAACCGCACGGGCCGCCGACCTCGTCGTTCAGGCGCGATCCCAGTTGACGCTGCCCTGGGCGGTGCTCCGCGCCTTGGCTCACGCGCGGCGGCTCGGAGCGGCCCGCTGGATTCCGGGCGGTGGTGCGCATCCGCGTGCCGTCGTCGGTCACGTGCTCGCAGCGCTCGAGTTACCGGCACAGATCGCCGAGCCCCCCGATGCGATCGTTGTGCCGCTCGGCACCGGCGGCACGGCCGCGGGGATTCTGCTGGGCGTCGCGTACCTGGGTTGGCCGACGCGGGTCGTTGCGGTGCGTGTCGCGCCGCGGATTGTCGCCAATCGGTGGCGCACCACTCGGCTCGCTCTCGGAGCGGCTCGGATCCTCGAGGCTGCGGATCGGCAATTCCGCGTTCCGCATTCCGCGCTCCGCATTGAGGTGGTGGACGGATTGGGCGCGGGCTACGGTCATCCCTCGCCGGCGGGCGAGCGCGCCCGTCTCACCGCGGCCGCGCACGGCCTGCGCCTCGACCCGACATATGGCGCGAAGGCTTTCGCCGAGATTCCCGCCAAGCAGCGGGTCATTTTCTGGCATACGTTTGCCTGGCCGTGAGCGCGCTCCCCACTGTCGACCTGACTGTCTACCCATTCGAGTGCGATGCGTTCGGGCACTTGAACGAGGCGTCGTTCCTCGCGCTGTTCGAGCGCGCGCGCTGGGATGCGCTCGCGAAGGGCCCCGGGATGGACCTGTTCAAGCGCAATCACGTATGGCCCGCCGTCCGCAAGGCGACCGTGGACTACCGCGCGGCGGCGTTCCCCGGCGACGTGCTCAGCGTGGAGACGGTGCTGACTGATCGGGGAACGACGAGCTTCACGATGCAGCACGTGGCCAAGCGGCATTCCGACGGGGTGCTCATCGCCGAGGCGGCGCTGGTTTTCGTGTGCATCGACCGCGTGGGCCGGCCGACGCCGATTCCGGAAGAGGTGTCACGCGCGCTGGGTGGGCCGCGCGGCACCGCTCGCGACCCGCTGCGGGTGGCGGCGGACGGGGCCGAGCTGGCCGTCGAAGTGCGGGGCGAAGGCGCGCCGGTCGTGTTCATCCACGGCTTCCCGTTCGACCGGACGATGTGGCGGCACCAGCTGGCCGGGTTCTCGCGTTGGAAGCGAATCGCGTTGGACCTTCGGGGCGCGGGTGCCTCGAGCGCGCCGGCAGAAGGGTATTCGGTGGCCCGCTACGCCGACGACGTCGTGCAGGTGCTCGACGCCCTGGGAATCGATCGCGCGGTCGATTCCCAGCTTTCGTTGGGTGGGTACATCCTTTTCGATCTCCTGCGTCGTCACGCTGGACGGATACGCGCAGCGGTGTTGTGCAATACGAAGGCGACCGCTGACTCGCCCGAGGCCAGGCGCGGGCGGGATGAGATGGCGGCACTCGCGGAACGGGAAGGGGTCGGCGCGGTCGCGGAGCGTCTGCTGCCGCAGTTGCTCGCGCCGGCCACGGTCGCCGCGCAACCGGACGTCGTGACGCACCTACGGGACATGATCGGCCGGACGCCGCTTCCAGGGCTCGTGGGAGCGCTGCGCGCGTTGCGCGACAGACCTGACTCGACACCGATGCTCGACTCGATTAGGGTGCCGGTGCTCGCCGTAGCGGGTGCCGAGGACAAGATCGCTCCGGTGGATGTCATGCGCGCGATGGCCGCCGCGATTCCGGGCGCGCAGTTCGCCGTCATCCCGGCCGCGGGGCACTTGGCGCCGCTCGAGCAGCCGCTCGCGACGAGCCGGGTCGTGGCGGACTTCCTCGACGCTGTACGCTGACGTAGGCTTCCCCAATGTCTCCCACGAAGAGCCCCGACAGCGAGCCGGCACGGCAAGGATTCGTCGGCTACATCCACGTCGAGGGCCTGCAGTGGCGCGTTATGGTGCGGCTGCGTCTCGAGGACGAGGCGTGGTGGCGCGGCCGCCTGTGGTATTCGGAAGCGGGTGGGACTGAGGTGTGGGACAAGGAGGAGATCTTCGGGCGCAGCCCCGAGGAACTGTTGCGCCAGGCGCGCAGCGTCTCAGCCGAAGAGCTGATCGGCCGTTTCCGCGCTTCGTACGACGACCGGCGCCGCTACTTCGGGCTGCGCGCCATCATGGACGACCTGATCGAAAAGGCGCGCGCACTGAACCGCATCGCGGTGCGCTCCGCGGCGGGCGAAGCGGACCCCCAGCGTGCGCGCGCTGACTTAGACCGGATCCAACAGGAGATGCAGGCGCTCGTCGCCGGGTTGCGGGAGGTCGCGGCGAAAGAGGGACGACTGGTCGGTTAGGAACCCTTCCGCTGCGGCTTGCCGGGCGGGTTGGCGCTCGTGAACACATCGCGGTTCTTCGCGATGTAGTCCTTCCACTGCGGCGGCGTATCTTCTTCGGGGAAAATTGCGGTGACGGGGCACTCGGGCTCGCAGGCGCCGCAGTCAATGCACTCGTCGGGGTGGATGTACAGCATGTCCTCGCCCTCGTAGATGCAGTCCACCGGACAGACATCCACGCACGAGCGATCCTTCACATTGATGCACGGCTCTGCAATGATGTAGGGCATTTGTCCGCCAAACCTAGACTAGCGGAAATCCCAGTCAAGACGCTGCTTGCCAAATTCAAAACAGGTAGTTGAGATACTCTCAGGTATCTGAGATACCGATGGGTCTCTCCCTGCGGAGGAACGCCACCGCCTGGACGACGACTTCCCGGTCGCGGACGATGTCGCGATGCCCTAATCCCCGGGTCGTTACGAGTTCGGCGCCCGGCCACGCGGCGGCGATCGCTACTCCCTCATCGTAGGGGACCGTCACATCGTGGCGGTCATGGAACACGAGCAGGGGTCTCCGCAGGCCCGCGGCCAGGCGCGGGACGTTGAGCTCCGACCAGCGAATGCGGAGACGTGCTTCACTGCGCTGCCTCATCGCCTCGAGTGCGACAGGTCCGACGGCGAGCAGCTTGGCAAAGTCCTGCGCATACCGGGCGGGGTCTGCCGCCGGGGAGATGAAGACGGCGCGTTCGACTTGTAGACCACCGGCCATCGCCAGTGTACTCGCCGAGCCGCCCATGGAGTGCGCCACGATTCCGTAGAGCGACCCGGCCTCCGCGGCGATGGCCGCCAGGGCGCGGGCGAACTGGGGCATGGAGCTCAGTTTCCCGTCTGAGGCCCCGTGACCTGGCGCGTCGAACGTGACCACGGAAAAGCCGCCCGCGACGAGTGGCTCGACGAAGGCCGCCGCCATGCGGCCGCCCCGACCCCCCCAGCCATGCACCAGGGCGACGACGGGACCGGAACCCCACGCCCACGCAGACACCCGCCCTTCCTCCACGCGGACGCGGAACGGGCGACCACTCTCCAGCACTTGGCGGATCGACGGCGTGAGCGTCGTGCGCGGCGGCGTAAAGAAGAGGCGCTCGGCGAGCGCGGCGCCGAGGCGCGGGGCAGTGCGCTCGAGCGCGCGCAGGGCGACGCGTGTCGCCGTGAGCTGCAGGCTCATCGGTCTGGAAGGAGCTGCTGGAAGGCGTGGCGCGCACGTGCCTCCGCCTTGGGATCGCGAAGTAGCCGGTGCGCGTGGTGGTAGGCGAGCATGACGCCGTACAGGTCGTGCGCGAACTGGTCAGGGTCCGCGTCCTCGGGGAAGTGCCCTTCTTCGATTCCCTTTTGGAATGACGTGGCGATGACGCCGAGCCACTCCCGCTGCAGTGTCTGGAGCCGGTCACGTACCGGTCCATCCTTGTCATCCAGCTCGGTCGCGGCGGCGACAAACAGACAGCCGCCCGGCATCGGGCTCGAGCGCGCCCAGTCGAGCCAGCGGTGGAAGAGGCTGCGCACTCTGGGCTCGCCGCGCGGCTGGGCGAGCGCCGGCCGGACGACCGCTTCGACGAAACGCTCGGCGGCGTGGTTCAGGACCTGGATCTGCAGTGCTTCCTTCGACCGGAAATGTCCAAAGAGACCACTCTTCGAGAGCTGCAAGTCGTCAGCGAGTGTACCGATCGTGAGGCCGCCGAGGCCGACCTTGCTCGCCAGCGCGACGGCGCGCTCGAGGACCGCATGGCGCGTGTCGGCGCCCTTGGTAGTCACCATGAGCCCAAAAAAAGCACGACCGTTCGTTTTTGTCAATGGCGAGGAGTTGCATTAGAGATTCTTGTTGGTATCGTAGATACGCGTGGGAATCATCAGGCAGAAGCGCAAAGTCGAGACTCGGGCCATGCTCATCGAGGCGGGCCTGACGGTCTTTGCCGAACGGGGCCTCGAGCTGGCCACGTTGGATGACGTGGCGGCGACGGCCGGCTTCACGAAGGGCGCTATCTACCGCCAGTTTCCCTCGAAGGGCGCGTTTCTCCTGGGCCTCTTCGAGCAGTATGCGGCGGTCGCCCGCTCCGGCACGGCGGCGCGCCAGGCGCATACTGCTCGAAGACTCACGATTCAATTCGCTTCCCAGGCGACCCGGGATCCCCTCCTCAGGCGCCGCTTCGCTATCGTGCTCGCCGAGGCGCCGGATGGCGGGACCCCGGACGGTCATCTACTCAAGGCGCTCGCTCGGATATGGCCCACCTCGTCGACCTGAGTCACGAGATCGAACACGGCATGGTGACGTATCGAGGGCTGCTCGCGCCCACGATCAGTGACTGGCTGTCGCGCGACGCTTCGAGCACCCGCTACGCCGCCGGCACAACCTTCCAGATCGGCAAGATCGAACTGCTCGCGAACACCGGCACGTACATCGACGCTCCCTTCCATCGATACGGCGACCGTCCCGACGTCGCCGGCTACGCGCTCGAGGCTGTCGCCGACCTCGAGGGGATCGTCGTGCGTGCCACACAACGCTCGGGGCGCGGCCTCGATCCGACGTGGTTTCGCGAGGATGTCCGCGGCAAGGCGGTACTCGTGCATACGGGGTGGGACGCGCATTGGCGCACCGACACCTACTCGGCCGGTGAACATCCATTCCTGACACGCGCGGCGGCCGAGCATCTCGCGCGCGCGGGCGCAGCCTTGGTGGGGATCGACTCTCTCAATATCGACGACGACAAGGACGGCACTCGGCCCGCCCATACGATCCTCCTCGGTGCCGGGATCGCCATCGTGGAGCACATGACCAAGCTGGGATCGCTGCCTGATGCGGGATTCCGGTTCTTCGCGGCGCCGCCTAAGGTCAAAGGGATGGGGAGCTTCCCGGTG
>Ga0193697_1000076_pt1 | contig 38117 bp, 35 predicted proteins | sample L3m2metaG_FD_145073 | JGI IMG/M metagenome (GOLD analysis project Ga0193697, IMG submission 145073) | Soil microbial communities from a riparian zone of the East river system, Colorado, United States - L3m2 | ecosystem: Environmental > Terrestrial > Soil > Riparian zone | place: USA: East River...
GCCGGCACCGGGGGGAGGGAGCCGCTCCATCACGCCGAGCGGGACGGTGAGCTCGTAGCCGACGCCACCCGCCGTCTCCACGACGACGCGATCGGCGGACTTGGCGGCGAGGCGGCCGCGCACGAAGGCGATCACGACCGGATGATATAGGTGAGGGCCACCGCCACGCCGTCGGCGGCATCGGCGGGTTTCGGCGCCTGCCGCAGCCGCAACAAGCGCATCACCATTGCGGCCACTTGTCCCTTGGCGGCGCCGCCGGCGCCGACCACCGTCTTCTTGATCGTCGCGGGCGCATACTCGGCGATGTCGAGCCCGGCCTGCTGCGCGGCGAGGAGTACGACGCCGCGGGCATGGCCCAGGACGAGCGTGGTGCGGACGTTCTTATGATAGAAGGCGTCCTCCAGGGCGAGCGCCGTGGGGCGGTGCCGCGCGATCAACTCGACGATCCCTTGGTGCAGCTCGTGCAACCGGCGCGGCAGGGGGCCGCGCTTCGCCAGCTTGATGACGCCACATTCGATCAGACGGCCCATTCCGGGGTGGCCGTTCCCCGTTTCGATCACGCCATAGCCGGTGACCGCCGTCCCAGGGTCGACGCCCAGGACCCTCACTTCACCCCGTCACCGCGGCCATCGCCTCGGCGTCGATGTCGAAGTTCGAGAACACCTTCGCGACGTCATCCATCTCCTCGAGCGCCTCGATGAGCGCGAGCAGTCGCTTGGCGTCGCCTCCCTCGACCTTCACGGTGCTCTTGGGGATCATCGCGATCTCGGCGCTCTGCACGGCAAGTCCCTTCGCTTTGAGGGCATCCTGCACGGCGTGGATCTGGTTCGCGTGACACGTGATCAGGAAGACGTCGCCCTCGCGCGTCAGATCGTCGGCGCCTGCGTCGAGCGCGACTTCCATCGCCGTGTCTTCGTCGGTGCGCGTCGCGTCGATCACGACCTGGCCGCGGCGCTCGAACATCCACGAGACCGAGTTCGCGGCGCCGAGGTTGCCGCCGGCGCGCGAAAAGGCGTTGCGGATCTCGGCGACGGTGCGGTTGGCATTGTCGGTCGTCGCCTGAATGAGGATCGCGGCGCCGCCCGGCCCGTAGCCTTCGTACGAGACCTCCTCGTACGTCACGCCTTCCAGTTCGCCGGTGCCCTTCTTGACGGCGCGCTCGATGTTGTCGAGCGGCATGTTTTCGGCTTTGGCGGCGTCGATGGCGGTGCGCAGTCGAGCGTTGCCGCCCGGATCGCCGCCTCCCTGCTTGGCGGCGATGGTGATTTCACGAATGAGCCGGGTGAAGACGGCACCGCGTTTCTGGTCGGTGACGGCCTTCTTCCGCTTGATCTGCTTCCACTTACTGTGGCCGGCCATGGTCAATGCAACTTACAGCTTGACCACGGCGCCGCGCCACGGGTAGCATTCCCGCCCATGCGCCGCTCGACCCTGTTCATCGTTCTCCCGCTGCTCGCCCTCCTCGCCGCCGGCTGCGACCGCGAGCGCAACACCGAAGACGCGAGGGCGCTCGCGGCCCGCGCGTTGCGCGGCGCGCTCGCGTATCCCCAGTCGACGCTCGTGAACCTGTCCGCGGGCACCGACGCGGCGGAGCTCACCTTCACGAGCCCCGCGGCCGCCGCCGACGTGGCGGAGTGGTACCGGCGGGCCTTGGCGGTAAACGGGTGGGAAGTGAAGAGTGACCAAACGGGGCGGGACGGCGCCATCGCGATGTACGCGCAGCAGGGGCAGCGCCCGTTGTGGCTCACGGTGCGGCCCAATGTCGGCGGGCCTGGGTCGACCTACACCATGATCGGGGCCGTCGTCGCGGGCGATTCGATCAAGTAACTAGCGGTCGGGGTCGAGCATGTCCTCGAAGCGCATCCACCGGCGGTAGAAGTACAAATCCACGAAGCCCGTCGGGCCGTTGCGGTTCTTCGCCACGATCAACTCCGTCGCACCCTCCACGCCGCCTCCCGGCCGATACATCTCCTCGCGGAAGATCGACAACACGACATCGGCGTGCTGCTTGAGGGCGCCCAACACGCCGTAGTCTTCGAGCGTGGGGCGCGGGTTTTCCCGCTTCGCCTGGAACTGCGGCAGCTGAGCGACGAGGAGCAGCGCGACCTGGCGTTCGAGCGCCAGCGCCTTCAACCGGCGCAACACAATCGCCGTGTCTTCATCCTGGGTGACGCGGTTCAGGCCTTCGGGCGGCGGCACGAGCTGCAGATAGTCGACGACGACGAGCGAGAGTTGTCGTAACGGGTCGAGCCGGTCCGCCATCGTGTCAAAATCATCCGCGGCGAGGGGCAGCATCGCGAGCGGGAGACCACGCAGGCGCACCGCCGCGCCGCCGATGCCCGCGCGGGTCTGGTCGCTCATCTTGGCGGCGCGTAGGTCGTCCACGGTCACGCGGCCCTCGATGGCGAGAGCCCGCTCCATCAGCCGCTCCTCGTCCATCTCGCCCGACAGGAACGCGACCCCGAGTCCTTGCTGGGCGACCCGCCGCGCCAGCCCCAAGGCCAGCGCCGATTTGCCGGCGCCGATGTCACCGCCCAGCACCACCAGATCGCGCCGCCGGAACCCGCCGCCCAGCATCTTGTCGACCGACGCGAAGCCGGTGGGCACGGTGTCGCCCGTGACTTCACCGGGACGCTGCGCGTCCACGCGCTGGACGAGCGACTCGAGGGAGGGGCGTTGCTGCAGGCGCCGCGTGGACATGGCTATAAATGTACGCGCGCCGAGCGGGCGGCAACGCTCACGGCATCCGCGGCTTCGGCGCCGAGCACGTCGCGGGCGGGAGCGATGAGCTGACTCAGCACCACGGCGGCCGCCTGTGGCGTCGCCGTTTCGAGATGGTGCCGCGCCGCGGCCAGCGCGCGCTTGAGTGGCGCGGGGAGCGCGAGGCCGCCGAGACGCGTCTCGAGCGCCTGGAGCCGGCGGCGGTGGTTCTTGGCGCTGACGGGAGAGGGCGGGAGGACCGCTTCGGCGGTGCGTACCACCAGCCACAAGGCGAACAGCCCGTCCCGCTTCGGACCCCGGGCCGCTTCCGCGATCAGCGCGACGAGTCGCTCCTCGGCAGCGGTCGTCGCCCGTATTTGATCGATCATGCGACGAGCCGTTCGATCGCGGCGGCGACCTGATCGGGAAGCAGGTCGACCAGGCAGCGGTGGTGGCCGAGGGGGCAGCGTGCCGTCCCCATGGTGGAGCAGGGCCGGCAGCGGAGATCCTGCTCCAGCACCGTGGCGCCCGCCTGATAAGGAAAGAAGCCGAAGGCTCTCACCGTGGGACCGAACAGCGCGACCACGGGTGTGCCGACGCCCGTCGCCATGTGCATCACGCCCGTGTCGCCCGAGACGAGGACTCTGGCGCGCGCCAAACACGCGCCTGTTTCCTGGAGTGTGAATTCTCCCGCCGCACTCTCCGCGACGGGTGCGAGCTGCCGCGCGGCGCCGCGGTCCTCTGGTCCTCCCACCACAACCAATCGATACCCCGCGCCGCGCAGCCGCTCGGCGAGCGCCTGCCAGTGCGGGAGCGGCCACCGCTTGGTGGCGTGCGCGGCGCCGGGGGCCAGCGCGGCGAGCGGCGCGTCACTGCGACCGCGCTCGGCGAGCCACCGGTCCACGCGCTCGCGCGCCGCCGCGCCGAGAAAGAACTCCGGCGGGCCGCCGTCGGGACGGACGTCGAGCGATCGCGCTGCTTCGAAGTAGCGCTCGGCGACGGGCACATGCTCGCGGTACACGTTGAGTTTCGTCGCGACGAGAAACGTGCGGGCGAACTTGCGCTTCGCGTACCCGGACCAGCGGCACCGCACCAGCGCGCGCAAGGCGGCACTGCGCAGCGACCCGTGCAGGTCGAGCCCGTGCGTCGGCTGCAGGCCGCGGAGATGACTGGCGAGGCGCGTGAGCGGTTCGTCCGGCTCGAGCGCGACCACCTGCGAGAGATGCGGGTTGTCCGCGAGGAGCGGCGCCATGGCGCGCTTCGTGACGTAGATCAGTTGGGCATCGGGGAGGCGGCGACGCAACGCCCGGATGAGCGGGGTGGTGAGGAGGATGTCGCCGATGGAGCTGAAGCGGACGAGGAGGATGCGCAACACGCGGCCAATGTACTAGCTTTTGCCCAAGCATGCCGCGTCCCAAAAGCATTCTCTGGATCGACGACGAAATCGATGGACTGGCCGCGCACCGCCGGTTTCTCGAAGGGCAGGGGTTCGCGGTCGAGCAGGCGGCGCACGGCGACGATGCGCTCGCCTTGCTGCGGCGCCAGCCGTACAGTGTCGTGTTACTCGACGAGCAGATGCCGGGTCGCCGCGGGCTCGACCTGATCCCGGAGATCCGCGCGATCGATCCCGCCATGCCGGTCGTGATGGTCACCCAGAGCGAGGACGAGACGTTGATGCGCGAAGCGATCGGCATCGAGGTGGACGACTACCTCGTGAAGCCGGTCCTGCCGCGCCAGATCCTCTCGGTCGTCACGCGTCTGCTCGAAGGCGACCGCATCCGCCAGCAACGCCTGGCGCGCGACTTCGTGACGCGCTTCCGCGACCTCGAGGGGCGCCGCGGCAGCACGCTGGCGTGGCGCGAATGGATCGAGCTGGTGCGGGAGTTGGCCCAGTGGGAGGTGCGGCTCGCCGCGGGCAACGAACCGGGGCTGTCCGAAGCGCTGAAGAATCTGCAAGAGAGTCTGCGCAAGGATTTCTCGACATTCATCGCGAAGCAGTACCCGCGCTGGCTCGCCGACCCCGAAGGCGATCGGCCCCCGCTGTCGGTGGACGTCGGTGCGGAGTTCCTCGTGCCCGCGCTCAAGCGCACGGGGCGGGTGCTGTTCCTTCTGATCGACTGTTTACGACTCGACCAATGGGAAGTCCTGCGCGACCTCGTCACGCCGCTCTTCGACGTCGAGGAATCGCACTACTACAGCATCCTGCCGACGGCGACGCCGTTTTCCCGCAACGCCATCTTCAGCGGGATGTTCCCGATGGAAATCGCGGCGCGGCATCCCGAGTGGTGGGGCGCCCCGAGCGACGAAGAAAGCCTCAACGCCCACGAGGCCGAGCTGCTGACCGAACAACTCCAGGAGTTGGTCGGCAAACCCGTACCGGTTCGGTACGAGAAGTTGTTCACCGCGGCGGACGGGGCCGATCTCCTGCGCCGCCTGCCGGCGCACCTGGCGCAGGACGGCGTGACGGCGTTGGTGTTCAACTTCATCGATCAGCTGACGCACGGGCGCTCCGAGAACGCGATCCTCTACGAAGTGGCGCGCGATGCCGACGCGTTGCGCGGGCTCACGCGCACCTGGTTCGAGCGCTCGCCGGTGCTGGCCGCCCTCCAGGAAGCCGAGCGGCGCGGCGTGCCGGTGCTGCTCACGACCGATCACGGGTCGATCCACTGCGAGACGCCCGCCACGGTGTTCGCGAAGCGCGACGCGACGGCCAACCTGCGGTACAAGTTCGGCGAAGACCTGCGGGCCGAGGATCCACAAGCCGCGATCGCCGTCGAAGACCTGAAGGCGTTCGGCCTGCCGGGGGCGGCGCTCGGCGTGCGCCTGTTGATCGCCACGGGCGACCGCTTCTTCGTGTATCCCACCAAGCTGCGGGAGTACCAGGCCCGCTACCGCGGCTCGTTCCTGCACGGCGGCGCGACGCCCGAGGAGATGATTCTCCCCGTGGCGCTGCTGACGCCGAGAGGCAGCCGCTGAATGGGGCGCAGTGCCCGTCTGCTGTCGCTGCTTCGTCCGTACACGCCGCTCTTCGTCGCCACCATCGTCGCCACCGTCGTCTCATCGGTGCTCGACGGCTTCACGTTCGTCCTGCTGATTCCGTTCCTGCGCACGCTGTTCGGCGGCGCCGGCCTGCCCTCCGGCGGTGCCGGCGGTTCGACGGTCGAGGCGGTGCTCGACCGGATCGCGGGACCGTTCATCCACGCCGGCACGCCCGACGTGGCGCTGCGCAACGTCGTCATCGTGTTGCTCGTCGCGCTGCTCTTCAAGAACGTGACGGCGTATCTCGCGTCGGTGGGTAGTGTGGCCATCCAGGAAGCGGTGGTGCGCGACCTCCGCGTGAACCTGTTCCGCCACCTGCAGACGCTGCCCCTCAGCTACTTCCAGCGCACCAAAGGCGGCCAGATCGTCGCGCGCATCATCAGCGACACCGACCAGGTGAAGACCGCGGTGAGCGCGGCGCTGGCGTCGCTGCTCCAGAACATCGTCGTGATCGCGGTCTACGTGGTGATTCTGTTCGGCTTGTCGGTGCGTTTGACGCTGCTCGCCCTGCTCCTCGCCCCGGTGCTGCTCCTCATCATCCGGCCGATGATCAACCGGTTGCGGCGCCGCTCGCGCGAGCTCGCCGCCGAGCGCGGCGAAGTGACGAGCCACGTGGGTGAGATGATCGCCTCGGTGAAGCTCGTGCGGGCGTACGTGGCCGAGGCATTCGAGTTGGAGCGCTTCCGGCAGCTCGCGGAGCGCTACCGCAAGCGGGTGCTGCGCGCGCAGCGCTTCTCGAGTCTCACGAGTCCCGTGAGCGAAGTGTTCGGCGGCGTGATGATCGTGCTGATCCTCGTCGTCGGCACGCGGCTCGCGCTCGCGGCCGCCTCGAGCCTCGATCCGGCCGTGCTGATCACGTTCCTGGCCGTGAGCCTGCGCCTCATGTCGCCGGTCAAGTCGGTGGCGAACTACCCGACGGTCATGGCGGGGGCGCAGGCTTCTGCCGAGCGCGTGTTCGAGGTGCTCGATCTGCCCGAAGCGGAGCGCGACCAGCCCGGCGAGGGCGAGGCGGCCTTCCGGGACAGGATCGAATACCGCGGCATCTCCTTCGAGTACGAGGCGGGCGAGGCGGTGCTGCGCGACGTGGACCTCGAAGTGCGCCGCGGCCAGGTCGTGGCGATCGTGGGGCCCTCCGGAGCGGGGAAGACGACGCTCGTCGACCTGCTGCCGCGCTTCTACGAGCCGACCCGGGGCGACATCGCGTTGGACGGCGTGCCGATCACGCGCTACACGCGCCGCTCGCTGCGCCGCCTCATGGGGATCGTGTCGCAGGAGACGGTGCTCTTGAATGACAGCGTGCTCGCGAACATCGCGTACGGCCGCACCGACTTCACACTCGCGCAGGTGCGCGCGGCGGCCCGCGCCGCCAACGCGGACGAGTTCGTTCTGCGGCTCCCGGACGGCTATCAGACCATGCTGGGCGAGCGGGGCACGCGGCTCTCGGGGGGCCAACGCCAGCGCATCGCGATCGCGCGCGCGCTGCTGCGCGATCCACCGCTCTTGATCCTCGACGAAGCGACGAGCGCCCTCGACACCGAATCGGAGCGCCTGGTGCAGGAGGCGATCGAGCGTCTCATGGAGCATCGCACCGTGTTCGTCATCGCCCACCGCCTGGCCACGGTGCAGGACGCCGATTTCATCGTGGTGCTGGCCGAGGGGCGCATCGTCGAGCGCGGCAGTCACGACGATCTGCTGGGGGCCGACGGCCTCTACCGGCGTCTCTACAACCTGCAATTCCGGACCTGACATGCTTTCGGGTTTCACCATCGTTCGTAATGCCGTCAAGCTCGACTTCCCGATCGTCCCCGCGATCCGCTCGGTCCTCGAGGTATGCGACGAAGTGGTCGTCAACGTGGGGAAGTCCGAGGATGAAACGCGCGATCTCGTGACGTCGATCGACGATCCCCGCATTCGGATCATCGATACCGAGTGGGACTTCACCAAAAAGAACATCATGCTCTCCATCGAAACGCAACGGGCGATGGACGCCTGCCGCGGGTCGTGGGGCATCTACATCCAGGCCGACGAAGTTCTGCACGAGACCGGCGCGCGCATTCTGAAGGAGCGAGTCAATGAGTGGGACAAGGACGAGCGCGTCGAGGGCCTGCTGGTGAAGTACCAACACTTCTACGGCGGATTCGATCAGGTCGCCACGAGCCGCCGCTGGTACCGGCGCGAGGTGCGCTGCGTGCGACTCGGCAGGGACATCCGTCCGTATCAGGGCGCGCAGGGGTTCCGCGTCGGCGAGGGGTACCGGAAGATTCGCGCGCGCGTCACGGGTGCCGAAATGTTTCACTACGGGTGGGCCCGCCCGGCGAAAGCGATCAAGCAGAAGCTCGAGATCTCGAAGACCATCTACCCGTGGGGCGGCGACCGCTTCGACAAGGAGCAGGCGCGCGGGCACCTCGAGTGGATTCCGCTCCTCAAGCCCTTCACCGGCACGCACCCCGCGGCGGCCCGCCATTGGATCGAGCCGCGCGCCCACGACCCCGAGCGCGTGGTCGGTCCGCGGCACTTCAAGGTCGAGCACCTGCGCTACTACCTGTCGGATTGGATCGAGCGGGTGACGGGCGCCCGGCTCTTCGAGTTTCGGAACTACGAGCTGGCGTAGGGCGTCGGCCGACCGGCCGGCGGATTCCCTGTTTCGATCACGGCGCGATACACGCGGACGTACTCCTCGGCCATCGTGCGATGCGTGAAGTAGCGCTCGGCGTGCGCACGGCACGCCTCCGGCGATCGCGATCCGATCGTCTCGGAGGCGGCGATCATTTCCTCGAGCGTGTCGCACAGGGCGCCCGCCTCCGGCGGCAGGATCTCGGGGAGAGCGCCGCGGCGCGTGCCGAGGACGGGAGTGCCGGAGAAGAGCGCCTCGATTGTCGTGAGGCCGAACGGCTCATCCCAGAGCGCGGGCATCCACAGGCAGCGCGCCCGCGCCAGGAGCACGGCCTTTCGGTTTCCGTCGACCTCGCCTACGTACTTGACGACGCCCGTGAAGCTGGGCCGCCACCCGCCCGCGAGAATCAGTCGCCGCCCCGTTTTCTTCGCCGCTTCGATCGCCCAGTGATATCCCTTCGCGCTGTGCAAGCGGCCGAGGAACAGATCCCAGTTCTCCTTCACATGGCGGAACACGAACTCCGCGGGATCGAGGCCGTTGTACACGAACGCATCGCTGCCATGGCGACGCGCGTGGTCGCGCGACAGGAACATCGTGCGCGGCGGTAACGGGACGCCGGGCTTCCAGTTGCCGTGCGCTGTCTGCACGAATGGGAGCGAGGCGGGTCCGTGCTTCAGCGGGAAGTGGACGTGCAGGATGTCGGCGCCGTCGGGGAGGAAGGGCGTCAAATCGGCGCCCGCGTCCTTGAGGATTTTGGGTGGCACTTCGACGACTTTCGCCGCTTCGGGGACCCGCGTGCCCGGCTGCGCCAGCAACGTCACGCGATGGCCCAGCTCGGCCAGCCCGCGCACCAGCGCGACCACGACGCGCTGCGTGCCGCCATAGCCTTCGACGGGCAACCGGTGGTGGGACGCGACCACGACGTGCATGGGCGCCCCAGTATAACTACCTTCGGGGGATGCCGCCGCAGCCGCTGACAATTCTCCAACTCACGCACGCGGGCGATGGCGCCGGCTCCACCCAATCCATCCTCAGCCTCAGCGTCCATCTGGCGCGTCGCGGACATCGCGTGCTCGTCGGTGGCCGCCCCGGCACGCTCCTCGAGCGCCTCGCGATGCAGGCAAAGCTCGAATTCGTGCCGCTCCCGTTCAACCGGCGTGGCTCCCTGGCAGCCGCGATCGAGGACCTGATCGCGCGACGGAGCGTGGACGTCGTGAACAGTCATGACACTCGCGACCGCCGCGCCCTGACGTGGCTGCGCTGGCGCGGCCGGCTCGCCCAACCGTTCGTCGTCACGCGCCGCACGATGCCGTTGACGCTGCCGCCGGAGCTCGTCGCGATCGGCCTCACGGCGGATCGCACGATCGCCGTGAGCGGCGCGGTCGCGGATGCGCTGCGGCGCCGGTTGCATCCCGGCGGGCGGCTGCGCGTCGTGCCGAATGGCATCGACCTGGAGCGCGTGGATGCCGAGCCGTCGGAGGCAGAGGTGGCGGCGGCCCGCGCCGCGCTCGGTCCGCTGGATGGGCGCCCCGTCGTCGTGGTCGTGGCGCGGCGCAAGGACCAGCACATCCTCCTCGCCGCGCTGCCGATTCTGCGCCGCCCGGTGGCGGTGGCGTGCGTGGGGATCGAGCCCGATCGAGAGCTGATCGCGCTGCGAGACGCGCTGCCGGGGCGCCACAAAGTCGCGTTCGTCTCGTTCACGGAGCGGCCGCTGCCGTTCTACCGGTTGGCGGCCCTCGCCGCGCTGCCGTCCCGGATCGAAGGCCTGTCGCAGGCGCTGCTCGAAGCGATGGCACTGGGGCTGCCGGTGGTCGCCTCGGAGGCGGGCGGCAACCCCGATCTGGTGACGTCTGGGGAAACGGGCCTGCTGGTGCCGCCCCTCGACCCCAGGGCCTGGGCCGTCGCGCTCGACCGTGTTCTGGGCGACGGGGCATTCCGTAGCCGGATCGGTCGGGCCGGCCGCGATCTGGTTCGCTCGGACTTCACACTCGAACGAACCGCGGAGCGAACGGAAGCCGTATACGGCGAAGCCATCGAACGACGCCGATTGCTCGGCGGGCGACGCTCTCGTTAACATTCGAACCGATGCCAGCGCCGCTCACGGTCGTCATTCCCACGCTCAACGAGGCGAGTCAGATCGCCGATTGCGTGCGTGGACTGGTGGCGTGGGCCGGCGAAGTGATCGTCGTGGACGCGGGCTCGAAGGACGGCACGGCGGCCGCGGCGACGGCGGCGGGGGCCCGCGTGTTGGACGGCGCGGCGCCCGGAATCGCGGCGCAGCGCAACGCCGGCATCGCGGCGGCGAAGCACGAGTGGGTCTTCGCCCTCGACGCCGATGAGCGCATCGGGCCCGATCTCGCCGGCGAGCTCGCCGCCGTCGTCGCCGCGCCGCGGCACGAAGCCTATCGCGTCAAACGCCGCAATGTGTTTCACGGCCACGTGCTGCGCCGGGGCCACTGGGGGCGCGATTGGGTCGTGCGCCTCTTCAAGCGCGACCGCCGCTTCGGCGGGCCGACGGCACATCCCGGTCTCCAGGGCGTGACCGATTTCGGGGCCCTGTCGCACGAGCTGAACCACACGCCCTACCGCGATCTGCGCCACCACCTCGACAAGTTGATTACCTATAGCCGCATGAGCGCCGACGACCTGGCCGCCGGGGGCCGGCGCGCGTCGTGGAGCGACCTCACGCTGCGTCCGGCGGCGCGCTTCTGGCGCGAGTACCTCGTGCACGGCAGCGTGTTCGACGGACGCTTGGGCGTCATTCACGCCGGGATCAGTGCGGTGGGAGTGTTCCTGAAGTACGCATTCTTGTGGGAGCGAGGAGAGCAACGCGGTGCCTAAGACGTTTCTCTTGACCGACGAGTTCCCCCCGATACAAACCGGCGTCGCCCGCATGATGGGGGAGATCGCCCGCCGCTACCCGCGGGGCGAGCTGCTCGTGTCCACGGGCCAGCACCGCGACTCACAGGACTCGGACACGCGGTACGGCGGCGCGGACGGCGCGATCATCGATCGCCTCCCGATTCCGTCGCGAACGCTCAAGACGCTGCCCGGTCTCCTGTTCTGGTCGCGCCGCGTCGCCACGCTGGCGCGCCAGCACAAGCCACACTTCGCCTGGTGCGATTCGATTCGCCCCTGCGCGTACCCGGCGAAATGGGTGCACGAGCGCGTCAAGGTGAAATACGGCGTGTTGGTCCACGGCGGCGACCTGCTCAAGGAGCTGCACGCGATCCATCATTCGGCGCTCGCGCGCAAGACCGCCAAGGCGTTGCTCGGCTCGGCGGAAGCCGTCGTCGCGAACAGTCAGTGGACGCGCGAGCAGGCCCAGACGGTCCTGCGCGAGCTGGGACTCGACCCCCTCGCCGAGCAGGTGAAGCTCGTGCCGCTGGGCACCGACCCCGAGCAGTTCAAGCCCGGCCTCGACGTGCGCGAAGTGCGGGCGCGTTACCGCATGAACGGCGAGCCGTGGGTCATCACCGTGGCGCGCCTCGAGCCATACAAGGGCATCGACACGGCGATGAAGGCCGTGGCCGAGTGCCGCCGCGGCGGTCTCGCGGTGAACTACATGGTCGTCGGCGCGGGCAAGAAGAAAAAGACGTACGTGAAGCTCGCCCAGGAGCTCGACATCGCGGAGGCGGTGCGCTTCGTCGGCAACGTGCCCGATCCCGACCTCCCGCTGCTGCTCAACGCCGCGTCGGCCTACATCGGGGTCTCGCGGCGCGCCGACGGAACGCGCGTCGAGGGCTTCGGCGTCGCGCTCGCCGAGGCGAGCGCCTGCGGGTTGCCCGTGATCGCGGGGCAGTCGGGAGGACTGGCGGAAGCGGTGCGCGACGGCGAGACGGGACTGGTCGTCGATCCCGACGACGCGGGGGCCGTCGCCGCGGCGGTGAAGCGCCTGCTCGAGGACCAACTCCTCGCCCGCCGCCTCGGCCAGGGCGGCCGCAAGGCGATCGAGACGCACTACAATTGGGACCGCGTCATCCGCGATCTGCGGGACATCGAATCACAAGTCTCCTCCTAGCGTTCAACTTCCCGCCGCACGGCGGGGGCATCGCCCGCATGATGGGGGAGCTCGCCCGTCGCTACCCCCGCAACTCCCTCGTGGTGTCCACCGGCTCGTATCCCGGCTCGGCCGACAGCGATGCCCGTTTCCCGCAGATGGTCGACCGGGTCGGGACGCGCGCGCCGAGACTCCGCACGATTCAAGGCCTGGCGTCATGGACGTGGCGCGCGGGTCGGCTCGCGCGCCGCTGGCAACCCGGGTTCACGTGGTGCGGCGAGCTGAAGCCGGCTGGGTACCCGGCGCGCTGGATGCACGCCCGCGCCGGCGTGCCGTACGGCGTGATCACCTATGGGACCGAGCTGCTGCTGCTCGCCGCGAAGATCGACCGCAGCGCCTTCAAACGGTGGAGCGCCCGTCAGCTCATCGGACACGCTGCCGTCGTGGTCGCCATCAGCGAGTGGACGGCGAGTCTCGCGCGCTGCGTGCTCGAGCGCCTGGGCTGCGACGCGCTCGCGCGCGGCGTTCGCGTCGTCCCCCTCGGGACCACGCCCGAGCATTTCCGGCCCGGCGTCGATCCGCGAGACGTGCGCGCGCGCTACCGGCTCGATGGAGGCCGCTGGATCCTGACCGTCGCCCGGCTCGAGTGGCACAAAGGGATCGACACGGTCATCAAAGCGCTCCCCGCTGTCCGCGCCGCGCATCCGGGCACGCGCTACGCCGTCGCCGGCGTGGGGGATCGCGGACCGCACCTCGAACAGCTGGCGCGGGAGTTGGGGCTCGCGGATGCGGTGCGATTCCTCGGCGCGGTGCCGGACGCGGATCTGCCGGCGTTGTACAACGCCGCCGATCTCTACGTCGGCGCCTCGCGGCTCCACGATTTGCTCGCCGAGGGCTTCGGGATCTCGCTCGTCGAAGCCTCGGCGTGCGGGCTCGCCGTCGTCGGTGGGCGCTCCGGCGGCGTGCCCGACGCCGTGCGCGACGGGGAGACGGGGATTCTGGTGAATCCGGATGACCCGCAAGCGGTGGCCGCGGGGATCAACCAGTTGCTTGGGGACGGGGAGCTACGGAAACGGCTTGGCGCGGCAGGGCGGAAGGCGGTCGAGACGTTCTACAACTGGGATCGCGTCGCGCGAGACCTCATCCGGATCGACGCAGAGTTTCGGTTACCTGGGCGGCCGGCCGCGCCGTGATCGCGTAAGTCGGGCAGTGGCGGATGAAGCCGCCATCGACCGGCGACCAGTCCTGCTCCGCTTGCGTCACGATGGCCTTCCGATCGGAGTCCAGTACGAACATCCCCTGCGGCGCCTGCACCAGACACGCGCCGCACCCGATGCAGCGCTCCCGTTCCACGCGCACGATGACGCGCCGTTTCGGGAAGATTCCTTCGTCGCCGGGCGCCGGCCATTCGTCGGGCCGATCGAGCGCCGCGATCGTGGCGCGGTAGCCCTCTTCGACGACCTCCCGGAGGTGATCGAATGAGAACAGCGACACGTGCTCGACGCGCGGGTGGATATAGTAGATGGGCGGCGTGGTCCAGGTCTGGAACCGCTGCTCGAGCAGCGTCTGCATCAGAATCTCCGTCGCGCGCGCGAACACGCCGGCGAACCCCTCGTCCTGCGTGTCGGCTTTGAAGGCGCTCGACGCCGAGACGTCCACCGCGAGGATCGGCTCGCTTCCGAGCGCGCGCGCGGCGGGGAAGGGCAGATTCGACACCACGGCGCCGTCCACGTAGAAGCGGCCCGCGATCTCATGTGGCGGGAGGTACCCCGGGAGGGCGCACGACGCGAAGACGGCGTCGGCGACGCGGACGTCATCGAGGCCCGGGAGTCCCCAGAACACCTGCATGCCGGAATTCAGGTCCACGGTGTTGACGGCGCACGGGGGGTCGAGCTGCTGGAACGTGGCCTCACCCACGAGGCGCTTGATCAGCTGCTCGAGGGGGTCGCGGCGAAACAGGGCGGGGGAGTGCATCCGCTTGAACGCCATGTCGGCGTGCGCGACCGCGAACACGTCCTTGCGCTTCAGACTGAGCGCGATCTCGCGCAGGCGGGCGAGCCCCATGCCGCCGGCCCAGGCCGTGCCCACGAGGGCGCCGACACTGGAGCCGATGATGTGCGTGGGGCGAAGGCCGCGCTCGACGAGCGCCTGGAGCACGCCGATGTGCGCGAGCCCTTTCATGCCGCCGCCGCCCAGCACGAGGGTGAACGGTGTGTCCCGCTTCACGTCGTGTGTCCGCTTGCCCGGAGGGTGAACGTCCGAGTAACGTAGTCGGGTCCCCCATGCCCGCGCCACTCTTTTGGACACGACTCGCGCGTGATCGTTGGGCCCGCCTCGGGCTCGCGATCGTCGCCACCCTGGCCGTCCTTGCCCTCGCGGCGCCGCTCGTCGCGCCCGGCGATCCGTTCCGCGGCAATCTCACGGCGAGCCTGCGCGCGCCGTCCGGCGCGTTCTGGCTCGGCAGCGACGCGCAGGGTCGGGATGTTCTCTCGCGCGTGCTCTACGGCGCCCGTCTGTCGCTCGCCGTGGGCCTCATCAGTCAGGGGATCGCGATGACGCTCGGCGTCACGCTCGGGCTCGTCGCCGGCTATTACGGACGATGGGTCGAGGGCGTCATCATGCGCGTCGCCGACGTCACCCTCGCCTTCCCGTCGCTCCTCCTCCTCATCGCCATCGCCGCCGCCGTCAAACCCTCGCTCCCCGTCGTGTTCGTCGTAATCGGCGTCGTGGGCTGGGCGGGCATGGCGCGGTTGGTGCGCGGCCAGGTGCTGGTCGTGCGCGGGCTCGAGTACGTGCAGGCGGCCCGTGCGCTCGGGGCCTCCGACGCCCGCATCATTGCGCGCCACCTGCTGCCGAACGTCGTCGCGCCCGTCATCGTGGCGGCGACTCTGGGCGTCGGCGGCGCCATCATGGCGGAGGCGGCGTTGTCGTTCATCGGGTTGGGCGCGCAACCGCCCACGCCGTCGTGGGGGGCGATGGTCGCCGAAGGCCGTGACCTGCTGCGCGTGGCGCCCTGGGTCTCGCTCGTCCCCGGCATCGCGATCGGTCTCACCGTGTTGGGCACGAACCTGCTGGGCGACGGCTTGCGCGACGCGCTCGACGTCCGCACCAGAGCCAAGGCCGCATGACTGACATCGCCTATCATCCCACGCGCGTGCGCGCGTTGCGCGAGAGCTTCCGCGCCCTGCGCGCGGCCGAGTTCCCCTGGACGGCGGACACGGTCTACCTGAACAACGCCTCCATCGGCCCCATCCCCGAACGCACGCGCCGGGCCCTCGACGCGTTCACCGCCAAGCGGACCGCGCCGCACCTCCTTCCCGACCGCGAGCTCCAAGCCGGTCTCGCCGCGACGCGGCTCGGCATCGCGCACCTCTTGAACGCCGACCCGTCCGAGATCGCGCTCGCGACCAACACGAGCTTCGGCCTGCATCTCGCGGCCCGGGCGCTGCCGCTCAAGGCCGGCGACATCGTGCTGCTCTCCGACAAGGAGTTTCCGGCGAACGTGTATCCCTGGCTGATGCTCAAGAAGGAAGGGATCACGGTCGAGATGGCGCGGTGCGGGCCCGAGGGGTGGCCCGACGAGAATCATCTCCTCGAGCGGTTGCGCGATCCGCGCGTGCGCGTGCTAGCGGTGTCGTTCGTGCAGTTCTCCAACGGCTACCGGGCCGACTTGAAGAAGCTGGGCGACGCGGCCCGTGCCAACGGGACGTACCTGGTGGTGGACGGGATCCAGGGCATCGGCAACTCCGTCCTCGATGTGCGGGAGACGCCCGTGGATATCCTCGCCTGCGGCGGCCAGAAGTGGTTGCTGTCGCCGTGGGGGTCGGGGTTCGTATACGTGCGGAAGGAGCTGATCGCGACGCTCGAGCCGGCGATCACCGGCTGGATGGCCTTCGAAGGCACCGACGACTTCTCGCGGCTCACCGAGTACAACCCCACGTTCCGCGCCGACGCCCGCCGTTTCGAGATGATCACCCTGCCGTTTCAGGACTTCGTGGGGATGACCGTGTCGCTGGGCTTGCTGCTCGAGATCGGCGTCCGCGACATCGCGGAGATCACGCGCGCCGCGCACGAGCCGGTCGTGAAGTGGGCGCAAGAGCAGGGCGTGCGCATCTCGTCACCGCTCGAGGATCGCCATCGCTCGGCGATCCTGTGCGTCGCCCCTCCCAAAGCCGCCGAGGCGTTCCACGCGGTGAAGCGGGCGCGCATCGTGTGTAGTCTGCGCGAGGGCGCGATTCGCCTGTCGCCGCACGTCTACAACACGATCGAGGAGATGGAAAAGGTCGTCGAGGTCCTAGACGACCTGACGTAGCTCGCGGTGCCGGTCCACCCACCAGCCGAACAGCACGAAGAGCCACCCGAACACGATGCCGAACATGCCGATCGCCTTCATGTCCGTCGGCGGCGGCGAGAAGAGCGTGGCCACGTACAATCCCCCCAGCACCACGATCAATGCCCAGAAGCCCCAGCGCCCGATGCCGTCCTTGGGGCGCGTCGTCTGCATGTAGATCGCCATGCAGGCAATGAACAGCAGGCCTTCCACCACCAGCGTGCCCACGACCGAGTTCCACAGGCCGAATCCAAGGCTCACGCTGCCCGGATAGAGCGGCATGTCGGGACGGTGCGTGATGACGTCGAGCACCCAGTGGCTGAGCACCAGCAGCCCGACCACGACGGCGCCCCGCACATAACCGGTGCGCTTCTTGTACAGGTAACCGAACAGCAGCCCCCACGCGGTGAGCGCCGCCAGGCTATGCGAAACCGGGATGGAGTCGAGCCACAGGGTGAGAAACGGATTGGGTCCCGGCACCATGCGCGCCTCTTCCCACCCGATCAGGAGGAACACGGGCCAGAGGAGATCGGCGAATGTCGGCGCGGCGAATAGCGTGCCGAGGGATGTGCGGGGTGCGAGGCGCTTCGCGGCGAGACCGAGGGCGTAATGGCCGATGAACATGGTTAGCCTTTCAGTCGCTTGATCAGCTGGATTTGACCCGCGTGATACAGATCGTGAGACGCGATGCCGTACACGTTTTCCGCCACCGTCCACTGCGAGCGCCAGGCGCGCTTGCCGAGCTCCTTGGCGGAGAGACCCGCGATGGCGCGGCGCAGGAGCGCGTGTTGTTGGTCGAGCAATGCGCGGTCGCGCTTCCAGGCGATGCCATTCGGCTTCGGAGGGAGGTCGGGGAAGTTGGCTCCGGGGCGGGGGAACGCGATGTCCGGGTCACGCAGCAGGCGGCGCCGCACCACGCATTTCCAGTACGCCGTGTGCAGCACCAGCTCCCAGATGTTGTGCCTTCCTCGTCGCGGCCGCCACAGCGCATCGCGGGCGGTGATGCCGCGGATCGTGCCTTTGAGGGGCGTGCCGTGCCACGCGGGGGCGGCGTACGCCTGATCGAACATCTCCAGCAGCAGGCGCACGCGCGCGTCCATCAGGTGGCCTTCAGCAGCGCGTACTCCTTCTTGCCCTTGCGGAGCAGCAAGTGCGCCCCGGCGATCCAGTCGGCCGGCGTGATCTCCTCGGCGCGCTGCTGGTTCACGTAGATCCCACCTTGCTCGATGGCGCGGCGCGCTTCGCTCTTGGACTTGGCGAGCCCAGCCTGCACGACGGCGTCGACCAGCGTGACCGCGTCGCGCGCGATCTGGGTGGTCGGGATCTCCTGCGCCAGAATCTCGAAGACGCGGGGCCCCGCGCCCCGCGGGTCGAAGTCGCCGAACAACACGCCCGCCGCTGCCGCTGCGCTCGACGCAGCATCGGGACCGTGCGCGCGCGTCGTCACGTCGGTTGCGAGGAACGTTTGCGCGACGCGCTTCGCCGGGTCTTTCTTCTGACGGGCCATCAGCTCATCGAGCTGGTCGGTCTTCAGAGGCGTGAACAGCTTCAGGAACCGCTCGACGTCGCGGTCGTCGACGTTGATCCAGAACTGATAGAACTTGTAGGGCGACGTCAGGGCGGGATCCAGGTAGATCGCCCCCTCCTCGCTCTTCCCGAACTTCTTGCCCGAGGCCATGGTCACGAGCGGTGCGACGAGCCCGTGCGCCTCGCCGTTTTCCACGCGGCGAATCAATTCCACACCGGCAGTGATGTTTCCCCACTGGTCGCTGCCGCCCACCTGCAGCGTGCACTGCCGCTCGCGGAACAGGTGCAGGAAGTCGTACGCCTGGAGCAACATGTAGCTGAACTCGGTGTACGAGAGCCCGGAGTCGAGCCGCGCCTGCACCGATTCCTTTTGAAGCATCACGTTGACGGTGAAGTGCTTGCCGACGTCTCGCAGGAAATCGACGAGATGTTGTTCGACCAGCCATTTCGCGTTGTCGAGCAGGAGCGCGGCGGTCTTGCCGGCGCCAAACTCGAGGAACCGCGCCATCTGATCGCGCTGGCGCTGCAGGTTCTCGCGGATCTGCTCTTTGGAGAGTAGCGGGCGCTCGGTCGGCTTGCCCGATGGGTCGCCGATCAGACCTGTCCCGCCGCCCATCAAGACGATGGGGCGATGGCCATGCCGTTGGAGCGTGGACAGCAACATCAGCGGCATCAGGTTGCCGAGCTGCAGGCTGGGCGCGGTGGGGTCGAAGCCGCAATACGCCGTGACCTGCCCGCGCGCAACGTGGGCATCGAGGCCCGGCGTCGCCTGCTGAATGAAGCCGCGCCACTCGAGTTCGCGGAGCACGTCAGGAGGGTTCATGGCGGCGAATCGTAAAGAGCGCCCGCAATACTGGCAAGCGCTGGCCCCCCTCACTAGGTTGTAATCGAGATGGCCATTCCCACATCTCTCCCTGCGTCCGCCGCGCCCCTCCGCCTGTCGTTCCTGTGGCGCTGGTGGTACGACCCCGTGCGGCGTTTCCGCGTGCTCACGGGCTCGGCCCTGGCCTGCCTGTTCGGGGTCGGCCTGGGCTACGGTGCGTGGACGCGCGTCTGCGCCGCGGAACGCTGCCCCAGTATCGCGCGCCTTGGCCCCGACTCGAAACGGGGGCAGCTCCAGACCTCCAAGGTCTATGCCGCCGACGGACGGCTCATCACCGAGCTGGGCATCGAGCGGCGTACGGTCCTGCCGCTCTCCGAGATGCCCGTGTATCTGCGTCAGGCGTTCATCGCCACGGAAGACAAGCGGTTCTACTCGCATCACGGTATCGACTTCATCAGGTTCCCGGGCGCCGTCCTCAACCGATTCCGCGGCTTCTCGACGATCACCCAGCAGCTGGCGCGCAACGTGTTCTCGGATCAGATCAGGGCCGGGGAGCGCACCCTGGCGCGCAAACTGAAGGAAGCCCGCGTCGCCGTGGAGCTCGAGCGTACCTTCGCGAAAGACACGATCCTCGAGCTGTACCTCAATCAGATCAGCCTCGGTCCCAACGTGGCCGGCGTGGAGGCTGCATCGCAGGTGTTCTTCGGGAAGTCGGCGCGTGACCTGAACGTGGCGGAGGCGGCGACGCTCGCCGCTCTGCCGAAGGCTCCCGGCAACTACAATCCGCGCACCCACCCCGATCGCGCCGTGGCTCGCCGCAACGTGGTGCTGACCCTAATGCGGAACCAGGGCTACATCACGCCGGAGGATGCCGAGTACTGGAAGGCGTATCCGCTGATTTTGACGTCGCGCCGCACCAGCTACGGCGACGTCGCGCCCTACTTCGTGGAGTGGCTGCGGACGAGCTATCTGGAGCCTCGCTTCGGGCGCGATTTGTACGAAAAGGGATACCGGATCTACACGACGCTGGACCTCGACATGCAGGAGGCCGCCGAGCGGGCCATGCAGTCGCAACTCGACGAGATCGAAGCCGGGGCGTATTCCGCGAACAACAAGTTCGAGGGCCAGGGCCACACCTACCGCGAGTATGTCGAGAAGGGCCGCAACGCCGCCGATGAGCAGGGGCCGTTTTCGCCCTACCTGCAAGGCGCGCTCGTCGCCATCGACAACCGCACCGGGTACATCTTGGCGCTCGTCGGTGGGCGCGACTACTCGGACTCGAAATGGAATCGCGCTACCCAATCGATCCGCCCGCCCGGCTCGACGTTCAAGCCGTTCGTCTATTCGGCCGCCGTGCGGGCGAATTGGCCCGTCGACACGCTGCTCGATGACTCGCCCCTGAACCCGCCCGTCATCCAGCTCGACAGCTCGCTGTGGCAGCCCAAGGACTACGACGACACGACGCTCGGCATGATCCCGATGCGCCAGTCACTTTTCCTGTCGCGCAACCTGTCGACGATCAAGCTGGGCATGAGCATCGGCGAACAGACGGTGATCGGGGAGGTGCGCCGCTACGGCATCACGACCGCGCTCCCGCCCTATCCGTCGATTCACATCGGCGCCAAGGGCGTGAAACCGCTCGAGATCATCGCGGCCTACTCGGCGTTTGCGAACCTCGGTACGCGTGTCGTGCCCATCGGCATCCAGCGGATCGAGGACCGCGAGGGCAACATCGTCTTCCAGTCGACGGTGCAAAAAGAGGCCGTCATGGATCCGGAGCACAGCTGGCTGATGCTCGACATGCTGCGCGATGTGATGCGCTGCCAGCCCGGCACCGGCCCGAACCGCTGCGGCACCGCGGCGGGCGCCGTGGGTGGGCTGCGCGTCCCGATGGGCGGCAAGACCGGCACCACCGACGACTACACCGACGCCTGGTTCGTCGGCTTCACGCCCGAAATCGTGGCGGGGATCTGGATCGGCTACGACGCCCAGCAGCGGATCATGGGCAACGCGGGCGGCGGCCGGATCGTGGCGCCCGCGTGGACGAAGTTCATGCGTGACGTGTACGAGCGGCGCCCGCCGCCCCCCGACTGGCCGCGACCCGACTCGTTGATCACGCGCGAGGTCGATTGGAGCAACGGCAAGCTCGCCACGCCGTTCTGTCCGATCGAGGTGCGGCGCTGGGAGTGGTTCTATCCGGGGACGGAGCCGAACGAAGTGTGCAGCGTGCACTCGCCGTTCGGCGTGGGAATTACGCCTTAGCGCGTGCTCCGAATCCGCGCGGGTCTCGTGCACCCGGTAACGGCGCCGCCGATCGAGGACGGCGCCGTTCTTGTGGATGGGAACCGCATTGCGGCGGTAGGCCCACACGCCCACATCCCCACGCCCCCCGGCACCGAAATTCGAGAATTCAGGCACGGAGTTCTCGTCCCGGGTTTAGTGAACTGCCACACGCACCTCGAGCTCACGCACCTCGCCGGGCAGAACGCCGAACCGGAGTTCGCCCAGTGGATCCGCCGCATCCGCGAGTTGAAGGACGCGACGCCCCCGGAGGGGTTTGAGGAGGCGGCCGTTGCCGGTGTGAAGGACTGCTGGGCGCGCGGGGTCACGTGCATCGCGGAGACTGGCAGCACCGGGGCGGTGATGCGGGCACTCCACGATCTCGGTGGACGCGGAATCGTCTATCAAGAAGTCTTCGGACCCGATCCGGCGAAGCGGGACGCGAGCATGCAGGAGCTCGAGGAGGCGGTAGCGCTGTTGCGGCTGCTCAGGACTGATCGTGTGCTACTCGGAGTCTCGCCCCACGCCCCCTACACGGTCAGCGCGCCGCTCTACGAGGCCGTCGTAGCGTTCGCCCGCAGAGAGCGCCTCCCCATCGCCGTGCATCTCGCTGAATCAAAGGAAGAGACGGCATTCGTGCGCGACGGGGCGGGGCCATTTGCCGATGGCTGGCGCGCTCGCGCGATTCCGGTCGCGGCACACGGCTGCACGCCGGTCGAGTTTCTGCGACGTCAGGGCGTGCTGAGCGCTGGTACGCTGACCATTCACTGCGTGCAGGCTGATGCGCCCGATGTGGCGATCCTCGCAGCCGCCGGTGCCGCCATCGCACACTGCCCGCGCTCGAACCGCGCGCACGGCCACGGCTCAGCACCGCTGGGTGCGTTCCGAACCGCCAGGCTGCGCGTGGGCCTCGGCACCGATTCGGTCGTCAGCGTCGGGGACTTAGACCTCTGGGCCGAGGCTCGCGCGGCGGGGCTCGAGGGCGAGGAAGCGCTACGAGCGCTCACCCTCGACGGCGCGCGAGCGTTGGGTTGGGAATCGGAGATCGGGTCGTTGGAGGTCGGGAAAGCCGCGGACGTCGCCGTGTTTGCCTCTACCGTCCCTTACCGTCCCTTACCGTCCCCTACCGTCCTTTTGACGGTGCTCGCCGGCCGCATCGTGCATCAGGCCTGAGCCGGATTTCGCCGGGCGAGCTAGATTCGGTGCCCATGAAGACCCAGCGCCACGCCGCCATCGTCAGGATCATTCGCCGCGACACGGTTGGGAGTCAGGAGCAGCTGCGCGAGCTGCTCCACGTCGAGGGCTTCGAGGTGACGCAGGCGACGCTGTCGCGCGACATCCGCGAGCTGGGCCTCGCCAAGGTCGCCGCGCCGGACGGCGGCTCGCATTATTCCGAGTCGGGCGAGGGGGCGGCGGGTGTGCGCCCGCATCTCGAACAGCTCCTCCCCACGATGCTCGTATCGGCGGAAGGCGTGGGCCCGCTCCTCGTGCTCAAGACGACGACCGGGGGCGCGCAGGCACTCGCGCTGGCGGTGGACGGCGCGGGGTGGAACGAAGTGATCGGCACGATCGCCGGCGACGACGCGATCCTCGTCATCACTCGCAGCGAACGCGCACGCCGCGGCGTGCAAAGCCGCATTCGGGAGTTGGCCGGAATTCCTGCCTGAGATTGTTGCGCGCGCGCGACTTCCCTAGTCGCCCGGCGCGCCGTAATGTGGTCCCGATGAAAACCTTCCGTGTCGCCCTCGTTTGGGGGTCCCTCATCATCGTGACGTCGACGAGCTGCGCCCCGAAGGACGCGTGGCGTCCGCTTTTCGATGGTCGCACGACGACTGGCTGGCGCAACTTCAAGAGCGATTCGGTCGGATCCGGGTGGCAGGTAGTCGACAGCGCGCTGACGCGCGCGGGACCCGGGGCGGGTGACATCATCACCCGCGACAAATTCAAGGATTTCGAGCTGTCGCTCGAGTGGAAGATCGCCCCGGGCGGGAACAGCGGGATCTTCTACCGCGCCAGCGAGGAGGACGACGCGATCTACTGGACCGCGCCCGAGATGCAGGTCCTCGACGACCCGCACCATCCCGACGGCGCGTCGCGGCTCACCTCCGCGGGGGCGAACTACGGAATCGACTCATCCCCGCCCGGATTCCTGAAGCCTGCGGGTGAGTGGAACGTGGTGCGCCTCGTGGTGAACGGCAACCACGTGGAGCATTGGCTCAACGGCCAGAAGGTCGTCGATTACGAGCTCGGCTCCCCGGCGTGGGAAGCGAAAGTGAAGGCGAGCAAGTTCGCGCCGCACGCGCACTACGGCCGCAACACCGAGGGGTACATCGGTCTGCAGGACCACGGCGATTGGGTCGCGTTCCGCCACATCAAGATCCGAGTGTTGCCATGAGCAAACAATCCCGCAGAGGCCCAAAAGTAGGGGCGCAGCATGCTGCGCCCCTACACTCCCACCCCATTTCGCGCCGCGAGTTTGTGGGTGACGTCTCCTCCGGATTGGCGTTCACGATCGTCCCGCCGCACGTGCTGGGCGCGCGCGGGCGGAATCGGCTCGCGCCGAGCGACAGACTGAACATCGCGTGCATCGGCGTCGGCGGCATGGGCGCGAACGACGTGCGCGGCGTGGGGAAAACCGAAAACATCTACGCGCTCTGCGACGTCGACGACCGTCAAGCCGCAGGGTCGTTCAGCGCATTCCCGCTGGCGAAGCGCTTCAAGGATTTCCGCGTCATGCTGGAGAAGGAAGGGAAGAACATCGACGCGGTCACCGTCTCGACTCCCGACCATACGCACACCGTCGCCGGCAACATGGCGATGAAGCTCGGCAAGCACACGCGGATTCAGAAACCGCTGGCGCGCACGTTGTGGGAAGTGAAGCAGCTCGAGGACGCGGCCCGCAGATACAAAGTCGCCACGCAGATGGGGAACCAGGGTCACGCCGAAGAGGGCACGCGGCTGATGCGCGAGTGGGTCGAGGCCGGCGCCATCGGCACCGTGCGCGAGATCCAACTCTGGACCAACCGGCCGATCTGGCCTCAGGCGATCGAACGGCCGCTCGACGAGTTCTATACGCCGTCGACGCTCGACTGGGACCTGTGGCTCGGTCCCGCGCCGGCCCGGCCCTACCATCCGGCGTACGCGCCGTTCAAGTGGCGCGGCTGGTGGGACTACGGCACCGGCGCCCTGGGCGACATCGCCTGCCACTCGATGGACGCGTCGTTCTGGGCCTTGGGCCTCGGCTACCCGACGCGCATCGAGGCCGAGTCCACCAAGCTGTTCGCCGAGACCGCGCCGGCCTGCTCCCGCATCACCTACTCGTTCGCCGCGAAGGGGAACCGGCCCGCCGTCACCGTCGTGTGGCGCGACGGCAGTCTCTATCCGCCCCGACCCAAGGAGATCACGGATCCTGCGGCGTGGCCCTTCGATACGAGCGGCCAGCTCTGGATCGGAGACGCGGGCAAGATGGTCGCCGGGATCTACGGGGAGAACCCAAGGCTTCTGGACGCCGCGAAGATGGCCGAAATCACGGCCCACCCCGTACCGCAGAAGTACCCGCGCACCGAAGGCGTGTATGCCGAATGGATCGCGGCCTGCAAGGGTGGGACGCCCGCCGGGTCGAACATCCCAGATCACTCGGGGCCCCTCACGGAGATGGTCCTGCTCGGCAACCTGGCGGTGCGGACGGCGCAGCCGATCGACGTGAATCCGCAGACGGGCGAGGTGGTGACGGCGGGGATTCCGGCCGACTATATCAAACCGACCTATCGGCAGGGGTGGGGTTGGTAGTCCTCACCCCCTGCCCCCCTCTCCGTTCCGGAGAGGGGGAACGAACGCTCAGTGCCGTCCCCCCTCTCCAGCATGGAGAGGGGGGCAGGGGGTGAGGACGGGTTGCGGAGCGGCGGAGACCAGGTGTATTTTTATTCACAACTATGCATAAATCATCAAGCAATCCGCTGGTGGTGCTCGCCTATTCGGGCGGGCTCGATACGTCGGCCATCGTTCCGTGGCTGCGTGAGATCTACAATGCGCGCGTCCTCTGCTTCGCGGCCGACGTGGGGCAGGGTGGCGGCGAGCTGAAGGGCCTTTCCGAGAAGGCCAAGCGCTCGGGAGCCGAGGACTGCGTCGTCGAAGATCTGCGCGAAGAGTTCGTGCGCGACTTTGTTTTTCCGACGCTGAGAGCGGGAGCCGTATACGCCCGCACCTACCTGCTCGGCACCTCGATGGCGCGGCCGCTCACCGCGGCGCGGCAGGTCGCGCTGGCGCAGCGCGTCGGCGCCCAGGCCCTCGCCCACGGGTGCACCGGCAAGGGCAACGATCAGGTGCGCTTCGAGCTGACCTACGCCGCGCTCGGTCCGGACCTCCAGGTCATCGCGCCGTGGCGCGAGTGGAAGTTCCAGAGCCGCGAAGATCTGATCGCCTACGTGCACGCCAAGGGCGTTCCGGTCCAGGCGACGGCCGAGAAGCCCTACTCCACCGATCGCAACCTGTGGCACTGCTCGCACGAGGGCGGCATCCTCGAGGATCCGTCGCAGGAAGCGCCCGAGCACATCTTCGTCATGACCAAGAACCCGCTCGAGGCGCCCGATGAGCCGGTCGTCGTCGACATCGGCTTCGAGGAAGGCAACCCGGTCAGCGTCGATCACGTGCCCCTCGGCCCCGTGGAGCTACTCGAGCAGCTGAACGACATCGCCGGGGAGCACGGTGTCGGCCGGGCCGACGTCGTGGAGGACCGGCTCGTGGGCATGAAGTCGCGCGGCGTTTACGAGACTCCGGGCGGCACCGTGCTCTACGCCGCACACCGCGAGCTCGAGCAGATGGTGCTCGACCGGCGCACGCTGCGGCTCAAGGACGAAGTCGCGCTGCGCTACGCCGACCTCGTGTACGACGGCCGCTGGTGGACGCCGGAGCGCGAAGCGATCGACGCGCTCGTCACCGCGACGCAGAAGAACGTGACGGGAAACGTGAAGCTCAAGCTCTACAAGGGGAGCATCACGGTCGCGGGACGCGAGAGCCCGCACGCCCTCTACCAGCCGTCGTACGCGACGTTTGGCAAGGACAACGTCTACAACCAGAAGGACGCCGAAGGCTTTATCCGGCTGTATGGACTGGCAACGAGGATTGCCGCCGGATTGAACGCCGAACGGACTGATGTCCCCACAGTCTGACACGCATCACATGTGGGGTGGGCGCTTCGCGCTGGGACCCAGCGAAGCGCTCGACGCGCTGAACCGCAGCCTCCCCGTCGACCATCGACTCTGGCCGCAGGACGTCATCGCTAGCAAGGCGTGGGTGCACGCCCTCGGCCGCGTCGGCGTCGTGTCGCCCGCCGAGGAAGCCCAGCTCGAGCAGGGGCTCGATCGGGTGGCGGACCGACTGGCAGACGGGGCCGCCGCGGGCGCGCCCGACGAAGACGTCCACACGCTCGTGGAGCGTCTGCTCTACGAAGAGGTCGGCGCCGTCGCCGGCAAGCTGCACACCGGCCGCTCGCGCAACGACCAGGTCGCTACCGACCTCCGTCTCTGGACTCTCGACGCCATCGATGAGCTCGACGCGGCCGTCGCCGCGCTCGGCCGCACGCTCGTCACGAAGGCTAAGGACGGCGTGGACGCGATCCTGCCCGGCTACACGCACGGCCAGCGGGCGCAGCCGGTGCGCTGGGCGTACGTGATGCTGGCACACGCATGGCCCCTCGTGCGCGACCGCCAGCGTCTCGCCGATGCGCGGCGCCGCGTCGCCGAGCTGCCCCTCGGCTCCGGGGCGCTCGCCGGATCGGGGTTCCCCGTCGATCGCGTACTCTTGAAAGAAGCGCTGGGCTTCCGCGCCCTGTCGGCCAACGGGCTCGACGCTACCGGTGACCGCGACTTTGTCGCCGAGGTGCTCTTCGCGATCGCGCTGATTGGGACGCACCTGTCCCGGCTCGGTGCCGAGCTGATTACCTACGCGAGCGGCGAGTACGATTTTGTCACGCTGTCAGACGCCTTCAGTACGGGTTCGAGCCTGATGCCGCAGAAACGGAACCCCGACGTATTCGAGTTGGCGCGCGGCAAGGCGGGCCGTCTCCTAGGCGACCTGGTCGCGCTGCTCACCACGCTGAAGGGCATCCCGGCCGGATACCAGAAAGACCTCCAGGAAGACAAAGCGCTGCTGTTCGACGCCTGCGACACGATCGGCGTCGTGCTGCCGGCCCTGACGGGCGCGATCGACACACTCACCGTCAACGCCGATCGCATGGCCGCGGCCCTCGATCCCGCCATGCGCGCCACTGACCTCGCCGATCTGCTGGTCGAATCCGGCGTTCCGTTCCGGGAGAGCCACGGGCTGGTGGGGAAGCTGGTACGCGAGGCAGAGAAGGCAGGCGTCCCCCTCGACAAGGTGCCCGTGCCGGTGGCAGCCGCCATCCATCCGGCCCTCGGGGCGGCAATGACCCAGCTGGGGACCTGGGAAGACAGCGTGGAGAGCCGCGGGACCGTCGGCGGGTCGTCGCGGGCGTCGGTCGAGGCTCAAATTGACGAGCTACGGCGTGCTTTTATCCCTCCCGGGAGCGCGTAAGCCCCTCACTTGCCGGGACTTCCCCGCTTGTGTTAGCATACTTGGCCTATGCGCTGCCTCGCGCTTAACGCTTCATTCGAGCCGCTCACCATGGTGCCCGTGCGCCGGGCGCTTCGCCTCGTCATCGACGGCAAGGCAGAGGTGGTGGAGGCCGAGGGGACGCCCGTCCATAGCGAGCGCCTGGCGGTGCCTCGCCCGGCGGTCATCCGGCTGGTACGGTTCGTCCACGTTCCCCGTCGCTTCCGCCGCCAGGTCACCAACACGTTCCTCTTCGCCCGGGACAACTACCGCTGCCAGTTCTGCGGCCGCTCCCAGATGGAGCTGCGGCAGCGGGAGTGTCTCACGCGTGACCACCTGGTGCCCCTGTCGCGCGGCGGCACGAACGCCTGGAACAACGTCCTGACCGCCTGCTCGAGCTGCAACACCCGCAAGGGCAACCTGCTGCCCGAAGAGGTGGGGATGCATCCGATGCACCCGCCGCACGAGCCGCATTTCGTGCACCTCTCGTGGGCGGTGCGGCGCCTCACCCGCACGCAGGCCAAGTACATCCGCCTGTTTTACGGGGCAGACGTCCTGGCGACGCTCGCGGCGCTTTGAGCAAGACACCGTGGATCGTAGCCGGCGCCGCCGCCATCGTCCTGGCGGCGGTGTTGTTTTCAGCGCGCCCGGCCGCGGGCGGGACGCATCCCGACCCTCGCCCCGGCATCACGGCCGAGCATGTCCGGCCGGAGTCGTTCGTGCCTCGTACCCCGGGTGCCGCCGAGGCGTACGCCGCCGCGCGGGCGGCCGCCGGGACCCTCGACGGCGTCTATTGTCACTGTGACTGCTCCAAGCACTCGGGGCACCGCTCCCTCCTCACGTGCTTCGAGTCGGAGCATGGGGCGTACTGCGATATCTGCATGGGTGAGGCGATGATGGCGGCCCAAATGGCGAGCCGGGGGACGTCGCTGCAGGAGATCAGGGCGGCGATTGACGCTCGGTTTGGAACGTAGGGCTCCGTCCCTCCAGCCTCTGCCTCGGCAGCCCCGCGATCCTGACCAACACACGTTGTGCCCCTCGTACCAACGCTTGCCCGAAGTTGCCCTCACCTGACACCGCCGGTCCCACGTCCCCCTTCAGCCAGCGCGACAGCTCTTCAAGATCGGAGTCGTTGAGGGTCGAGACCTCGAGCCGGCACAGGAAGTAGAAACGTGCGCTGTTGCCGGCGGGAGGGTGCAGCGGAATCGTGTAGGGGATCTCGAGCGCGCGCGTCAACTCCTCGGGCGTGGCGTAGCGCGAGACGCTGCCGCCCGTGCGAATCAGCACGAAGTCGTCGGCGAGCGGATCGTGGCGCGCCACGGCGTCCCATGGTACCTCGCGCACGAACTGGTCGAACCAGCTCGCGCGGACTCTCCACAGCTCGAGACGATAGTGCAGTCGGAGGGGGAATCCCGAGCGCATCAGAGCCACAAAGCGCCCGTCGGCCAGAAGGCCGGTGCTCTGCACGCGCGGTACGTCGCTCTGCAGCGTCACCGTCAACGACGGCGACGGAGCGGTCGCCTGCGCCTGAGCGCCGGCGGCCACGCCCCACATCAGGGCGCAGAGCGCGAGTACCGGCTTTCGCCGCACTCTGGGCACCCTAGAACCGGTGATCGAGCCTGACCGTGAAGCGCAGTCGTTCGCCGGTGGTCACCGCCTTGGCGACATACAATCCGAACCCGCCCCAATCGACGCCGAGCCCCAGCTCGGCGAGCCAGCTGCCGAGCGTCGGCAAGCGATCGCTCGGCAAACGCCCGGGCCCGTTCCCCACGAGCCACGCCTGGCCCGCGTCGCCGAACACGACGAGATCGGGGCCCTCGAGTCGCAGCAGCGTCCCGCCTTCTTCGTCACCTTCCTCTCGTCCTGTCCCGAAGGGCGTGTAACTCCAATTGAGCTTCAGGTGCCCGCGATACTCAGCCTGCAATGCGACTACGCGGTCGCAGGCCGCCACGAGCGATCCGGTGAACGCCGGATCGGCGATGTCGCGGTTGCACGCGCTCTCGCGGAACGCGTAGCCGGTCATCGGGTCGGGACCGCCCAGCGAGAGCCGACGCTGCAGCGGCAGCGGATCGCCGCCCACCCAGCCTCCCGCCAGGAGGCGCAGGTTCAAGCGACCCGACGCGCTGACGCGTGCGTAGCGGCGCACGTCGAGGAAGAGCCGGTCGAAGGCGTACGACCCGTCCGTCGGGATCGTCCCGCGCACGGCAGCCGGCACGCCGGTCTGTGGTGTCACATCTTTGCTGCTCGCGTACTCCAGCGTGGCGCGGACCAGCCATCCCGACGTGGGGTCATCGAAGTCGTTGCGCGAGTCGATCGTCCCGTTGAGGCTCAGCGTGGTGTAGTGCCCCTCGTCGATCGGCGGATTGGGGCGCCAGGCGTCCGAGTTGCGGAACAGGGTCCAGGGGTCGCGCGCGGCGACGCTCGCCTGCCAATCGCGGCGCACCTCGAAGGTCAGCGCGATCTGCCGCTCGGGGTGCGCGAACGCGCGCGCGGCCCAGCCCTTGTTGAGGTAGTAATCGCGGTAGTCACGCGCGAACACGAACGCGCTCCACCCCACCTCGGCGTTGCGTAGCCCCCAATCCTCGATCGGCGTGACCACGTCGTACGCGCGGAAACCGACGCCGAATGACTGGACTTCTCCCGACCGCAATTCGGTCCGCAGCATGTAACCCAGGTCGCTGCGCTTGTCGCTCAGGTCGCCGGCCGAGCGGAAGACGCCCAGCGCGTCGAGCCGCACGCGCAGGTTGTCCCGGACCTTCCAGTCGAAGAGCGGACCGAAGACGATCGGCAGTCCCTCGACCCGGTTGAAGGTCCCCCCGGTGGCGATCGTCAGCGTGGAGCGGGTGTCGCCGGTCCCCCAGGACACGCGCGCGCCCGGGTTCCACAGCGCCCGGCGCCGCAGGTTCGGCGCGTACGCGATCTCGTCTCCCTCACCGCGCAGGCGATAGAGCAGGGGCTCGCGGTACTGCCGCAGCTCCCCGCCGATCCGCGCCTCCGCCGTGCCGTCGACGGTCCCGCCTACGACGATCAGGTCCCCCGTGATCTCGGCGCCGGGCTCGAGCAGCACGTCGCCGTTGATCACCACGAGCGCGCCGTTCACACGGCCGCCGATCAGCGCCGGGCCGTTGCGCACGGCCACGTCGCCGCGCCACTCGTTGCCGCGTGGCAGCCGTGTACGGCCGACGAGTCGCGTCGTCGAGGGGGCGTTGTAGAACCGGATGACCTCGTCGGTCACCACCCGCGGCAGCTCGATCGCCTGGAGCGTGGCGCCGGAGCTGTCGGGGTGAATGATGATCGTCGTGTCCTGAACCGTCGCCAGGACTAGGAGAAGGGCGAGCATAGCCGAACCTTGGTTGGGGCCGTGGGGCGCCAGTGCACGGGACGTGCCGCGAGCCGGGGCCGCAACTGCGTAGCCGCGCGGCCGAGTCGTGTCATCCCGTCACGTTTCAATCACGTTTCGGGGTGGTTCGATTCCGAGCCGTCTCATTCGGCGGTACAGGTTGGCGCGGTCCGTCGATAGCCGGCGCGCAGCCTCCGCGACGTTGCCGCGCGCGGCGGACAACGCGCGGGCGATCAGCTCGCGCTCGTGCTGGTCGAGCGCATCCGCCAGGGCGACGTCCGGTCCTGGACTCGCTCCATCCCCACTCGGCGCCGGCGCGGCGGCGAGCCGGCCCCCGCCGTCGTCCTGTCCGTGGGGCAGGACTCGGGTCACATCATCAGCGGTGATCGTTTCGCTCGACGCGAGGATCGCCAGGCGCTCGACGATGTTCGCCAGCTCGCGCACGTTGCCGGGCCAGCGGTAGGCGGCGAGGAGCTGCAACGCGCCGGCGTCCACGCGCACCGCTCGGCCCAGGCGGGCTGCGCAGCGCGTGGCGCAGTGACGCACCAGTGGCGGAATGTCATCGGGCCGCTCGCGCAGCGGCGGGATGTGGATCGGCAGGACATTGAGCCGGAACCAAAGGTCCTCGCGGAACTGACGGTCGTGCACGGCGCGCCCCAGATCCTTGTTGGTCGCCGCGAGGACTCGCACGTTCACCGTGAAGGGTCGCTCGCCTCCGAGACGTTCGACGACGCCCGTCTCAAGCACCCGCAGCAGCTTGGCCTGCGCCTCAGCGCCCAGATCGCCGACCTCGTCGAGGAACAGCGTGCCGCCGTCGGCCAGCTCGAAGCGGCCCTGGCGGCGTTCGGTGGCGCCCGTAAAGGCGCCACGCTCGTGGCCGAACATCTCCGACTCGACCAGGTCGCGCGGGATCGCGGCGCTGTTCACCGTGACGAACGCTTTGCCCGATCGCGCGCTCTGGCGATGAATGGCCGAGGCCACCAGCTCCTTGCCGGTTCCCGACTCGCCCGTGATCAAGACACGAGACTCCGTAGGCGCGATGCGAGCGATCATGGCGCGCAGCTCGTCCATCGCCGCGCTCGTCCCAACGAGCGGATCGTCGTGGCCCAGCTGTGCGTGCAGCCGGCGGTTCTCGGCGAGCGTGCGGCCCAGCTCGAGAGCCCCGCGCAGCGCCACGAGCACCCCTTCAGGTGTGAGGGGCTTCTCGAGGAACTGGAAGGCGCCGAGTTTCGTCGCGCGCACCGCGTCGGCGAGATTGGCCTTGCCGCTCATCATCACCACGGGAACGTGCGGCGCGCGCTTCTTGAGTTGTTCGAGCGTCGCCAGGCCGTCAGGGCCTGGGGGCATCATCAGGTCGAGCAGCACCGCGTCGGGAGTGTCAACGGCGATGCGTTCCAGTGCGGCCTGACCGTTGGGAGCCTCGAGGGTCTCGAACCCTTCGGACTCGAGCAGGGCGCCCACCATCTTGCGGATGTTCGCCTCGTCGTCGACGAGCAGGATTCTCGGGCTCATACGGGTGGGAACACGATAGCGAACGTGGCCCCGCCGCCGGGCGTGGCCGTCAGGGCGATCGTGCCCCGGTGGGCTTCGAGCGTTTGCCGCACCAAGGCCAGACCGAGGCCGGTGCCGTCGGCCTTGGTGGTGAAGTACGGCTCGAAAACGCGCTGTCGCAGGTCGTCGGGAATGCCGGGCCCGTGATCGGCGATCGTGACCGCGAGGCCGCTGCCGTCACCCGTGACCGTCACGTCGATCGAGCCTTGCCCTTTCATTGCCTCCGCGGCGTTGCGGAGCAGGTTCGCGAACGCACGCCGCAGCGGGTCGTAGTGGCCCATAATCGTCCGGTGACCGGTTCCGTTAGCCCGCACGGCCGCGCGCACGCCGTCGGGCACACCGGTTCGCCCCAACTCCTCGAGCAGCTCGACCAGGTCGACTTCGCTCTGCGGACCCTCGGGCAGCCGCCCGAAGTCCGCGAACTCTCTCGCGAGGCGTTCAAGCCGATCGGTCTCCGCCTCGAGCACCTGCACGGCCGTTTCTGTCTTTCCATCCACCTGGCCCAGCGTCCGGCGCATTTGGTCGACCGCAATCCGCATCGACGTCAGGGGGTTCTTGATCTCGTGCGCCACGCGGCGCGCCACTTCGCGGAAGGCGCGGAGCCGCTCCGCCTCGAGCTCCCGGTCACGGGCCACCGCGAGCGTCTGGGCCAACTCGCGTAACGCCTGACGCAGCGCCTCAAACTCCGGCGCGCCGCGGGCGACCGCGGCGCCTTCGGGAAGGGGCTCGCGCCGGCGTATCAGCTGGGTCCATCCGACCAGGTCGTCGATCGGCCGCGACAGCTGCCGCGACAAGTGTCCCGCGACGTTCACCGACGCGTACAGCACCGCCGCGCCCAGGAGCAGGATCACGACGGCGAAGCCGGCCGTGTAGTAGCGCAGGAAGGTCTCGGCGCGTCGCGCCAGACTGACCGAAGAAGACACCTGATTCAGGTGGTGGCGCAGCGCCACGCGCTCCGCCGGCGTCAGGTGCAGCGTGTCCACCGCGTCGAGCAGGACGCGGGCCGAGAGAGCGACGCGCTCGGAGGAGGCTCGGGCCCCGGCGGTGGGGAGCAGGGTGCGCACCGACAGTACCCAGCCGGCGACGGCGAGGACCGTGGGGACGGCGGTCATCGCGACGAGGATCAGGAAGATTCGCCGCCGGAAGGGAAGTGCCATATTTCAAGCGCAATCTAGGGGTCGGGCTTGCCTGTGACAATTCGACACGGCCAGGAACGGAGATGAAGCGATGAAGTCCCACACGCATTACCTGTGGTTCAACACCAAGCAGCGTCAGGAGATCATCGACATCACAGAGCAGGTTGTGAAGGACGTGGAGGCGAGTAAGGTCGTCGAGGGAATGGTCCTCGTGAGTGCCATGCACATCTCTGCATCCGTTTTCGTAAATGATCATGAGTCCGGACTTTGGAGCGACATTCTAAAGTGGCTGGAGGGGACCATCGCGCCCTGGGATCCCAAGCGCTACCAGCACAACGAGACTGGCGAGGACAACGCTGCGGCGCACCTCAGGAGCCTGACGGTGGGGCACGAGGTGATCGTGCCGATCACTGCCGGTAAGCTCGATTTTGGCCCGTGGCAGCGGATTTTCTACGGGGAGTGGGATGGCCAGCGGAAGAAGCGCGTGGTCATTAAGGTCCTGGGGGAGTAGTATTCCGCGCGCAAGTTGTTTATTATCAATGGTTCATGCATTCTGGCAGATGAGTAGGCGAGGGGTCGGACCATCAGGCGGCGCCTGCGGTCCTCGGCACTGGGTCGAGGCAACGCGCACGGGCGCGCTGAGATGAGTTCGGCGACCCTCCCCAATACCCTGCCGGCACCACCTACGGCGAGTATCGCCACCAACAAGAGCCCGACCCGGTCCGCCGGCGTCGTCGTGTTTTCCCCTTTGGGGAGCGACGCGCCCGTGCGACGGTCGTGAGCCCAGAACCGAGTCCGAAATGACACAGCAACACAACCACCTGCCACGCCCAGCACACAAAGAACCCCCGTCCCACGCGCCCAATGCGGCGCTGATGATCGACTTCGACAACGTCACGATGGCGATTCGATCGGACCTGCAGACCGAGCTGAAACGGCTGCTGCAATCCGAGATCATCCGCGGGAAAGTGGCCGTGCAACGCGCCTACGCCGATTGGCGGCGCTACCCCCAGTACATCGTTCCCCTCTCCGAGTCGTCGATCGACCTGATCTTCGCCCCGGCGCACGGCGCGAACAAAAAGAACGCGACCGACATCCGGCTCGCGATCGACGCGCTCGAGCTGGTGTTCACCCGCCCCGAGATCGGCACGTTTATTCTCCTGTCGGGCGATTCCGACTTTTCTTCGCTCGTGCTGAAACTGAAGGAATACGGCAAGTACGTGATCGGCGTCGGCATCCGTGAGTCGTCGAGCGACCTGCTGATCCAGAACTGCGACGAGTACTACTCCTACAACGAGCTCGCCGGCTTCACCAAGGAGAGCGACATCGCCTACGTGCGCCGCGATCCGTGGGAGCTGGTCGTCGAGGCAGTCAAGCAGATGACGGGCCACAACGACGTCATGCGCTCCGATCGCCTGAAGCAGGTCATGCAGGAGATCGATCCCAACTTCGATGAGAAGGACGCGGGCTACTCGCGCTTCAGCAAGTTCGTGGTCGAGGCGGCGCACCGCGGACTTGCTGAAGCGACGCGGATGGACAACGGACAGTACGAGATCGCCCTGGGACCCCAGGTCGAAGGTGCGGCGGCTCAGCCGGCCCTGGGCAGTGGCGTCCCTGCTCCCGAACGCCCGGCGCGCGAACGTGAAGGGCGCGGCCGTCGCGGCGGCCGAGGCCGTGGTCGCGAGGATCGCGAGCAGCGCGAAGTGCCCCTGGGGACGACCGACACGACCGAGCCTGCCGAACCGGCCGCGCCGGCCGCGTCGGCCGAGAAGAAGGCCGGGTTCTCGTTCGGTAATGCGTTCGGCTTGTTCAAGTCGGCGCTTGGCGCAAAAGAGTCGGAGGCGCAACCCGAGCCCGTCTCAGAGGTCGTCGAGCTTTCGGCTCCACCAGCGCCAGCGCTTGAACCGCAGGTGCCCGACGAGGACGATATCCCGATGCCTGCCTCCTCGGCGCCTCCTCCGCCGTACAGCGCGCCCTCGTCGTCGCCCGGAGGTATCCCGGCGCGCAGTGCGCGCTTCCGCCGCGGGTCGCGCGGGGGTCGTGTGGCCCCCCCCCTCCCCAAGAGCGACGTCCCGAAGATCGGCGTCGTCGAAGTCGACCCGACCTTCCGGCCGCGCATGGACCTGGTCCCCCCCCCCAAGCCGCCTGTGGCTCCGGTCAGTTCGGAGCCGTCTTCCGGGGAAGAGCGCCCCAAGGGTCGAGGCCGGGCGCCCGCGGGCAACCGCGAGGAGCGCGGTGAACGGGGTGAGCGCGGTGGCCGCAGCCGGCGTGGTGGTCGAGGCCGCGGCTCCCGGGGAGGAAGCGGTCGTGGAGGTCAGGGCGGAGGACGTGAGCGTGAGGATCGTCCGCCGCGTTCCGAAACATCTGCGCCTTCCGCTCCAGCGGCGCCTCCCGCGACGCCGCCCGCTGCGCCCCCGGCTCCGACGCCCAGGCCCCGCGCGGCCGAGCCCGAGGCCGACGGCGAATCGTTCTGGTCCAAGGTGAAGCGGGGGCTCACGGGCGGGGCGTGACGCCACTCCCGGCGAAGTTCTACGCGCGACCGACGGCCGAGGTCGCGCGTAGTCTTTTAGGGCACATTCTCGTCAGCGACGTGGGTGGCGCGCGCCGCCGCACCGCCGGCCGCATTGTCGAAGTCGAGGCCTACGTCGGTCCGCACGATCCTGCCTGCCATGCCTTTGGACACCGCCGCACCCCGCGCACCGAGCAGCTTTACGGTGCCGCGGGGACGGCGTACGTCTACTTCACCTACGGAATGCATTGGTGTTTGAACGCCGTCACGGAGGCCGAAGACTATCCGGCGGCGGTGTTGATTCGCGCGCTCGAGCCCCTTACGGGCCTCGAGATCATGCGGCGGCGGCGAGGGAGGGGCATCGCGGATCGCCACCTCTGCGCGGGGCCGGCCCGATTGTGCGAAGCGCTGGGCGTGACGGGTCAGTTGAACGGAGCGCGGCTCCAGCAGGGGCCGCTGCGGATCGTGCGGAGCCAGTCACACCGGGGGAGGATCGCAAAGGGCCCGCGTGTAGGGATCACGCGGGCCCTCGACTGGCCGCTACGATTCTTCTTTCAGGACTCCCCGTGGGTGTCCCGTTAGTGCCGCTCGGTGATCCCTTCCTTCGAGGTCCCGAGGCTGTAGCGAATTCCACCCTGAATCGTGTGTGTGTTGCTCTCGATCAGGAACCCGGCGGCGCTGGACGTGATGAGGTAGTGCGCGAACACGTTCAGCTTGGTCGAGTAGTTGATCTGCAACCCGCCCATGACCCAGAAGAAGGCTTTGCTCGACGCGTCATGCGCCCGGTCGGCGGCTTCCACCGCTTCGGACAGCGTCGCGCAGCTCGAGCAGTCCACCACGGGGTTGAGCACCTGCATCAAGGCGAACCCGCCGCCCGCGAAGGGCTCGATCACTTTTTGCGCCGGGAAGGCGAGCACGCCGAACATCAAGCGGCGCATGTCGTGGAACGTGACGTCGCGGAATCCCGGGCCGACCGATGACGACGAGGAGTTCGGGTCGAGGATCACGGCGTTCGCGTCGGTCAGGAACAGCGCTTGCTCGTAGGCGACGTACAGCGCCGTACGGCGCGCCGTGATCAGCCAGTGCCCACCGACGATGGGGTCGTAGTACAGGGGCTGCACGTTTGTCTTGTAGATGAATGCGCCGCCCTGCGCGCCCCAGTACCACTGGTATTGCTTGTTGAATCCGCGCCCCTGCTGCGGAGGCACGAAGAAGTACGAGACACCCGCGGACGCGGCCACTTGGCCACCCCAGGTGCCGGTCGGGAGCGAGGTGTTGGGCGTGTACATCGCGCGCAGGTCGCCGCGCACCGCCACGTGCTTCCCGATGAACATGCGCGCGCCGACGCCGCCGTCGACCATGTTTTCCGCGAAGTCGTAGGGTATGCCGAAGTTCGCGTGGGTGAACCCGCCGGTCGCGTAAATCGTCGAGCGCTTCCCGAGCGGGTACGTGAGCACGAGGTTCGCGCTCAGGGCCTGGACCGTCACGTTGACGGTGCCGCCGACGTCGGTCGTTTTCACGATGTCGCCGACGACCTCGAGGCCCACGCGGTCGCTCAGGTTGTAGCCCACGCGGACGCCGCCCCCGAACGTGTTCTTGAGGAGGAACGCGCGATCGAAGCGCCACCACGATCCGAACCCGCTGAATTCGAGGTTGTCGGATCGTTGGGCCGCTGCGGGGGTCGCGATCAGTGCGACG
>Ga0193697_1000077_pt1 | contig 38048 bp, 33 predicted proteins | sample L3m2metaG_FD_145073 | JGI IMG/M metagenome (GOLD analysis project Ga0193697, IMG submission 145073) | Soil microbial communities from a riparian zone of the East river system, Colorado, United States - L3m2 | ecosystem: Environmental > Terrestrial > Soil > Riparian zone | place: USA: East River...
TCCGCTTGGTGGACCGCGCCAAGGAGCTCGCCGAGCGCGTGGTCCTCAGCATCTTCGTGAATCCTCTCCAGTTCGGCCCCAAAGAAGATTTCACCAAGTACCCGCGTGATTTGGAGCGCGACCGCCGGCTCGCCGAGGATCGGGGCGTCGACTGCCTGTTCGTCCCGGAAGGCAGCGAGATGTATCCGGGGGGGGAGCCGGTCGCGCGGGTCACGGGGGGCTCTGCGGCCGATACGCTCGACGGCGCCGTCCGGCCGGGACATTTCGGCGGCGTCCTGACCGTGGTGGCAAAGTTGTTCCATATCGTCGCGCCCGACGTGGCGGTGTTTGGTCGCAAGGATTTTCAGCAGGCCACCCTCGTCAGGCGCATGGTCCAGGACCTCGACTTCCCGATCACGGTCGACGTGCTGGCGACCGTGCGTGAGCTCGACGGACTCGCGCTCTCGTCGCGGAATAGCTACCTGAACCCCGATCAGCGTCGTTCGGCCGTGGCGCTGTCGCGCGCGTTGCGCACGGTGGAGCAAACGTGGCGGAGTGGGGAAGCCGATCCCGGGGTCCTACAACGTCGCGGGCTCGACACGCTGCGCGCCCCCGGCGTCGAGCCCGACTACCTGGCCCTGGTCGATGACAACCTGCAACCGGTGACGCGCGCGACGCCGCGCACCGTCGCCGTCCTCGCCGCGCGCATCGGCGCCACCCGCCTCATCGACAACGTCGTGCTCGGCGAGGGCGTCGCCGCCGACCCCACGGTGCGCGCGTGAGTCTGCCCGCCTGGGCGCAGGTCACGCCGGCGCGGCGGACGCACGTCGAGCGCGTGGTGGGGTTGTTGACCGAATGGGCCGGCGCCATGGGTGTCGCCGCGCAGGAGCAGGCGCGCTGGATCCGAGCCGGCTGGCTCCACGACGCACTGCGCGACGTCCCGCTCGGCGATCTGATGGCGCACGGCCCGGCCGCCGCGGATCGCGCCGCGCAGGACGGCGAACGCGATCGCGGCGTGCTCGACGCCGTGCGCTTCCACACGATCGGCTACGCCGGGTGGGATCAGGTCGGCCGCATGCTCTACCTCGCCGACTTCCTCGAACCGGGTCGCGATTTCGATCTCAATGGACGGCGCGAGCTCGCGGCCCGCGTGCCGGCGGAGCGAGACGTGGTGTTGCGCGAAGTGGCGCGCCGGCGGGTCGAGTGGGTGCTGCGCTCGGGGTGGCCACTCGCGCCGGAAACGGTGGCGTTCTGGAACGCGTTGGTGGGACGGAAATGAGCGTCCGCCTATCCGTCCTGCTGCTCATCCTCGCGGCCTGCCGGGGCGACGCCGCGCCCGCGCACGCCGTGCCGGGCGACCGCGGGCCGGCGATCGTCGTCGAGGTGCTCAACGCCAGCGGCAAACCCGGGAACGCGCGCGTGGGAACGCGCGTGCTGCGACGCGCCGGGATCGACGTGGTCTACTTCGGCAACGCGCCGGCGACGCTGGGGATCATCGACTCGACGCGCATCATCGTGCGGCGGGGAGCAGCGGCTGTCGGGGAGCAGGTTCGCAAAGCCCTGGGGACCGGGCGCGTTGAGGTCGAGACGGACAGCACGCGACTACTCGACGCCAGCGTGCTCCTGGGCGCCGACTTTGCGCCGCGACAGAACTTCCACCCGTAACTGACCGCAGGCGGCGCTGATGTCGAGGCCGCGACTGCGCCGCAGCACCGCCTCGACGCCGCGCGTCTTGAGCCGCCGCTCGAAGGCGATCATCCGCGCACGCCCCGTTGGCGTCAGGTCGGGAGCGCCGCCCGGATGGAGAGGCAGGAGGTTGACGAGCGCGCCGAGGGGGTGCGCGAGCGTCGCCAGTTGATCGGCCGCCTCGAGCGAGTCGTTCTTCCCGCCGATGAGGACATACTCGAGCGTCACGCGCCGGCGGAACTGCTTCAGCGCCTCCATCACGTCGGGCAACTTGTATTTCTTCTCGATCGGCATCAGCTCGCGCCGCACCTCGGCCGTGGGCGCATGCAATGACAGCGCGATGCGGAACTGCTCCGGGCGCCGTGCCAGCTTCGCGAGATTGGGAAGAATCCCCACCGTGGACACAGTGATGTGCCGCGCGCCGATCCCGCATCCATCGGGCTGGTTCAAGATCGTGAGCGTCGGGTCCACCGCGTCCCAGTTGAGCAGTGGCTCGCCCATCCCCATGAACACGACGTTCGTGGGCTTCGGCGCGCCGGCGGCCAGCGTCAGCTCGCGGACCTGCCCGGCGATCTCCGCTACCGAGAGATTGCGGCGAAACCCCATGCGCCCGGTGGCACAGAACACGCACCCCAACGCGCAGCCGGCCTGCGATGAGATGCACAGCGTGCGGCGTTTGCCCTCGGGGATCAGGACCGACTCGATCGCCTCGCCGTCGGCCAGAGTCCACAGAAACTTCTCCGTGCCATCACTCGACACCTGCCGTGTGGCCAACGTCAGTCGAAACAGGGGGAACGCGTCCGCGAGCGCCGCTCGCAGCGCGGCCGGCAGCTCCGTCGCGTCTGCCCAACTCCCCACGGGTCGCTGCCAGAGGCGCGGCAAGATCTGGCGCAGCCGGTACGCAGGCTCACGCCGAGCCGCGAGCCATGCGCCGAGGGCCGCGCGCGCCGCGTCGGGGGTCAGCTCGAGCAGCTGACTGACGGCGGTCATCGAAACCGGGCGTCGACGCCGACGCGGTACGCCGAACCGAGCTGACTCACGCCGGCGTCGCGGGCCAACGTGACCCGGTATTTCCCGATCGTGACTCGCACGCCGGCGGCGGGGCGCCAGCTGCCGGTGCCGTAACTGCCCTCGCGGGTCGCGCTCACGTCGAGCGCGACGATGCGCCCCAGCTCGATGCCGGCACCCAGCTGGTGGTCGGCGGCGAAGCCGTGTCCGAATGCAAGGCCGTAGCGGGCGCGCACGACGCCGCGGTCGCCCCAGAGCGGACCCTGCCAGACGCGGTACTCGACCCCCGCGTACACGTCCTGCGCGGGCTCACTGGCGCTGAGTGACGAGAAGAAATGCGTTGCCGCGGCGATGCGGAGACCGGGGGCGATGTCGCGGCTCATCCCGACATCGAACGTCCAGCGCGTGACGCGCGCGTCGTCGAGCCGCGTGTCGTGATAGGCGACGGCCGCGCCGAGCGCCATCCCCAGGGCGGGGCGCGACCACGTGACCCCCACCGCCGAGGTGTAGACGGGCACGGCGCTGCCGATAGGATCGGGACTGTCCCCGGTGCGGGTGAGGTCGCTCAAGCCGACGTGCCCGTACACAAAACCGATTTGCCCGACGCTCCCCGCGCGGATGCGAATCGCGGCGAGCATCCCCGACGCGCCGATCGCGGCGGGCGTTTGAATTCCCTCGAATCCCAATTGGGTGCGGGCGCTGTCTTCGATTTGCGCGGGATTCCAGAATACGGCGGCGGTGCCGGTGGCGAGGGCGGGCGGAACGGGAAGTGTCGTCGCGGCGAGTCGCCAGAGCGCCGTGCCCGCGGCCTGCTGAGCTGTGCCGGAGCCGCCCGGGAAGGCCACGACGCAAACGAGCAGCACGGCAATGCGTTGCATGTCGAACGTTTACCGAGCCAAGTGGCGCTGTCAACTCAAGTTAACTATCTTCAACCGGTTACGGCACTTGGACACATTCCATTGCGGCTTTCAGACCTCCTGACGCCGAATCGGATCAGGGTGCCCCTCCAGGCGCAGAACAAGGAGGGGGTGCTCCGGGAACTCGTCGCTCTGGCATTGGTGGGAGGCGGCAACGGGGCAGGTGGGGGCGTGGGGGGAGCCGGGGACGAGGTTTTTCAGGCGATCCTCGAGCGGGAGCGGCAGTTCCCGACGGGGATCGGCTACGGCGTGGCCGTTCCGCACGGCAAAACTCCGGCGCTCGCCAACCTGGTGGTCGTGGCGGGAACGACGCCGGCCCCGGTGCCCTATGAAACCGTCGATGGTGAGCCGGTGAGGTTGTTCTTTCTCCTGGCGGGTCCGGAGTCACAGGCCGGGGCCCACGTAAAAGCGTTGAGCCGGATCTCGCGCCTGGTGCGTCGAGAACCGGTGCGCGCCCGACTTCTTGGAGCGCGGACGCCGGACGAGTTTTATCGCTCGCTGTGCGAAGCGGAGGGGGAGGGAGCATAAGCGCGTTGCAGATGCAGACCACCTGGCGCACCCACCGCTGCGGGGCGCTGCGGGCAGAGCATGTGGGGCAGCGGGTGCGGCTCGGGGGCTGGATACACCGGCGCCGCGACCTCGGCGGGATCGTGTTCCTCGATCTGCGCGACCGTGACGGCATCGTGCAGGTGGCGCTCGGTCCCGGATGGGCGCCCGCTGCGGCGCTCTCCGCCGCCCAAGGGCTCGGCAGCGAAACGGTGGTCGTCGTGGACGGCGAAGTCGTCGCGCGTCCGGCGGCGATGAAGAACGCCGACCTCGCCACCGGCGACGTCGAAGTGCACGCCACGGCGATCCAGATCGTCGGGCCCGCGGAAACGCCGGCGATTCCGGTCGCCCGCGGTAAGACCGAGGAGCTCGCCGCCGAGGAGCTGCGGCTCAAGTACCGCCACCTCGACCTGCGGCGTCCGGAGCTCCAGGCGAATCTGATCCTCCGTCACCGGCTGCTGCAGCGGGCGCGGCGCACCCTCTCCGAGCTCGACTTCCTCGAGATCGAGACGCCGATCCTCACGAAGCCGACCCCCGAAGGGGCGCGGGACTACCTCGTTCCGTCGCGCGTCCACCCCGGCGAGTTCTACGCGCTGCCGCAGTCGCCGCAGATCTACAAGCAGCTGCTCATGGTGGCCGGGTTCGACCGCTACTTCCAGATCGCGCGCTGCTTCCGCGATGAGGACCTGCGCTTCGATCGCCAACCCGAGTTCTCCCAGATCGACATCGAGGCCGCCTTCGTCGGGCAGGAAGACGTGCTCGGGTTCGTCGAGGTGGTGCTGGTCGCATTGTGGGACGAGGCCGGTCACACCATTCCGCGCCCGTTCCCGCGCATGCAGTGGCGCGATGCGATGGAGCGGTACGGGACCGACAAGCCCGACCTGCGCTACGACTTCCCGATCGCCGACTGGACCGCGCAGGTCCAGCCGCTTGGCGTCCCCTTTTTCCAGGGTGGATTGAAGGACGGCGCGCGCGTTCGCGGCATTGCGGTGACCGGTGGCGGCGCGCTGTCACGCAAGGACGTGGATCAACTCGCGGAGACCGCCAAGGCGGCGGGCGCAACCGGGCTCGCGTGGGTCAAGCGCCAGGGCGACCAGGTGTCGGGTTCGGTGGGCAAGCATTTCAGCACCGACGCGCTCGGCGCCATCGGCGTGAAGGATGGCGACGCCGCCCTGATGACCGTCGGTCCCGATCGTCTGACGTCCCCGGCGCTCGACAAGGTGCGCCAGGACGTGATCCGGCGCCTCGCGCCGCGGCCCAAGGCGGCGCATGCGTTCTGCTGGGTCGTCGACTTTCCGTTGTTCGAGCCCGACCCCGAGAGCGGTCAGCCCGTGTTCGCCCATCATCCGTTCACGTCACCGCATCCCGACGACGTCGCGAAGCTCGACCGCGAGCCCTTCGCGTGCCGGGCGCTGCACTACGACGCCGTCTACAACGGCCACGAGCTCGGCTCGGGCTCGATCCGCATTACCGATCCGGTGGTGCAGCGGAAAGTCTTCACCCATTTGGGCCTGTCGCCGGCGGAGATCGATGCCCGGTTCGGTTTCCTGCTCGGCGCGCTGGCCGCCGGCGCGCCGCCGCACGGCGGCTTCGCCATCGGGTTCGACCGGACGACGATGTTGATCGCGGGGGCCACGAGTCTGCGCGACGTGATCGCATTCCCAAAAACGACGGCGGCTCGCGCCCTGTTCGAGGGCGCACCGGCGCCCGCACGCGACGCCGATTTGGCCGCGCTGCACATCCGGGTGGTGTCATGAGCGACGTGATCCAACGCCTCTCCGTGGAGGGGGTGGACCCGCTGGCGCTCGCCGGCGTGAACGACCGCAACCTGCTCGAGCTGTCGAAACGGCTCGGCGTGCGCGTTTCGCTCCGGGGCGACAACCTGTCGCTCGCGGGATCCGCCGAAGCGGTGGAGCGCGCCCTCCCGGTGGTGCAGGCGCTCGTGGACCTGGCCCGCATGGGCGGGGGCGAGACGCTCGACGTACACGACGTGGAGCGCGTCATGGCGGACGAAGCGCACGGCGTGCTGGGTCGTTCCCACGACGGCGAGGTGAAGATCATCCTCCCGGGGCTGCGTCGCGTGATTCAGCCGAAGACCGCCGGACAGCGGACCTACCTCCAGACGATCGCCCAACACGACATCGTGATCGGGATCGGGCCCGCCGGAACGGGGAAGACCTATCTCGCGGTGGCGGCCGCCGTGGACGCGCTGTCGCGGAAGCGGGTGCGCCGGATCATCCTGGCGCGGCCGGCGGTCGAAGCGGGCGAGAACCTCGGATTCCTCCCCGGCGACCTCCAGGACAAGGTCGATCCCTACCTGCGACCGCTGTACGACGCGCTCGAGGACATGATGCCGCGCGAACGGGTGCAGAAAGCGATCGAGACGCGGACGATCGAGATCGCGCCCCTCGCGTACATGCGCGGGCGCACGCTGTCGGATGCGTTCGTCATCCTCGACGAAGCGCAGAACGCGACGGGGATGCAGATGAAGATGTTCCTGACGCGCCTGGGCGTGAATTCGCGTGCGGTAATCACCGGCGACAAGACCCAGATCGACCTCCCCAACCGCGAGGACTCCGGTTTGTTGCAGGTGGAGCGGATTCTGCCCGGGATCGAGGGCATCGGGTTCTGCTATCTCGATGATTCGGACGTGGTCCGGCATCGGCTGGTCCGGGACATCATCCGGGCGTACGCCGAGGACGCGCAGGGTTGAAATGAAACTCCCCACGCGGGAACAGGTGCGCTACCACGGCGCGCGGTGGGTGTGGGTGTTCCTCCTCGCCGCCCTCGCCAACCTCGCCTTCCCATCGAGTGCCGCCGACGTCGCCCCGCTGCTCGAGCCCGGGGCGCGGACGGAGCGGGAAATCATCGCGCCCTTCAACTTCGTCGTGAACAAGTCGGAGGATGAGCTGCAGCGCGAAGCGGAGGAGCTCGCCGCCTCGGCCAAGCCGATCTACGAGTTCCGGCAGCGGACCTACGACTCGAGTGCGACCGCCGCCCGCGCGTTCTTCGACGCGGCGGACGCCGCGGTGGAGCAGGGGCCCCAGGCGATCATGCGCGCCGCCCAGGAGTTCGGCGTCGCTGTCACGCTCCCCGAGGCGGCCTACCTGACCAAGGGCGGGAAGCGGCGCGGCCTGCAGCAGTCGCTGACGCAGCTGTTCGACCGCACACTCGCGCAGGGCGTGGCGGGACCCGGCGTGCTCCAGGTCGAGCAGTCGCGTGAAATCATCGTGCGCCGCGGCAGCAACGAGTCGTCGGTGCTGCGGGATCAGGTCCTGACGTTTGCCCAGTACTTGAACCGCGCCAAGTCGCTGCATCCCGACGCGGGCTCGAGCGTCGGCGACGTGCTCTACCTGAAGCTGGTGCGCCAGTTCTTCCGCCCCACGCTCGTCCTGAACCGTCTCGAGACCGAGCGCCGTCGCAATGAGCTGCGCGGCAGCGTCGATCCCAGCAAGTACATCGTACGCGCCGGCGACCGCATCGTCGGGGCCCACGAGATCGTGACCAACGAGGCGCACGAGCGCCTCCTCGCCCTGCACCAGGAGTTGCTGCGCCGCGGGGCCGCGACGACCCGCTCCGTGCGCGGCGTGCTCGGGCCGCTGATCCGCGACATGCTCATCCTGTCGATCTTCTGGGTGCTGATGCTGTTCTATCGGCGGGAGACCTACCGCGAGCAGCGCGAGGTGGCGCTGATCGGCGGCCTCTTCGCGCTGGCGCTGGCGCAGGCGGCGGCCGTCGCCCGCTTCTTCCCGGACCACCCGGAAATCATCATCCTGCCGTTTACGGCGACGATGATGACGGTGCTGTTCAACGGCCGCGTCTCCATGATCGCGGCGATGATTCTCGCGGTCGTGATCGGGCTGCAGCCGGTCTTCCACGACATGCCCGCGCTGTTCCTTTGCACGGTCGGCGGCGTGACGGCTGCGCTCTCGGTCCGCACCCTGCGGCGGCGCAGCAACTTCTACGTCCCCGTGCTGGTCATCGCGGCGGGGTATCTCGTCGGGGCCCTGGCGCTGGGGCTCGCGAGCGGCTGGCCCGTCACGGAGATCGGCCTGCGCGGCGTGTGGGGCGCGATGAACGCGCTCGTGTGCGCCGGCCTGACGTTCTTCCTCCTGCCGGTCGCGGAATCGGTCACGCACATCACGACCGACCTGACCCTCCTCGAGCTGTCAGACCCCTCGCGGTCGCTGCTCCGCCGTCTGTCGCTGGAAGCGCCCGGGACCTACGCGCACAGTGTGGCGATGGCCAATCTGGTGGAGGCGGCGTGCAACCGCGTCGGCGCGAACGGCCTGCTGGGCCGTGTCGGCTGCTACTACCACGACATCGGCAAAGTGAAAAGCCCGCACTACTTCGTCGAGAACCAGACGCACGGCGTGAATCCGCACGACCGGCTCAAAGCGCTCCAGTCGGCGCAGATCATCAGGGCGCACGTGACCGACGGGTTGGCCCTCGCCCGTGAGGCGGGGCTCCCCGACATCGTCGCGTCGTTCATCCCCGAGCATCACGGCACGACCGAGATCACGTACTTCCTCGACAAGGCGAAAAAAGAGGACGGCGGCCAGCCCCTCAATCACGACGACTTCGTGTACCCGGGGCCCAAGCCGCGCTCGATGGAGACCGCGATCGCGATGATCGCCGACTCGGTCGAGGCTGCCCTGCGGGTGCTCGAGGACCTCACGCCCAAGAAGATCGCCGAAGCGATCGATCACATCGTGCGCACCAAGGTGAACGCCGGACAACTCGCCGAAGCGCCGATGACGCTGCAGCAGATCGAGCAGGTGAAGACCGAGTTCGTGCGGGTGCTCAGCGGGATGTACCACAACCGCATCGATTATCCGGAATCCAGTGGCGGCATCGGGGCGGATTGGCATTCGCAGCCGAGCCGCTGAGCGGCTCGCGCGGGTGGCGCGGCGGGTGGCGGCGTGGGAAGGGGCGCGGCGCCTGCGCGTCGACCTCACGCTGCTCGACACCGCGGCCATGCGCCGTCTGAATCGCCGCGCCACGGGACGGCGGGGCGTGACCGACGTGATCGCCTACGCGATGCCCCAACCGGACGGCTCTCTCCTCGGCGACGTCTACATCTGCCCGTCGATCACGGGGGACGAGGAGCTGGTGCGCCTCGCGGTCCACGGCACCCTCCACGTCCTCGGCTACGATCATCCGGAGGGGCCCGGGCGCACCCGCTCCGCGATGTGGCGCCGCCAGGAGCGCTACGTGCGGCGTCTCCTGCGGCGGGCCTGATGTTCGGCGAAACCGCGCTCCGGTACGCCGGTCTGGTGGCGGCGTTGGTCGGCGCCGTGTGGGCGGCGCTCCTCGCCCTCGCCGAGGAAGCAGCCGTCGGGGAGGCCTTGCACACCCTCGGCGACGCGCCGCCCGCGTCTGCGGGGAGCCGCGTGCCGCTGCACCGCGCCCTGCACGTCGCGCGCCTGGGCCTCCTCGTGCTCGGGGCCGTCGCGGCCGCGAACGCCGTGCAGTGGTGGACCCACCACTGGACCCAGGGGCTCGTGGCCCTGGGGGTGGGCGTCCTGTTGCTCTTCGTGGTCGGCGACGCGCTGCCGCGCAGCGTCGCCCGCCTCGCGCCCGAGCTGTCCGATGCCGCGCTGCCGCTCGCGCGCCGTACGCTCGCGCCCTTCGGGCCGCTGCTGTGGTTGCTCGGGTGGGTCGACAAGGGCCTGCACGCCCTGGTCGCCACGCCGCGGCCGTTACAGCCGGATTTGGGCGCCGCGCAGCGCGACATGTTGCTCGGCGTATTCACGCTCGCCGACACGACCGTCGACGAGGTCATGACGCCGCGGCTCGACATGATGGGGGTCGACGTGTCGGCGTCGACCGAAGAGGTCCTCGACGCGTTCCGCCAGAGCGAGCACGCCCGGCTCCCCGTGTACGACGGCACCCCCGACAATGTCACCGGCGTGCTGTTCGCGAAGGACCTGGTCCCGTTCGCGATGGCGCTCAGCGAGCGCGGCGCCCGCTGGCAGGATCTGGTTCGCCCTGCCGCGTTCGTGCCCGAGACGAAGACGCTCGACAGCCAGCTGCGCGACTTTCAAGGCGCCCCGGCGCACATCGCGATCGTCGTGGACGAGTTCGGCGGGACGTCGGGCCTGATCACCCGGGAGGACATCCTCGAAGAGATCGTCGGCGAAATCCGCGACGAGCACGACGCCGAAAGCACGCCGTCCATCCGGCGTGACGGCGCCCGCTTCTGGGTAGACGGGCGCGTCAGCCTCGACGAGCTGTCGGACGCGCTCGGAGCGGCTTTTACGCATCCCGACGTCTCAACCGTCGGCGGCCTCATCTATTCCGCCCTGGGCCGGGTGCCCCGCCCGGGCGACGAGCTGACGCTCGACGGGTATCGGGTCGTGGTGGAGCGCGTTGACCGGCGGCGCGTAACGCAGGTCTCATTCGAGAAGCGATGATCGGTCCCCTCGTCGTCCTCGTCCTCGGGCTCCTCCTCGCCGGCGCCTCCGCGGCGGTGGGCGTGGCCGCGGCCGCGGTCAGTCAGGTCGAGCTCACCCGCTGGGTCGCCTACAAACTGCGCGGCGCCGGCGGCGCGTCCGGCCTGCTGGGCAACCCGGGCCGCCTCCTGGCAACCGCCAACACGCTGACCACGCTCGGCGTGTTGCTGGCCGCCGCGGCGGTGCCGGCGCTCCTGGCCGCGACGACGCCGACATTCCTCGGCGTTTTCACGCTCACCGCCGGCGTGCCGTTGTTCATCAGTGCCGCGTATCTGGTGCCGCGCGTCGTGGGGCGGCGCTGGGCCGAACCGCTCGTGAGTCGCGCGGTGCCGTGGATGGACCACGCGGGCATGGTGCTGGCGCCGTTCATTCCCCGTCGCGACCCGTCGACGCGGACCACACTCGCCGCCTTGCTCTCGAACGTCGATACCGATGCGTTGGCGGCGACGGACGAAATGGCGGTGGTCTCCGGCGTGTTGGCCTTCGCCGATCGCCCCGTCGGCGAGTTGATGACGCCGCGCACCGCCATCGTGGCGATCCCCGAGGGCATGCTCGCCGCCGAAGCGGCCCACGTGTTCCAGCAGTCGGGGTACAGCCGCTATCCGGTCTATCGCGGCTCGCTCGATGAAGTGATCGGCGTCGCCCACACGCTCGATCTGTTGAAGCTGCAGCCCGAGGATCCGGTCCCCGTCCGGCCTGCGCTCACGGTGCCGGGCGCGATGCGCGCCGCCGACCTGATGCTGGACATGCAGCGGGGCGGGAGCCACCTGGCGGTCGTGCTCGATGAGTTCGGCGGCACGGCGGGGCTCGTCACGTTCGAGGACCTGCTCAAGGAATTGGTCGGCGAGGTGTTCGAGGCCGCGGCCGACCCGGCGCCGCCGGCGCGCATCGTCGAATTCGAAGGCAGCGCGCCGCTCAGCACGTTGGAAGAGCAGTTCGGCGTCCAGATGGATGCGGGGGGCGTGCAGACCGTGGCGGGCCTCCTGATCCACGTCCTCGGTCGCATTCCACGCGCCGGTGGGCGCTTTTTGTACCACGGGCTCGAGTTCGATGTGCTGGCGGCGAGCGCGACGCGCGTCGAGCGGGTGGCGGTCCGCCCGGGCCCCGTCCGCGCCCGCGTGCTCGACGGGTCCGCTGCGCCCGCCGAAGAGGCCGAGTGGTCAAGAAAAAAGAGCTGACCTACCTCGAGGTCGCCGAGGCGTGGCCACGCCTGAAGCCCGCCGACCGGGCGCGGCGCCTCAAGCAGTTACCGCCGGATCTCGCGCACGAGTTCTTCTTTGATCTGAGCGTGTCCGATCAGGTGGACATCGTGCTCGCACTGTCCCTGGGCGAACGGCGTCAGTGGATACGCACCCTCGCCCCGGACGACGTCGCCGACTTCATCCAGGCCTCTCCCGGGGATCAACGTAGCGGCCTGCTGGCTCTGCTCGATGAGCCGACACGGGCCGAGGTCATCGCGCTGCTCGCATACGCGGAGGACGAAGCGGGTGGCCTGATGAACCCGCGCTACATTCGGGTACGCCCGGGCATGACGGTCGCGGAAGCCCTCGGCTACTTCCGGCGCCAGGCGCAGCAGCGCAGCGGGCGAGACACGCCGGCCTTCGCGTACATCCTCGACGCCGACGGGAAGCTGGCGGGGCAGGTGTCGCTGACGGATCTCGTCGCCGGCGACCCCGCGACCCGGGTCGCGGAGCTCATGAACACGGACGTGATCACGATCCCGGAGGAGGCCGACCAGGAAGACGTGGCGCACCTCTTCGCGGAGCACCGCCTGGCCGCCGCCCCGGTCGTGGACCGTGAGGGGCGGATGAAAGGCGTCGTGACCGCGGACGACGTGGTGGCGGTCGCCGAAGAGGAAGCCACGGAAGACATCCAGAAGCTGGGCGGTTCGTCGGCCCTCGACGCACCCTACTTGAAGACCGCCTTTCACCGCATGGTGCGGAAGCGGGCGGGCTGGCTCTCGGCGCTCTTCCTCGGCGAAATGCTGACGGCAACCGCCATGGCGTTTTTCGAAGCGGAAATCGCGCGCGCCGTCGTCCTCGCGCTGTTCGTGCCGCTCATCATCTCGAGCGGCGGGAACTCCGGCTCGCAAGCGACGACGCTGGTCATCCGCGCTATGGCGCTCGGCGAGGTGCGGTTGCGCGACTGGTGGCGCGTGGTCAGCCGCGAGCTCGCCGCCGGTGTCGTGCTCGGCGTCGTGCTGGGGAGCATCGGATTCCTGCGGATCGTCATCTGGCAGAAGGTCAGTCCCATCTACGGCCCGCACTACATGCTGGTCGCCGCGACGGTGTTCTGCAGCCTCATCGGTGTCGTGACGTTCGGCACCTTCGCCGGATCGCTGTTGCCGTTCATCCTGCGCCGGTTGGGCTTCGACCCGGCGAGCGCGTCGGCCCCGTTCGTCGCCACGCTCGTCGACGTGACGGGACTCGTCATCTACTTCACCGCCGCCAGCCTGATCCTGCGCGGCACCGTGCTGTGACGGCCGGGGTCCGCTATCTTACGGGCAGCATGCACACCGACGACATCCTCGCCGGCCTCGAGCGGGGTGACACCGCGGCGCTGGCGCGCGCCATCAGCCTGGTCGAGAACCAGCGCGACGGGTTCGAGCGCGTGCTCTCGCAGCTGCACAACCGCGTGGGACGCGGCCTGACGCATCGGATCGGCATCACCGGACCGCCGGGGGCCGGCAAGAGCACCCTCACCGAGCAGCTCATCCAGCGTTATCGCGAACAAGGTCGCAAGGTGGCCGTCATCGCCGTCGATCCCACGAGCCCCTTCACCGGTGGGGCCCTGCTCGGCGATCGCATCCGCATGGAGTCGGTGAGCCTGGACCCGGGGGTGTTCATCCGCTCGATGGCGACGCGCGGCGCACAGGGCGGCCTCGCCACCACCACCGAAGAAGTGGCGGACGTGCTCGAGGCGTTCGGGTTCGAGCGCATCCTGATCGAGACGGTGGGCGTCGGGCAAACCGAGCTGGACGTCGCCGCCACCGCCGAGACGACGGTGCTGGTGCTGGTGCCGGAGTCGGGAGACGGCATCCAGACCCTGAAGGCCGGCGTCATGGAGATCGCGGAGGTGTACGTGATCAACAAGAGCGATCGGCCCGGCGCGGACAAACTGAAACAGGAAGTCGAAGTGATGCTGGGGATTCGGCGCGGGAATGCGTTTGCGCACATCACGCCGCACCACAACCCCACACCCCGGGCGGTAAAAGGCGGTAAAGCGCGGCAAGAGGCGGTAACGGCGGATGCCTGGGAAGCGCCGGTCCTCATGACCGTGGCTTCGAAGGGCGACGGGGTCGCTGAGCTCGTGGCAGCGCTCGACCGGCATCACGCCTACCTCGCGGCAACCGGCAAGCTCGTCGAGCGGCGTGCCCGGCGGCTCGCGGCGCGCACCCGGGCCGTCGTCAATCGCGCGGTCCGGCAATGGGTGTGGGACGAGACGCGGGCGGAGGAGCTGCTGGCCCAGCGGCTCGCCGACGTGGCGGGCGGGACGCGGAGCCCCTATGACGTAGCCGAGGAGATCCTGGACCAGGTCCGAGCAGCCGCAGGGAGGGGGGCGTCAGAATGACCATCGAACGCAAACCGGTCTACACACCAGGCGACCTCGAGGGGTTCGACGTCGAGCGGCAGCTCGGCACCCCCGGCGCCTATCCGTTCACGCGCGGCATCCATCCCACGATGTACCGCGGCAAGCTGTGGACGATGCGCCAGTTCGCCGGGTTCGGCAGCGCCGAGGACACGAACCGGCGCTACAAATTCCTGCTCGAGCACGGGCAGACGGGCCTGTCGGTCGCCTTCGACTTCCCGACGCTCATGGGTTACGACTCCGACCATCCTCGGGCCGAGGGTGAGGTGGGAAAGTGCGGCGTCGCGATCTCGTCGCTCGCCGACATGGAGGACCTGTTCCGCGGCATTCCGCTCGACCAGGTGTCCACGTCGATGACGATCAACGGCCCGGCCGCGATCCTGTTCTGCTTCTACGTGGCGGCCGCGGAGAAGCAAGGCGTGCCGATCGAGAAACTGCGCGGCACCGTCCAGAACGACATCCTCAAGGAGTACATGGCCCAGCACGCCTGGGTCTATCCGGTCGAGCCGGCACTCAAAGTCATCGTCGACATGTTCGCCTGGTGTGCCACGCACACGCCGCTGTGGAACACGATCTCGATCTCGGGCTACCACATCCGCGAAGCGGGCGCGACCGCGGCGCAGGAGCTGGCGTTCACGCTGGCGAACGGGTTCACCTACGTCGAGCGCGGCGTCGCCCGCGGTCTCGACGTGGACAACTTCGCGTCTCGCCTCTCCTTCTTCTGGGACATCCACAACGATTTCTTCGAAGAGATCGCCAAGCTGCGCGCCGCGCGCCGCATCTGGGCGCGCCACATGCGCGAGCGTTACGGCGCGAAGGAGCCGCGCTCGTGGATGATGCGGTTCCACTCCCAGACCGCCGGCGTGACCCTGACCGCGCAACAGCCCCTCAACAACATCGTGCGTGTGGCCTACCAGGCCCTCGCGGCCGTGCTCGGCGGCACGCAATCGCTGCACACCAACTCGCTGGATGAGACGCTCGCGCTCCCCACGGAGCAGGCGGTGCAAGTCGCGCTTCGTACGCAGCAGATTCTCGCGCACGAGACCGGCGTCGCCGAGGTGATCGATCCGCTGGGCGGGTCGTACTATCTCGAAGCCTTGACCGATCAGCTCGAGCGCGAAGCGGAAGCGCTGTTCGCGGAAATCGCGTCCGTGGGTGGCGTGGTGCGGGGCATCGAGGCGGGGTGGTTCCAGCGCCAAATCGCGCAGTCGGCCGCCGCGTTCCAGCGCCAAGTGGAGGCGAACGGGAAGGTGATCGTCGGCGTCAACGAGTTCCTGTCCGACGAGGACCATCCGGTCGAGATCCTCAAGGTGTCGGGCGACGCCGAAGACGGTCAGAAGCGCCGCATGGCCACGCTCCGCACGCAGCGCGATAACGCCCTCGTGGAGCGGCGCCTCGAGGCCCTGCGCCAGGCGGCCGAGGCCGATCGGAACGTGATCGGGCCGATGCTCGATTGCGCCCGCGCCTACGCCACCTTGTTCGAGATCCGCCACGCGCTCGAGCGCGTCTGGGGCGCCTACCGCGAGCCGGTGTTCTTCTAGCCGTGAGCCGCCAGGCCGTAGTGCCGGTCGAGCGCGATCTGAGCGCCAGTGTGGCGGCGCTCGCCGCCATCGAGCCCGGTCCCCACTGGGTCGTCTCGTGCTACCTGAAGCTCGAGCCGCGCGACAAAACGCGCGGCAAGTACCTCATCAAGATGAAGAACCGCGTGCGTGAGACGGTCACGACGCTCACCACTCGTCCCCTCGAGCGCGCCGACCGCGAGGCGATCGCGGCCGATCTGGGTCGCGTGCTCGAGTATTTTGAGGACCCGGGGCACCTGCCGTCGACGCGCGGCATCGCCGTGTTCGCTTCGCGGGGATTGGGGCTGTTCGAGGCCCTGTCCCTGCCGCACGTCCATCGCTCCCGCTTGAGGGTCGACCACGTGCCCCTGGTCCGCGAGTTGGTCGCGCTCGAGGAAGAGTTCGGGACGATCCTGGTCGCGGTGTGCGACCGGACAGCCGCGCGCTTCTTCGAGGTCACCGCCTTCGACTGCACCGAGCTGACGGCCCTTGCCGGGGTCGAGGCGTCGCGCGGCAGCCGGTTTCACGCCGTGTCGGGCGCGGGCGAGCACAATTACCACATGCGCATCCGCACCGAGAAGCAGCGGCTCTACGCGCACGTGGCGGACCGCATCTTCCAGATTCACAGCCAACGACCGCTGGCGGGGCTCGTGGTCGCGGGCGTCGGCGTCGATGCCGGGGCCGTCGTCCCGCACCTGCATACCTACCTGCACGATCTCGTGCTCGGCGTCGTGCGGCTCAACACCAAACAGGTGACGCCCGCCGAGGTGCGCGAGGCGGCGCTGGCGCTGCGCGAGGAGCGCGAGCGCGCCTGGGAACGCGCCCATGCGGACGCGGCGAAGGAAGGTGTGGGGACGGGATGGGCCGTCAACGGGATCGACGCGACGCTCAAGACACTCGGCCGCGGCCAGGTGCGCACCCTGCTCGCCGACGGGGCCGACCCCGACCCACGGATCGACGAGGCCGTCGAAGAGGCGTTGCGCCAGCGCGCCCAGGTCGACGTGCTGTACGACGACAAGGCGCGCCGGGTGGTGGACGGACTGGCGGCGCTGCTGCGTTTCCGCGCCTGATGGCCAAGAAACAGCGGCCCATCCGCATCCTGGTCGCAAAGCCGGGGCTCGACGGCCACGACCGCGGCGCCAAGGTCGTCGCGGCGGCGTTGCGCGACGCGGGGATGGAAGTGATCTACACCGGGCTGCATCAGACGCCGGAGATGATCGCCCAAGCCGCGATCCAGGAGGACGTCGACGTCGTCGGCCTGTCGATCCTGTCGGGCGCGCACATGACGCTCTTCCCGCGCGTCCGCAAACTGCTCGACGCCGCGGGCCGTCGGGACGTGCTCCTGACGGGCGGCGGCATCATCCCGCCGGAGGACATGACCGCGCTCGAGCAACAGGGCGCCGGGAAACTGTTCGGGCCGGGGACCCCAACATCGGATCTGATCAAGTACATCCAGGACTGGGCCGCGGACCATGTCGCCGCGTAGTCCCACGCCCTACGCACCACGCCCCACGCACTGTTGTTTGTGAGCCGCCTCAAGACGCTCAGCGACGAGTACCTCGCCCTGCGCTCGCGCCTCGAGCAGGGGGGCGGGCCCGACAAGGTCCGTCGCCAGCATGAGCAGGGGAAGCTGACCGCGCGCGAGCGCGTCGCCGGCCTCCTCGACGAGGGGAGCCCCTGGCTCGAAATCGGGCTGCTGGTCGCGTGGGATCAGTATGACGGTCAGGCGCCCGCCGCCGGCGTGGTGACGGGGTTGGGGCGGGTGGGCGGGCGGCCGGTGGTGGTCGTCGCGAACGACGCCACCGTGAAGGCGGGGTCCTGGTGGCCCGAGACGATCAAGAAGATTCTCCGGGCGCAAGAAATCGCGATGCGCCAGCGTGTCCCCATCATCTACCTCGTCGACTCGGCGGGTGTGAACCTGCCGTACCAGGGGGGCGTGTTCCCCGGGCAATACGGGGCGGCGCGCATCTTCTATTACAACTCGATCATGCGGCGCTACTTGAAGGTCCCACAGATCGCCGCCGTGATGGGCCCCTGCATCGCCGGCGGCGCATACCTCCCGGCCCTTTCCGACGTGATCTTCATGGTCGAGGGCACGTCGTTCATGGGCCTCGGCGGGCCGAACCTCGTGAAGGGTGCCACCGGCCAGGTGGTCGACGCCGAGTCGCTCGGCGGCGCCGCGACGCATACGTCGGTGAGTGCGGTCGCCCACTATCGGGCCAAGGACGACCACGAGTGCCTGGTCCGGCTGCGGGAGTACGTGGCCCGGCTGCCCCACGCTAACAGCGCCCGGCGCACGCACGCCGCGCCCAAGCGTGATCCCAAGGAGCTGTACGAATTGCTTCCGGCGGATCACCGCATGAGTTACGACGTCCGGGCGGTGCTCGAATGCCTGCTCGATGGCGGCCGACTCGATGAATTTCAACCCGACGTCGCCCCCGAGATGATTTGTGGTCACGGCGCGATCGAAGGGCGTCAGGTGGCGCTCATCGCGAATTCGCGTGGCGTGATCAAGGGCAAGAAGAAGGGCGAACCCCCGAAGATCGGCGGCATCGTCTATACCGAGAGCGCCGAGAAGGTGGCGTACTTCATCGAGAACGCCGACCGCGAGCGCATCCCCCTGCTGTTCATTCAGGATGTCTCCGGGTTCATGGTCGGCACCGAGGCCGAGCACTCGGGGATCATCCGGGCCGGCGCGCGGTTCGTGGAGGCCATGGCGACCGCGACGGTTCCGAAGCTGGTGCTCACCGTGAATCACGCGTCGGGCGCCGGCTACTATGCGATGGCGGGGCAGGGGTTCGACCCGGATTTCATCCTGTCGTGGCCGACGGGCCGGATGGCCGTGATGGAGGGCGAATCGGCCATCCAGGCGGTGTACGGCGCCGACGCGGCCCAACCCGACAACGCCGCCGCGGTCGACGCGATGCGCGCGGACTACGAGCACCAGCTCGACGCGAAGTTCGCCGCCGCCCGTGGGTTCGTCGACGCGATCATCACGCCCGAAGACACGCGCGACCTGCTCGCCTTCCTGCTCGAGACCTCGAACGAATTCGCCGGTCCCCACCTCGGAGCCTTCACGTTGACGAGTCATCCATGAGGTGGTCGCTGCTGCTGCTCGCGTTCATCGCTGCCTGCGCCGGCACGAAAGCGGGGCCGACCGCGCCAGTCCCGAAGACGGCCGCGACGCCCGCGACGCCGCCCAAGACGCAGCCCGACGCCAGCCGAGCGGAGCCGGCGGTGGAGCCGCCCGTCGCGTTCCTGTTGGGGCTCATGCCGCTCAAGAGCACGGGCGTCGACGTGTTCCGCACCGCGCACCCCACCTACGACGGCCGCGGCGTGCTGATCGCGATTCTCGACAGCGGTATCGATCCGGGCGTCGCCGGACTGATCGCGACGAGCCCCGGGAGTCCCAAGATCCTCGATCTGCGGGACTTCTCGGGCGAAGGCCGGATCGGGTTGACCCCAATCGTACGGGACGCCGGCGATCGCGTGCGGGTCAATGGCGCCCTGCTGACGGGTGCCGCGCGCATCGCGCGCCTGACAGCCGCGACGACGTGGTACGCGGGCGTGTTCCGCGAGCTGCCCCTGGGACCGCTGCCCGCCGGAGACGTGAACGGCAACGGCGAGAATACCGATGCCTTCCCGGTCGTCGTCGTGAAGGCCACGGACGGCTGGGTCGTCTTCCTCGACACGAATCTCGACGGGTCGTTCGAGGATGAGATGCCCCTGCACGACTACCGGCAGGGCCGCCAGACGATCGCGCTGGGCACGCGCCCCATCACGCTGGTGGCAAACTTCGCTGACCCGCCTGCGGGCGCGCCCGCAGACACACCGCCCTGGCTCGATCTCTTCTTCGACACCTCGGCGCACGGGACGCATGTCGCCGGCATCGCCGCTGGACACAACCTGTTCAACGTCGCGGGGTTCGACGGCGTGGCCCCCGGGGCACAGGTCATCGGCCTCAAGATCGCGAACAACGCGCGGGGCGGTGTCACGGTCCACGCGAGCATGTGGCGCGCCATGGACTACGCGGCGCGCTTCGCCGCGCAACGCAATCTGCCGCTCGTCTTGAACTTGAGCTTTGGTGTGGGCAACGAGCACGAGGGGCGCGCGGTGATGGATTCGCTCGTGAACACGTTCCTCGCCTCGCATCCCGACGTCGTGCTGGCGATCAGCGCCGGCAACGACGGTCCCGGCCTATCGACGATGGGCTTCCCCGGTTCGGCCGACCTGGCCCTGTCGGTCGGGGCGTCGTACCCCGGCGTCTTCACGCGCGCGCCTCAGCCGGGCGTGCCCACGCCGCGCGACGTGCTCGGCTGGTTCAGCTCGCGCGGTGGCGAGCTGGCGAAGCCCGACGTCGTCACGCCCGGCGTCGCTTTCTCGGTGGTGCCGCCGTGGGCCACGGGCGACGAGATCAAGGGCGGCACGAGCATGGCCGCGCCCCATGCCGCGGGGCTCGTGGCGTGCCTCATGTCGGCGATGGCGCAGGAGGGCCGCCGCGTGAGCTCTGCTGAGCTGGTTCAGGCACTGCGCGTGTCCGCCCGCCCCTTCGCCGGCGCCACGATCGTGGACCAGGGGACCGGGACACCGGTGCTCGAGGCCGCATACCAATGGCTCAAGGCGGGCCATCAAGGCTCCGTGTACGCGGTACACGTGGGGACCGGCGGCGCGTCGGCGGCCTATCATCGCGACGGCCTCGGCGGCGACAGCGGTGCCACATTCACGGTCCGTCATCTGGCGGGCCTGCGCGCGGCGCAGTTCAGGCTCCACGCCGACGCCCCCTGGCTCACAGTCCCGGACTCAGTGGATGTCGCACCGCGTGCGACCGACATCACGGTCGGGTACAACCGCAGCGCGCTCTCCGCGCCCGGTGTGTACATCGGAACCGTGACGGCGAAAAACCCGAGCGATACGCTCGGGTTTTTCGCCGTCACGCTCGTGAACACCGTGATCGTCCCGCACGAGCTGGACCAGCGGCCGCTCTACGATGAGCGGCGGGGGCTCGGTCCCGCGGCGGTGCGACGCTACTTCCTTCGCGCGCCCCAGCCCGGCTCGACGCTGCGCGCGAGCGTGACGCTGCCCGATTCGCAAAGCCAGCGCGCCACCGTTCGGTTGTACGAGCCGAACGGCGCCCCCGCGCGCTCGGCGCCCGAAGACGTCGAGGTGGGTGGGGAAGATCCCGGTACAGCCGTCGTCACGGTGCGAGGCGAGGACCTGGTGCCCGGCGTGTACGAGCTCGACATCGTGGCGCCGCCTCTGAATGCCGTCACGACGACCGTGCGTGCCGAGCTGGGGGCCGTCGCACTCAATCCATCGGGAAGCGGCGTTGAAGCGTCGAGCGTGCACGACGGCACCGTCAGCGGGCGAGTGACCCACGTCCTCGTGGGCGCGGAGCGGATGTACACGGTGAGTGGCCGGGGGCTCCCGGCGGAGACTCTGTCGGTGCGCGCGCCGGCGTGGGCGAAACGCGCCGAGGTCGACGTGCAGCTGTCGCCCGACTTGTGGGACGAGTTCACCGATTTCAGCGTCACGGTCTACGATTCGACGGGCCAACAGATCCCCGGCGCGAACGAGGCCGTGAACTACGCCTTCGGCCGGCTGAGCTTCGCGGTTCCGGAGAAGCTCGCCGGGCGGCCGCTCACGGTCGAGCTGTACCCCGCGTTCGCGCGCCTCCCCGGTCACCCCTGGAGCGGCAGCGTGCGCATTCGCTTCCTGGGCAAGGACAAACCCCTGGGAGACGGCAGCGATCTATCGGTCGTGGCCGGCGGACGCGCCGCCGTGGCCGTGCCGGTGCCCGGCGCGTCGGCGATCGACCTGCCGCCGGGGTTCGCGCCACTCGTCGAGACCCGTGTCACGACGGGCACGGCCGGAGGAGCCACGGCGGCGCGCCGCAGCGCGGTTGAGCGATGACGAAGGTCGTCCGGATCGCGGCGGGGCAGGGGTTTTGGGGGGACTGGTTGGAGGCGCCATACCGCCAGGTCACGGGCGGGCCGATCGACTACCTGATGATGGATTATCTCGCTGAAGTGACGATGTCCATCATGCAAAAACAGAAGTCTCGCGACCCTTCGCTGGGATACGCGACGGACTTCATCCCGCTGATGCAGCGGATTCTCCCCGTACTCGCGCAACGGAAGATCAAAGTCACCGCGAACGCCGGCGGCGTGAATCCCAGCGCGTGCGCGGCGGCCGTCGCGGCGGCGGCGCGCGGACTCGGCCTGCAAGGCAAACTCAAGATCGGGATCGTCACCGGCGACAATCTACTCGACCGCCTCGACGGACTGCTGGCCCGCGGGCACGCCCTCACCAACCTCGACACGGGGCGGCCGCTGCGCGACGTGCGCGACCGCGTCCTCTCGGCGAACGCCTATCTGGGGGCGTGGCCGATCGTCGACGCGCTGCGGCAGGGCGCCGATATCGTGATCACCGGACGCGTCACCGACACCGGCCTGACGCTGGCACCGCTGATTCAGAGTTTCGATTGGCGCCCGGACGCCTGGGACCGTATGGCAGCGGGGACGGTGGCGGGACACATCATCGAGTGCGGCGCCCAGGCCAGCGGCGGCAACCGCCTGCTCGACTGGCAGCGCGTCCCCGATCTCGCCAACGTGGGCTACCCGATCGTCGAGGCGCACGCCGACGGCTCGTTCGAGATCGTCAAGCACCCGGGGACCGGCGGGCGCATCGACGTGCCGGGCGTCACTGAGCAGCTCGTGTACGAGATGGGGGACCCGGCGGCGTATATCACCCCAGACTGCGTGGCCGACTTTACGACGATCCAACTGCGTCAGGTCCGCAAGGATAGGGTCAGGGTGTCAGGTGTTCGGGGAAAACCCGCGACCGATAAACTCAAGGTGTCGATCGCGTACTCGTACGGCTACAAGGCGGTGGGCACGCTGGTTTACTCGTGGCCCGACGCGCTCGCGAAAGCGGAGGCCGCCGATCGGCTCCTGCGCCAGCGGCTCAAGGATCTGAAGCTCTCGTTCGAGGCCATTCACACGGAGTTCGTCGGCGTCGACGCGACGCATGGACCGCTCGCGCGCAAGGCGCGGCAAGCGGACGATATCCCCGAGGTGCAGCTGCGGATCGGCGTCCGCGCCCGGGATCAGGATCCCGTCGATCGCTTCACGCGCGAGATCGCGCCTCTGATTCTGAACGGCCCGCCGAGCGTGACGGGATTCGCAGGAGGGCGCCCCAAACCCGAGGAGATCGTGGCGTATTGGCCGGCCCTCATCGACAAGCAGGTGGTGAAGCCGATGGTGGAGATGCTCGCCGTATGAAAAAACAACTCCTAGCGATTGCCCATGCGCGCTCGGGTGACAAGGGAGACACGGCCAACGTGGGTTTGATCGCCAAACGTCCCAAGGACTATCCGCTCCTCGTGAAGCACGTGACGGCGGCCCGCGTGGCGCGTCATTTTAAGGGCATGATCACGGGCAAGGTCGAACGTTTCGAGCTCCCGAACCTGCACGCCTTGAACTTCCTGCTGCACGGCGCGTTGGATGGCGGCGGCACGATCTCCCTCAAGACCGACGCGCAAGGCAAAGTGTTTTCGACGGCGCTGCTGCGCATGGAGATCGAGGTGTCCCGGTGAGCGATCGGGTCCAGGTGACTGTCACGGACGGCATCCTCACGGCGACGCTCAATCGTCCTGACAAGCGCAACGCCATCGATACCGCGATGATCGACGCCCTGCTCGAGACCCTCGAGCGCGCCGATCTCGACGCCGAAGTGCGCGTAGTGGCGCTGCGGGGCGCCGGCCGCGACTTCTGCGCCGGGATGGACTTGAACGAGCTGCTCGCGTCGGCCGACCACACCCCTGAGCAGAATCGCCAGGCCGCCCTTCACTTCGGCGGCATCTTCCCGCGGATGCGCCGCCTGCCGAAACCGGTGGTCGCGGTGGTGCAGGGGCGCGCGCTGGCCGGCGGCTGCGGCCTGGCGACGGGATGCGACATCGTCCTCGCCGCCAAGTCGGCCCAATTCGGATATCCCGAGGTGCAGCGCGGCTTCGTGCCGGCCATCGTCATGGCCCTGCTGCGGCGCGCGGTGGGCGAGAAAGTGGCGTTCGACCTGGCGGCCACGGGCCGGTCGCTCGACGCGGGCCAGGCGGCGGCGGTGGGGCTCGTGTCGCGGGTCTACGAGGATGCCGACTTCGAAGCGCAGGCCGGCGTGGTCTTGCGCGGGCTCGCGGCCTCCAGTCCTTCAGCCCTCGCCTTCACGAAGCAACAGTTCTACCAACTCGATGGGCTCGGCTTCGAGGAGGGCATCCGCCTCGGCGCGGATGTCAACGCGGTGAGCCGCAGCACCCCGGACTTCCGCGCCGCGCTGACGGCATTTCTCAAGAAGTGAACGTCGTCACCGCCAAGGCATGGCTCGGCGGTGCTGGGGTGGTCGTCGGGCTCGCGGGCATGGCGCTCGACGTGCGCTGGCTCATCTGGGTGGCGGTGGCCCTGCTTCTCACAGCGTTCCTGCTGCGTTTCGTGAGGCGATGATCGGCGCGCTGCTCGCCCTGCAGGCGATCCTGCATGTCGCCCACACGACGACGTCCCCGCGCCTCGACGGCGTCCCCGACGAGCCCGTCTGGCTCACGGCGGATTCCATCACTGACTTCACCCAACAGGAGCCCGCGGAGGGTCGCCCCGCCAGCGAACGGACCGTCGTGCGAATCCTCGCCACGCCGCGCGGCCTCTACGTCGGCCTGTGGGCGTACGACACCCGGCCCGACGTGATTCGGCATGCCCAGTTGCGCCGCGATGCCGAGTTCGAGTCCGACGACTCGTTCTCGATTCTGCTCGATCCCTTGAATGATCGCCGCTCCGGCCTCGTGTTCACCGTCAATCCGAACGGGGCGTTGGAGGACGCCGAAGTCGTCAGCTTCGCGGACGACAACGAAGAGTGGGATGGCGTCTGGGATGCGCGCGCGCGAATCACGGCGACGGGCTGGACCGCCGAGGTGCTCATCCCGTGGCAGACCCTGCGCTATCGCGCGGGCGAGTCACGCTGGGGGGCGAACTTTCGACGCGTCGTCCGCCGCACCAACGAGCACGTCCTGTGGCGCGCCTGGCGACGCACGGAAGGTCTGCTGTTCATGGCGGCGGAGGGCGCGTTGGACGGGCTCACCGACCTGCCGAGTCGCAGCCGGGTCGAGCTCCGGCCCTACGTCGCGGCGACCGGGGCCACGCGCGAGCTCGAGTACCGCGCCGACGGCAGTGACAGCATCCTCGCCCTGGGGGAAGGCACCGCGAAGCTCGGGCTCGACGCGAAAGTCGCCCTGAGCGGCGCGCTCACTTTGGACTTGACGACCAATACCGACTTCGCTCAAGTCGACGTGGACCGGCAGGTCGTCAATCTGACGCGATTCCCGTTGTTCTTTCCCGAGAAGCGACCGTTCTTCCTCGAGTCCGGCAGCCTCTTCGACTTCGGCAGAGCGGGGCAGCAGCAGTTGTTCTACAGCCGGCGCATCGGCCTCGCCGCCGACGGCACGCCGATCCCCCTCGTGGCCGGTGCGCGGCTCACGGGACGGGTCGGCCGACAGCGCGTCGGTGTGCTCGCCGTGCGAACCGGGGGCGCCGAAGACGCCTGGGACTTCGTCACGCGCGCGCGCCGCGATGTCCTGGCAGACGGGTTCGTGGGCGCGATGCTCACGAGTCGCTCGGCGCCGGGCCAGCGCGGCCCCGGCCTCGGCGGAGGCGTCGATTTTAATCTCCCATTCCTCGTTCGCGGCCAAAACCTCGTGGTCCTGGGCTTCGCGAGCGCGCAACGGGACTCCGCGGGGGCGCCGGTCGGCGGGGCGGCGCGGTTGGGGATCGACTATCCCAACGATCGCTGGGACAACTTCGTCGGCGTGAACGTCATCGGCGCCGCGTTTGACCCGGCGTTGGGGTTCGTGACCGAGACCGGCATCATCCGGCACACTGGCCACATCGACTACTTCCCCCGACCCCACAGGTGGGGAATCCGTCGATTGCACACCGGGTTCTCGTGGGACGTGACGACCCTGCTCGACGGCCCCCGCTCGCATGCCGCGTTCGAGGTTCTGCCCCTGGGCGGCGAGCTCGAGAGCGGCGACGAGTTCGCGGTGGTTTTGCAGCGCTTCGAGGACGTCCCCGATTCCCCGTTTGAGATCTTCCCCGGCGACACCGTCGCCGCCGGCCAGTACTGGTACAATCGCGCCGAGGTGAGCATCGAGAGCTCGGCGGGCCGTCCCGTCGGGTTCGATCTCACCGCATCCGCAGGGGGTTTCTATACGGGCACGGCGACCGAGGTGTCGACCGCGTTGACGATTCGGACTGCCCCGCACCTCATCACGAACCTCGAGTTCGAACAGCAGAACGTGCGCCTGGCGACGGGCCGGTTCATCGCCCGGTCCACGCGGCTGCGCCTCGACGTCGCCGCATCGCCACGTCTTTCCACCACACTCTTTCTCCAGCACGACAACGAGTCGGACCGGCTGCGTCTCAACGCCCGGTTCCACTGGATCCCGAAGCCGGGGAGCGATCTCTATGTGGTGTGGAACAGCGGCTGGCCCACGGGTCTCAGCGGCGGGATTCCGTGGAGCCGTCCCCAACGGGGACAGCTGACCGGCAAGTTCGTGTACTACTTCAGGCAGTGACCACCGGTTAGCTTTCCTGCATGACACGTCTCAACGTTCCCATGTACGATCCCGACATGGTGCGCCCGATGCGGGAGGAGCTGACGCGCCTCGGCTTCACCGAGATGCGCACAGCGGATGAGGTAGATCGTGTGCTGGCCAGCGAGAAGGCCCCGACACTCGTCGTGGTCAACTCGGTCTGCGGCTGCGCGGCACGCAACGCCCGGCCCGCCGCGGCGCTCGCCATTCAGCATACGCGCCGGCCGGCACGGCTCACGACGGTGTTCGCCGGGCAGGACGCCGATGCCACGGCGCGCGCCCGCGGCTACTTCACCGGGTACGCGCCGTCGTCGCCCCAGATCGCGCTCCTCAAGGACGGACAAGTCGTCTTCATGCTCGAGCGCAGGAACATCGAGGGCCGGAATGCGCGCGATATCGCGGCCGATTTGACAGCCGCGTTCGACAAGTTCTGCTGACCCCCCCGGCGGATCTCCCGGCGGCCATCGAAACGGCGTGGACCCTGGTGCGCGCCGCCCCGGGGGTTCTGACAGAGCGCGAAGGCTGATCCCGCTGTGGCGGTCCCTGGTCCCGCACGCGGTGCCAGATCCGGCCGCATGGGTACAGGCTGTTTCCTAGAGGATCTTCCCCCGCCGTATGCGGAAGTCCACGATCTCCCTCATCCAGCTGAGCAGCGAATCCTGTTGGGCGAGGGGCACGCCGGCGATCTCGTGGCGGCGCCAGCCCTTCATGATGTCCGCGTCCTGCGTCCACACGCGTACCCGCTCACGCTTGACCAGCCGCTCCCAGTTCTGGGCGACGACGGGCCGCACGTAGAGTACGCGCACCGTCACGCTCCGGGACAGGTATTCCAGAGGACTCATGTCGACCTTGGCGAACTTCTGTTCGGTCGTCAGGCGACCCGCTCCAGGGAAGTCCGGCTGACCATCCGTAAACATGACGACGTTGAGCGGCGCCAGCACCAGGTTCTGTCGCCGGATGTGGACCGAGAGCCGTTGGAAGAAGCCGTTGTAGTCGGTGATCGGATCGGTCTCGGGGAACCAGGCCCTGAGCGACGCCGCGATTTCCTGCGACGTTTTCTCCGTCAGGTCCTGAATCGGGTGGAACGACTTGGGCTGGCCCGGCCGCTCGCCGCCCAACGAGCCCACGAAAATCTCCGTGTTCTGCTGCATGCCATCGATGCCGTGCAAGTGGGCGTAGATGTAGAGCGCCGCGAAATCGATCGCATCGTTGAAATAGGGGGTCGCGCGAAATGAGCCCGACACGTCGATCCCGACCACGAGCGTCGATTTGGGCGGCTTGGCGTTCGCGGACGGCTTGCACGTGACCACCGCAGCGACGAGCGCCAGCGGTAACAGCACTCTGGCGCGCATTAGTGTCCCCCCTCCGCTCCGGCCTTGCCCGCGAACGGCGTGCTGGCGAGGACCTCGTCGATCGAGCGGAACGGCAGCGAAAAGTGCGGCTTGCCGACGACCGCCACGATCAAGAAGTTGAACCCCGCAGCGAGGAGCTGGAGGATCGGCAAGGACATCAGCTCGAAGACCTCCTTGCCCTCCTTCTTGAACCACTCGCGCTCCGCCTTCAACGCGTTGATCGGCCCCTTCCAGAAATCGAGGCCCGCCGGCGTGCCGCCCTGGGCACCGCCGCCGAACTCCTGGCCCATCGCCGTCCGTCCCAGCAGGCCGAGCATCGCCGGCGCGCCGAACCGGCCGAACAGGAACCACGTCATGCCGCGGACGCCGACCCAGGCGAACATCGCCAAGCCGATGGTGCCGTACACGCCCAGCGTGAACCCATTCTGCGCGAGCCACGGCGTGATCGCATCGACCAGCTCACGGTACAGGAACAGCACCTCGAACAGCGCCACCGCGAACTCGACGGCGATCATCGCGACGATCTGCCCGATCTGGCGGGTCTTGATCGCGTCGTTCAACACCTGGATACAGGCGAAACTGCCCGCGATCAGGATGTATAAGAAGATCCAGAGAATCGGGACCATGAAGAGCGGGTTCACATCATAGCCCGTGATCCCGGCGAGCAGCTCCGACATCGTGGGGCGCAGCGTGAACGTGAAGATCGTCGCTTCGACCGCCGACCAGATGATCAACAGGAAGAACGAAGGCCACGGGACGCCGGGCCGGCGCGAGGTGGCGTCGAGCATGGCGAGCGGGGAGGTGACCGCGCCCTTCACGGTGCCCCAGACGAGCTGCACCGCGGCCTTGAGCAAGCCCCACATCCAACCCACGAGCACGACGAGAAAACGCACGAGTCCCGCCCAGTAGAACCAGGACATGCGCAGCCCATCCCACCAGGACATCAGGAGTCCGGTCAGGAGGGACCCGGCGCGCCCCAAACGGAACGGGATTGTGAATACGGAGACCATCGTCCCCCAGGTCCCGAGCACCAGCACCGTCGCCGGCGGAGCCAGGAGCAGGCATTTGCCCAGCACGGCCCAGAACGAGCCGTAGAAAAGCTGCTGGGCCAGGTACACATCCCACTGGGCGAGCAACAAGACCCCGCTCCAGACGACGCCCCCCAGCTGGGAGAGAATACTGACCCACTGTTGGTTCTGGGCGGCAGATTCTTGTATGGCCACATGACCCTCACTTTGGAGTGAGATCGCGGATCTACATCGGAAAAAACGGTCAGGGCGCGGCGCCTCATTGATATAGACCGCGCCGCCCCTGTCAAGCGTTGCGCTCGTGATGCAGGTCACGAGGTGCCTGCGCCTTGCGCAAAACGCCCCCCCCGGGCTACTCATCTGGGGTGCCGGACGACATGCCGAAACGACTGATCGTTGTTGGTGACCGTGTGCTCATCACGCCGGAGGAAGGCGAGGAGCGCACCAACGTCGGCCTCTACCTCCCCCCTACCGCGCTCGAAGGCCGTCAGGTGCAGGGCGGTCGCATCATCGCGACGGGCCCCGGCACGCCGATGGCCGAGCCGGCGAGCATGGACGAGGAACCGTGGAAGATTCACGGCGCGGAGGTGAAGTACGTGCCGATGCAGGCCGAAGTCGGCGACTACGCGTTGTTCTTCCGGAAAGCGTCCGTCGAGATCACGTTCGAAGGCAAGACGCATCTCGTCGTGCCACAAGCGGCGATTCTGGTTCTCGTACGCGGGGGGGGCGGAGCGCATGGCTGACATCGGGTGGGCGCGGAGTCGCGGCAATCGCGCCGAGAAACAAGGGCTGCGCCGCGGCGCCTGGTACCGCGTGGTGGAAGACGAGAAAAAGGACTATGTGGTGTTGGACGTGCACCACGTGGAGTTGCGCATGGAGCGGGGGGACGTCGAGATCCGCAAGGATCCGCCCACGACCTGGAGCGTCGTCCGCGAACCGCATCTCGTGTGCCCCGGCTGCCACGCACGCTACGTCGTCGCGGAAGGGGCGAAGGACGCGAAGTGCCCCGAGTGCTCCCGGACCTATCCGATCGACTGGAAGGACGCGGGGTAAGGCGACGGTAGGTAAAGCGACGGTCGACAAAACGACGGGAGGTAAGACGACGGCTACGCTCGTTTCGCCGCGCTCGCAACGGCAGCATAGAGTTTCCAAGTCAGCATTCCCGCCTGTCGTCGCAGTCGATCCAGGACCTTCCACTCTGAATCATCAATCAGGTTGAGATCACGCGCCACGCGTAGCGTGTACGAAAGCTCTGCCAGAGAACCCAGACTGATGTCGAGAAACCGTCTGAATTCCCTGGGGCCCCGCTTAGCAGAGCCTTCGACAATGTTCACGGCCGAGGAGAAGGCGGCGCGGCGAGCCTGGGAGGTGAGGCCATAGAGCTCGTGTTTGGGGAACCCTTTCGTCGCCTCGTACACGGCGAGAAGGAGTTGATGGCACAACTGCCAAGCCTGGAGCTTCTCGTATCCGAGCACGAACCATCATGCTGGACGACCGTCAACACCCATGCAAACTCGACTTATCCGCCGTCGCTTCATCTACCGCCGGTTCACCTATAATTCCGGCGGCACGTACGGTGTCGGCGCGGGCGCCTTCACGTCCGGGTTCGCTCCGCGCTCACACAGATGCTCGAGTAGTTCGATCTGACGCTTTTGGATGTGCCACAGCTCGTGCCACTGCTTGAACCGCAGCGAATCCATTTTGTCGTGTAGGTCCCGAATCTCGATCTCCGCCATCAGGTTGATCTCGTAGTCCTGGGTCGCGTGCATTCGATCCTTCTCGGACTGCCGGTTCTGGCTCATCATGATGACGGGGGCCTGGAGGGCCGCGAGCGTGGACAGGACCAGGTTCAAGAGAATGAACGGGTAGGGATCGAAGGGATGCGTGGCCAGCACCCACGAGTTGACCACCATCCAGACCAGCAGGATGCCTCCGAATATTCCGATGAACGGCCAGCTGCCGCCAAAACGAGCCACGCGGTCGGCTACGCGCTGACCGAAGGTCATGTTCGCATCGAAGTCCTTGTGCACCACGCCGCTGACTCGGCCCCGTCGCGTAATCTTCGAGACCACGGAGTGCTCGATCTCCGAGAGCTTCCGGTACTCCGCCTCGAGGTAGCCGACGAACTTCTTCGCCCGGTATTGCTCCAAGCAGTTCGGACAGATGCCGCGCTTCCCCTCCCACTCCGGCCGGTCCGCCTTAATCAGGTCGATGATGCGATTCTCGAGCTTCTGCGGGGAGCGCAGCGAACGGCCGTCCACCGGCGAATCGCACAGCGAGCAGGTCACCTTCGGCACAACGCCTCCTAGGGCTGGGGCAAACTCATCTGCAGGTTGCGGACGATGAAGGCCCACCGGTCGGTCTGTTCGTCGATGATCTTCGCGGTGGGCTTACCGGCACCGTGGCCGGCCTTGGTCTCGATACGGATCAGGACTGGGGCCGGGCCGCCCTGCGCCGCTTGCAAAGCCGCGGCGAACTTGAACGAGTGCCCGGGCACCACGCGATCGTCGTGATCGGCGGTCGTGACCAAGGTTGCCGGGTATCGGGTACCGGGTTTCAGGTGGTGCAGCGGAGAGTACGCATACAGGAACGGGAAATGCGCGGCGCTGTCCGCCGACCCGTACTCGGTGACCCATGCCCACCCGATCGTGAACTTGTGGAAGCGCAGCATGTCCATCACGCCGACCGCCGGTAAGGCTGCCCCGAACAATTCGGGGCGCTGCGTCATCGCGGCCCCGACGAGCAGGCCGCCGTTCGATCCACCCCCGATGGCCAGCTTGGGTGACGCAGTGTAGCCCTCGGCGATCAAGTATTCGGCGGCGGCGATGAAGTCGTCGAACACGTTCTGTTTGCGGCCCAACATCCCCGCCTGATGCCACTCCTCGCCGTACTCGGCGCCACCGCGCAAGACCGGCTGGGCGAAGATCCCGCCCATCTCGAGCCACACGAGCACGCCGAGGGAAAACGCGGGCGTCATGTTGACGTTGAAGCCGCCGTACCCGTACAGGTACGTCGGGTTGGACCCGTCGCGCTTCAACCCCTTGCGATAGGTGAGGAACATCGGGACACGCGTGCGGTCCTTGCTCCGGTAGAACACCTGGACCGTCTCGTAGCCCGACGGATCGAAAGCGATTTGGGGAGACTTGAATACGCTGCTCCGGCCGGTCGTGAAGTCGTGGCGGAAGATCGTCGTCGGGTAGAGGAAAGACGTAAACGCGTAGAACATCTCGCTATCGTGGCGCTCGCCGGTCAACTGCACGATCGACCCGAGGCCGGGGAGCCCGAGGTCGCCGCCGGGGCGTCCGTCGAGCGAGGCCAGTCGCAATACCGAGTGCGCATCATGCAGATAACGCGCGACGAACGTGTCGTGAATGATCTGGACGCCTTCGAGCACATCGTCGGCCTGCGGGATCACCTCTCGCCACGCCGCGCGCTCGGGCCGGCGCGTGTCGACCGCGACCACGCGTTTCTTGGGCGCGTCCAGATCGGTCGCGAAGTAGAACACCGGGCCGTCGTTCCCGACGAATTCGTATCCGGCGTCGAACGCGTCGAGCAGCCGCACGACAGGTCCGTCGAGTTTGGGGTGCTTGGGGTCCCCGAGGTCCTGGTAGTAGATCCGGTTGCGGCGGTCGGTGCCGAGCCAGACCGAGAACACGAGGTAGCGCCCATCGGCGCTGACCTCGGCGGCAAAGCCCCAATCGGGTTGCTCGGGCCGTTCGTAGATCAGGCGGTCGGCCGTCTGGTCGGTGCCGAGGCGGTGGTAGTAGACCTTCTGATCGCGGTTCACGCCCGTTAAGGGGTCGCTGCCCGCCGCCGGCTCGGGATAGCGGCTGTAGAAGAATCCCGCGCCGTCGTGCGTCCACGTGGCCCCCGAGAACTTGATCCATTTCAAATGGTCGGGACGATCGCGCCCGCTCTCGACATCCCGTACGCGGAACTCCTGCCAGTCCGATCCGCTGCCCGACGTGCCGTACAGGAGTAGCCGGCCGTCATCCGTCAGGGAGACCGTCGAGAGTGCCACCGTGCCGTCGGCCGAGAGCGTGTTGGGATCCAAGAGCTCCCGCGGCTCGGCGGTGAGCGTCGCTTGCGTGTAGAGGACCGCCTGGTTCTGCAGTCCCGAGTTCTTGAAGAAGAAGTAGCGTCCACCCTTCTTGAATGGCGCGCCGAATTTCGGATAGTCCCACAACGCTGTGAGCCGCCGCCGGATCCACTCGCGTTGCGGAATCTGGGCAAGGTAGGCGAGGGTGACGCGGTTCTCCGCCTCGACCCAGGCCGCCGTCTCCGGCGCGTCGACGTCTTCGAGCCAGCGATACGGATCGGCGACCTTGGTGCCGTGATAGTCGTCGACCACGTCGCCTTTGCGCGTGGGAGGATACGAGATGGCCTGTATGAGCATGAGCGTCGGTAGGAGGAGTGGATGCATGGCGCGTAAACGTGGCCACGGCTGCGGTTTTGGGGTAGGGGGGCCGCCCGCGCCGGATGGTAGGGTGACACCGTGCCGGGGTTTCGTAGCGGTTTGGACGCGGCGCGCGTCGTGCTCGCCGAACACTTCGGCCACCCGCGTTTCCGCGTGCACCAGCTCAAAGTGCTCGGCCCGCTCCTCGCGGGGCGCAATGTGCTCGCCGTCTTGCCGACGGGGGCAGGGAAGTCGCTCTGCTATCAGGTGCCGGCGCTGCTCGCCGACGGGCTGAGCCTCGTCGTCTCTCCCCTCATCTCCCTGATGCAGGATCAAGTTGGGGCGTTGCGGCGCCGCGGGATTGCGGCCGCGTACGTAAACAGCCAGCTCGATGCCGACCAACGTCGTGCGATCCTCGACGCAGCGACCGGCGGTCGCCTCGCGTTGCTGTACTGTGCGCCGGAGCGCCTGGCATCGCTCACGCGCCGCCTCGTCGCCGCCCGCACGCCGGTGGGGTTGCTCGCGGTGGACGAAGCCCACTGCATCACCGAGTGGGGCAACGAGTTCCGGCCCGTGTATCGGCGCCTGGGCGTGTTTCGTTCGTTCCTCGGCCGTCCCCCGACCATCGCCTTGACCGGCAGCGCCACCCCCTCCGCGCGCGCCGAGATCCTGCATGTACTCCGCATGCCCGATGCCGAGGTGGTCGTCACATCGTTCGATCGCCCGAATCTGGTGTTCGCCGTTCGGCGCGTGCGGGACGACCGTGAACGGTTCGCGGTCGTGCGGGCGGCCGTGCAGGGCGCGACCGGAGCCTCCCTTATCTATGCGCCAACGCGGCGCCTGACGGAGTTGGTGACGCGCGCGCTGCTGCGCGTGAGCGTGCGGGCCGCGCCGTATCATGCCGGCCTCTCCGCGAGCACCCGTCGGCGCGTGCTGCGCGCCTTCCTTGGCGACGGCGTGCGCGTCATCGTCGCGACCAGCGCGTTCGGCATGGGGATCGACAAGCCGGACGTGCGCCGCGTGCTGCATTGGGGTCCGCCGCCGACGCTCGAGGCCTACTATCAGGAGGCGGGCAGGGCGGGGCGTGACGGGGCGCCGGCAGAATGTCTCATCCTGTGGCGTCAGCAGGACCTTGCGTGGGGGGATCTCACGCCGGAGATGCGGCGCTACGTCGAGACTCGGCGCTGCCGGCGGAGGATGCTGCTCGAGTACTTCGGGGAAAGGCTGGAGGAGTGTTCAGGATGTGACGTGTGCGGTGCCGTGAACCGAGCATCGGAGTGAAACTGACCCCGGGCGCAAGCCCGGGGTGGATCGAAGGTCGTGCTATATTGCTCTCCCATGCACGACTCTTTGTACTTCTCCGACCACCACCTCCAGGTCCGCGAGATGGTTCGGGACTTCGCGCAGAACGTCGTGAAGCCCACCGCCCGGCAGTACGACCTCGAGAGCCGCTTCCCCTGGGACAACGTCAAACAGATGGCCGACCTCGGCCTCTTCGGCATCCCCTGGCCGGAGGCGTTGGGCGGGTCAGGGATGGATTACCTGTCCTACATCACGGTGATTCACGAGCTCGCCAAGGTCGACGCGAGCCACGCGATCACCGTCAGCGCGCATACGACGCTCGGCACGTCGCCGATCGTCGACTTCGGGACGGATGACCAAAAGAAGAAGTACGTGCCCCTGCTCGCGACCGGCAAAGTGCTCGGTGGATTCGGTCTGACCGAGCCCGGCGCGGGGTCGGACGCTGGCGGCACGAAAACAGTCGCCGTGGAAAAGAACGACCACTATGTCCTGAACGGCTCCAAGATTTTCATCACACACGCCGGCGTGGGTGAGATCTTTGCGGTCACGGCGCGCACCGACCCAACCGCCAAGCGCACGCACGGGATCACGGCCTTCATTGTCACCAAGGACACCTGCGACCTCGCCGAGGCCAAGCGGGTCGGGATCGGGCACGCCAGCGATCTCCCCAAATGCAGAGGTGTGCAAGCGGGAAAGAAGGAAGACAAGCTCGGCTGGCGCGCGTCCGACACGCGAGAGCTGATCTTCCAGGATGCCGTGGTCCCGAAAGAGAATGTGCTGGGGCCCGTCAACAACGGCTTCCGTCAGTTCCTCCATACGCTCGACGGTGGGCGCATCGGCATCGCGGCGCTCTCGCTCGGCATCGCCGAAGGCGCGTTCGAGGAGTGCCTCGCCTACACGTCCACCCGCAAGCAGTTCGGGAAGCCCGTCGCCAGTTTCCAGGGCGTGCACTTCGTCCTCGCCGATCTGGCCACGGAGATCGAGGCCGCCAAGCAGCTCGTGTATCACGCCGCGTGGCTCAAGCAGCACGGTCACCCGTTCAAGCGCGAGGCCGCGATGGCCAAGCTGTACGCCTCCGAGTTGTGCATGCGGGCCACCACGAAGGCCGTCCAGCTGCACGGCGGGTACGGTTACACCACCGAGTATCCTGTCGAACGGATGATGCGGGACGCGAAGATCTGCGAGATCGGCGAGGGAACGAGCGAGATTCAGCGCATCGTTATCGCCCGGCAACTCCTGGGCAGTCTGATTGATTGACGTAAATCCCCATTCTTCCTAGATTTACCTCCATGCATTGGTCTTTGGCGCCTCTCAGCCGCCTGCCCAATCGGTTCATCTCTCTGCCCAAGGTTCTGGGCGAGTCAAGCTCTTGCTGGGATAACCATAGGCTCCCGAACGGCTGTTTCCCGTCCGGGCGCGAGGGAAACTGCTTTGAAGCGCGAGATTCTGATCAGCGGAAGCCAGCGGGAAACCCGCGTGGCTATCCTGGAGGACGACCGTCTTGTTGAGCTCCTGGTCGATCGTCCCGACACCCGCCGCTCGGTGGGTGACATTTACCTCGGCAAGGTCGAAGCCGTCCTGCCGGGAATCCAAGCTGCCTTCGTCGACATCGGCGCCGAAAAGAGCGCCTTCCTTCACGCCTCGGACTTGATCGAAGCGGACGAGGACGAAGAGCCCGAGGACAAAGAGAATCGGGCGGATGACGACGAGGGGAACGGCAACGGTAACAGCGACGGCGGTGGCGGGGGAGGCGGTCGAGGCTCCCGTCGCAAAGACCCCAATATCGGCGACGAGCTGAAGCGCGGCCAAACCAAGCTCGTCCAGGTCATCAAAGAGTCGATCGGCACCAAGGGACCGCGCGTCACCGCCCAGGTGTCGCTCGCCGGCCGCTTCCTCGTCTACATGCCGTTCGCGTCGAAGGTCGGCGTCTCCCGCAAAATCGAAGCTCGTGACCTCCGCGCTAAACTGCGCGAGATGGTGTCCAAGCTCGTCCCCAAGGACGCGGGCGGCTGGATCATTCGCACCGTCGCCGACGATGTCACCGAAGAGAGCTGCAAGCGCGAGATCGACCACCTGTACGGGCTGTGGAAGAAGATCCAGCGCAAGTCGCAGTCGGTGCGCGCCCCGGCCCTGATCCAGCGTGAGACGAGCCTCACCCGCGGCATCGTGCGCGACCTGTTCAGCGACAAGGTCGACTCGCTGCTCGTCGACTCGAAGCAGCTGTACAACGAGATCGAGCAGTACCTGAAGCAGATCGATCCCGAGCTGTTCTCGCGCGTCAAGCTGTACCAGGCCGAGACGGCGCTGTTCGACGAGTACGACATCGAGGCCGAGATCCGGAACCTGTTCAAACAGCGCGTCGAGCTCCCGACGGGCGGCTATCTGATCATCCAGCCGACCGAAGCGCTCATCTCGATCGACGTCAACACGGGGCGCTACACCGGCAAGAAGGACCCCGAGAGCACGATCTTCAAGACCAATGTCGAAGCGGCGCGCGAGGTGGCGCGGCAGCTGCGGCTGCGCGACATCGGCGGCATCATCGTGGTCGATTTCATCGACATGGAAACCCGTGGCAATCGCGACAAGGTGCTGCACGAGTTGCGCACGCACCTGGGCCGAGACCGGGCGCGGACGAAGGCCTTCGCGGTGTCGGAGCTGGGACTGATCGAGATGACCCGCCAGCGCGTGCGCCCGTCGCTGTGGCAGTCGATGACGGCCGACTGCCCGACGTGCACGGGGACGGGGCGCGTCTTCCGGCCCGAGGTGGTGGTGCGTCGGATGGAGCGTTCGCTGAAGCGCGCCGGCGCCGATCACAAGGAGCGTCAGCTCGCGGTGCGGCTGCACCCCGAAGTCGCGCTGTACCTCGTGGAGCAGGAGCCTAACTTCTTGCGACAGTTGGAGAAGCAAACCGGGCTCGAGCTCGAGGTGCGCGACGATCCGATGATGCGGCTCGACGAGTTCCGGATGATGGCGAAGCCGGCGGGTCGCGACGTGACCGAGCTGTATGCGGTCGCGTAGACGTAGGGGCGCAGCATGCTGCGCCCCTACTTGACCGAAGTCCGCATCCCAATTAGAGTTCCGGCCCTATGTCCTACGCCATTTTCGCCACCGGCGGCCAGCAGTTTCGCGCCGAAGAAGGTGTCACCATCAAGATCCCGTTGCTCGACGCCGAGCCGGGAAGCAAGGTGACGTTCGACCGGGTGCTGTTTACCTCCGACGGCAAGAACGTCGAGACCGGCAAGCCGACGATCAAGGGCGCGAAGGTCGCCGCCGAGGTCGTGCGTCACGGCAAGGGGAAGAAGATTCGCATCTTCCGCTTCGCGCGCCGCACCGGCTATCGCCGCAAAGCGGGACATCGCCAGGATTTCACCGAAGTCAAGATCGCCGACGTGAAGGTCGGCTGAGGCACGCATGGCTCATAAGAAGGGCGTCGGCTCCTCTCGCAACGGTCGCGACTCGAACCCCAAGTACCTCGGCGTCAAGCGGTACGGCGGCGAGTTCGTGACGGCGGGGAGCATCATCGTCATCCAGCGCGGCACCAAGTTCCATCCGGGCACCAACGTGCGGCGCGCGTCGAATGACTCGCTCTTCTCCGTGGTCGA
>Ga0193697_1000079_pt1 | contig 37240 bp, 27 predicted proteins | sample L3m2metaG_FD_145073 | JGI IMG/M metagenome (GOLD analysis project Ga0193697, IMG submission 145073) | Soil microbial communities from a riparian zone of the East river system, Colorado, United States - L3m2 | ecosystem: Environmental > Terrestrial > Soil > Riparian zone | place: USA: East River...
ACGTCTCGGTGGTCATTCCCTGCCTGAACGAAGCCGACACGATTGCGACCTGTATTGAGAAAGCACAGCGCGCGCTGCGGCAAAACGATCTGGCGGGGGAGGTGATCGTCGCCGACAACGGCAGCACGGATGCCTCACGTGAGATTGCGGAACGGTTGGGCGCAAGGGTCGTTGCTGTGTCGCAACCCGGTTATGGCAGCGCGTTGATGGGCGGAATCGAAGCGGCCCTCGGACGTTACATCATCATGGGAGATGCCGATGACAGTTATGACTTTTTAGAGCTGCCCAAATTCGTCGAAAAATTGCGTGAAGGTTACGATCTCGTCCAGGGATGCCGGCTGAATTCGGGCGGCGGGACGATCAAATTCGGGGCGATGCCGTTTTCGCATCGATGGATTGGGAACCCGTTGTTTTCGTTTCTGGTGCGGCGCTGGTTCAAGGCGCCGATTCACGATGTTTACTGCGGGTTGCGGGGGTTCACCAAAAGCATGTATCAGCGCCTTGGCCAGCGGTGCACTGGAATGGAATTCGCCACGGAGATGATTATCAAAGCAAGTCTTTATGGTCACCGCATCTCCGAGGTGCCGATCACGCTCTGGCCGGACGGACGCAAATCGCATCCGCCACATCTAAAAACATTCAGAGACGGATGGCGGACCCTCCGCTTCTTTTTGATGTCGAGCCCGCGGTGGTTGTTTCTTGTCCCAGGTGCGATTCTCGGGTTGCTCGGAGCGCTGGGATACGTCCTTGCGATGCCCGCGATGACGATTCACGGCGTCACGTTTGACGCGCATACGCTGCTGTTTGCGAGTCTGTTCATCTTGTGCGGGTACCAGTCTGTTTTATTTGCGGTGCTCGCAAAGACCTTCGCGATCACACAAGGACTTCTCCCGGAGGACAAGCTGTTAAACCGATTCTTCCAAATCGTGAACCTGGAGAAGGGCCTGTTCGCTTCCGCCGCCGGGATGCTTGGGGGCGCACTGCTGCTGGGATGGGCCGTGCAGATTTGGGTCGCATCGGGTTTTGGCCGGCTGGATTACGGCGTGACCATGCGACTGGTTGTTCCCGGGGCGACGCTGGTCGCTCTCGGTTTTCAAACGGCGCTCTCGAGCTTCTTTATCAGCCTTTTGGGCTTGCGGCGCAAATGACCCTTCTCGAACGCATTCACGGTGCTTACGTTCATAACCGGCGCGTCGAAGCGCTGGCTCGCCAGATTGGCGAACTGCTTCCGATGCACGCCCGCGTATTGGATGTCGGCTGCGGCGATGGCCGGCTCGCGCGTCGAATCCAGGAGAGACGAAGCGACATTTCAATCCGGGGCATCGATGTGCTCGTCCGCCCGGAAGCGCACATTCCTGTAAGCGCGTTCGATGGTGCAAGGATTCCCGAAGCAGATGAAAGCGTTGACGTCGTAATGTTTGTCGACGTCCTGCATCACACGGCGGACCCGATGGTCCTGTTGCGCGAAGCCACGCGCGTCGCTGCACAGGGAATCGTCATTAAAGACCACTTGTGCGAAGGGGCTTTTGCCGCGCCCATTTTGCGATTCATGGATCGAGTCGGAAACCGCCGCCATGGCGTTGCGGTGCCCTACAATTACTGGCGACAGCAGCAATGGGACTGCGCGTTGACGCAACTCGGTGTCACGCCCGAAGTCTGGAAAACTCGCCTCGGCTTATATCCGTTCCCTGCAAATCTGGCGTTCGAGCGGTCATTGCACTTTTTGACGCTGCTCCGGCCGGTGAAGAAATCACAGTATGAATGCGCATTGCATACCGATAAAGCGCTCGTCTGACGCGAGTCCTTCCGCCTGGGAAGCGGCTTACCTTCGGTTCGAGACGCCGCAACAGGAAGTGCGTAAGTTTATCTCGCGACTACGCCGGCTCGGCGCCATCGACTGGCCACGCGAAGCGCGGATCGTTGAGCTGTTTTGCGGGCGAGGGAACGGGTTGCGCGCGCTGGCTGAATTAGGCTTCGCGAATCTCGAAGGGATCGATCTCTCGCCTGCGCTGGTGGCGCAACATTCAGGGCCCGGCCGTGTGACTGTCGGCGATTGCCGCCAGCTACCGTTTGAGGATGAAAGCAAAGACGTGCTCATCGTCCAGGGAGGATTGCACCATTTGCCCGTTTTGCCGCAGGACCTGGAACTTACATTGAGTGAAGCCAAGCGGGTGCTTAAACCAAACGGCCTCTTCTGCGCCGTTGAACCTTGGCGGACGCCCTTCCTTTTGCTGGTGCATCGCATCTGCAAGAACGGAATTGCGCGGCGGTTCTCCTCACGGCTCGATGCCCTGGCGACGATGATCGAGCACGAACGGCAAACCTACGAACAGTGGTTGAGGCAGCCAGACCTGATTCGTCTCTGCCTGGATTGTTTCTTTTCTCCCAGGGTCCTGAACGTCGCCTGGGGAAAACTCATCTTCGTGGGTCAAAAGCCCGCCTCCGGCTAAATGCCGCACCTGAACGCTCAATCACTCATAATTTTCGCAGGAGCGATGCTTGTCGGTTGTTCCGTTCAAAGGACTCCACTTCCCAACGGAATATATCAGCCTACTAACGGGCCTGAACGCGTCATCGTTCAAGGCCAGAAGATTCGCTTCATCGTGCAGTTGGATACCAAACGAACGAATCTGTTTGATCAAACTTATGAGAACCACTCTGTATGGCCGAACGGTAAGATACAGCCCTTCCCAATGAGAGAGGCTGACGCGATTCTTGGAATCGGTAGGTTCTATTGGCTCTGGGATGGAACAAACATCAATCGTACAAATCGTATGAATCCTATAAATCCTATAACTGGGGACAAGGTGGTATTCTTTCGGCAAACTCAATGAACAGCCAGGATAACGATGCCACTTGGCCTGCACCACCTGCTAGCCATCGAGCGGCTAAATAAGCCATCGAAGATCTAGAACCCCGCAGGGGTGACATATTTGTAGTTAGGCCGACATTTGAAAGGAGAGGTTCCGCAGGCGGCGGCATAGTGTGCAATACCGCCTTAAGAACATGCCACCGCCTGCGGAACCGAAACTTGTACTCGAACGTTCTACAGATAGGTCACCCCTCCCGGGGTTCTGACGTTCGATTCGTCTGGCTTTCAGCCCTAGCTCTGCAGTGCACCCGCGGTCGGTGAACTCTGTGTGAAGAGCAGTTTGTCGTTCTCGACCGTGACCTGCACCGGGTCGCCTTCGTGGAGATTGCCTTTGAGGATCTCTTCGGCAAGCGGGTCTTCCAGGAATCGTTCGACAGAGCGCCGCATCGGCCGAGCGCCGTAGGTCGGATCGTAACCCTTGGTCACCAGGAAATCCTTGGCCTTCTCGTCGAGTTCCAGCCTGAGCTTCTTGCCTTTGAGACGTTCCATGACTTTGGCGATTTCCAGATCGAGAATGCGGATCAAGTCTGGCTTTAGGAGCGAGCGGAAGACGATGATGTCATCCAGACGATTCAGGAACTCCGGCCGGAACTGCCGCTTGGCCTCGTCCATGATCTTCTCGCGCATTTTCTCATAGCTGTGCTCGTCGGAAATCGGCGAGAACCCCAGCGTCGAGTTCTTCTTGATCATTTCGGCTCCAACGTTCGACGTCATGAGAATGACCGTGTTGCGGAAGTTCACGACGCGTCCGACGTTGTCCGTCAATTTGCCTTCCTCCAGAATCTGGAGCAGCATGTTCATCACGTCCGGATGGGCTTTTTCGATCTCGTCGAAGAGCACGACAGAGTAGGGCTTGCGGCGGACCTGTTCGGTGAGTTGTCCGCCTTCCTCGTAACCGACGTATCCCGGAGGCGAGCCCACCATGCGCGAAGCGTTGTGACGCTCCATGTATTCGGACATGTCGAGCTGGATGAGCGACTTGGAATCGCCAAACATGGCTTCGGCGAGCGACTTCGCCAAAAGGGTCTTGCCCACACCGGTAGGCCCGAGCAATGCGAACGTGCCGATCGGACGCCGCGGATCTTTGAGGTCCGCGCGTGAGCGGCGCAATGCCTTGCAAATCGCGGAGACAGCCTCCTGCTGGCCGATGAGGACCTTCGACATCTCGGCTTCCATCGCAAGCAGGCGCTGGGCTTCGTCCTGCTCCATACGGCGGAGAGGGATACCCGTCCACTTCGAGACCACTTGCAGAATCTCTTCCTCATCGACTTTGACGCGCTTTTCTTCGCGACTGGCCTTCCAGGCATTAAGCACCGCGTCCTGTTTTTCCTTCGCGTGCTTTTCCTTGTCCCGCATTGCGGCGGCGCCTTCGAAATCCTGTTCTTTGATCGCTTTTTCTTTGCGGGTCTTGATCTCTTCGATCTCACCTTCGATGTCCTTCAGCTCGGGCGGGCGGGTCATCGCGCCGATACGCGCGCGCGAACCCGCTTCGTCCATCAGGTCAATGGCCTTGTCCGGCAGGTAACGATCGGTGATGTAACGGTCCGAAAGCTTAACCGAGGCCTCGACGGCCAGGTCGGTAATTTCAGCTTTGTGATGGTCTTCGTATTTCGGCCGCAGCCCCTTCAAAATGAGGATCGCTTCTTCGATCGACGGAGCTTCAACTTTGACGCTCTGAAAGCGCCGTTCGAGCGCGGCATCCTTCTCGATGTACTTCCGATACTCATTCAACGTGGTCGCGCCAATGCACTGCATCTCACCGCGGCTGAGTGCCGGCTTGATGATATTCGAGGCATCCATGGTGCCTTCGGCCGAACCAGCGCCGACAATGGTGTGCAACTCGTCGATGAAAAGGATGATGTTCTTCGCGCGGCGAATTTCATCCATCACCGCTTTGATGCGTTCCTCGAACTGACCGCGGTACTTGGTGCCTGCAACCATCAAAGCGAGGTCCAGGGTGATCACGCGCTTGTCGCGCAATAGTTCCGGGACATTGCCTTTGGCAATTTCCTGGGCCAGGCCTTCGACGATAGCTGTCTTGCCAACGCCGGCTTCACCGAGCAGCACCGGGTTGTTCTTGGTGCGGCGGCAGAGAATCTGGATGACGCGTTCGATCTCGTTCTTGCGTCCGATAACCGGATCCATCTCGCCTTTACGGGCGATTTCCGTCAGGTCACGGCCAAACGCCTTGAGAGCGGGAGTTTTTACTTCGCCCTTTTTCTCAGGAGCCTTCTCCGGGGTTTCCGAAGCGCCCTGTTCCTCCTGGGAGGTGAAATTCGGGTCGAGTTCCTTCAAAATCTCCTGGCGGGTCTGCTCGATATCGACGTCAAGGTTCTTGAGAACGCGAGCGGCCACGCCATCGCCTTCCCGAAGCAACCCGAGCAAAATATGTTCGGTGCCGACATAAGTATGGTTCAGGGCCTTGGCTTCCTTGGCCGCGAGGGCGAGGACCTTCTTGACACGCGGCGTGTAGGGAATGTTCCCGATCATCTTCTGGTCCGGACCGGTGCCGACCTGCTTCTCAACTTCCATGCGCACGGTCTCCAGGTCGAGGCCGAGCTTTTGGAGCACGTTGACGGCGACGCCCTGGCCGAGTTTGATCAGGCCCAGGAGCAGGTGTTCGGTGCCGACAAAGTTGTGGTTGAACCGGTCGGCCTCCTTGCGCGCCAGAGCCAGCACTTGCTGCGCCCGGGGCGTAAAGTTATTCATGGCTTCGTCGCTCATATTTATTAGTTACTAATAAATGTACTATAGAAGCGATTTGTCCAGCGCGCCGCCCTGACACCCAAAGAAGAAGAAGACGCCGCAGAACAGCTTCCCATACACTAAGTACTACGAAAATTTCCGTTTGTCATGCAAAGATTAGCCGGTACCGGCACTTTCTGCACGAATTTTTCGTCTCTGCCCACCGCGACCGTGCGATGCAAAACACGTGCCGACTGTCAGGCGTTTGTTTGGGTGCAGGGGGGCTGGAAGGCGGCAGTCAAAAGTTGGGGCTGCGCGGCTGGTAGGGTCGGTCCCGCGGTTGCGGGATCGCCGACCGCTTGCCCGTTGTAGACCTAGCGGAAGAACTTACGGCGGCTTGGGGGTGTTCGGAGACCTGCCGCAGCCTTCGGACTTGCGCTGGGTCGCTAAACTCGTTCTCCCGGTCAGTTTGGGCACTGCGTGAAGCGGCCCGGGATGGCGGTTTATTGTCGCTCATAGAGGTTTGCCGTTGAGGGTTCTTGGATTTTGCGCGTTCGCCAAAACCCGAACTTCCTCCCCTCATCTCATCGTCTCCGACCACGTCCCGCGTCCGCCGCGGCAATTCCTCCTCGTCAGAAACTTCTAAAGCATTTCTTACAACATTCCCCTCATTAAGAAATGCTTTAGATTTGCCTTTCTCTTTTGAGTTTGGATTTGGATTTGGATTGGATTGCTCGGGCGTTGCGTGAGCAGATGCCCGGGCATTGCCCCATCTGGCCGCGGCGCCCTTGCGGCCCTTCTCACTTTCCGCCTGCATTTTCGAGGTGGCACAAAGGTAAACCTCGGTGAGACGCTTGTTGGTCCAGCCTTCGGGGGTGATGGTGAAGAATGGGACCATTGCTGGTCTGAGCCTTGTCCAGGGCGGCCCGGCACGCGGGGGGTTATCTCACCAGGCGCTTCCGCCGCCTGCGGAACCTCTCCTGTTAAAGGGTCGCCCCAACTACAAATATGCCACCCCTCTGGGGTTCTGACGTTTCGCTCCCTTCGCGGCTACGCCGCCTCGGTCATTACACTCTTCAGGCTCTCCTTGGCCGTCGCGTGGGAAGGATCGATTTCCAATGCCCGTTGGTAATGGGCGATGGCGGTTTCCTGATCGCCTCGCTTTGATTCCGCATGTCCAAGCGCCGCGAGGATGTCGGGGGATTCATTTATCTGGAGAGCTCGGGACAGGGAATCGACGCTTTCCACAGAGCGATCCCGGTGCAGATATTCCAGCCCAAACTGGTAGTGGATTTCAGCCAGATCGGATTGGGTGAAATACACCGGGAGCCCCTGCTCGTAGCAGGTCTCGCAGATTTCGAATTGCCCGAATGACGTTTCGGCTTTTGCCAGCGGCCTGGCGGACTCCGGGCCGGTATCCTCAGTTGTGGACGAGACGCCAGATCCTTCCGGTTCGTCTTTCTTGCACAGGGCGCAGTTGCTCATATCGTTCGACAATAAATCAGGTGCCTTTCCCATCTAAACGGAAGGAACGGCACAAAGCTTTAATTTTGGGGAGATAGCACGGCGCGGAGAGGACACCGCTCCCTACCCCAAGAGCCCGGAAATGAGTCGAATCGGACCGTGCGATTCAACGTCTTTAATCCCAACGACGTGGTTTCTGTATGTTATTTGGCGCGTTCATGAACGGCGCTGCGAGCGCACGGGTCTTATCTTGCGCCCTGGTTTTATTCCTCAATCTCACGGTCACTGCCGCGCCGCGCACTTCAACGAAGCTGACTGAGGACGCCATGCGTCTGCTCCATAATAACTGCTTTTCCTGCCACAACGCCGAAAAGCACAAGGGCGGCCTGCAGCTCGCCAGCCGTGAAAGTCTCCTCAAGGGTGGTGACAACGGAGCGGTCGCGGTCCCGGGCAAACCGGACAAAAGCTTGATTCTCAAGGTGCTTGCGGCGGATGCCGATCCGCACATGCCGCCGAAGAAGCAGCTTTCGACCAACCAGATTCAACTGATGCGCAAGTGGGTTGCCGCCGGACTTCCCTGGGATGCGCAAGCGCTCGCGAAAGCCGCTGCGCCGCGCACGGTTAATGTTGGCGAATTACCACAGTCGTATCAGCCGGTGTTTGCACTGGCTCTCTCCCCCGATGACAAGCGCCTGGCTGTCGGCCGCGCCAATCGGCTTCTGATCTACGATGTAAGTGGAACAAACTTCAGCGTCCTGGCTGAGCGCGAAGCCGATCGCGATGCCCTTCGCGCGCTGGCGTGGAGTTCAGACGGGCGCTTTGTCGCCAGCGGCAGCTTCCGTCGAATCACAGTTTGGAACGCCGCAGAACTGACCGAATTATGGTCGATTTCTTCGAACCTCCTCGACCGCATTACGGTGGTGCGATTTGCCGGGGATAAGCTCCTGGCATCGGATGGCGCACCGGCGCAAAGCCGGTGGATAAGGGTGTTCTCAGCCGAAGACGGCAATCCGCAGGCCAATTGGGAAGCCCACAGCGATACCATCTACGATTTGGCCGTAAGTCCGGACGGGAAGACGCTTGCCAGCGCCAGCGGTGACGGACTGGTCAAGCTATGGGACGTCGCTTCCGGAAAGGAGAGTTCGCGTATCGAAGCCCATGTAGGTGCGGTTTACGGGGTTGCCTTCAACAGCAACGCGACGGAGGTGGTTACCGTGGGGGCCGACAAGCAGTTCAAGGTCTGGGACGCGCAAACGCGGGAGAGCTTCGTCACGATTGCGGACAAAAAGCATGCGTTCAACTCTATCGCCTGGTCGGCGGACGGCAAAACGGTCGTTGCCGCTTCGGATGACGGCCGTTTGGCCTCGTTCACCGATTTTAAACGCCATTCCGGCGCACAAAGTTCCGACACCGCCCGCGAGCGCGAGCTGGGTCGCTGGCCGGAAGCGCTGCACACCGTGGCGGTCAGCGCCGATGGCAAGCGCCTGTTTGCCGGCGGGCAGGATGGGTCCGTTTATGTCGTGAAGAATGATCCCAAAGGGATCGAGACACTCAGACCAACTGAAATTGCAACTTCCGCTCCGCCTGCCACAAACGCGCCGTCGTTCGTTCGCGATGTGCTTCCCGCGATGGCGAAAGCGGGTTGCATGGCCGGGTCTTGTCACGCCAGGGCCGAAGGTCAAAACGGCTTCAAACTTTCGGTGTTTAGTTACGATCCAGCCAGTGACTACGCCGAGATTGTAAAAGAGGGCAGGGGACGGCGCGTGTTTCCGGCCGCCCCGGAGGAGAGTCTATTGCTGCTTAAGCCCACGATGACCATCGATCACGGAGGTGGCGAACGGTTCGAGCGCGGTTCCGAGACTTACAATCTGCTCGTGCGTTGGATTCGCAGCGGGATGATTTACCAAAACACCAACGAACCTGCGCTCGTCAGCATCGGAGTTGAGCCGCGCGAACGGACATATCGCAAAGGCACCACTCAGCCGTTGCGCGTGATCGCGCGCTATTCCGACGGCTCAACGCGCGAAGTCACGGCTCTCGCTGATTACGTCGCCAACGATAAAGAGATGGCACAGGTCGATGAACGCGGAGTGATTCGCGTCGGCACATTGAGTGGCGAAGGTGTTGTCATGGCCCGCTACATGGGCTTCGTCGATGCCGCGCGAGTGACCGTGCCCGCCAGCCGCACGCTGCCGGCAAAACGCTACAAGGCTTTACCTGTTCATAACTTCATCGACGAACTCGCTTACGCGCATTTTCAGAAGCTCGGCCTTTATCCCTCCGCTCTTTGCACCGACGCAGAATTCCTCCGGCGCTCTTCACTCGACACGATTGGCGCGCTGCCCACGCAGGAGGAAACGCGCGCGTTCCTCGCAAACACAAACGCAAACAAGCGCGAAGAATGGATTGCGCATCTGCTGGCGCATCCGGCTTACGCCGATTATTGGGCGAACAAGTGGGCCGACCTTTTGCGGCCGAATCCGGACCGCGTCGGCGTCAAAAGCGTTTATGTGCTCGACCAGTGGCTGCGGGAAAGTTTTCGCGCTGACAAGCCTTACGATCAGTTCGTCCGCGAATTGCTGACCGCTGAAGGGAGCAATCATCGCTACGGCCCGGCGGTTGTTTATCGCGATCGCCGGGAACCACCCGAGCTTACGACGATCTTCAGCCAACTCTTCCTCGGCACACGCATGGAGTGCGCAAAGTGTCACCATCATCCGACGGAAAAATGGACGCAGAACAACTTCTACCAGTTTGCGGCGTTCTTCGCTCCGGTTAAGCAAAAGGGCGCCGGTCTCTCGCCGCCGATTTCGGCAGGCACCGAAACGTTTTATTTCGCGAGCGGCGGCACCGTCAAACATCCGGTTACCGATCAGGTCATGAGTCCGCAACCACCGGACGAATCGTTGATGATCGCGACCAATACCGATCCGCGTCAGGCACTGGCAGGTTGGCTGATTGACCCGAAAAATCCATTCTTTGCCAGGGCTGCGGTGAATCGCGTCTGGGCCTCGTTCTTTGGCCGTGGGTTCGTTGAACCGGTGGACGATTTCCGCTCCTCGAATCCCGCGTCGAACGAGCCTTTGCTCAATGCGCTGGCGGATGACTTTGCCAAACATGGCTACGATCTTAAGCACCTCATGCACACGATTCTGTCGTCGCGGCTCTATCAACTCAGTTCCGCGCCGAACGAATACAATTTGACGGACACAAAGAATTTCTCGCGCTCATATCGGCGGCGGTTGCCGGCCGAAGTTCTCCTCGACGCGGTGGTCGATGTGACCGGCGTCTCGGAGGAATTTGAAGGCTGCCCGCCGGGTACGCGCGCGGTGCAGACCTGGAGCTACAAAATCAATTCACATTTCATGGACGCTTTTGGCCGCCCGAATCCCAGTACGGATTGCCCTTGCGAACGGGATGCGCGCACGAGCGTCGTGCAATCGCTTCATATGATGAACTCGCGCGCGCTCCAGTCGAAACTTTCGAATGTTGAAGGCCGGGTCAAAAAACTCGCCGACAGCAAACTGAGTCCGGGTGAAATCGTAAGCGGACTTTACCTCGCCGCGTTGAGCCGGTTGCCAACCTCAGACGAACTGAGCAAAGCTACGGCGGCTTTTCCCGAAACAGATCCCGAGCCCGGTAGGGACACGACGCCGCTCGCGTCCGCCTCGTCTTCCGGAGGCGCAAGTACGGTCGAGCCCCACGCCACGCGTCAGACCGCAACAGAGGACGTTCTTTGGGCATTGCTGAACTCACCCGAATTTGTATTTAATCACTGATATGGCGCGTACGAACACCAACTGTAACGGCGTCAGCCGACGCGACTTTATCCAGGTCGGGTTAGGCGGTGTTCTTGGCCTTGGCCTCTGCGACCTGCTCCGCCTCCGCGCCAGCGCCAGTGCTAAAGATATTATTGGTAGGGACGCCGCTCCGTCGGCGTCCGCGAAGAACGTTAATTGCATCCTCATCTGGCTGGATGGGGGTCCATCCCATTACGAAAGCTTCGATCCCAAGCCGGACGCGCCTTCTGAGGTCCGTGGCGAGTTCAAAAGCATTCCCACAAAAGTTCCAGGCCTCCACTTCAGCGAATGCGTGCCGAAGCTCGCGGAGGTCGCTGACAAATTGACCATTATTCGCTCTGTCTGTCACAAAGACCCGAACCACGGCGGCGGCAATCATTACATGATGACCGGCATGCCGACGCCCGTGCCCGTGGCGTGCGGCGCATTTGTGACGTTCCATCCTTCCTACGGCTCGATGGTTTCGTATGACCGTGGCCTTCGCAACGGTTTGCCCGCCTATATCTCGATGCCGCAAGTCTCCCGCTCCGGCGGCCCGAATTTTCTGGGCGGACAACATGCTCCGTTCGTGATTGACGGCTACCCGAACAGCAAGAACTTCAAAGTGCGCGATGTAGTCCTGCCCGCCGACATCAGTGAAAGCCGCGCCGAAAGCCGTCAGTCGCTTCGCCACTCCCTGGACAATATGAAGCGGTTCACCGACAAGCTCGCGGACGATCCGGCGGTGAGCTTCGACCAGTATTACGAGCAGGGTCTGAACCTTGTCGCTTCGCCTCAGGCCCAGAAGGCCTTCGATATCAATAGCGAATCGGACAAGGCACGCGACGCGTACGGACGCAACGATTTCGCACAACGGCTCCTGCTTGCGCGCCGCCTCGTTGAAGTCGGCGTCAGTTTTGTCACGGTGTATTATGGCGGCTGGGATCATCACACGAAAATCTTCGAAAGCTACCGTGGCAACTCGATGAAGAATCTCGACCAGGGCTTGTCGGCGTTGATCACCGACCTCGATGAGCGCGGTTTGCTCGACAACACCCTTGTGATTTGCCTTGGTGAGTTTGGGCGCACGCCAAAGGTCAACAAAGATGCCGGTCGCGATCATTGGCCGGGCGCAATGTCGATCCTGATGGCCGGCGCGGGCACGCCGCGCGGCGGCGTCGTTGGCGCGACTGATCCCAAGGGCTACTACGCTTCTGAGAGCGTTTACAAACCGGAAGATTTCGCGGCGACGCTTTACACGAAAATGGGCATCGACCCGAACCAGTTGTTGCACACCAGCACCGGGCGTCCGGTCCACCTCGTCAACGGCGGTCGCCTGATCAAGGAGCTTCTCGCGTGATTGCCGGAGCGCGAGCAGCCTTGCTCGCCCTTGTGCTAAGCATGCTGCTGTTACATGCTGATTCTCCAACCCTCGACGCAATTTATCCTCCCGGCGCTGCACTCGGCTCCAGCAATGTCATTACACTATCCGGCAAATTCGAGCCGTGGCCGCCAAAAGTCTGGATGAGCGTTTCCGGCCTGGAATTCATCGCGCAAACAAATAAAGGCAAATTCGCTCTCATCGTCGGGACCAACGCCTCGCCGGGTCCGCGACTCGTCCGCATTTACAATGAAGATGGCGTGAGCGAGCCGCGATTTTTTGTTGTTGGGTCCGGCCGTGAAGTCATTGATACAGAAACCAACAACCATTTTGGCAGCGCGCAACCAATCGGAGACTTGCCGGTGACGATCAACGGCCGGCTTGAAAAGGGCGGCGATGTCGATTCATTCGCGGTCCATGTTAAAGCCGGCCAATGGCTGGATGCGCGCGTGGATAGCTACACCATGATGAGCAAGCTCGATGGCGTGCTGCGGCTGGTCACGACCAACGGCCAGCAGCTCGCCTGGAATCATGATTTCGCCACGCTTGATCCACGCCTCATCTGGCGCGCCGAAAGCAACACTGACGCAGTGGTCCAAATCTACGGCTTTCCCCATCCCGCGACATCCGACGTGAAACTCTACGGCGGCGACAGCGCGTTTTACCGTCTGCACATCGCCGCTGACGATCAAGACCCGCTCAACGATTGTCCTTTGCACAGCGGCTCGTTGTTGTTCGAAACCAACTCGCTGCTGATTTCGAATAGCGAACCTCGCTACCAGTTCACGGCAGCGAAGGATGAATTTGTCGAAGTGAAAGCCGCGGCGGGCGTCCTTGGCTCACCACTCGACGCCTGGCTCAAAATCGAAGATGCCGCCGGCAAGGAAGTCGCGCGCAACGATGACGCGGCGGGTAACCGCGATCCCTCTCTCGAATGGAAAGCGCCCACCAATGGCACTTATACTGTGGTGCTCGGTTCGGTCACGCACCGCGGCGGGCCGGATTATCGCTATCATCTCACTGTCCAGCCGCTGTCGCCTGATTTTCGCGCCTCACTCGCCGGGAACTCACTGACCATCACTCCCGACTCGACCAACTCGATCAAACTCAGTGTCAAGCGCCTCCGCGGACACACCAACGAGCTCATCGCGACAGTGAAAGATCTTCCCGAAGGCGTGACTGCGTTGTCCACGAACATACCGTCCAACAACAGTGATGTTAGCGTGCAACTCGTCACCGCTACGAATGCGCCCGCTTTTGCCGGCCCAGTCCAAATTCAACTTACCGACAGCACGACCAAAGAAGAGCGCGTTGTGCCTTTCACCCTGACCAGCCGAAGCGAAGACAATGGCGTCCCGGGCGGTTACACTGCGCTCCTCATCGATCACCTCGATCATCTGTGGCTCACGGTGAAACCGAAGCCACCGGAGAAACCCAAAGAAACCGCAAAGAAGTGACCGTGGAAGAATTGTGCTGTTCCTTCGAGCACTCATCGCGTTTTTGATTCTCCCCGGCACGTTTGCCGGGCTCTTTCCCGCGTGGATTGTTTCCGCTGATCGCTGGCGCGGACAGGGGTCGTGGATCCGCGTAGTTCCGCTCGTTATTGGCATCGCGATCCTTATCTGGTGCGTGCGCGATTTTTATGTTGCAGGCAAAGGAACGCTCGCTCCGTGGGATCCGCCGAAGAATCTGGTCATTGTTGGTCTCTACCGTTTTGTTCGAAACCCGATGTACGTGGGCATCCTGCTGCTGCTTGCCGGCTGGTCCTTCCTCAGCGGTTCAGCTTTGCTGGCCGCCTACGCAGGGCTCGTCGGAGTCGCGTTCCATCTGCGCGTCGTGCTTTATGAAGAACCACGCCTGAAGCGACAATTCGGCGAGCAATGGACTGCCTATGCCGCCTCCGTGCGCCGCTGGTTGCCGCGGATCAAGGCTTTCGGAGGCGATAGAAACGACGGCCCGTCGTTGCCGAAACCGTGACTTGTTTTTCATCTCCCGCAATCGTAACCGGCTGTCCAACGCTGCTCCATGCGGGTGCATTCAATGTCGAACTCTCCTGCAGCTCAAAGCCCGTGGATGGATTCGGCCATGCAACGATAGCGTTCGATCCGGAGCGTGAGATGCGGAGCAGGGGAACCGTCAGGGGTTCCTCGCCATTCGACCAGAATCCACCGGAAATCGAAAAGCCAGCCGCGCTCATTATGCCTGCGTCAGGCTGGCCAATGGTGCCGCGCAACGTGTATTGACCTCCACTGGAATCGCCACCTCCACCATCGACAGTGAACCAGTTTATCGCGTAGTTCTGCCCCGAAACCGTGGCGGCGATCAGTGTGATCACCATGATCAATAGAGTTTTCATGGAGTGATTACTTCCCAATTGTTGCCCAACCAGCGCGCGTCGCTCGCAAAGTCACCGGTTTACTGATGGTGAGTTGCTGGTTGTAACTGCCCGGTCGCAGTGCGACGAGATCTCCGCCAAACGAATCGGCTGCATTGATGGCGAGCGACAATAACTGGTATTCGTCAGTGCTCGAGCCGCTCCCTGACGGAAATATGCCGGGCCGCGCAAACCAGGTGTGGCCACTCACAAATGCCGCACGATAGCTGCCCGCGGTGTCCGCATGACCGTCGAGCTGCAACTCGGTCATCACATCTTCCACCTGGTCCTTGGTGTTCGGATTATGGTACGACATTACGTTAAAGTACGTATTGTCGACCAGGAAACGCTCGGAGGGCGTGCAGTTGGTGTAAAACTTGTTGAAGTTTGCCCGCGAGATGTGGTCCCTGGTGGTGAAGCAAAAATCCCCTGCGCCTTCCGGCAGAGTATCCGCGATGCCGTCATCCCCGACCCAGTATCCATTCATCAGCGAGCAGCCACTGGTGCTCGGGCAACCACAGCCACCATGCGTGTGGGACAGTCCGAAGAAGTGGCCCGTCTCGTGGACCAGCCAGAATGGGCCGTCGTTAACGAGGCCCACGCACGCCGTATCCGATACTTCTCCGGGCGGGATTGGACAGGCGCCGCCGGTTCCCGATGTCGCGGGTCTAATCACGTAGAAGTTCACCTGGTCATTGCGAAGGCGATAGAGGTTGTTGGTTTTTGTGTCGCTTTGAAATCGGCCCCAGTACGGTTGGTCGCGCATGTCGATGCCAAGATCGTTCCAAATCCACCACCATTTACTGGGGCCGTTGGTCCCCCCTTCGGACGGCCCGCCAATGTAGAGAACCTCCGTGACACGAAATCGATAACCCCGCCAGTAGCGCGCCATCCATTCGTTTGAGCTCTCTGCGGCAGCGTAAAAGAGGGCATTGTTGACTCCCGCAGGCCTTGCCGAGTTCGTCGGATTGAGGATCACCTTGATTGAAAGGCGGATGTCGACGTATTGGGCGAAGGCACTGGTCTGCAGGATTGTGAGCAGGAGGACGAAAGGCAGGATTTTGGTTTTCATAACCTAAGTCCTAAAAATTACTGGAGACTCACGAGCACCAGCACCAGCCCGCGGCCTTCTCTGAGCGGCGTCATGGCTTTGCCGAGAATGGCCCCTTGCGCGCGAGCGGGATCGGTAACTTTCATCGCATGGCCAGGTGTGTTCGCCGTTGTCAGCAAGTCGCCAGGCTTGATTGGATCTTTGGAAGCATCAGCCTGCACGTAAACGCGGCCGCTGAGCGCGACATTGTGATTTCCCTCAAGGACCCCCTGTTGGCTGAGCATGAGTCCGGGATTCACTCCATTTGCCCCGCTGACGATCCCGGCGACTCGCGTGTCGTAGGCTTGCTCGCTCAGTTTCAATTGGCCGGCATGTTCTTCATCAATGATCACGACCGACCCCTTGCTAATCTCTTTATTCGAGATCTGGAATGGCTCCGCGAGATCGGCGCCACCGGTGATGGTGAGAACGCGCACGAAGAGATTGCCATTCGTCGAGAGCGTCATGACATCACCGTTGCCTTCGCTGAAGAAGCGCAAGCTGTTGGTTTGGAGGAGACCTGGCGTTGTGCCAGTCGCAATGTCCCAAAGGGCGCGGCTGCCGGTGCGCATGCGGATGCGCGCGAAGCCGGTGTCTGCCGGATCGTCGATTTCCAACTGCGGCTTGTTGAAGGGTGAAGCGAAGTTCAGGCGGACGGCGCCAAAGAACTGTCCCGCGTAACCGTTGGCACTGCTGGCGATCACCGCAGTGCCACTTGTATCATCGGCCTGCACGGAAAGTCCTACGCCTAGAACGCCATTCGCGTCGGCACTGAGGGCAATGCCATTGCCAAACAGAAGGCCTACGTCGTTCAAAACTACCGTGCTTGCGGCAGCTTCAACAGTTAGCCGGCCGGTGTTCTCCAGGGTCATCAATCGCGTTCCACCCGGACCCGGATCAAACTGCGCGTTCGCGTGCGAGCCACCGCGGAACCACGCGAAGGCGCTTTGGCTGCGTTGATAGAGTGTGGCGGCCTGCACACCGATGCCATAGTCGGTACCAGGCAGCCCCCACAAATTGAGCATCTGTCGCACGCTGCTGCCAAAGTTGATCGAAGCCGGATTGGCCAAAGTCAGATTGCCGGTCATGGTGTCGCCGGCCTTGACCACGAACGCCGTCGAGTCCAGCCCATCGAGCAAATCAGCGTTGAGGTTGGAGACCTTGTTGGCGCTGCCGACTGCAAACGGCGGGCCGCTTGCTGGATTGAAGTTCACCATGCCGCTGAAAGTTTGGTTGGCACCCGCAACGAGGTTGCCAGCCATGCCGGCATAAATCGCGTAGGGTGTCGGGGTCAGGTGTTGGCGCGGAAACAGGGAGGTGAAGTTCAAATCGTTGGTCGCGCGCATTGTGATCAGCAACCATCGATCCTGGCCATTGAACACCGTTGGCCCGAAATCGAGGTTGAGCGTGAACAATCCGTTTGTCACGGGCACGGCCGGGTTCGTAATCGTCGTGGACACCAGACTACCGAATTGCTGGGCGCTATAGAGCTGGCACCGGAAATCATATAAGCCGTTGGCTGGGCCATTGGTCGTATCGAGCCGGCCTTGATAAGTGAACGCGCTGGTTCCCTGCGCATCAATCCGTTGCGAAGCGGAAATTGAGATGAGCAAACAGCAGACGATTACTATCTTTCGCATAATATGGTCCTTTCACCCACCTGCTACAACGAAATCGAAGAAAGGTTACAGCGTGAAGAGGGGGAGGGCCCTCACGGTTGCGCTGTTTACCTGGAGGCGTCTGCTGAGTACGGAGAAACGGCGCGCCGTGCGCGATCGGCGAAAAACCATCGGACCCATTTAGCATAAAAATCGTTACCGTTGCTCTTCACAAGGCGCTCGCCCAAGTCGGTCAGTTCGGTTCCGGCGACAGGACTAAACGCGCCGGAAGCCTCCCAACGCCGGCCGGCGACCGCTTCGGCCAATTCTGGCAGCCAGGACGGCACAGGCAAAGGCGCCTCTGGCACGTCCCATACTCGCGCGCAGCCGTCTTCTGAAGCAGTCAGTACGAGTCGACTGTCCGGGCTGAATTCGGCTGAAAATACTTCACCACCATGCCGTAGCGGTTCGGTCAAGGGATGCCCGGTCCTCGCGTCCCAGACCCGCGCCGTTTTATCAGCCGATGCGGTGACGATCCGTTGCCCGTCCGGGCTGAAGCGCGCCATGTTCACGATGTCATTGTGGAGCAGGGGAGGTGTCAAAGGTTTGCCGGAGTGCGCATCCCAAATTTGGACTGCACGGACCTTGGTTGCCGTAACGACGCGCTTGCCATCCGGACTGAAGGCAGCAAATCGCACAGAGGAATCGTGCTTCATCGGGGCGCCGAGTGCCTGGCCGGTGTGGGCATCCCAAACGCGCGCCGTGCCGTCCGCCGAAGCCGTCAGCAAACGTCGGCCATCGGCGCTGACGCTCAGACTCCAGATCGTATTTGCGTGATGCGGCATGGCCGCCGCCAAATTGCTCCCCGTTAGTGACCACTGCACAACCGTAAAGATGTAGCCGTGTGATAAGACACGCGAACCATCTCGTGTGAAAATCGCCCCCACCAGGCGCTTAACGTGCTTCAGAGATGGCGAGCGCGGCTCGCCGGTTTGCGCATCCCAGATTCGAGCTGTGGAGTCGTCGGATGCCGTGACAACACTCCGACCGTCAGGACTGAACCGCGCTGATACGACAGCATTGGAGTGCGCCAGTGGCGGCGAAATCGGCTTGCCGGTGCGCGCATCCCAGACGCGAGCAGTCCCGTCCGCCGAAGCGGTCGCGAAGCTCTGTCCGTCAGGGCTAAAGTCCGCAGAAAGAATCGGGCCGCGGTGCAATGACGGCTCAGTGATCGGATCTCCACTGAGCGTATCCCACACACGCGCCGTGTTGTCTGCTGAGGCGGTCACAATCTTTTTGCCATCCGGGCTAAAGTGGGCGGCCCGAACAGAAGCAGAGTGTCGAATGGTCTGCGCCTGGGCAGCGCCCTGGCGGACGTCCCAAATCCGGCCCTTATAGTCCAAAGCGCCGGTCGCGGCACGGTTACCATCGGGACTAAAGGTGGCAGAATAGACATTTGCCTCATGTCGCAATGGTTCGCAGAGCGGCTCCCCCGTGATTGCGTCCCAGACTCGCGCCGTATAATCCAGCGAAGCGGTCACGACGCGACGACCGTCGGGGCTGAATCGCGCCTGATACACTTCCGCGCCATGCCTAAGTGGCGGCGTCCTGGATTCTCCCGTAGTCGCGTCCCAAATGCGTGCTGTTTTGTCATCCGAAGCCGTCACGACCATTTGTCCATCCGAGTTGAATTCGACGTAACGAACAACCGCATCATGCTTGAGAGGCGGGCTGACCGGGGCTCCAGTTTCTGCATTCCAGATACGGGCTGTACGATCCAGCGCCCCCGTGACGATCCGTTTACCGTTCGGGCTGAAGCGTGCAACCAGCACGGCGTTCTCGTGTGTCATCGGTTCACCGACTGTGCCGTTCGTCTGTGCATCCCAAATGCGCGCCGTGCGATCGCTCGAGGCCGTGACCAATCGTCGCCCATCCGGACTGAACTCGGCCCAATTAACAGTTCCCGCATGCCCTTCCAAACTCCCAATGCGCTGACTGGTTTGCGTGTCCCACAGCCGGGCCTTGTTGTCGCCCGCGATCGTGACAACCTTTGTCCCGTCGGGACTGAAGCGAGCGCCGAATACGATGTTGCGATGTTGAATCGGTGACGCAAGCAGATCACCCTTCACAGCGTTCCAGACCCGCGCCGTGCCATCCATTGAGGCAGTGACCACTTTTTCACCATCCGGGCTGAACTCGCCGTATCGAACATTTCTTCGGTGGGTTAGCGGCGCGGTCAGCGGCTCGCCAGTGCGGCCATCCCAAACGCGCGCCGTGCTGTCATCGGAGACGGTAAGAATCCTGTCGCCATCCGGACTAAAGGCAATGACAGGCACAGGTGCACGGTGTTGCAGGGGCTTACCTATCGGCAGCGCAAACGATCGGTGAGTAAGGGCGGAGAGAAGCCGCTCGGCAGCGAGCCGGTTTGAAGGGTTCTCTCGCAACGATCGACCCAGGAGCGGCAGCCCTGCCGAAATATTATCTGCAAGCAAAAAGTCCTCGGCACGTTGCAGTTCGACCTGGGCGAGTGATTCCTGCGCGCGGCGGCGCTGGCGGGCTTCTTCGATCGCGTGCCGCTCGGCTCGCAACCATTGAGAAGTGATCGCACCCAGAGCTACGATCACGACAACGATCAGCAGACTCAACAATCCGGCAATGGCAGGCTTTCGACGGCACCAGCGCGCCAACCTTTGGGCAGCACCGGCAGGGCGCGCCTGAATCGGCTCATCGCGCAGGAAACGGTCAAGCTCTTCGCTCAGGTCGCGTGCGCTCGCATAACGTCGAGCCGGTTCCTTCTCAAGACATTTGAGGCAAATAGTTTCCAGATCGCGCGGCACACTTGGATTAAGCAGCCGTGGCGACACCGGTTCAGAATGCAGCACTTGATTGAGAGTTTCGGGGACACTTTCGGAAACGAAGGGCGGGCGGCTCGTCAGCAGGTGAAAGAGGATCGCACCCAGTGAATAAACATCACTCGCTGGCCCCATTGCACCGCGTCGGCCCGTGGCTTGCTCTGGTGGCATGTAGCCTGGCGATCCCAGCACCTGGCCGGTGAGCGTGATCTCGTCTTGATCATTCAACTGCTTGGCGAGACCAAAGTCGGTAATGCGTGGTTGATCGAATTGATCGATCAGCACATTGGATGGCTTAAGGTCACGATGTAGAACACCCTTCTGGTGCGCAAAGTGGATCGCATCCGCAATCAGCTTGAGATAGAGCGCCGCTTGCTTCGCCGGCAATGGCTGTTCCCCAACCGTCTCCGCCAGACTTTTTCCCTCGACGAAGTCCATTGAAAAGTAGGGCTGGCCTTCGTGTTCGCCTACTTCGTGGATCGCGACGATATTCGGATGCTGCAAACTGGCGGCCGCAGCCGCCTCGGCCCGAAAGCGCCTGATAAACTCCGGCTGTGAAAACCGCCCAAACAACAGTAGCTTGACTGCAACGATCCGGTTGAGACTTTTCTGGCGCGCCTTGTAAACCACTCCCATGCCGCCCGAGGCGACTTCCTCCAGCAATTCGTAATCCCCAAAATAACGAATGCGCAGCCGACTGGTTTCCTCCGCATCGGTGGACACTTCTTCCCTGGGAAGCTCAAGGCCCGACAGCAGGAGGCATTTTGGGCAAAGTCCCACCGGTCCGAAACCGCCGATGACGGTTCCGCACTTCGGACAAGCCCTCGCCGAGGTCATGACTGTGTTGGTTCCAGTCCGATTCTACAACATCACTACTGAATCGTTACAGGGGTGTTTTTGTTCAATTGGTGATCACTGCGATCATGTGACGCAACTCTTCGTCAACCTCCAGCGGGTCGGCCACGGTGTTGGCGATTTCAGCGCGCAGCAAATCACGAAAATGATGTCGCAAGCGGTGGACCGCGACCTTGACCGCGCCTTCCGTGAGCCCCAGATGCGCGGCAATCTGCGCGTAAGAACAATCGCTGCGATCACCCCACACAAATACCTTCAACTCATCGAACAATGGCCCACGCCCCGTCGCCGCATAATGTTCGCGGAGCCGTTGCAGGACCAGTTCCAGCAACGTGCTGGCCCAACGCTTTTCGTATAACTTCTCGGGATCTGCCAACTCCACGGGTTCTGCGGCGTACAAATTCTCTCCCGTCGCCGCATCGATTGAAAGAATGGCAATGTCACCGCCGCGCTTCTGACGATGGGAGCGCTTCCAGTCGTTGGCTAAAAAGTTCTTGAGAGACGACAGCAGGAAAGTGCGAAACCGGCCCCGTTCGGGAGTGGCCAGGCCGAGATACTGCTTGTCGAGCAGGCGCGCGAAGAAATCCTGCGTCAAATCCTGCGCATCCTCAATGCTGCGGCCCGTTCGCCGCGTGTACGCATAAAGAGGATACCAATAGGCAGCGCAGAGCTCCTCCAGTGCCTCGCGCGCTTCGGGCGCCGAGTTTTGCGCCGCCACGAGGACAACACTCCAATGCGTCGTCGCAAACCATTGACCGTCGGAATGCCGCGGATGTGGTTCGCGGAGGGGTAACATCAACCCCATTATGGCAGGAAATCGAGCCGTAGAAAAGCCTCAAGCGCCCACCGCCGGCGCTTGAGGCCTAAAACGGCGTGTCGGTCGGCGGGAGGCTTCAGGCGGTAATTCTCGTTCCCGCTCGAAGCATCTCCTCCGCCGAGCCGAAGAATCTGAAATCCCAATTCCCTGGGATTGTTATCGACCCGTTGGAACAACGAGGTCGTTGTGTACTTCACGCACTCCGCTTGTGTCCTTCGCCAGCTTCCCGGCGCGGTCCTTTTGTTCCTGAGTATCGACAAAGCCGCTCAACTGAACGATACCCTTGAATGTGGTGACGTTGATCTGGTGCGCCTTCGCAATCGGATCACGCGCCAGCGCGGTTTTGATCTTGGCAGTGACAGTCTTGTCGTCGGTGTATTCACCGGCGCTTTCGCGTCCGCTTGTGACGGCGCAGCCGGTGCTAAACACCAACGGAAGCGCGTTGAGACCCGCCAGTAACACTAAACATGCAACTTTTATCTTCATAGTCCCTTTCCTTTCTGTGCGCCCCAACCTCAGTTACAGGCATTGGCGCTGCCATGGGGTGCTCGCCTTAGCCGCTATTCTCCATCACCCGCCTGTCGTCGCATGTGTTTAACTTGCCCGCCGACCCACCCTGTGCTACATCAGGTATTGGTTTCCTGTTACCTAAGGCGCAAATGCGCCGTCTAACTTGAATATTCAGGCGCACTAAGGAATGCATATGAGCATCGGACGTTTTATTCTGCTGGCGAGCGCGGTCCTGGGTGGCCCGCTGGCCGTTTCGGCTCAAAATTCGACCACAAATATCCCGCCTTCGGTGGTAATCGTGTCGCCGACCAACAACGCCCATTTCGAGGCTCCGGCTGATATCTTTATCATGGCCAACGGTACTGATCGCGACGGCCAGATCGTCGAAGTATCTTTTTTCGCGAATCAATCTTACATCGGGGGCGTAACAAACCCGCCGCCCGATATGTCTGCGCTTCCCCCGTGGCGCATGACGTGGCACGGCGTTCCAGCAGGGATTTATTCATTGCAGGCTCACGCGACGGACGATCGTGGCGGGCGATCATGGAGCCCTGCTGTTCGCGTCGAAGTCCGCGGCACGAATCAGCCGCCACCCCGCGAGACCAATCAAATTGTGATCACGATCGAAGCCGTCGATTCCGTCGCTACCGAGCAGGACCCGCGCCTGGATATTCCAACTGATCCGGCTCTATTCCTGGTTCGGCGGCACGGGTCCACGAACATTGCCCTCACGGTTTTCTATCACGTCGGCGGTTCGGCTTCCAACGGCGTTGATTACGAGAAACTTTCTGGTGAGGTAAGGATTCCCGCAGGAGCCACGATGGCTGAGATCTTCGTGGAAGCCATCGATGACTTGTTGGTTGAAGGTACTGAGACTGTTATCGTAAATGTCATCCCTCCGGTTTGCCCCGCGATTTATCCACCGCCTCCGGAATGTTACGCAGTGGGCCGCCCTGACACAGCAATTGCTTACATCCGTGACAACGACGCTCCGCCGTCCAACTCGCCGCCCACCGTGCGGATTACCGCGCCACCCAATGGGTCGATGTTCCGTGAAGGCAGTGATATTAAGATCGAAGCCGTTAGCGTGGATCGTGATGGTTATGCGCCAATGGTCGAATTCTTCGCCAATGGTCGTAAGATCGGCGAGCAGATCATCAGTTTCATTCAGGCTCCACCTGACGGCACACCCATTCAGTTTTCATTCACATGGTCCAATGTGGCGGCGGGCTCGTACACGCTCACGGCCAGGGCAACCGACGAGGAAGGCGCGACAGCTCTCTCTGCGCCGGTTGGCATTAGAGTGGGGACGAATCAACCGCCACCACCGCCACCAACCAACGTTGTCGTTTCAATTGTCGCAAGCGATTCCTACGCCAGCGAAGGCCCATGGACCAACTGGTCCACGTTTCCAACCACGACTCGTGGAACTAATACCGCTGAATTCGTTGTGCGCCGCGCCGGCCCCACGAACGATCCAGTCACGGTTCGATATCACATCGGTGGTACTGCCTCGAATGGCGTCGATTACGCGGCGCTCTCCAGCGAAGTCATAATTCCTGCCGGCGTGCGAGGCGCGCGAATCCTCGTCGTACCGCTTGAGGATTCACTGGTCGAAGGAGTTGAAACTGTCATTCTTGAATTGGCCCCCAGTTCATCCGATTCATATGTTATCGGTTTGCCTCGCCGTGCTGCGGCAGTCATCGCCGACAACGACAGCGCGCGCCCGCCATGCATGCGCTTGCCTGGCGGCTTGTTCCACGTCTGCTTTCCGGGCACCAATGGAAGTCCCTACCGCATCGAAGCATCGAGCGATCTGATCGACTGGACGGAGCTTTGCACTGGCACAGTGACCGACGGCGCGGTCCATTTCGTCGATCCGGATGTCGATGCGTTGCCTTATCGGTTCTACGTGCCGCACCCGGCAATTGATTGATCGCGCTGGCGGCACACTTTTAGATCGTCCGTTGCGCGAATTCGCAAGGCAATTCTGCGCATAAATCGGTGAGCCAAAAGAGGGATCGATTTCATTAGGATGAGGTCACTGGGAAATCTCAGTGCCCATTTAATTGGAGAAATGAATTGTGCCCAGGCGCGGCGCCCCCTATGGTGATTCCGATACCCTTGCTTTAGGATCAACGCATAGATGCGCCATGAGAATCAAGGATTGTCTTAGATGGCCAAAGTCGCAGTGTTTCGGTGTCGGAACCGCGGTGCTGTTATCCGGGATTGGTGCCCCGTCGACCGCGATGGGTGCGGGCGTGCATACAAACCGCCAGCAACGAACCGTTTCGGCAAGCGCCATAACTGCCGCCCCCGGTAGCCTCGCCGAAATCCAGGGAGTTTCCCGCCAAATATGGATCGCGACACGAAGCGATGGAATATCCGGAACCGGGACATTAGGCGATCCCTTCAACGGTTCAGACGGCGGCTTCGATGGCAAAATGGGAGAACTTTCCGCGCAGGGAGTAACAAACATTCAAATCAATCTTTTACCTGGAATATTTGAAACACAGGGAACTCTGCGGTGGATGCCGCGGAGCGGGTGGAGAATTCATGGGGCCGGGATCGATATCACGACAGTACGTCTCGTTAACGTATCAAACAATGTTTTCGGCGTAATCGCCCAACCCATCCCTGAATCGAACACGGAGATCAGTGACCTGACGGTGGATTGCAACTATTCGCCGAACAATCCGAATTTTGCCAGTGCGGTAGTTCTGAGTGGCGATCGACACACTTTGCGCCGCATTAAAGCAATCAACGCGTATGGAGAGCCTCCCGCAGCCGAGAATTTCATTTTGGCCATTGTAACCAGTGCCTGGGAAAGCGGAAGCGAAGGGAATCTCATTGAGCATTGTGAAGTGTCGCAATTCAAGGGCAGCTATTGCATGGCGATTTCCTTCGGATCGGGGCCAAATCCTGCCGCGTACATCGGTGGAATCATACGCGGCAACAATGTGTACGATCTTCACGGCGCGGCGGGACCTTCGGCATGCACGGCTTACGGCACCGGAGCAATGCGCAATGCAGTGTTGGAAGACAATGGCAGTTACAATTGCGACAGTGCCTTGAACAACGATACGGGCCGCTCGATTAATGTAATCATTCGTGGTAATCGCTTCATCGGTTGCCGCAACCGCGGCATAACCCTCGCAGGCGACAAGTTGGAGAACTACATCATCGAGGATAATTTAATTGAGGTCGACCCGACCAGGGCGGACTGGGGAATTGTATGTTCGGAGGCTGGGGGTGTCGATCGCCTGAAGAACTTCAAAATCCGCAACAACATCCTGAGAGCTGCCCGGGGGCTTTCCGGGCGCGGAGGCGGGCTCGGAATTTTTGCGGTCGATGGGCGCGGCTTTCTTATCACAGGCAATCGGATCGAGTCGGGGCTGAAGAGTGCGTTCCGCGCGCCCGGAGCATTGTGTTTTGACAACACCGACTTCGACGGCAATCCGATCCTCATGCGACCGGAGGCGGTCGGCAGCCAGATCAATCTCCCACGCTCGCTCGACGGCGGAACGCTGCTCTTAAACCGAGCAACGGCGTATGTGGTGGTGACCGGTTCGGGGGACGCTCAGGCTAATGGCGCGGAATTAGTGGCGGCTTACGCACACGCGAAAACAATGTCGCCGCATGGGCAGACGCGGTCAGCAACAAACCGAGTAACGGTTATGCTCTTGCCGGGAAAGTATGCTCTGGCAGACAGCGTTCTCGTTCTGGATACACCTTACGTGGATTTAGCGGGGACGGGTCCTGCGGGGTCAGCCCGGTTGGAATCAGACGGCAGCACGTTGGTGCAGGTTACCGATGACGTGATCCTCGCCAATCTGGCTGTACACAGCAGTGGCATAGCCGTCATTGCGTATGGTCCACAGGCAAAGGCGGCCTATTTTCCAGCGAGTAATTTGCAGCGCACTGTAATTCGAGACTGCTCCTTCAGCGGAGGCGACGATGGGTTGGCTATGCGTTTGGGCATTGTCTATGCCGGAAGGTACGAGAACTGCCGCTGCGATGTCAGGGGATGGGGTGGGCTCGGCGACTTCACCGGAATTGCCATCGGTTGCACCGGAGGAGATTTTAGTTTTGGTGCCGAGGGGCTTTTCGCCGGTTTCGCAACAAATTGCAGCGGCGGCTTGGGGAGTTTTGGCGGAAACGGACGAAGCGGTGGTGGGTTCCAGGGTGTGGCAAAGAACTGCACCGCCGGAGATAGCTCTTTTGGGGGCTCGGGATTAATCGTCGGATGCGAGATCAACGGTCGGATCAGTCCGGGTATCCCAACTACGGGCCGAATCTCCGATTCCCGAATAGGACCTTCAACGGCAGACCATCCAGCCGTAGTCCTCGGAAATGGAGCGGCCATCTTCAACTCCACGCTCCTTGCAAATCCGAATGGGGCCGGCTTTTCCATCGACGCAGTGGGGCCTGCTCGTGTGCGCATCGCTCATTGCCGGCTGAATCATGGCATGCGAAACATCATTAACGAAGTGGCCCAACCACTCAATGTGGAGGATCCGCTCGTTGAATAAGATGGGGAGCCTCCCGTTGAGAATTCTGTGTGCGTGGGTATTACTCGCATACTTTCCGGCAGGAATTATGGCCGAGACATTCACGACCAATATAGTCTCCGGTGTCTACACCGACGGTGGGGTATTATATTATGTCGGGAATACTGGCCCGTTCAATGCCCTGCTGGTTACAAACCAGGGCTGGCTGCAGAACGTCACCGGCATCATCGGTAACGAGCCCGCGAGCACAACCAACCGGGTTTGGATAGGAGGAGCAAATTCGTTGTGGGAAAACACTGGCAATCTCTACGTGGGAAATTCCGGCGCCGAAAACGAGTTGCGCGTCGTAGCAGGCGGGCGGCTGAAAGCTGCTCTTGTCGTTCTTGGCAGCTCTTCGAGGGCCACCAACAATCGAATACTCGCCAGAGGGGCAGGTACGCAATTGGAAATCGGCGGCGGCATACGAGTCGGAGAGAATTCCTCTGGCAACGAACTTAAGTTGGAGGACGCGAGTCGGATTGTTGTCGGCGCCCTCAATGCAGTTGGTTACGGCGGCAAAGCCAGTAACAACAGCGCGCAACTGAGAGGAACGGGGACTTACTGGTTCGGTGGTGACTTAAAAATTGGAGCATTCGGAGCTTCCAGTAATCAATTCACAATCAGCGAAGGTGCACAGGTTTATACTGGTTTCGGCTATGTTGGGAATGGAACTGCCAATCTGGCCCTGATCGCTGGTGCCGGGTCGTTATGGAACAATAATTGGCCGCTGTTTGTTGGTGATGAAGGGAATGGCAATCTGTTGGTCCTGACCAATCAAGGCCGCGTGAACTGCGCGGGGGCGGTCGTGTCGGGCACGCGGAACGTTGCCATAATCACGGGTACGGGATCGATTTGGGATACCGGCGGTTCGACAGGACAACTGCTCATTGGCAGCGGTGAGGAAAACGAGGTGCGCATTTCCAATGGAGGCCTGGTGAATAGCTGGGCAGGACGTCTTATTGGCCAACGTAATCGCGTTGTCATTCTCGATCCTGGCTCGTATTGGAATAACGTGGACATCGTCAAGGTAGGAGATGAATTGGAAATCGGAAATCAGATCATCATTTCGAACGGTGGCGCCATGACTTCATCCGTGGCGATTATGTCCGGAGATTACGGGTTATGGACGGTGAGTGGGAATGGCAGCGAGGCAAGGATCGCGGGTTCTGTCAATATCGGTTACGAAATCGGACTGGGAAACCGTGTTCAGATTGTGGACGGGGGCCGAATGTTCAACACAGACGTATACCTGGCCGGAACCGATCTTTCATTCGACCCACACAGGAATAATGAAAACAGCGCCATTGTCCGTGGCCCTGACTCAATGTGGATATGCGCGAATGTCATCGTCGGATCGACCGGCTCAGGCAATTACATTGATGTTACAGAGGGGGCCCGTATGAGCAGCAGTGGACATGTCTATCTGGGATATTTCGGCTCGAGCGGAGACAATAGTGTAAGGATCGATGGCAGCGGGACGATTTGGAACAGCCAGGGTCAATTGTCGATTGGCCGTGACGGGTCTCGCAATCGGGTAACGGTAACCAACGGCGCGGAGTTGCTCTGCGCGGACGCATTTATTGGTCGCGGCGTTAATGACCTGAACGGCATCTCCATAGACGGCTCCAATACAACCTTTCGTGTCACCGGGAACTTGCAGATGGGCAATGGAGGATTCGGCAATTACATGGTGATCAGCCGCGGAGGCCGAGTAATCACTTCCAGCGCATCCATTGATTCGCTCAATCCGAGCGGCCGAAGCAATACGGTCTGGATCACAGGTTCGCAGTCGCTTTGGTCGAACACCGGCTCCCTATATGTTGGCGTGCGTTCGTCGCTGAACTATTTAAGAATCGCTGATCAAGCGACGCTCTCCACCGACAGTATTACGGTCGGGAACAATGGTGTTTCATACGAGAACCTTCTAACAGTCTCAAACGCGACACTTATTGCGACCAACCTTGGACACAGCGGAAGTCTTTCTGTTCAAAAGGGATCAATCGTTATCGATGGCGGCGAGGTTCAAACCGATCGCCTCAACGCAACCGCCGGGATTGGAAGTGAACTCCGCCTTATCCGCGGTAATCTCACAGCAGAGAGCATGATGGTATCCAACGGCAGACGCTTTTACGTCGGCGAGGGTGGAGCGATCGCCAGTTTGCGGCTGGGACCTGGATTACACTCATTTGCCGACGGCCTGGCGGTTGGGCCGCAAGGCGCATTGCAAGTCGACGGCGTTATTTCGGGGGACCTTGCCAGTGCTGGTACCCTCCTCTTCGGAAATGTTTTTGGCAGATGTGTGCTGCGCGGCAGTATGACAATGGATGAGAATTCCGTGACTGAATTCGATATTGGCGGAGCCTCAGGAGGTACGTTGTACGATTTTATACAGGTTTCAAATGCGGTCGCATTTGCAGGGGAGCTGCGGATTCGCTTGGCCAATGCTTTCATTCCAGCCTCAAATAGCGTGTTTACTCTGATGCGCTTTGCGTCGGTTATTGGATCATTTGACAATGTCCCAAGTGGCAGCCGGATTACCCTCGAGGGGAGCGGTGTCTCGTGCATCGTGGAGTACAGCGGCAGCAGTGCCTTGAAACTATTCGACTTTCATAATGCCAGGCCAGCCATCAGTGAAATTGATCCAACCTGGGCAATTCAGTATTTCGGCCATTCGCCTCTGTCCGAAGAGGAGCAACAAGCAGATGTCGACGAAGACGGGCTAAGCAACCTCGACGAATATCGTGCTGGCACAGATCCACGGAACGGAGACAGCGTGTTGAAGATATCTCAAATTCTCGTTAGCCCAACCGGCTCCCGGCTTCGGTTTCCATGCATCCAAGGCAAAAATTATGCAATTTTGTTTTCTCGCGATTTGGTATCGTGGACCACCATTCAGGAACCGACCTTGGCCAACCGTGAATCAGGAGTTTGTGAATGGCTGGATGATGGAACTCAGACCGCCCCCCTTCAGATCACACCTCGTTTTTACCGCATTCTCCTGAAATAACCTTACATATTCAAGACTTTCAAAGCTTTTCTCACATCGGAGAGGCGCATGATCAACAGGCCTTTGCGCGCGTCCGGCGGCGTTGCGCAATAGCAGTATTCGATGTTTATTTTCGCGCCGGCCAACTTGTGCGCGATCTTCGCCAGCGACCCTGGCTTGTTGTCCCCGTCGATGAGCAGCACCTCCGATTCAACCACCAGCGTGCCGTGTTCTTCGAATAGCAATAGCGCCTTGCGCGTATCGCTGACCACCATCCGAATCACACTGTGATCGATCGTATCGCTGGTCGTGATCGCGTAAATGTTGATTTTCGCGGCGCTGAGCGCGTCGCAAACGCGGGCGAGCATGCCGGGGCGATTGTCGAGAAAGAGGGCGAGTTGGGTGGCGATTTGCATAACGATATGTTTCCCGGTGTGCATTAAACCGACCCGTGGGGATGGCGCAACACCAATATTGTCCCCACCGGACTTTGAACTGGGAATTCCACGAAAAACGGAGTACCATCCCAGATATGGATTCTGCCGATGCGATGCGGCGCTGGCTGGGGCTGTTTTGTTTGACAGTATCGGCGGGCATGCTCATTTGGGGACAAACCATCCTGAAGCCGATACTTGAGGGCTGGCTTTATATCGCCTATTGGACCTTCTGCTTCATTTTTACGTTCGGGGCGATTCTTATCGCCCTTCTCGACATTCGGGCCTTGCGCCGCCGCACACAACGCGAACAAAAAGAGCTGCTCGAGCGGACACTCGCTGAAGTGGAAGAGGAGCGTGTCCGAAAACAGGACAGTGATTGACACTTTGGTTCGGCGGAACCCTCAAAAAAGAACTTGAACCGACGCTGCCGATCCATATAGTACAGCACCGCTCAACGAGCTAATCATTCAGAAAAAAGCGGAGCCGTCTCCGGTTATGACAAAGGCAGGCGTCATCCTGATGTTCACCGTGTTCACGGTGCGCGCGGGGCTTTCTCAGCTCGACGCCATCAGCATGATCGAATCCGGCGACAACGACGCGGCCATCGGGACGGCAGGAGAGGTCAGCCGCTATCAAATTCGCCCGAACGTTTGGCAACGTTTTAGTCAGTCGCGCGAGTACGACAATCCGCGCGTGGCGGGGCAGGTGGCTCAACAGCATTTGGATTGGCTCGCGAAATTTTTCTCCGAACGCGCCGGCCGCACGGCGGACGACTTTGATCTCTACGTTATGTGGAACGCCGGCCCGACGTATTATTCAAATGTTGGGTTTTCGCGCGAGCGCGTCCGGCCACTCATCCGCAACCGCGCGGAGCGCTACGTAAATCTGCGTGAAATGCGACCGCCGAACACGGCCTCCACGGCTCCGGTCACGCCGGCCATCGCGCGCAAGTAGGCTTCAACGCGCGTCCTTTCTTCTTGACCGCATTGCACGCGGAGCAATCTAATCCTGCGCGAGGCTGTTTCGTTGAAATGTGAGGATTTCGCTCATGGATATTCTGAAGTTCGCGCGCGGAGGTGCCACCAAACTCCTTCTCCTGGGCTTGCTCTTATCCGCCCCCAAAGCTCAGGCCCAGATATCTGTCTTTTTTCAGCCGGAGTATTTCGTCTGGCAGGAATTTGTCGATGGCCGCAAAGTCCTTGAAGAAAGCGGACCGCGTTTCGTGCTCGGCGCCACCTACAAGATGGAAAGCGACGATCGGGGATTTTTGTTCGGGGCGCAATTGAAAGGCTATTACGGCGAAGTTGGTTACGACGGTGAAACACAAACGGGGACACCCGTCGAAACGACCACCCAATACTACGGGGGCCTGGGCGAGGTGCGCGGCTTCTATCGGGCCTTTGCTGGCAAAAAATACTTTCTCGACGTGGTCGGCAGCCTCGGTGTTGAGGGCTGGCGCCGCTCCATTTATGGCGATGGCGGCTATATCGAAGAATGGGTGATCGGCTACGGTAAGCTCGGCGTGGAACTCGACCCGAGGGCGAATGGCTGGCTCGGGAGCGTTGGCATTAAGTATCCTTTCTACACCGACGAAGTCGCGCGCCTCAGTAAATTCGGCCTGCCCGACATCCAGCTTCACCCCGGAAAGCAGCCGAGTCTCTATTTCGAAGGCGGATACCAGTTCACGAAGAATTTCTCTGTGTTGGCGGTCTTTGACAGCTATTGGTTTGACGAATCGGACGTCGAATCAGCCGGCTCGGTCGGCTTTTTTCAACCCAAGAGCCGCAACTATGTTGCTGGTTTGAAGCTGCAGTGGACATTCTGAGTCACTTCAGGGCGTCGCAAAATCCGAAGACTGTTCATCCAGAAAAAGAAGCGTTTTGCCGTTGGCCAAATTCACCAACGCCACCGCCCGCCCCTTGAATAGATCGAGAAGTTGCTCATCCGTAAGTGTGTCGGCCGGCAACCTGGCGACCGTTTCAACAATCCCCAGGCGCAGAGAACTAACTTCCATGTCACGCGATCCAACGACCGCGAGCCCACTCGCATGCCGGGCAGTAGTGACAATTTGCTCCGGTTTCAGCGGCACAGAGTGAACAACCGCGACGCGGTCGAGTTGAGGATTCGTCGGATGCCGGAACGTGAAGATCCAGTGGGCGCCCGCCGCGACGGCGAGACATGCAGCCAGGGCCAGCAGTTGCTTCGTGCGGCGCAGTTGACGATGCCGGCGAACCTCTCCGAGCATTCGCTCGCGCACCTGCGTCCGATAGCCAGCATAACTTTCGTCGTAAAGCACGTCACCGAGCAAACGTTCTTGTTCAGGGGTTTTCATAACTCAAAAGTTTCAGGATCGAATGACGGAGTTTCTGCCGCACACGTGCGAGCCGGGACTCGATCGCCTTCGCAGATGTATCTTGCTGCTGCGCGACCGAGCGATACGTCCCGCTCTGGAAATAAAAGGAATCAATAAGCGTCCGCTCTTCATCGGCTAGTTGCGCAAGCGCCTGTTCCAATGCCTGCTCCAGAACCGCGTCTTCGTCGCCGTTGCCTGGCGGGCTGCTAAAATCCGCAGTGTGTTGAAATGAAAGCGGCTCCATCCGCGGCATGCGGCGCGTTCTCCGGAGGAAATCAAAGAAACTGTTCCGTGCGATGGCAGCCAGCCAATTCCAAAACTCGGCTTCCGAGGTGAACCGCCGCACCGAACGCACTACCTTCAACATCGTGATTTGCAACAGATCGCGCGACAACTCCTCGTCCCCGCGGCAGAGCACGATCAAGTACCGAAACAGCCGGTCACAGTACAGCTCATGGAACATTGCGAAGGCATCCTCTTCTCCTGCTTTCATGCGCGCCGTCAGCGCCTCAATTTCGATTTGCCGGGATGGTGCGTCGGCCAGGCGAATAATCTTCGCGCTCATATTGCAAGACGAGTCGGAACTGTCGCCGATGCTCGTCCGCTTCTCCGAAACGGCAAGCGCATTCTCGGTTGAACGCCGATGCAACATCGTTGCTGCCGCTAGCGCTTTTTAGAGCTGTTTGGCGTTTGCTCATTGCCGGCGTCGATAGCCAATGCATCGCGCAGTTGTAATAGAACGTTAGATGCCGTTTCGAGTTGCGGCTTGTCTGCCCGGATGATCAGCAGTTGCGTGTCTTTGTGGTACTTGAGGTCAGTTTTTGTAGATGGCGCCATTTGCCATACGGTGTCGATGGCAGTCGTAACGTCCTCAATTTTGAACTTCTTTAAAAGGTGTCCGACAAAAAAGGCCTGCGTCGTTCGCCTGTCCGGCTCAGTGAAAAAAATCCATGTAGACCGGCCCGCTCGCCGCCAAACGTGTTCACGGGGCCCCAGCAAGGTACTGACGGCGTTCATGAGCGTTTCTGTGTCAACCGATCGCAATTCGAGCTTTGGCACTTTGAGCGAGCTTGATTCAGGAGGAACGATAAAATTCGGTCTTTGTCCCCCGCGAATACTCCGCTCAAACGCCTTCTCCACCTCGGCCACAAACTCCTGGACAGTACCGCCAGCAAAAGAGAGGTCGAAGACTTCAGGCGGGGGGCTGCCATCGCGGATCTTAACCGAGTCTTCGGTTGCCGCGGCGGTTTTGGAGAGAAGCAAACACAACGCGATAATTGCTAACTGCAGTATTTTTTGAATTTTCATATCAATCGACTTTCTGACCTTTACTTCGAATTACGCCGATTCACGGTCCTTCCCTCGAAATATTTAAACCGCGGAATTAAACCACGCCGCGGACCGAACGTTTCAACCGGCGGATGGGGTAGGTCAATAACCCAGTATTTGTCCTGACAGTCCTTCAACTAAGCTCGATTGCGAAATAGGCGAGCATTAAAAGACAAGTCTGGTGGAGAATGGCGGCGAAACAGGGGATTAGCGGTCGTTTCGCCGCCTCTCATTTTTCTTCTTAACATCAGGTTACCTTTCTGGTGTATTTCGGATGTGAGCGGACAACGGCCTCGAAAGGCGGCCCGATTGCGCTGGATGGTTGCCAGCGTCACCGCCGCGCTTTGGCTGTTCACTGGCTTCCTCTCTGCCTCGGCTGCCTGGCACCATTGGTTCCACGAAGATTCGCAAGGTTCCCAGCACCACTGCCTCGTCAGCAAATATTCCGATGGCGATTTCCTGAACACTCCGCCTCCTGCCGCTGCATCTGCTCTCATCCCCAAATCTGCACATGCAGAACTCAGAATGCGGAGTGCAGAATCCCTCTCTCAACTCTCAATTCTCAACTCTGCACTGCAAGGTCGCGCCCCGCCTCTCGTCTAGTCTCCTCTGGGTTATCGGGCCAGCCTCGCTGGCATTTGGTTTCGTTGTAAATGGCATCTCGTGTGGGAATGCCGTGTGACTTCGGAGATTAGAAATGAAAAAGAATTTACTTTTGGTTTTGTGCTTGAGCGCCGCATGCGCTCACGCGCAGCAGACAGATAACGATAAATTGGGTACGCAGTTGAAACAGATGGAGGAAACCCTACGAAAGCAGCAGGCGCAGATCGATGAACTGAAACGCCAGCTCGAAGCGAGCAAAACAAATGTGCCGCCTCCGGCACCGCCAGCGGCTGCGCAGCCGATCGCCATGCCTGAACCATCGCGTCCATCGGTTGTGGCGCCGCAGGCCGCGTGGTCGCCGACGCAGCCCATTCGGATCGGGAGCGCACAAAACTATATCAACCTCTCCTTCGATGGGTTGTTTGCCGCAGGCACCTCGACCGCTCGCGACATCGAAGGTGGAACACAACTCGGGGGTCACGATCCCAAGCAGCGCGGCTTCACCGTGCAGAATCTGGAGATGACCTTCGACGGGAAGGTCGATCCTTATTTTCGCGGCCAGGCCAACATCGTCTTACAACTCGATCCCCATGGCGAAACCACCATCGAAGCCGAAGAAGCCTATTTGGAAACCATGTCGCTGCCCCTCAACCTCCAACTCAAAGCCGGGCAATTCTTCACCGAGTTCGGCCGCCTCAATCCCACGCATCCGCACACATGGGATTTCGTTGATCAGCCTCTTGTCAACGGCCGTTTTCTCGGGGAAGACGGTTTGCGCAATCCCGGCGCGCGCCTCTCATGGCTCATGCCGACGCCTTTCTATTCGGAATTGTATTTCACGATGCAAAACAGCCAGGGCGAAACAGCGCACAGCTTCCGCAGCGATCATGGAGAGGAGCCGTTCCTTGGTCGTCCCCCACCTGAAACCCGGGTCAGGAACGCGGGCGATATGCTCTTTGCGCCACGGTATGTCGCGTCCTTCAATTTGACAGATGCGCAGACCCTTGTCGCCGGTGCCTCCGCCGCTTTCGGACCGAACAGCTCGGGCAACCACGTCGATACGCAGATTTACGGCGTCGACCTCTTTTGGAAATGGAAGTCCCCGCACCAGCATGCAGGTTTCCCTTTCGTGACCTGGCAGACCGAAGCGATGATGCGGCGATTCGAAGCTGCCGCTTTTCCCGGCGACTTGACCACTCCACCGCTGCCGCAGGAAACCCTCAAGGATTATGGCATCTATTCACAGGTTGCGTGGGGTTTCAGAAAAGGGTGGGTCACCGCTCTGCGCGGCGATTACCTGCTTCCCGACGAGAAGGGCCAGTATGAAGACATCATCGGTCCCGATCCTGACCGCGCTTCGCGTTGGCGCATCTCACCAAATCTGACTTATTATCCGAGCGAATTCTCCAAGATTCGCCTGCAATACAACTTCGACCGCCGCAACGGCATCGGCGACGATCATTCGGTTTGGCTGCAGTGGGAGTTCCTTTTGGGCAGTCACGCCGCGCATAAATTCTAATCACAAACGTCTAATCACCATGAACGTACATACTTGTATGAAACTGCGATTGATTTTTGCGGCGCTGACCCTCGTCAGCACTGTTGCCCACGCCAAACTCAACGTCGTTGCCACGCTGCCCGATTTCGGCGCGATCGCCGAGCAGATCGGCGGCGACAAAGTCAAGGTCACCAGCATCGCGCGGGGCACCGAAGACGCTCACTTCGTCGATGCGCGCCCCAGCTTCATCACCATCCTAAACAAGGCCGACGTGCTCATCGAAGGTGGCGCGGAGTTGGAAATCGGCTGGCTGCCGCCGCTGGTCGCTGGTGCGCGCAACTCAAAAATTCTATCCGACGCGCCCGGCCACGTGATCCTCTCGCGCAACATTCAGTTGCTCGACGTGCCCAGCGGACCCGTGGACCGTTCCATGGGCGACGTCCACCCGCTCGGCAACCCGCATTATTGGTTGGATCCTGGCAATGGCAAAATCATCGCGCAAACTCTGGCCGATACGTTTAGCCGGCTGGACGGTCACAACGCGGCTTACTACAGGGACAACCTCAAGAAATTCGACGAGCAGCTCGACAACAAAATCGCCGAATGGACAAAACTGCTCCAGCCCTATCGCGGAACCAAGGTCGTCACCTATCACAAATCTTTCGACTACCTGCTGCAACGCTTTGGCCTGGAGTTGGCTGGAACGATTGAGCCAAAACCGGGCATCGAACCCTCCCCGAGTTATATCAACGGCTTGATTCCTCGGTTGAAGGACGCGGGGGTGAAGTTTGTGATCGTAGAACCCTATCGTCCGCGCAGGACACCGGAATATGTGACACAGGCCATCGGGGCCCGGCTGCTTCTCTTGCCGGCATCGGTCGGTGGCAACGAAAAAGCGAAAGACTATTTCAGTCTCTTTGATTACGATGTGGCTCAAATTACGGCTACGTTGAAAGCATCAAAGTGACGGAAGAGCCGCTTCTCACTCTCCACCACGTGGCGGTCGGTTATGGCCGTCACGTGGTTTTATCCGACGTTAACCTCACGCAGCGGCGCGGCGCTTTCACTGGCCTTCTCGGTGCCAATGGTTCCGGCAAATCAACGTTGATCAAAGCCATTCTCCGCATTATCCAGCCATTGAGCGGTCGCATCGACTTCGCGGCCATCGATGGAGGCGAACCCACTATCGGCTATGTCCCGCAGCGCG
>Ga0193697_1000080_pt1 | contig 37206 bp, 32 predicted proteins | sample L3m2metaG_FD_145073 | JGI IMG/M metagenome (GOLD analysis project Ga0193697, IMG submission 145073) | Soil microbial communities from a riparian zone of the East river system, Colorado, United States - L3m2 | ecosystem: Environmental > Terrestrial > Soil > Riparian zone | place: USA: East River...
CGCCGGACGCACCTGGCGGATCACCTGCCAGCCCACGCGCAGTTTTGCCTCCGGAAACAACTGGCAAAGCTTCGGTGTTCTCATCGCCAGTTTGCTCCTGACCCTGCTTGTCGCTGGTTACCTCTCTTCGATGTGGGGCCGCGCCGCCAAAATCGAAAAGGAAGTTGACGAGCGCACCAAAGAGCTCGCCCGCACGAATGCCAGCCTGAGCGACGAAATCGCTACCCGCAAACAGATCGCCGAAGCTCTTGCTCACGAACGCTACCTTGTCGACGCCCTCATGGACACGAGCCCCGACCACATCTATTTCAAAGACGAGCAAAGCCGCTTCATTCGCATAAACAAAGCGATGGCGCACTTATTCAAGCTCAACACTCCCGAGGAAGCCGTTGGCAAGACGGATTTCGATTTTTTCACGGCCGAACACGCCCAGCGCGCGTTTGATGACGAACAGCGGATTCTGCACACAGGCGAACCTCTGGTTGGCCGGGAAGAAAAGGAGACCTGGCCCGATGGTTCCGTGACGTGGGTTTCGTCGACCAAGGAGCCTTTGCGCGATCCGGGCGGCAAAATTATCGGCACATTTGGCATTTCACGCGACATCACGGCGCGAAAACAAGCCGAGCACGCGCTCGCCGAAAAAGCGCAGGAGTTGCAGCGTTCCAATACTGAGCTGGAGCAGTTCGCCTATGTCGCGTCGCACGACCTTCAGGAACCTCTGAGGATGATTGCGAGCTATACCCAACTGCTCGGCCGGCGTTACAAAGGCAAACTCGACGGCGAGGCCGACGAGTTCATTTCCTATGCGGTCGAGGGGGCTACTCGCATGCAGGTCCTGATCAATGACCTGCTCGCGTACTCGCGTGTGGGCACTCGAGGCAAACCGTTTACCCAAACCGATTGCAACGAGGTCTTTGACCGGATGCTGGCCAACTTGAAAATCGCTGTCGAAGAAACCAGCGCCAAAATCACTCACGACCATTTTCCCCGCCTCATGGCTGACGCCACACAATTGATTCAGCTCTTCCAGAACCTTGTGGGCAACGCCATCAAATTCCGCTCGCCGGAACGCCCTCCCGAGATTCACGTCTTCGCTTCCCTGCAGCGGACTCCCAACTCCGGCGAACCTGGGGAGGAATGGCTCTTTTCGGTGCGCGACAACGGCATAGGCATCGAGGAAAAATATTTTGAACGCATTTTTATTCTCTTCCAGCGTCTTCACACCCGCGAACAATACCCGGGCACAGGCATCGGTCTCGCCGTCTGCAAAAAGATCGTTGAGCGCCACGGCGGGCGCATTTGGGTCGAATCGACACCCGGAAAAGGCTCGACCTTCTATTTTACTATCCCTAAGATTGAGGTGTCCGCACCATGACCGAAGAACTGCAGATCCTCCTGGTCGAAGACAACCCGGCTGACGCGCGGCTCGTCGCCGAACTCCTCAAGGAAGGCCAGACCTCTCATTGCCTTCGTCACGTTTGCGACGGCGTGGAAGCCCTTGCTTATCTCCGCAATCACGCGGGTGAACCTTCCGCCCGCCCGCCTGATTTGATCCTGCTCGATTTGAACTTGCCCCGCAAAGATGGCCGCGAGTTGCTCGCCGAAATCAAAGCCGATGATCGGCTGAAGCGGATTCCCGTCGTCGTTCTCACAACTTCTCAGGCCGAAGACGACATCGCCCAGGCTTACAGCCTCTACGCCAACTGTTATATAACAAAGCCAATGGACCTTGATCAGTTCGCTCGCGTTGTCAGGAGCATCGAAGACTTTTGGCTGACCACCGCAAAACTCCCGCCGCACATGCCATGAAACTGTGAAGCTGCGTGATTCAGAAACGACGCTCACGCGCCTTGCACGGCAATTGCGCAATTCCCCACTCCTGGCCCGTTTGCGTGTCCGGCTGATTCTTCTGGTCCTCTTCGCCGTGCTTCCGGCCATGGGCGTCGTCATCTACACCGCCATTGAACAACGCCGCGAAGGCCTCGAGAATGCGCGTGTCGAAGTTTTGCGTCTCGTTCACACCGCTGCCAATCACCACGATCAATCCATTGAATCGGCCCGGCAGCTTTTGGCTACTCTCGCCGAAATGCCGATCATCCGCGGGCGCGATTCAAATAACTGCCATCGCGTTTTTACCAACCTCGTGGCACTTCACGAACTGTATGCAAACCTCGGCGCTTTCCAGCCCGATGGCTCGCCAGTCGCAACGGCTCTGCCGTTGGCGGATACGCTGACGGCGACCGAACATGAATTTTTCCGCCGAGCAGTCCAAACCGGCGCCTTCGCCATCGGCGAATTTCGTGCCGTCAAAGCCACAAAGAAAGCCGCTGTCAATCTCGGCTATCCCGTCTTCGATGAACAACACCGCCTTGTGGTCGTGCTCTTTGCCGCCATTGACCTCGATTGGTTGTACCGCATGCACAGTCAGGCCAATCTGCCTCCCGGTTCTTCCATCACCGTCATGGACCGCAACCGCATCACAGTCCTCCGTTTTCCCGACCCGGAGGGCAGATTTATTGGCGAGCCCCTCCGCACTCCACGTCGCCCGGGACCACGTCCGCCGGAGCGCACCATGATCATGCGCGGACGCGATGGCGTCCTGCGCTTGTACGCCTCAGCAAGGCTCGGCCACATGGAGGATGAACCCGGCAGCATTGCCGTCGGCATTCCCATCGCCGAGGCCCATGCCCTGGCCAATATCACCCTGCGCCGCAATTTGATCGCCCTCGGCGCCGCGACCCTGCTCGCACTGGCCGCCGCGTGGTACGGTGGCGAATTTTTCATTCTCCGGCGTGTTCGCCGCCTCCTTGCCACCACCCACCGCCTCACCCATGGCGATCTGGCGGCGCGCACCGGGGCGGGGCACGGCGATGGCGAATTGCACCAACTCGCCCGCGCCTTCGACGAAATGGCTGAATCACTCCAGCAGCGGGTCGCCGAGCGCGAACGCGCCGAGGCCAATCTCAAGGCCCTCAATGAAGACCTCGAGCATCGTGTCGCCGAACGCACCCTCGAGCTCAAACGCTCCAACGAAGACCTCGAACAATTCGCCTACGTCGCTTCGCACGATCTTCAGGAACCGCTGCGCATGGTCACCAATTACCTCCAGCTCCTCCAGAACCGTTACCGGCCACAATTGGATCTGAAAGCGCAGGACTTCATCCAGATCGCAGTCGATGGCGCGCTGCGGATGCATCAACTGATCGGCGATCTCCTGACTTATTCGCGCGTCGGCACCGCGAGCAAAACATTGGCCCCAACCAACACCAATGATGTGCTAAAGAATGCTCTCTTGAATCTGAAAATCGCCATTGAAGAAACGGGTGCAAAAGTAACTTCCGATTCCTTACCCACCGTCAAAGCCGACCCTGTGCAACTCACGCAGCTTTTTCAAAATCTCATCGGCAACGCCATCAAGTTTCGCAGCGATAAGCCCCCGGAGATTCATGTCGCAGCGCACAAAACCCGCCAATCAAATCGCGGTCCGGCCTGGGAGTTTTCTGTGCGTGACAATGGCATCGGCATCGCCAGCAAAGACTTTGAGCGCATCTTCCTCATCTTCCAGCGCCTCCATACTCGCGAAAAATATCCGGGCACCGGCATTGGTCTGGCGCTCTGCAAAAAAATTGCTGAGCGCCACGGCGGCAGGATCTGGGTTGATTCCCAACCGGGCCAAGGCACTACGTTTTACTTCACGCTCCCCGCGGACCATTAAGACCGCATGTCCTGAAGGGCTGGGAAATCGGCGCGCCACCTCGTGACGACTTCAGGGTCGATATCTGCGCTGATCACACATTCGCCGTCGCCGGCCTCAAGGAGAATTGTGCCGTGGGGATCGACGATGAGACTTCGGCCATTGTAGGTGAATTTCGGATCGGTGCCGCACCGGTTGACACCGGCAACATAAGCCTGGTTCTCGATAGCGCGTGCCTGCAGCAGCGTCACCCAGTGGTGAATGCGTGCCATGGGCCAATTGGCGATCACGGCAAAAAGTTGAGCGCCCTTGCGAACTGCGGAGCGAAAGACCTCCGGAAAACGAAGATCGTAACAGATAAATGGCGACACTTTGAGGTTCTGCCACGTGAAGAAAACCGGCTGGTCGCCGGCCATATAATTTTTGCCTTCACCGCCGAGTGAGAAGGGCTGCATTTTGCTGTAGCGCGTTAGCTGCTTTCCCTCTGGCGAGACGACCACCGACTGATTGTACCCACGGCCGTCCGGCGCAGTCGTAACAACGCCGCCGATCAAGAAGACCCCAAGGTCCTGCGCGAGGTGCGAAAGAAACTTCTCGGTGTCCGCTTTCGGCCCTTCCTGGATGGCCGGCACATTCATGCTGAATCCGGTCGAGAACATCTCCGGCAACAGCACGAGTGAGTCGCGTTCCGGTTTTGCGGCGGCGAGGAGTTTTTGAACGCGCGAATAATTGGCAACCTTGTTTTCCCAGACGATTTCGGTTTGGCAGCAATAAAGTTTCACGGCAAGAGGAGAGCTAACAATAAAAGCGCCAGGAAGGAAATCCCAAACGGACACAGCAATACCGCCGGAAATGCATGTAATCTCGCTTTGCCGTCGGGAGAATCCGGGACTATGGTGTGTGGGTGCTTTTGCGTAACGGGTGGATGTTGGCGGGCGCCGTCCTGTTGTTGGCGTGGACGAGCGGCTGCGGAAAGGAAAAAGCTAAAACTGTGACGACTACTAAACCAGCACACACAAACCGGCTGGCTCGTGAGAAATCTCCTTACCTCCTCCAACACCAGCATAATCCCGTGGACTGGTATGCGTGGGGAGAGGAGGCGTTTGCGAAAGCGCGCACAGAGAACAAACCGATCTTCCTGAGCATTGGCTATTCGACCTGTCATTGGTGCCACGTCATGGAACGCGAAACGTTTGAAGACGAAGCACCCGCAAAGTTTTTGAACGAACACTTCGTCAGCATCAAAGTCGATCGCGAGGAACGGCCGGACGTCGACAAAATCTACATGACGTTCGTTCAGGGAATGACTGGAAGCGGCGGCTGGCCGTTGAACGTTTTTCTCAGCCCGGACCTCAAGCCCTTCTACGGCGGCACTTATTGGCCGCCCGAACCAAAACACGGCCGGCCAAGTTTCCGACAGGTGCTCGATCAAATTCACAAGGCATGGACGGAACGGCGCGATCAACTTACCGCTTCATCGAAGGAGCTTCACGAACGATTGACCGAACTTACCAAACGCGAATCCACCAACCAAATCCTCCTCAGCCCGGAAGACCTGCGGCGCGCCGGCACCGAATTGAAGGAAGGTTACGATCCGGTGCACGGAGGCTGGGGGACGGCGCCGAAGTTTCCATCGCCGAGCCACCCGTCATATCTGCTCGGTTACGGTGCGCGTTTTGGGGACAAGGAAGCGATCGAAATGGTGTTGCACACTTGCGAGCGAATGGCGTCCGGCGGGATTTACGATCAAATTGGCGGTGGATTCTCGCGATACTCTGTCGATGCGCAATGGCTTGTTCCTCATTTCGAAAAGATGCTTTACGACAACGCCCAGCTTCTCGGACTCTTCGTCGACTGTTATCTGGTGAGCGGCGAAGAGGGTTTCGCGGACGTCGCGCGTGACATCGTGCGATATGTCCTGCGCGACATGACGCATCCGGAAGGCGGCTTCTATTCGGCAGAAGACGCCGACAGTGAAGGCAAGGAAGGAAAGTTCTATTGCTGGACACGCGATGAACTCGCAAAGCTGCTGACGCCTGAAGAATTCAATGTGGCGACGAAATACTTCGGCATCACGCAAAACGGTAACTTTGTTGATCATAGCGACGCAAATCCGCTGCCAAACCAAAATGTCTTGAGCGCGGTCAACACGAATTTGCCGGTGGCGGATGTGCCCCTCCTGAAGTCCGCCAAAAAGAAGATCTTCGACGCGCGCTCTAAACGCGTGCGACCCCATCTCGACGACAAAGTGCTCGCGTCCTGGAATGGCTTGATGCTCGGCTCTCTCGCGCGCGCAGGCGTGGTGCTGAAGGAGGAAAGTTATTTGGCTGCGGCGGAGAAGAACCTGGCGTTCATCAAATCGAAGCTCTGGGACAAAGGCACGCTCTACAGTCGCTGGCGCGACGGCCAGCGCGATTCGGTGCAACTGCTCGAATCGTACGCGTTTTTGCTCGCCGGCGTGCTGGAGTTGTATCAATCTACGCTCGACCCCGCGCATTTGGAATTCGCTGTTGCTCTAGCCGATGGCATGTTGAAACGATTCTACGACCCGGCCGAGGGCGGGTTTTGGCAGAGCCCGACCGACTCAAGAGATCTCATTCTCCGTGTGAAAGACGATTACGACGGCGCAGAACCTTCGGGCAATTCCGTCGCCATCATGTCGCTTCTCAAGCTTGCGACAATCACCGACGGCAAAGAATACCGTGATGCTACCGAGAAAAGCCTGCGTTTGTTCTCGGAACGACTGCAACGCATTCCTCAGGCGGTGCCCTACATGTTGATGGCACTCGATTTTTCGATGGAGGAACCAAAGCGGGCGGTGATCGCCTCTGGCGATTCAAAATCCTCCGCTGCCAAACTGCTCCTGCACGGGGTTCATTCGGTTTTCCAGCGGCGCAAGGTGGTGTTGGGCACCGTCGGCCCCGTCGAACCGTTCGCAAAGACGTTGAAGCCAAAGGACGAGCGCGCCACTGCCTACGTCTGCACTGGCACAGCTTGCCAGCCTCCGACCGACAATGCCCTGGCACTCGCTGGGTTGTTGAAATAACACTCTCCACCTACCGTCCCTTTCGGAGAGGACCTACCTGTCGGTTATGCTCGGAATGGCTTATGCTATTTTTGGAAATTTGACCATTAGGTTGGTTGGTGGAGGGGAACATGGTAAGCGCCGGTCCAGGGGTTGGGGACCGGCGCTTTGCTTTGCCGGGGAATGCAAAATGTCAACCCGGTCCGCTAAAATTTTTTTCATAAAATCCGGTTGCGTCCTCGCAATTATGTCGGAGATTTAGCGTCCCGAAAGGGAAGGTATGAGACAACAGATTCACCATCAGCGCTATTGCTTTGTACTCGTGCTGCTGATTGCGGCGTTCATCGCCCTATCTTCAGCGATTGTCGCAGAAGCCCAACCGCCGCGTCACACCGCGCGCGATTATACTGACGCGACTGGCTACGTTCGCGGAATGGCGTTGATGGTGTGGTAAATTTCCGAATTAATCGGCTCGCCAGTCTTCGCTCGCAACCGGAATTGCAATCGCATCTGCATCACCGGCTTGAGGTCTCTGGCCTTGATGAGGACTGTCCTGCCGTCCGTTTGCAACTGGGCTGATTCGATATCCATCTTGTCGCGGCCCTGTATTCCCGGTTCGGAAACCTTGAAATCGGGCGAACCGTACTTCTCGCTCCAAAGATAATTCCATCGTTCGAGCGCATAATTTTCCGCGTCGTTCGCGCTGCTTGCGTCGAGTTCGGTCGCGAAGTTCAAGGCAAGACCGTCGTGCCGCACCTTAAGCCCGGTGGGCATGAGCACTTTGCCGCCGTTGTAACGGATACGTTGCAAGCAACCGTCGCGCCCGCCCGCCGTCTGCCATCCTTTCAAGCCTGCCACATACAGTTGGCCGTCGCGCGGATGAAAGCGCGCTCGCATAATCCCGGAATCAAATTTCAATTGGAATTGCGCAACACCTCCCTGCATCACGCCATCGACTTCATCCCTCAACACGAGAAACAGCGCCGCCTTGCCATAAGAGGTGTGCAACAATTGATCCTTCAACGGCCCCCAGCGATCGCTCGTCACCCACACCTCGCTCCCGCTGGAATTATCGATGGCCTGTGGAATCCAGCAGAGTGGCGGGTCGGCCGCGATTGGCGGCGGCTGGCGGCGCGCGTGCGGCATATAGCCGTAAAACCCACCCGGTTTGATCCAGTTGATGCGCGCCGAAGGAATCCAATTGCCCTGGTTGTCGGCGCACGTGATTTCGTCGTGCGGCCCGACGCACAAGCCGTTTGCCGCGCGCAAGCCGGTTGCGATTAATTCGGCTTTTTTTCCGTCGCGAGACACTTTGACGAGACCGCCTTGCAACGGAAGCGACGGGTCGACGCGCTGTCCGCACCGAATGTAATAAAAGTTCCCTGCGCTGTCGGTCTGCAATTCGAAGGCAAACGCGTGATAGCTCGGCCCGACCGGCGCATCGCGATTGAAGCTTTCGACCCAATCAGCTTCGCCATCGTTATTCAGATCGTGGAGCCGGCAGAGTTGATCGCGGCAGAGCACAAACAGTTGATCGTTGACCACTTTCAGCCCCAACGGCTCGAAGAGCCCGCTCGCAAAGCGCTTCCATTGGATTTTCTCGAGCCTTTCGTCGATGCCCGACACAATCCACACATCCCCGCTCCATGTGGACACCGCCGCCCGACCATCTGAAAAGAAATCCAGCGCCGTCAATCGCATCCACGAACCCCATGGGTTCTGTTCTGGAATTGTCAATATGTCGACGACGTAGGGGCTGCCATTTCCGAGCTTGCCGCGCGTAGTGAGTGTCTGGTTCCAAAGGCCCGCGCCACCATGGCAGAGTTCACGAGGATCATCGCCTGTGTTTTTGCGGACGGTGACCTGCCGCGATTCGGGAGCAAAAACAATCTGAAAGAGTTCGGACTCTCGGCTGCCTGGGATGACTGCATTGGTTTCGTTGCCCAGCAATACGTGGAAGTCGCGGCGAGGACCTGCCAGCCGGATTTGTCGGACAAAGGCGCATCGATCTGCGATGCTCTCGCAGCCTGGGCTTTCCCAAATCTCCACTCCGGCAACTTCGTAGTTCAGAACGATTGTTTTTCCATGCCGAAAACAACTTTTGTATCGGAGCAGCGGTGTATCGCTGAACGTACCGTTGGTACTCCAACCGGACTTCACCGGCGTCGTGAATTGAATCGTACCATCGACGTACGCTTCGTGACTGCCCTTCGAGGAATCCAGGTGCGTGTGCGAGATGTCGAGGAACCCACCGCTCCATCCCGCGCCGTAGCGCAGCAACTCGGTATCGAAACAGACCGCTGCCTCGTTCGATGAACCAAGGCGAATCGCCAGCCCTTTTAAAGCCAGATTATCTTTTCGCGCATCACCGAAATTTCGGCAGTTGATCGTGTATCCGAGCGCCGGGCCGTAATCCATCCGGTAGCCTCGACCTGTTCCCTTTGCCGCAGGGGCCTCTGCGATTTCGGCGGCGCTCGCATGGAATGTCCAATGACCAATGGCAAAATACGCAAGGAATAGCCAAAAACCGATAAAGGAACACCAACTCTCTTGAGATTTGGTAATTGAGACTCTCCTGGTCATTGGAAATTGGTCATTCGTCATTCACTTCCGGCACGACCGCATCTCCAACCCGAATCGCTCCTCCCTTAACGACGAGCGCCAGCACCCCTTGCCTGCCGTTCTCCATCAGCTCCCGCAAACCGTAGCTGATCAGGTCCATTTTGTGGCACGGCGTGCGCGGCTTATCAAGTTTCAGAACCGTTTCGCCGATCCGCACATGACGCCCAATCAGTCGCCGCAAATCGATGCCCGTTGTTTCGATGTTCGAGCGCGCCGCGCCCGGCGCAATTTCGCCGATCCCAAGAGCGTCCGCATGCGCGGCCAATTGCTCACGTTCGACGAGCGTTACCTGCCGCCGTGGCTTGCGCCCGAAGAACCGCGTGTCTTCGAGGATTCCTTTCCCTTCGGCGAGGTTCACAGATTCCACCGCAAGCAATGGCTCGCCGGATTTCGCCGGATGCACGTGCAGCGATGCGACGGTTCCTCTCGGAGGTTTATCCATCGAGTTCGCCGATTGTATCAAAATGTCTCAGAGGCGAAAGCATCTTCGCTCTTCGAAAGGAGCGAAGTAAATGATTGAAGCTCCCGCATGAACTCGCAAGAGTCTGTTATGCACGCGCGTTATCCACTCCTGTTTCTCCTTTTCGCCTGCTTCAGCGTTAATGCCGGTCAATCGGAAGCGATCGCAGCACTCCTGGGCACGCCAATCATTGATACGAACCTCCCCCTCGCCGAGGTCCAGGCGTACACCGAGCACCGTGTGCCATTGATGCCTCCGGTGAAATCCGTTGGCGAATGGGAGAAGCTCGCCAAACAAATGCGCGAGGACAGTCTCGATAAAGTGGTGTTCCGCGGTAAAGCCGCGGAGTGGCGCAAGCAAAAGACCCGCGTCGAATGGCTCGAGACCATTCCGGGCGGACCGGGCTACCGCATCCGCAAGTTGCGCTACGAGGCCGTGCCCGGATTTTGGATCCCCGCGCTCCTTTACGAGCCCGAAAATCTCGCGGGCAAAGTGCCTGTGATGCTGAACGTCAACGAAGTCAAACGCGGCATGCTCGCGCTCAATCCGGAATGGATCGGCATGGGGCAGTTGCGCGGTACGAATTATCAGCATTACCGCATGAACCAGCTCGATCTCTGCGGCACCAGCGGCGTCTCGCCATTTTATCTCGCCATGGCGCGCGGCCTCGACATTTTGCTCGCGCACAAAAATGCCGATCCCTCGCGCGTCGCCGTCTCGGGACTCTCCGGCGGGGGCTGGCAGACCATTTTCATTAGCTCACTGGACACGCGAGTGACTCTCGCCAATCCGGTGGCAGGCTATTCGAGCTTTCGGACTCGTGCGCGATTCCTGGAAGACCTCGGCGATTCGGAACAGACTCCATGCGATCTGGCGACAGTCGCTGACTACGCGCACCTCACCGCCATGCGAGCGCCTCATCCGACGCTGCTCACCTTTAATGCCAAAGACAACTGCTGCTTCGCCTCACCACACGCGATACAGCCGCTGGTCGATGCCGCGGCGCCGATCTTCAAATTGTACGGCCGCGAAAGTGCGCTGCGCACACACGTCAACTACGATCCCGGCGATCATAATTTCGGTCAGGACAACCGCCAGGCGTTCTACGGGATCGTGGGCGATTTCTTCGCACGCGATGACGACAGCTTTTCCACGCTGGAGATTCCGTCCGAAAGCGAAGTAAAAACATACGAGGAATTGCAGGTCACGCTGCCCGAGAACAACGCGAATTTCAACAGCATCGCGCGTGACTTGAGCGAGGATTTGCCGCGCCAGCCAAAACTTCCGACCGGCAAAGGAGCCGCCGACAAATGGCAGCAGACCAACCGCGAGAAACTGCGGCAGATCGTGCGGGCGAAACACTCGACTGCGGTTGCGAATCGCGGTGGCAGCAAATCGAGCGAAAACATCGAAGCAGTTTTCTGGAAAATCCAGATCGACGACGAATGGACCGTGCCCGCCGTGGAGCTGAAGTCACAACAACCAAAAGGAACCACGATCCTTGTCGCGGACGGCGGTCGGCGCAGTGTTGCAACGGAGGCGCAAGCGCTGCTCGATAAAGGAGAGCGCGTCCTGTCTGTGGACCCGTTTTATTTTGGTGAGTCGAAAATCCGCAGCCACGATTACCTTTTTGCCCTGCTGGTTGCTGCCGTGGGCGAGCGGCCGTTGGGCGTGCAGGCGGGGCAAATCGCCGCGATCGCGCGCCTGTCGAAAACTCACTTCAATAGCGGACCAGTCCGGTTGCGGGCAATTGGGCCGCGCTCAAGCATGTTTGCTCTTATCGCCGCAGCCCTCGAAACGAATGCCATTGCCAGTGTGGAGTTGAGCGGCGCGATGGATAGTCTGAAGCAGGTTATCGAGACCAACGACTCCGTAAACAGAACGCCCGAGCTGTTCTGCTTTGGTCTGCTCGAAGCCTTCGATATACAACACATCGTCGCGCTGGTTGCGCCGCGCCCGGTTCATTTCGCGAATGCGTCGGATCGCGCAAACGCTGAGATTAAGCGTTGGTACGGCCTCTTCGCGCGCGCGGCGCAATGACCGTCACCGGCGTCGTCGCCGCGCTGGCCCGAAATAATACCCACCGCTGAGGCGCACACCGCGGATGCGACGTTCGTGGATTGTTTGCTGGCCCGCTTTGCCTTCTTCGAACAACGCAGTGTATTTGTAGTTGAAGGTGTCGAGTTTCACCCGCTCGATTTTTTTCCCGATAAACCGCTCGATCGCCATCATGTGTTTGCTGTCTTCAGCGACCATCAACGTGAACGCATCGCCCGTCGCTTGCGCTCGTCCTGTGCGGCCAATCCGATGCACGTAATCCTCGGGGTGTTGCGGCACGTCGAAGTTGATCACGTGGCTGACGTCCTCGATGTCGAGCCCCCGCGCGGCGATGTCCGTCGCGACGAGCACTTCATAACGCCCCTCGCGAAAGCCCTTCAACGCCTGCTCGCGTTCGCGTTGCGTGCGGTTGGAGTGGAGGGTCGCTACGGCATGATTGTTTTTTTTAAGCATGTGGCCGATCCGATCGGCGCGGTTCTTCGTGCGACAGAAGACAATCACCGAATCGTAATTCACGCTATCGAGGAGCGCCCGCAGCAGGTCGGTCTTTTGGTCCTCCGCGACCGGATAGACGACGTGTTTGACGGTTTCCGCTGGCGAACGGCGCACGCCGATCTCGACCGTTTCCGGATTCTTCATCGCCCACTGTATGAGCGAAGAAATCTCAGGCGGGATTGTCGCCGAAAACAGCGACGTATGACGCTCCCGCGGAATCCTCTGCACGATCTTTCGCACGTCAGGCAGAAAGCCCATGTCGAGCATGCGATCCGCTTCATCGAGCACGAGAAATTCGACCTGTTGGAAATTACAATGGCCCTGCTCGATATGATCGAGCAGCCGGCCCGGAGTCGCCACAATAATTTCCGTGCCGTCTTTAAGAGCCTGCGTCTGGCGAGTGTAGCCGACCCCGCCAAAAATGACGGCGACACGAAGCTTCGTGAACCGAGCGTAATCCCGGAAAGCGGTCTCGACCTGGGCGGCGAGTTCGCGGGTTGGCTCGAGGATCAGGGCGCGTGTTCGCCTCGCCGGCTCACCGAGCTTCGAAAGGATTGGCAGGGCAAAGGCGGCCGTTTTGCCGGTACCGGTTTGAGCGCTGCCAATAACATCCTGGCCAGATAGGATCAGAGGGATACCGCGCAGTTGGATCGGCGTAGGTTCCACGTAGCCCGCCGCACGAACCCCTTCCAGCACCGGCGCCGACAACCCTAATTTCGTAAAACCCATGAGGTACTGTAACCGAAATGCCCAAATACCGAAGCACCAAAATAAGCGGTAGTGGCAGAGTGAGATTTTTTGAGGCTGAAACCAATTCGCGTTCTTGAAAATTTATCAGCCAGCCGTTAGTTCCGCTTCTCTTTGGACGGGCCGAGGGAGAGTTGCGAGGTGGGAGCCGATGCGGGTTTGAAGAGCATGGTAATTTCGACGAGGAAGTTGAGTTTTTCGGCTTCCGCGGAATCGGCGTCGCCCGGATAAGCCGGGTTAAGCTCGACTCGTGTGACGCGCATGTGCGGGAAGTAATTCTCAAGTTCGGCGAGGAAGGTCCCGAACTGGTTGTAATACGCGGTGCCAGTTAGGCTGAAGGTTGCTGCTTTGTAGGGCACTTTGGGCAGCAGGGTCGATTCGGTCACATGCGGCGGTTCGATATTGGCGATGAGGACGTTGGTGCCGGCGGCGGGGAACAGAAACGCCCTGATCAGCCAGCGGTAGGGATCGCCGGCGGCCATGCGCGTTTCGATGGTTTGGAGTTTGCGGTTCGCCAGGTCGACGGCGACTTTGGCCTTGGCCGCGTCACCAATATCCTTGCGTGAGCGATCGAGTTTCAATTCGGTTTCGCCGAGGAGCTTTTTCTGCGCTGCGAGCCTGGTGCGGGGAGCGTCGATGAGGAGGTAGAAGATGGCGAGCGATACGACGGCAGTACCCAATACGACAAGAATCAGTTGAGGGCGTTTGCCTTTGGCGGGTCCTGGCTTACTCATAAGCGAGAATCCTTTCGGGATAGAGACAGTCAATGGAGAAAAGCGTGTAGACGTGGTTCGGGTTGAGCGGGTCCACCTGGCGTGGGGTGCGGCTTCTAAGGACGACGGGATCGACTTTGCGGAGGTTCGCCTGGAAGTAAGGGTGATTGGCAATGCGGTCCATAAACATGTCACTGCTCTTGGGGTCGGCAAAATTCTTGGCCTGCACCGTCAACACGACCTTTTCCATCGAGCAGGCCTTCTTCGCTGGGGCACTCCTGGTGCCTCTCACGCCGGGGATATATTGCGCGTTCTGCTGAAGGGTCAAACGAACGACTTGAATGTCCAGGGAAGTGGCTTCCTGCAGCGCGTTCAGGGCCGAAGCGAATAGAAACCGGTTAGTGGCGTGTTGCTCCATGGCTCCCACGGTCGAGATAATCTTTTTGCCCTCCTGGGAAATGCGGGCGGATTGGGTTGCCGGCGAATTGATGTCGTTCATCTCGCGGTCGAGCCGGGCCAGCTGCGCGACGGTTTGCGAGAGCGCGTAATGCGTGTAACCTGCCCAGCCGAGCATGAGCAAGATGCCCGCGGCCGCCGCGTAGATGGTGTTGCGCACCGGATCTTTTCGCGCCCGGATGCGGGATTCGATGCGATCGGCGAGCAAGTTGATCTGTACGAGCTGCGGGATGTAGCCGGCTGCCGCGGCGCCGATGGCGCCTGCCAGGCGCGGCAGGTCGCGGGCGGCGCGCTCGGATTTGCCCGCGGGCAGCGCCAGTTTGACCGCGGATGCGGGATCGATTTGTTTGCACGGCACATCGAGCTGCGCCTGAAGGGTCTCGGCGATGAGGTCGGCGCGCTCGCTGCCGCCCGGGAAAGCGACGAGATCGATGCGGCAATTCAACTGCGCCTCGAAGAAATCGATGGCGGCGGAGATGTCGCGGCCGACGGGGAAGAGGAGTTTCTGGAGGCGGTTACGAATGAGGTTGGTGCGGATCTCAGCCGCGACCGGGTAAGGGGTGGCGAACGCTTCTTCGAGTCCCGAATTCAGGGCTTCATCCAGCTCGACCACGCGGGAGAGGGCAGGCTGGCCTTTCATGAGCGCGGTGACTGCGCAGGTTCTGGGGCCGAAGTCGACGATCGCGATAACCTCATTCTCAAAGGAGTCGCGGCGTGAAATGCGCAGAGCGTTGGTCAGGCCTACCTGGGTGGAGGTAACGCGCGTGACGTTCAGGCGCGCGTCCTGGGCTGCTGCCAGCAGCAGCCGCAAGAACTCTTCTCGAATGCCGGTGGCAAGCACGGGCACCTCTTTGGGCAGAGTGGCCCGGCCAGTCAGCACTGCGACCGGCACGCAATCCAGCACCAGTTCCTTCGGTTCGTGCTTGAAGTACTTGGAAGTATTGAGCTTGAGCATCGTCCGGAACTCGGTATCCGGGGAATTAGGAAGCTCGATTGTGCGCGCGAGAGTATCCTGCATACCGAGGACGAGGATGGCCTCGCGGCACTTTGTGCTCAGAGCGGCTGTGACGCGCTTAAAATGCTCGGCTAATTGCTGGCGAGTCAGGCTGGCAATCAAGCCGGGCGCTTCAAGGACCATGTAGTCTCTAACGGCAAGATCTTCCCCGTCCCACTGGAGAACAGCAGCGCGAGTCGTACGCTCGCTGAGGTCGAGCACGACCAGAGGCGGGCGTTTTTTCACCAATTTCCGCACAGAAAGACTCGGCATAAAGTGCCTGCCTTACACAGCAATGAGAGTGCCGTCGCTGGGCGGGTTAACGGACGGGTCTTCGGAAAGTATTAACGAGGTTATCGAGAGCGGCAGTGTGCTCGGAGAACTGCGACAAGGGACTCGTGAGTGCGAACTCGACGACGCTCGAACCGAGGTCAACATAGACGACTCGAGAATTGAGGCGGACCTGGTTCGCAGCCTTGCGTTCGATGTCGAAGGCGTTGCCCCCGCCGATGCCAGTGTGGCAGGCGAAGGTCCCGCGCAGTTTGGCGTTGGCGTAACGGGCCGTAAGGAGGTCTTTGGCGGTCTGCTTTTGGTCGGAATTCTCGAGGTCTGGAAAATCGATGGTGATGCTGCTGGAGAGGTCCTGCGACATCATGACGACGGATTTCGTGCCCGGCTTGCAACTGACGCGCCAGGCGGGCGGTGGCAGAAAAGAAAAGTGGTTGGTGTCAAAGGAGATCATGCAGCCGAGGACTTCTCCACGTTCGGGAATCATGACGCGGTGCTCGGTCAGCACTGCCGGCTGGCCGAAGGCGAGTGCGCCCGCAGCGACGCAAAGAATGAACCAGATGACAGCGCGCATAGGAGTTTTAATTGACACGATTGGCCTGGACCATTTCCCAGCCGCGGCGAATTACAGTGCGCACTTCGGGAGTGCTGGGCGGGAGGCCTGCGAGAGAGTCAAATCTTGGATCGAACCACCAGTTGCGAATCGGAGGCTTAAAGACATCCGGACTCGCGCCCCAGGGTGCCGTTGCGATTTGACTCGGGTATAGACAAACGAAAGATCCGTTGACCGTTAAGGTTTTGCCGGTCCAGTCTTCGAGGAGGCGCGGCAAATTCTCGAGGCCACCGCTATAATATCCTCCTCCAGTTGGGACAATGCCCGCGGCCAGAGCAGCGTTAACAGTTGTGTTGGTAGCGATCCGCGAGGTAAGCGGAAGGGCGCTGTTAGCGTCGAGCCACGCTTCCGACAGCAGAGTGATAGAATCTCCAATCAGCGCGGCGGGGGCTGTGCCGGCGGTGTTGGTAGTGCCTAATCCCGTCAGGGGGACGTTGTAATCGCCCTCCACAAAAAGAGGGTTGGGGGTGACGATCGTCAAGCCGGTTGCGGGCAGAACATCACCATTGACGATTCGAACGCCGGACTGTGTGGCCGGGGTCTGAGTTCTCATGTCGGCCACATACAGAGTGCGCACAGGTCTGCCCAAAAGGGTCTGGAGATAGGAAAACTTGGTGATAAACTCGGCGATGTCGATTTCTGTGCAGACGTTGGTCTTATTCGCGCGAGCGTTGAAGAGCATGGAATTAGTGGAAATCACGCCGTCGTAAACATTGGTGATGCCCTGCTGCTTTTTCTTGGCCTTGCCTTTTCCGTAACCATTGCCGCCAGCTTTGCCCTTGCCCCCGGTGATCACCACCATTTCGATTAAATTCGTCCAAGGAACGATCACGGAGAAATTATTGTAAACGCCGCTCTTTGCGACACCAACGGTGTTAGAAACCAGAATGATTAGATCGGCTTTGTTGTAGAGCCGCTGCCGGCCCATAGTGGAAGTAATCGATTCTCCCGAAGGCGGGATTTCGATGATGGAATGAAACGCGGCCGGGGATGTGTTGGTGCCCAGCGGCAAGTTCATGCTGTTAGGCCCAGCTTCGTAACCCCCTTGAAAATTCACTTGGCCAGTCCCACGTGGCGTTGGGTCGGAAGGATGTTTTCTGCGGAGGATGGATCCCGATGCAGTGACGGACCTCTGAAATGTAACCGAGTTCGATGGCTGAGAATAAATCGTTCCGTTACAATGCACGCGACCGCCAAGAGTCAACGGGGCTGAGATGGGATTGATCTCGAGATCAGGCGCGTAAAATACCTGGTATTGAAAGACTGGCACCGAGGCGACAACGATGTCCTGTTTGACTCCGGAGAGGGTATTGAATCTGGAAGCGACGTTCCGAACGTTGGAGACGACGCGATAGGTCGAGGAATAGCCACTCAGACCCGGGAAGCGAGAATTTATTGTAGTATAAGCCCACGGAGTGATTTGGTTGACATACGTACGGCCAATATTGCCCTGGGCATCCGAAAACTCGTACTTGGACCAGTCCGGTCGATGCGGGTTGTCGGAGCCGATGAGCCATCCCTTGGCTGCCGAGACGAGATCGTTGCTGGAAGGGATGAGGGTACGGTATGTGCCAATGTTGTTGGAGACGGCGACGTTGTCATAAGTCTGAAAATCGCGCAGGATGCGACAAGCAACCTTCTCGGTTGCCGCGCCAGCGGCGGCCATGCAAGCCTGGTGCTTGTTCAGGCGTTCGGTGAGGCTGTTGTTGGTGCTGATCCAACTCAATACACCGGCGACCAGAAGAGCGCCGGCAGCAGTTACGACGAGGACCAAAACCATTGAAGAAGCAGCGCGGTTCTTGCGGCTGTGGTTGGCCGGGGAAAGACTCGCGTGAAGGCCTGCATTGCGCGGGGCAACCTGAACGGATTGGGATTTTTTCCCCATGGCAGTTCGTGCGCGGGTTCAGTTGACGCGGTTTGCCTGGACCATTTCCCAGCCGCGCCGAATGACCGTGCGCACTTCCGGAGTGCTAGGCGGGAGTCCGGACGGACTTTTGAATCGCGGATCGAACCACCAATTGCGGGTCGGTGGTTTATAGACGTCCGGGCTGGCGCCCCATGGAGAAGTGGCAATGGTGCTGTGGTACAAACAAACCAGCGAGCCATTGAGCGTCAGGGTTTTGCCGGTCCAGTCCTCGAGGAGGCGCGGCAGATTCTCGAGCCCACCGCTGTAATATCCACCACCACTTGGGACGATTCCTGCGATCAACGCAGCGTTGACAGTTGCGTTGGTGGCGATGCGGGAGGTTACCGGAAGGGTAGCGTTGGCGTCCAGCCAGGCTTCCGAGAGGAGAGTGATGGAGTCGCCAATCAGCGCAGCCGGCACGGTGCCGCTCAAATTGGTCGTGCCCAATCCCGATAATGGCACGTTGTAATCACCCTCCAGGAAAATGGGGTTGGGCGTGGCAATTGTCAGGCCGGTTGAAGGGAGCACGTCGCCATTGACAATACGTACGCCGGACTGAGTCGACGGCGTTTGAGTTCTCATATCGGCGACATATATAGTGCGCACGGGTCTTCCCAAAAGGCCCTGGATGTAGGAAAATTTGGTAAGAAGCTCGGCGATATCGACTTCTGTGCAGACGTTGGTTTTGTTGGCGCGAGCGTTGAAGAGCATGGAGTTGGTGGAAATGATACCGTCGTAAACGTTGGTGATGCCTTGCTGCTTTTTCTTGGCTTTGAATTTTCCATTGCCATTGCCGCCCGCTTTGCCTTTGCCCCCGGTGATCACCACCGTCTCGATTATGTTCGTCCATGGGACGATCACGGAGAAGTTATTGTAGGCGCCGCTCTTCGCGATGCCGACGTTGTTGGAGACGAGAATAATGAGATCGGCTTTGTTATAAAGGCGCTGCCGGCCCATGATGGAAGTGGGCGATTCGCCAACGGGCGGGAGTTCGATAATGGAATGGAAGGCGGTCGGCGAGGTGTTCGTGCCCAGCGGCAAGTTCAAACTGTTGACGCCGGATTCGTAGCCTCCCTGAAAAAAGGTTTGAGCGCCCGTGCGCAGACTCGGATCGAGGGGATGCTTCTGCCGCAGAATGCGTTTCGAGGCGGTGACCGGCCCCGGGAACTGAACCAGTCCTGCGGGCTGAGAATAGATGGTGCCGTTGCAATGGACGCGATCACGAAATGTCATTGCAGCGGAGGGATTCACCTCCAGATCGGGCGCGTAGAAGACCTGGTACTGGAAGACCGGAATTGAAGCGACGACGATGTCCTGTTTTACGCCCGAGACCGTGTTGTAGGGTGAGCCGACGTTTCGGACATTGGAGACGACGCGATAAGTCGAGGCATAACCAGACAAGCCGGGGAAACGGGCACCGAGGTTCGTATAACCCCAGGGCGAAATCGCATTGACATAAGTGCGGCTGGCATTGCCCTGAGCGTCTGAGAATTCGAACTTCGACCATTCTGTTTTGTTGGTATTGCCCGGCGGCGGCGACGGAGGAGGTATCAGGAGTCCGGTGATCGGATCGAGAATGGGTGAAAGGATGGAAGACACAAGATCGTTGTTGGAAGGTACCAGCGTTCGGTAGGTGCCAACATTGTTGGAGACGGTCGAGTTATCGTAGGCCTGGAAATCGCGGACGACGCGGGAGACGACTTTTTCGGTCGCAGCGCCGGCGGCGGCGACTGAGGCCTCGTAGCGATTGAGGCGCTGGGTGAGTTTGTTATTCGTGCTGACCCAGCTCAAGATTCCTGCGACGAGGAGGACTCCGCTGGCGGTTACGACCAGAACGAGAATAAGGGATGAAGCGACTGTTACTGCTTTGGCTTTTAACTTATTTGTTTTCACAACGTGGGCTGGGCAATCCGCGTTTGAAAGCGGTACCACTTGTAATGCTCTCCTGGACCAAGCAGGAGATCGGGGTTTTTGAGCCGGTTAAACTGTAAATCGATGGCGATGACCGCGTTATGCTGGTGAGTGGTGAGCACATTGCCGCGGAAGTCTTCGGCGGCAAAAACGATTGCGTTGGTGATGTAGTTCGCCAGATCGCTGACGGAACCGTCGGGGTTGAGGCGCTTTAGTTTGGAGTCTGACGTGTTGCGAAAATAGCGCACGAGGGGAGTTGGATTGGAGGTTGGATAAATCTCAATGGCGTTGCCCTGCTGCGGCGCATCGATGGCGGCTTCGGTAAAAGAGGAGGCGTTGCCCTGGCCGACGCGAATCAGGCGCGCCGACTGAATGTCTGAGCTGAGGAGCCGCATCAGGCTGCGAGCGTTATCGCTGGTATTCACTTTTGCCTGGGTGAACTGAGTCAACCGCGCGCCAAAGATTTGGCTGGCAACAACGGCTATGCTGATCAGGACACAAATCGTCATTGTGATCAGCACCTCGGGCAAGGTGAAGGCAGCGCACATCGTCGCGAGCGGACGGTTCGTTTGTCTTCGAAGTCGCGGAGTCATTGGTCGGGGCTGCGATAGGTGAGAATGGTGTTCGTGTATAGGCCGCGTGACAAAAATGCCCACGTGCAATCGATCCGGATCATTTTTAGTGGTGGATCCTCGGAGACGAGAGCGATGGTCGTTGCGTTGGTGGCCAGTACGCCCTGCGTAGAGGTGCTCGGCAGACACAGGGGCGCGACCTGAACTGGAAAATTGGTGCCGACCAATTCGTCGACCGGGGGCGTGGCGAGCGAGTCCCATTTGGCGGCGCGAGTTTGCTCCAGTCGCTGCGCGGCCATAACTTGTGCGGCAGCGGAACGCGCCGACCACTCGGCTCGATCTATCGAAAAGAAATAGCCCGAAACCATGCCGCCGATGGCCAGAGCAGTGAGCGCGATGGAGAGAATGACCTCGGGTAGGGTGGTTCCTGAGCAGGAGCGACACCGCAGACCATAGTACGCCTGGGTCTGGTTACAATTTCGAGTCACTGGCCCGAAATCGAGCAATCAGCCTGCCATAGTCTGCTCCGAGGCGAGATAAGCCACAACTGTCACAGCCGCAGGCACTTATGCAAACTCGTTTCGGTGCGCAGTTGGGAGTGACTGCACAGAATCAACACAGGTGTCTTGTTCCAAAATGAGACAGGCGCAAGACACAGCTTATGGATTTTCTGAGGAAATCAGGGTGGAGGTTTGCTGCGAATAATAACCTGACCGTCCTTTATTTGGATACTATCGATCTGGCTGACGGCGGCAGCGCCCTGGGGGTCCTCCTGAAAATTAGCGCCGAAATCGATCGTTTTCATCTTCTCCAAAATCATCGGAGGCAATGGCTTGCCGCGTGTGGTGGTCACTTCGTGAATGCGCGCGTGCAACTGGCCTTTGTCCATGGAGACGTCGAGTGTGGCGGTGCCGTTGAGATAACGTCCCTTCAGCTTGAAAGGACCAATGTCGTCGAGCGGCCAGCTTATGTGAGCCTTCGCCTGATCGCCGCCGATGTGCAACCGCAGGCGGTTGGCGAGGTCCTGGCGATTGGGATCGGCCGCGATGAGGGTGTTGATTTCGTCCGCAGTCAAGGTGAGTTCCTGCGAGGCCTTCTGATTTTGAATGGCGTCCCTGAAGGCGGCGATTTTGTCCTGCACGGCTTTGACTTTGGCCGAAGAAGTATCGACGGGGTCGAGTTGAGCCGGCCGCGAATCAGTGTAACTGTTAATCGCGCCGCTGAAGCTGCGCTGGACGTAACGGAACAAAAGGACGGCGGCAACCGAGGCAATTAACACCGCAATAATCAACGCGATACACCCGTAGAAGAAACATCCTCGTTTGCGCGGCGGACTACCCTCGTTCGTCATGGCGGGCACATAGTGCAAAGCGAAACGTGACAAGCAAGTGTTTAGAATTGCGGACCGGCTGCGATGGAATGAAACTGAGGAATGCTCTCTACGGTCAGTACGATGACACGCCGCCAGGCATTGCGACATGTGAGTGCCGGCGCGTTGCTGGCTGCGGGGCTTTGGCCAGGAATTACGCGCGGAGAAGACGGCGGACGATTTCGCTTTGTGGTGGTGAATGACCTTCACTACATGAGCGACGAGTGTGGCGTATGGCTGCGCCGGGCTGTGGCGAGGATCAAGGCGGAAAAACCGGAATTTTGTATTGTTGCGGGGGATTTAACCGATCACGGTACCGAGGAGGAAACAGAAAAAGTAGGCGAAATTCTCAAGGAAATTGCGGTACCCACGCATGTGGTCATCGGAAATCACGATTACACTACGCTCAACGAACGCGGGCCTTACGAAAAAGTTTTCCCGGGCCGGATCAACTATTGGTTCGAGCATAAAGGATGGCAGTTCGTTGGGCTGGATACGACCGAAGGCACGCGTTACGAAAAGACGAATGTTTCGGAAGCGACATTACAGTGGCTGGATAAAGAGTTGCCAAAACTGCAGCCGAAAAGCCCGACAGTAATCTTCACGCATTTTCCTTTGGGAATCGACGTGCCGTACCGGCCCCTGAATACTGACGCGCTGCTGGAAAAATTTCGCGATCTCAACCTGCGCGCCGTCTTCTCCGGGCATTTCCACGGCTACACGGAGCGCAGGCAAGGGGCGGCTGTGCTCAACACGAACGTCTGTTGCGCGCTAAAGCGAGGCAATCACGATAATACGAATGTTAAGGGCTACTTTCTTTGTGAAGCGTCGGAGCAGACGGTAGTTCGCACCCTTGTGGAAGTCGGCTAGCGCGCTGTTTCACGATGAACTTCGTTGGGGCGCTTGTCGTCGCGGAGGCCGAGGAAGACTGGATGCCGGAGACCGCCGTCGCCGGTCCATTCAGTGAAACGCACCTGGCAAACAAGCGCGGGCAGAAGCCAGGTGCAGCGGCGCATTTCCGCGCGGCTCAAACCATTTGGACCTTTCGTGGGAACATTGGCGAAAGGGCAGACGGTGGTCGTCAGCTTGTGGAATCGCTGATGAAGCGAGCGCAGCGTTTCTGTATCGAAGCCGGTGCCCACCCTGGAAGCGAACATCAATTGCGCGCCCTGGTAGTAACCGACCAACAACGCTCCAAAGTATGCGCGTGAGCCTTTCGGTTCGGTGTAGCCGCCAATAACGAACTCCTGCTCCAGAACGGTTTTGATTTTCAACCACGAACCGCTACGGCGGTCCGGTTCATAGACCGAGGTGATGCGCTTCGCGATGAGGCCTTCAATATTATTTTCGCGGGCGTGCACCACCAGTTCCTCGGGATCGCCGTCGAGGGTTCCCGAAAGACGGATCGGTTCGACGGCATCGCCCAGCACGGCTTCGAGCAACCGGCGCCGCTGCTCCAAAGGCAGTTTCTTCAAATCGCGGTTTTCGTAATTCAGCAGATCGAAGACGTAATAGTTCAGTCGCAGGCCGCGGCTGGAGTGTTCGTGCCGAAAATTTTGGAGGAGCTGGAACGATGGCCAGCCATGCTCGTCCAGGGCAACGATTTCGCCGTCGAGGACGAGACTCTTTGCGGGCAGCGATTCGACGGCGCGAGCTATCGTTTCGAAGTCATGCGTGATGTCGCGGTGGCGCCGGGAGAACAAACGGACACGACCGCCCGATTTTACCGAGATAGCGCGATAGCCGTCCCATTTTATCTCGAACATCCAGCCATCGCGCGGTGGCGGATTGCGGACGAGCAAGGCCTTCATGGGACCGACGTAGGCAGCGGGCTCACGTGGCAAACCCTTCAGCAGCGTCTTGAGATCCGCGGGGGCAGCGTTGCTTTTGACTTTTGCGCTCGCTTCCTTGCGCGACGCACGACGTGCCGTGCTTTGGCGGTTGGATTGCCACACTCTGCCGCGACCCGTCTCGATCTCTTTCATCGTCTTGCGGCTGAGAACCGACTGATCCTCGCGTTTAGCGGAGATCGGTTTCATATCCTCGCCGCTTTTAATCAGCAGCCAGGGCTCCTTGCCATCTTCGCTGCGCATGCGCACCAACGTCCATTCCCCCTGCAGTTTTTCCCCCGACATTCGGATATGGAGTTTGCCTTTGCGGTGGCCTTCGACCGGGTCACCAGCGACCGCCTCATAGGTACCGCGGTCCCAAAGCATCACGGTACCGGCGCCGTAGTTGCCCTCGGGGATGGTGCCTTCGAAGCCGCCGTAATCGAGAGGGTGATCTTCGACGTGCATCGCGAGGCGCTTGTCCCCTTTTTTTGTCGGGATGCCTTTGGGAACAGCCCAGGATTTAAGCACGCCTTCCATTTCGAGGCGAAAATCGTAGTGGAGTCGCGTGGCATCGTGCTTTTGAATCACGAAAGTCAGTGCCTTCACCGTGCGCGACCTGACAACGCCCTCAGGTTCGGGAGTTTCGGAGAACTTTCGTTTTCGTTTGTATTCGACGAGCCCCATTCACTTGCGGCGTTTGTGCATCTTTAAAGATGCCCTCAATTGATCGCGCAGAAGGCTGCCATTGGCGTCGGCGGAGACCTGTTGCTGGAGCAGTGTGAGCACGGAAGCTTCCTCCGGACGCAATCGGCTAATTGAAGTCCGCAGTTCATGCTCGGCGCGCTGGCGGACCGTATTGAGAGTTGCGCCATCCAGATAGGAATCGATCACGGCGGGATGAATGTAGCACTTTCGGCAAATTGCGGGGGTGTTGCCAAGGCGTTCGGCGACTCTTTCGATCGCAGCCACGATGTTTTTCTTCGCCTCGGCTTTGGTGTCGAATTTCCGCAACTCACTCAGGGCCATTGCTGCGAGAACCGTCCCTGACCATGTGCGGAAATCTTTGGCGGTAAAATCGTTGCCGACTATTTCGCGCAGATATTCGTTCACATCTTCGGATTTTACGTCCTGCTGTTTGCCATCCTCGTCGATATACTGAAACAATTCCTGGCCCGGCAGGTCCTGGCAGTTTTTAACAATCCTGGCCAGGCGAGGATGTTCCACCTCAATGGTATGGTTCTTTCCAGCTTTGCCGCGGAAACGAAACTGCACTTTGGAACCATTCACCTTTGCGTGCCGGTCAAGCATCGTAGTCAACCCATAGGAACGATTGTTGTTTGCGTACTCCTCGTTGCCGACCCGGATGAGGCTGACTTCCAGCAACTTGACGACTGTCGCGAGAACTTTGTTGCGCCGCAATCCGGGAAGTTTCAGATCAGCAGCGACGCGGCGGCGAATTCCTGGAAGCGCTTTGGCAAACGCCATCATTCGACTGTATTTCGTTTCGTCACGCACTTCGCGCCATTTCGGGTGGTAGCGATGCTGCTTGCGGCCTCGCGCGTCGCGGCCGGTTGCTTGTAAATGCCCGTTCGGCAACCGACAAATCCAGACATCTGTCCACGCGGGCGGGATAGCGAGCGATTTGATGCGCTTGAGTGTCTGTTCGTCTCGGATTACGGCGCCACTCGAATCCAGGTACGCGAAGCCCTTTCCAGCGCGCCGGCGGAAGCCCGGCATGTCGTCGGTCACGTAGCGCAAGCCGACGGCTTTGGCCGATGCGGTCGGTTCGGTCACTAGACGACCCGAGGGATGTCTCGCGATCACAGCGAGAAGGTATTCACTTCTGGCCCGTGCGCCAGTGGGGTAGCATCCGACCCTATTAGTTAGAGCGCTCCCCCGCGATGAGCACTGCTCCGGCAGCCTGATCGCGAGCCAGGTTGCAGCTTGCAGCCAAAGTGCTTTCAAATCGTTTTGTGTGCGGCACAATGACGTCGCGCACCGATGAAAGTTCATAGGTGGTTCATCCTCACTTTGTTAGCGATCGTCCTTTGGGGGTTTTATGGCGTCGCGTACAATCTGGCTGCGAGGCAGATTCCCGCCCTTCCAAACCAGGTGCTCTCGACAATTGGGTTGCTGGTACCGGCGCTGTTTCTGATTCCGTCTGTTTGGCGCGAACGTGGTCAGGGCGCCGGACTGTGGGTTGCTTTCGTTTCCGGTCTAATCGGCGCAGCAGGCAATCTCGCCCTTCTGCAATCGCTCAGAGAGAACGGCCAGGCGGCGATTATTTTTCCACTCACCGCGCTATATCCGCTCGTCACAGTGATCATCGCGGTACTCTTCATGCGCGAACGAGCGCAAACGGTCCAGGCGCTTGGCATCGCTCTCGCCCTTGTTGCGGTAGTTTTGCTGAGTCTGGAACCGAGGGCGAACAAAGTCGCGCTACGCTTCGCGCCATGGGTGTTTTACGCTCTCGCCGCACTCGTAGCCTTCGGTCTCGCGGCAGTATTTCAGAAGCTGGCGACAAATCGCGTCTCCGCCGAAACGGCGTTCGCAATGTTCGCAGCTGGATTCGTTCCCGGTGCGATAGTCATCTGCGCGTGGGAAGGCTTCTCGCTGAAATTCGAACCGGCGCCCCTCGCGTGGGCGATCATTGGAGGTCTGTTTAATGGCCTGGGCGTTTTGGCTACTCTTGCGGCATATCGCGGCGGCGGCAAAGCCGCCGTCGTGACTCCGCTGGCTGCAGTTTATCCCGTGATTACCGTGCTGATCGCCGTTACGTTTCTGGGCGAGAAATTGAATGTAATTCAAGGTGCTGGAATTGCGCTGGCGATTCTCGGAGCGCTGTTCCTCTCGCGTGAGTAGTTAGTAAGTCGCGCGTCCGCCGGACAAGTCGAAGACGGCGCCAGTGCTGAAGGAACAATCGGCGGAGCAAAGCCAGGCCACGAGCGCTGCCGCCTCCTCTTTTAGACCGAAGCGACCCATGGGAATCTTCGAAAGCATGTAGTCGATGTGCTCCTGCGTCACCTGCTTGAGAATGTCCGTTTCAATGACCGCGGGAGTGATGCAGTTGATAATCACTCCGTTTTTTGCGACTTCCTTCGCTAACGATTTCGTTAATGCGATCACTCCGGCTTTGGCCGCGCTGTAGTGGGACGCGTTCGGGTTACCCTCTTTGCCGGCGATCGATGCGATGTTCACGATGCGCCCATATTTGTTCGCCATCATGTGCGTTACGATCGCGTGGCAGCAGAGGAACACGCCGAACAGGTTCACTTGAAGCACTTCCTGCCATTCAGCTGGCGTGCACTCCCACATTTTCTTTGTAGCGCCGGCGATACCGGCGTTGTTCACGAGTATGTCTACGCGCCCGAGATCGCCAATGGTTTTGCTTGCCGCCGCTTTGACTGAATCCGGATTTGAAATATCGACAGTGGCAGTATGCACACGGCCTTTGGCCGCGAGAGATTTAGCTGTGGCATCGAGCCCCTTCTGGTCGCGGTCCCACAAGCTGACGTTCGCGCCCGAGTCCAGCAACCGCTCGGTGATCGCCAACCCAATTCCGCGCGCGCCGCCAGTAACAACAGCGTTTTTTCCTTTTAGATCGATTTGATTCATACAATTTCCGCCTCATTTTTGGCTTGCGGCGGATAAATCCACAACCAGCAAACCGCGCCGAGGAGGCAAACGACAGCGCCCAACGCAATTCCAGCCTGCCAGCCATGCTGCCCCGCAACCCACGGCGTGACAATTGGCGCGAGCAGGCCGATGCCATTACCACCCGTATTCATCACGGCGGCTGCTGTTCCGCCACGCTTTCCACCGAGCTCCACAGCGGTCTGCCAAAAGGCCGCTTCGCCCAGGCCCAGTGATCCGAGTGCCAAGGTGAACCATGCTACTTTCCAGGAATCGGCTGTCACTCCCATCATTAAAAAGACGACGGCGCCAAGCATGCCTGCACCGGCCAGGAACACGCGTCCGGCTCGCCAGCTATACCGGTTTTGAAGCTGTTGGGAGAGCCAGCCACCAAGCGGCATTGTAAGGGCCATGGCAAAGACCGGGGCAGCGGCGGCGTTGCGGCTTTCCTGAGTGCCCCACTTCAGGACGTGCTCGAAGTAATAGTGCATCCAGTAAAAGAAGAGATATTGAAAATAACCGATCGCCGCGTAGCTCAACGTAAGCAGCCACAGGCTGCGCGATCTCAATAAATCACCCCAATGGTTGTGTCGAGTGACGACACGTTCGGCGGCCGGAACAATTTCCAGACGACGTGTTGATGCGAGCCAGATTACCGCGAGTGCCGCAGTACAACTCCCTGTAATCACGAATGCAATCGGCCAGCCGACAAGGTCAATCAGCGCGCCGAAAAGCAGGGGAGTGCACGCGACTCCGAGCAGCGCGGCGCCGGTGACCAGACCATTGGCAAATGTCTGGCTGGGTCCAATAATCCAGAGTCCCACGGCTCGGGCACAACCGGGGTGTAAGGGGGTCGTAAGGACACCCATGTTGCCACGGATAATCATCAACCATAACCAGAGATGGCTGCCCGCGACAAAGGCTCCCAACCCGGTGAGCCCGCCAAAGATTGCGGTACCGAAAGCCATCGCTGCAAGGGCGCGCCGCACGCCGATGAAATCGATGAAAATCCCACCCGGAATCATGAAAATCGTGTAGATGAGGAGAAACGAAGAGTACACGAAGCCCATCTTCACCGGCGTGATGCCGTAATCGGCCATGATGCGTTCGTCCGCCGCGATGGACATGCTCACGCGATTCATGTGGCTGATGAAGCAAAACGCCATGAGCAGGCCGACAAGCCACCATCTTGCGGTAAGTGATGGCTCTGCCAAAGGGCGCTCGGTCTGCAAAACTTGCGCGGCCTGGCTCATGCACCGGATTCAGCGACGAGATACTCTTTCACGAACTCCTCGTTCAGCGTGACGCCGAGCCCCGGTCCCTTCGGGACCTCGATCCAGCCATTCGTGGCTTGCACCCGCTCGCGCGTGAGATGGGTACGCATCGGTGAATCGTCCACGCAATCCTCGAAGATGAAAGCATCGCGGCAGGTGCTTAACCAGTGAAGACAAGCCGCCACGGTGATCGGACTGGTGTAGCAGTGGTTGCAAAGCCGCGCGCCAATTTCCTCCACGCGCGCGCGAATATATGCGGCATCGGTGAAGCCGCAGCGCGACAAATCGACCTGATAAACATCGAGCGCGCGCCGGTCGATGAGGGGACGAAACGATTCACGGCCGCATTCCGCTTCGCCGGCCGCGATCGGCACGGGCGAACGATCGCGCAGCCAGACGTAGCCATCGACATCATCCGGTCGCAGGGGTTCTTCGAGCCAGCCAATCTTATACTCGGCAAAACTATGCGCGCGGCGCAACGCGGTGCGAGCGTCCCAAACGCAACCGGCATCGATGAGCAGCGTGGCCTCGGGGCCGAGTCCATCGCGCGCGCCCTGGACCAGTTCGAGGTCGAGCGTTTCGCTCTGGCCCATTGGTTCCCAACCGAACTTGACGGCTTTATAGCCGGCTTTAGTCCATTTCCGGCCCACATCGCGCGTGGCGGTGCCATCGCGACCAAACAGGATAGAGGCATAAGCAAGAATGCGATCGTGATGCTTGCCGCCGAGCAGCGCATGGATCGGTTGATTGAACAATTTTCCTTTGAGGTCCCACAACGCCATGTCCACGGCGCTCATGGCGGCAATTGTCACTGAAGTGCGTCCGAAGTATTGCGTGCGACGATACATCTTGTGCCAGAGGCGCTCGTTTTCGAGCGGATTCTCGCCGATCAAAATCTCGCGAAGGCCGCAGGCAATATTGTGACTGTAAGGCGCGTCGACGATTGCTTTGACCACTTCGGGGGAAGCGTCGGCTTCGCCGATTCCCTCCAGACCATCGTTCGTGCGCACGCGCACCAGCACGACATCCTGGGAGCTGGCAGTCTTCTTCTCAACCGAACGGACGCGCAGAATTTGGCAGATGATTTGGGCGATCTTCATTGCGAAGGCCCGAAGGTAACAGTCGCGCGCAAGGACGCAAAGCGCGTAAATTCACCCGCTGATGCGCCTTCTTACGGGCGTCCCTGCGGGAAAATGCGGTAGAGCAGGAAATAAATCAGGACCCCGGTGACGGAGACATACATCCAGAGTGGCCAGGTCCAGCGAGAGATTTTTTTGTGGAGATCGTAACGGCGCTTCATGGCACGGGAGACGGTCATGATCACCATGGGCACGATTACGACTGCGAGGACTGTGTGAGTCAGCAGAATGAGCAGGTAAATCGGGCGGAACCATGCGGGATCTTTGAAGACCGTGCGCCCGGCGTTGAAATGATACGTGAGGTAGGAAATCAGGAAGAGAGTGGAAGCGATCAGCGCAACGATCATGCAGTTGCGGTGCGCCGCCTGGCGCTTCTGCCGGATGAAGACGTAACCGACCATCAGAAATATTGCGCTGGTTGAATTGAGGCAGGCGTTGAGGGCCGGCAAATCCGAAAGCGTCATCACTTCTCTCGGGAGAGCCGCCGGATCGCATCCCGAATGCGGGCGTTAAACTCCGGCTCAGTGCTGTCGATCGCGCCGCGCGATCGACCATGCCTATCGAGCACAACGAAAACGGTGCTGTGGATGAACAAATCAGCGTCGTTTTGCCGCTCCTCGGGTTTCGTCTCCTGAGCGGTGAGTTGGAGCCCCTCACGCGCGAGTCGCGCGATGTCAATTTTTGTGCCGGTAAGAAACCACCAGCGATTTGGATTGGCCTTGAATCGCTCGGCATAATCTTTGAGGACGGCAGGCGTATCATTGGTCGGGTCAGCGGTCAGCGTCACGAACTTCACCGGGAGGCTCGGAGAAATCATACTCTGCAAGCGGCTCATCCGTGTTGTCATTTCAGGGCATGGCCCGAGGCAACGGGTGAAGACGATGTCCACGATGGAGATCTGATTCGAGAAAGCGCTGGCGGCGATCTGTTCACCCAACTGGTTTGTGAGCGTGAATGAAGGCAGGCCTTGTGTAAGCACGGGAAGAGCCGGCTTGCTGCCCCTGTCGGAAGTGATAAAGGCGACGGCAATGCCGATGATGGTCAACACTAATGCGCCCCAGACCAGCCATTCCACGGAGCGCCGCGGACTTTTAGGAGCCGCGTTCACAGGAGTTGGGGGGTGCGTGAGATTATTCGTAACTCACTGCCGCAGCGCCAGATTTGGTCTTGAGCCATGCGTCGAAGTCCTGCTGCGAGAGGACTTTGAAGAGACCTTGCATGCTGTAATGACCGATGCCGCACAATTGAGAGCATTGAATAAAGTTCGTGCCCGTCCTTGTGGGTACGAAATGCACAGGAATACTCATCCCGGGATTCGCGTCCTGCGTGACCCGCAACGGCGTGACCTTGAACGAGTGAATAACGTCGAGGGAAGTGATGTTTGCGATCACCGGTTTTCCAAGGGGCACGGCGATATCGCCACCTGTCGCAATGACGTCGTCCTTTGCAGCGGGATCAGCCTTGTCCAAACCCATTGGATTCTCGCTGGAAACAAGTTCAAGGCGGCTCGCGCCGAAAACGCCATCGGGGCCGGGATAGCGGGCGGTCCAAAAGAATTGCTGCCCGATAACGCGCAGGACAGTCGACTGCGCAGGATCTGGAAAAGCGCTGGCGGCTTTTGACCAAAGTGGGATGGCGAGCGCGAAGAGAAGAATGCCTTCGGCGATCGCGACCGCAACTTCGATGTAGCTCGAGGCGTGATTGGTCACGCCAACGTAATCTGCTTTGGGATTGCGCGAAGCGCGGAAGCGCCAAATCGCATAGAGAAAGTACGCAAACCACCCGACGAAGAGCGCGATCATCAGCACGTGGAGATAAAAGATCAGTTTATCAACATCGCCTCCGTGTTGTGACGAGAGGATCGGAAGTCCCAATAACTTCATCATAGGGTTTAGAGCTGTTTAGCGGGTTCAGCAGATTCGGTTGGCGGAGCCGGGGTCGAGGAGGACCGGCGTGCGATGTAAATGAAAAAGGCGGCAAAGCCACCGAGCACGGTCACGACAATACCGAGCAATGCCAGGACACTCATTACGACGCCCTGCGCGACGGGAGATGCCGGATCGCCAAAACAGACGGAGCAGGCGAAGGCATTTCCGGGCAGTGTCCCCAGGGCGAGCGCAACGAGCAGATAAAACCAGCGGGCATTCATAAATAGCTGATGTTCTTCAACTTTCGCAAAACGTACTTGCCATAAAAGGTCAGCCCGACCCCTGCTGCCACCGAACCGAGACCATAAAGGAGATCCGCGGTGCGGTGGCTATCTCCGTATTGGTTAAAGCACCACGCGCCAAAGCCGAACGCCAGCAGGATCGACAGCGTAACAAATACGATATGGAAAGCTTTTAATGACATTAGCGTCTCACATCGACTGGCCGTTCCGTGTTTCTGCCATGCCAGTACTGGGTGCCGCGCGGAACCTCTCCCCGGCCCCAAATAATAAGATACATCATTCCGGCGAAAAAGAAGGCCGTCGCAGCCAAAACAGCGTAGATCGTTTTCTTTTCGGAGATCAGATGCATAAAAAACCCTGCGACAAGGAATGCCTTCACCGTGGCGATGAAGAGCGCGATCGTGATGGTCATCGCCATGCTTTCAAAGTGAATGTAGTACATCGTCACGGTCACCGCTGTTCCGGCGAGCAGACCGAGGAACACAGCGATATAAACTTTGACGTGTTTGGAAACGTCGTGCGCGTGAGCATGCGCGTCGCCACCCGAGTGAGTGTGCGGATGCGGATGCGGATGTGCGTGGGTGTGTGCGTCGGCCATAATTGTCCTTAAAGCAGATACAAAACCGGGAAGAGGAAAATCCACACGAGATCGACGAAGTGCCAGAACAGGCCCGAGACTTCGATACGGTTGGTGAAACGCTCGGGCTGGGTGCGCCAGAGCTTTGCGCCCGGTCCCCAGAGAAACGCGATGACGATCGCGCCGCCCAGCACGTGCAAGGCGTGGAGCGCGGTGAGCGTGAAATAAATACCAAAATAAGTGCTGTGCTTCGGCACGAATGCGGACAACCGCTTGATATCGACGACAGAAATCTTCATGGCCGTGTGGCCTGTGCTGTGTTCCGCGCCGCTTGCGCCGCCGGCGTGCTTCGCCTTCGGCGTCGCGTAGTGGTGATCGTCAGGATAGAACGTGACGTCCTGCAGGCCCTTTTGCACCAGCGTTTTGGTCTCCCAAAACCAGGGCGAACCTTCCAGGTGCCCCGTGACTCGAGTGACGTCAGCACCATGAACATTGAGCGTCTTGCCGGGCTTCATCCAGACTTCGTAGTGCGTAAACTTGTCCTTATACTCCACCGACTTGATGCCGAGAAAGCCGAGCGCGCACAGGATCGTCACCGCCTGGTACATCCGGAATTTCTTGAAGTTGCCGAGCTTCAGTGAAGCCCAGGCCAGCACCACCGTAACACTCGAGGTAATCAGCACCGCGGTGTTGAACGTGCCGATCGGTATGTTGAGCAGGCCGTGCGGCCATGTGCTGGCGTCGGCGGCGACCCGCAGGAAGATGTAGGATGAGAAAAGGCCGCCGAACAGCATCACTTCGGATGCCAGGAACAGCCAGATGCCAACTTTGGCATTAAACAGGCCTGTATCCGGCCTCGGGTTTACCGTATAGGGTATGTCCATTTTTAGTGGCTCTTATGTTTTTCAGGTTCGTTCTGAGTTGTGAAATCTTTGTCGTGGCCGGGCACGCTGTATTCGTAAGGACCGCGGTGAGCTTCGATGGGTTTATCGAAGTTGCCATGGGGCGGCGGTGTAGGAGTCTGCCACTCCAGCGTCGTGGCCTCCCACGGATTCGTGCCGACCTTCTTTCCGCGGCTTATGCTCCAGAAGAAGTTGATGATGAACGGAATCTGGGCCAGGCCCAACGCCCATGCCGCATGCGAGATGTTGACGTTCATGGCTATCACTGACGCGGGCAGTCCCTCAATTCCGTCACGCGCGGCGTAAGTCGCCCCGCCGTCATACATACGCCGGTTCATACCGGCAAAGCCCTGGGCGAACATCGGCTGGAAAACGAGGTTCATGAAAATGAGCGACAGGACAAAATGAACCTTGCCCCAAAACTCGTTCATCATTCGACCGGTGATCTTCGGATACCAATGATAAATCCCGGCAAAGAGCGCGAAGATGGTGCCCGGCGCAACAACGTAGTGGAAATGGGCAATGACGTAATACGTGTCGTGCAGGTGGAGGTCACTGAAGTTAAACCCGAGCGGGAGGCCCGTCAGTCCGCCAATGCCGAACATCGGCAGAAACGCGAGCGAGAAGAGCATCGGCGTATTAAAGCGCATCGAGGAACCCCATAGCGAAATGAACAAACACGTCAGGATGATTACGGACGGGATCGAAATGATCATCGTCGTGGTTTGGAAGAACGTGCTGATCTTCGTGCCCATCCCGGTCAGATACATGTGATGCGCCCAGACGATGAACGAGAGGAAGCCGATGGCGAAGAGCGAGTAGACCAACGATTTGTAGCCCCAAAGCGGCTTGCGCGTGTTTACGGCGATAATCTCGGCGACGATTCCCATCGCCGGCAGAATCAAGACATACACCTCCGGATGTCCGAGAAACCAGAAGAGGTGTTGCCACAGCAGGGGGCTACCCCCGCCGCTGATACTTGGCGTCTGGCCAGAGACAATCAGTCCACTCGGCAGGAAGAAGCTGGTGTGCAGGAGATTGTCCGCCAACTGCATTACGGCGGCGGCTTCCAGCGGGGGAAACGCCAGTAACAGCAGAAATGCCGTGACAAACTCGGCCCAAACGAAAAATGGCAACCGCATCCACGTCATTCCTGGCGCGCGAAGCTGGATGATCGTTGCGATAAAGTTCACAGCTCCGAGGAGCGAGGAGGTGATCAGGAATACCATGCCTATGATCCAGAATGTCTGGCCATTGACGTGCTCGGGATGGGCCAACGTGGCCAATGGCGAATACGAGGTCCATCCGGATCTAGCTGCTCCTCCCGGGATAAAGAAGCTGAAAAGCATGATGACACCGCCAATGAAGTAACACTGATAGCTCACCATGTTGACGCGCGGGAAAGCCATATCGACCGCGCCAATCTGCAACGGGACGACGTAATTTCCGAAAGCGGCGAAAGCCAGCGGAACGATTGCGAGGAATACCATGATCGTGCCGTGCATCGCGCCGAACGAGTTATACAAGTTCGGGAGCATCACGCCGATCTGGCCGGTCTGCGGGTGCTTGCTGATGGCTTCCGGCCCGAGAAGGTTGTAGAGCAGCTCTCCCACGATCGGTAGCGGCTTCCCCGGATACGCAAGCTGCCAGCGCATCATCATCATGAGGATGAACCCGAAGAGCAGGAAGAAGAGCGCGGTGACGCCGTATTGGATGCCGATGATTTTGTGGTCGGTGGAGAATACATACGATCGCAGGAAACCCGGAGCATGCTCGTGGGTCTCGTGCGGCGCATGCACGTGTGTGACATGAGTTGAAGCGTCCATCTCTTTATCTGTTTTGGTTCACCAGTCGAAAAGCGCGCGGCAAACTAGCGTTGTTACTTTGGCAGTGTCAATCATCTCAGTACTTGATTTTGTCCAGCACCATCAGGCCGAGGAGCAGCGGCAAATAAATGATCGATGCGAAAAAAAGCTGGCGAGCCCGCGGCGCGCTCATTTGCCGCGCAAAGCCGATCGCGGCAGCAAGAAACAAGAATCCGAGCAAAAGCGCGCCCAGAAGGTAGATCGCCCCCGTCAATTGAAACAGCACCGGGCAAAGACTCACGAGCAGCAGGCCCAGTGTATGGCTGACAGCCTGATGGGCCGTCCGTTCCCCAGCCGGATCGACATTAGGCAACATCACAAATCCGGCTTTGGCGTATTCGTCCCGATAAATCCACGCAATCGCCAGAAAATGTGGAATCTGCCAGAAAAACAGAATCGCAAACAGGCACCAGCCCGCGCCGGTGAGGTTGTTCGTCGCGGCGGTCCAACCCATGAGCGGCGGCAACGCGCCCGGAATGGCTCCGACCGCAGTGTTCAGCCAGGTAATACGCTTCAGGGGTGTGTAAACAAAAACGTAAGTGGCAAGCGTAATTGCCCCGAGCAAGCTCGTGAGCAGATTGACGGCAAGCGCGAGATAGATTAGACCGGCAATCGAAGCAAGACCGCCGAAAACGAGAACGGTGTCGGGTCGAAGACGACCGGAAGGCAAGGGGCGACTTTCTGTGCGGAGCATTTTGGCGTCGTGCTGACGTTCAACCAATTGGTTAAGCGCGGCTGCACCGCACGCGACGAGCGCTGTCGCCGCAAGCGTGTGGAACATCATGACCCAGTCCAGAGCGCCATGCGCGCCCACGTAAAAGCCGACCAGGGTTGTGATCAGCACCAGCAAGGTCAGGCGCGCTTTGATCAGTTCACACCAGACCGCGACGCGCGATTTCTCGGCGGGCGCCGCGGCGGCAATCGGCTGAGCACTAACCTTCATGCCGGCACCTCAACTTTCCGGGGCGAGAGGGCGATTTGCTCGATCGGCTCTGGCGATACTTGCAGTGCTCGGTATGCTGAAAATGTCAAAATGGTTCCCGTAACCAGACTCAAGGCCCCGACGGCGACATGCGCGGTGGCCACATCAGCGGCCTTGTTGGTCCAGATCGTCGCAGCTCCGAGCAGAATCTGGCAGCAGATCAACGTTACCCACAGAACCGTACCTCTTGTAAAACCCGAATGCCAACCGAACCGTTTCCAGGTTCTGACCGCCGCGGCTCCGACGAGAACGGCAATAGATAATGCGACGATCCGATGCACCATCTGCAGCAAAACCCCCTGAGCGGTGATCGGTTGGGCGGCCGCGACTTCAAAGCGGGCACTGTTATAACGGCCGATCGCAGCCGGATCGGTGTCCGGCCAGACTTTGCCGTAAGCCAGCGGAAAATCCGGAATGGCCAGGCCCGCGTGCCGATGTCTCATGCTCGCGCCGATGATGAGCTGTAACAAGATCATCCCTGTCGCAAACAGGTAGAAATACCGCAAGGCGCCGCCATCGTAAATACTCAACTTTGTTCTGCTCCACCCTGGTGCTGTCAGCACCGCGATGATGCAGACCAGGGCGAAAAACAGTTGCGCAAGGGTGCCATGAAAAATTCCGATTTCGTCCTTCAATTGTGTGACTCGGAGCCCGCCGAGAACCCCCTGGATCAGCACCGCGGCGAAGGCGATCAGGGCCAGCCAGCGAATCGGCGCGGAATCGCTCTTCAGACGAAAGAAAGCAAAAACAATGACCCCAACAGCCAGGATAGCCAGCGCAACGAACATCGTTTGTGTCCGCACACCGACCAGGCCAAGAGGAACAGCGATGGCCGCAAGCCCAATCCAGCGCGCGCGCCCAACTGTCTCACGGGTCCAAATCCACCCGGCAAGGACCGCAGTCAGCAAG
>Ga0193697_1000082_pt1 | contig 37047 bp, 35 predicted proteins | sample L3m2metaG_FD_145073 | JGI IMG/M metagenome (GOLD analysis project Ga0193697, IMG submission 145073) | Soil microbial communities from a riparian zone of the East river system, Colorado, United States - L3m2 | ecosystem: Environmental > Terrestrial > Soil > Riparian zone | place: USA: East River...
ACTTTTTCCTTTCGTTTGGAGCGGCGCACGTCGGCTTCGATCAAAAACCGATTGGCCTGCGCGGAAGTCAATCGCTCGTCCCAGGGTTTGATGGCGATGGGGATAGCGTCTTTCAATACCGCGATAAATTCCTGCACCTTGAGCGCCGCCGGGCCGTAGCTGCCATCCATATTGCGGGGAATGCCAACCAGGATCAGGCTGACTTCTTTTTCGCGAATGATCTGTTTGAGCCGTTCGAGGAATTTGTCGAAGGGCTCGCTGGGAATAAATTCCAGCGGCTGGGCGATGGTCCTGGTCTCATCACTAATAGCGATGCCCATGCGTCTGGAACCGTGGTCGATCGCGAGCACGCGCATGCTTAGAGCGACTTGAGGACGCGCGCGGCGGCCGAGACCGTCTGGTCGATGTCGGCGGGGGTGTGCGCGGTGGAGATGAAGCCGGCTTCAAATTGGGAGGGGGCGAGGTAAACGCCTTCACTGAGCATGCCCTGAAAGAATTTCGCGAAAAGCCCGCGATCGCTCTTCATGGCGTCGCCGAGGTTATGCACCGGCTGGCTGGTGAAATAACCACAGAACATGGAGCCGATGCGCTTGAATTCGACGGCGACACCGGCGTTCCGCGCGGCTTCGCGCATGCCGGCTTCGAGTTGCGCGCCGAGGGCTTCGAGCTGGCGATAAGCATCGCCGGATTGCAATTCTCGCAGGGCGGCGATGCCCGCGGCCATTGCGACGGGGTTGCCGCTCAGTGTGCCAGCCTGATAAACAGGACCCGTGGGCGCGAGGCAATCCATGATCGCGGCTCGCCCGCCGAAAGCGCCGACCGGCAAGCCGCCACCGATGATTTTGCCGAAGCAGGTGAGGTCGGGCGTCATCGAGAATAAGGCTTGAGCGCCGCCGTAAGCGAGACGGAACCCGGTCATAACTTCATCGAAGATAAGGAGCGCGTCATTTTCGGCGGTGATCTTGCGGAGGAATTCGAGATAACCGGGCCGGGGCAGATAGAGGCCGGCGTTGCCGGGCACGGGTTCGAGAATAATCGCGGCGATTTGTTTTGGATTCGCGGCAAATGCCGCAGTGACACTCTCCTGATCGTTGAAGGGGAGAACAATCGTGTGCTGCGTAAATGCCGCAGGCACTCCCGCGCTATCCGGATGGCCGAAGGTGAGCGCGCCGGAGCCGGCTTTGACGAGCAACGAATCGACATGTCCGTGGTAGCAACCCTCGAACTTGACGATTTTGTCGCGACCGGTAAAGCCACGCGCGACGCGAATGGCGGACATGGTGGCCTCGGTGCCGGAGTTGCACATGCGGACCTTTTGCACGCTGGGCGCGGCGGCGCAGATGAGCTTCGCCATGTCGACTTCGTAGGGATTGGGAATGCCGAAACTGGTGCCGTTGTGGGCTGCATCCTGCACAGCGCGAATAATTTGGGGAGGGGCATGGCCGAGGATCGCCGGCCCCCATGTGCCGACGTAATCGATGTAAGGGTTGTTATCGACATCCCAGACACGCGCGCCGAGAGCGCGATTGACGAAAAAGGGCTGGCCACCGACGGCGCGGAAAGCGCGCACGGGAGAATTGACACCGCCCGGAATGTACTTCAGCGCTTCAGCGAAGAGTTGCTCGGATCTTGCGCGGGAGATCATGGGCGGCGCTTGAAAAATGTTTCGCGCAAGGTCCCGTATTCAGTGCGGATGACGCTGCCGATACGGACTTCATGGCGGTCGAACCAACCCTGTTTGGTTTCGAGCACGAATTGAATGTCGTTGGATTTGGCAAAAACCGGTTCTTCGTTGAAGGGCTGCAGGTCGTGAATCTCGAGGATCGTTCCTTCAGCGTCGATGTAGGCGCATGACAACGGCACCTTCGTGTTCCGCATATAGAATGAAGCGCGGTGTGGGTAGGGCAAAATGAAGAGCATGCCTTCGTCTTCGCCGATGGAGTCGCGGTGCATCATGCCGGTGGCCAATTCTTTCGAGCTGGCGGCGATTTCGGAGGCGATCTCGTGTTTGCCGATCCAGAGTTTCGCTGTCGGCAGCTTCGGCAGAGGTTTGTCGGAATAAAGGGTCGTGTTAGTCGGCATGGATTGAGAGTTGCCGGAAGCGTGAGGGTTCCCGGAGGAGCGAGCCTGGTCGAGCCTGGTGTCGCACCCGGTCAAACCGGCGATACAAAGCAAAAATAAGACCCGCCGCGATTGCACAAAAACAACGTGCGAGATGGCGGCGGGCTTTTCAACCTCTAGTTGAGGTCAAATAACAGCGCAGGTATCCCGTCCGAATCAGGGATACCTGCGCTTCAGCCACGGCATGTTCGCTATAACGTGCGCCGGCCGTTGATGAAGCTGATGATCAGCATCACGAGCGCCACGACCAGCAAGATGTGAATGAAGCCGCTCAGAGTGTAGGAACTCACGAGCCCCAACAGCCATAGAACAAGCAGGATCACTGCGATTGTTGTCAGCATAATAGCCTCTCTTTGTTTTGTATTAGCCCGCCATTTGCCATTAGAGGAGTCTAGCCCGGCACAGCCCTTTCTCCATGGGGAATTCCCCTCGGGCAGTGGCGGGTGACCCTACGGCCAGAGCTAACGGGGTGTTTCGCCCGCGCCCGTCAGCTTTGGGAGGAGAGGCTGAAGGGCTTTTTCCAGCCGCTCGGCGATGCGCGCGTATCCGGCGTCGTTGGGGTGGATCGCGTCGGACATGTAAATGGGCTTGAAAGCCAGGCCCTGGAGCATATCCGGCACGTAAAGCACATCTTTGTCGGGGGCCAGCTTGCGAAACGGCTGCTTGTTGTGGTCTCGCAGTGAGGCGCTGCGAATGCCAATGAGGACCACAAAAGAACCTTCGGCGTGCAAGCGGTCGATGATTTGCGCCAGATTGCCAAAGGTATGGGAGGCGAGTTCGCCGTTCAGAGAATCATTTCCACCGTAACAGAGGAGAACAACGCGGGGATGCAATGCTGCTATTTCCTCAACTCGCTTGAGGCCGTCGGCGCTCGTCTCACCGGCGCGACCGAGGTTGCGAATCTCGACGCCGAGTTTGCGGCTGAGCAGCGCGGGATAATTGTTTCCCTCGGACGCGCCATAACCCTCCGTCAGGCTGTCGCCGAACGCAACCCATGGGCCGGTCGCGCGCGGAGGAAAATTAGCGTACCGGTTTTCGGATCGAAGGAGCCAGATGAGCGAGAGCGCCAGAACGGCAACGGCGAGGACAATCAGCGAGCGGCGCTTCACCGGCTAGAACTTTGCCTGCGGGACTTGCTGTCGCACCACCGGCTCGACGTCGAAAAACTCCGCCGGCTTAAAGCCGAACATCGACGCGACGATGTTGCTGGGAAAACTTTGACACTTGTTGCGGTAGTCGCGCACGTTGCCGTTGTAAAATCGGCGCGCGGCCTGGATGCGATCTTCGGTGTTTACGAGTTCCTCCTGCAGCTTGAGAAAGTGCTGATCGGCTTTGAGCTGAGGGTAGTTTTCGGCGAGCACGAGCACACGCTGCAAGCTGTTCACCAGCTCCTGCTCGTCGCGCTGGGCGGCGGGACCGGGGCCGGGTTGGGCGGCACAGCGATTGCGCAATTCGATGACGCGCTCGAGGACTTCGCGTTCGTGCGCGGCATAACCCTTTACGGTCGCGACGAGGTTTGGGATGAGATCATAGCGGCGCTTCAACTCGGTATCGATATTGGCCCAGGCATCGGCGATGTAATTGCGCAAGCCGACGAGCGAGTTGTATTGCACGATCACAAACAACAGCGGGATGAGAAGGATAATTCCGATTGGGATGAGTATTTCCATATCAAGCGGCGGCGAAGAGATAGTTGGGCATCAACGAGCGGAGCTGAATCAGACGTTGCAGATTCGGCTCGATCCGCTCCGGGGCAAGGCAACTCGCGAACCCGATCGCGAGCGCAGTGTTCTCGATTTCGATATTGAGGTCGTCGTTAGCCAGGAGGTACTCGATCATACGGGCATTGCAAACATCATAAGCGAACTTCTTGTTCTTTGATCGCACACAAAATTTGCGGGAGAACTCGTGCGACTCGAAGTCGATGTCATCATAGCCAAACGCCTGGGCGATTTTGGAAAAAATTCCTTCGCGGCTGATGATTAATTCAGGAAACGAGCGTTCGAGCCGCAGGAGGAAGAAGGAGAAATGATGATGGTGCGTGTGACGGTTGCCTTTGGAGTCCGTGGAATATGTTTCATAATGGTAATCGAACGCCATGACGGGATGGCCACGATATTCGCCGGAGAAGACGTTGTAAGCATAGCGGTTTGAGCCCTCGGAAAGGCGGTTGAGGAACTCGAAGCGTCCAGCAATTTCGCGATTGTGGTCAGCAGAATAGGCGAGCCCGAGACCGGCAGCCAGGGTTGCGAGCGCTTCGCGTCTTTTCCGGGCGGCGATGCTGGCCGCGACCAGTCCTGCGACGATGAGAGCGGCTACGACAAAAAACATCAAGACAGGCAAAGCGCTATCCACGAATGCAAAACACCACGGTTGCGGAGCGTGTGCCAGTAGAATTCGCGGCAGTATTTGTAATGGGTCAGGTCTGCTTAGTTGCGCCCAAAGTAGCTGGCCAATTCGCGGGCGCCTTGCGGGGCGACGCGGTCGGCCGGTGCTTTGCCGTCGGTTAACTCGAACGCGATGCCGAGCGGCGTCCGCCCCAGGCGAGTTCCGCGCTGGGTGTGAGCGCCGGTTCCCCAATGGTCGCCAACCGCGACCACACTAAAACGAGTGATCGCGGTTTTCGTGGAATCGTACTCGATATAGCCGAGAAGACTTGCATCGAAACCACGCTCGCTTTTCGTTGCATCCTCCTGGGTCGATAAGAGCGAGGTCCCTTGAATTCGCAGGCGTACCGAGGACTGTTTTACTTCCTCGACGATCAAATTCAGGTCGCGCGAACGGATATCGTTCTTTCGCCAGAAGGGCGGTTCGCCCCTGGTGTTGTCCACGAAATGAAAGCGCAAGATTCGTTCGGCGATTTTCTCCGGCATCGGAAATTTTTGGCTGATCTTTGGATTTGGCGGAATGAGTGATTTCCATTCCGGTTCGGTCAGCCACAAATGATCGCGGGCGGCTTCGTCGCCCGCACCGATTTTGCACACTGCGTCCGCGAATTGGTTGTCAGTAACGTGATCCAAAGCTCGCGTATAAACATTGAGAATCAGACTATTCTGCGGAGGAACCCGATAGTAGGTCCCATCGACGGGTCCGTGCTCGGGCACTCGGAGCGCGCCTGCCTTCGTTTCGACTTCCGGCAGCGCTTTCCATTTCTTCAAACCTTCACGCAGTGCATCGCGCATAGCTTCAGGACTTTGCCCCGCGTTTCTCCAGGCGAGCAATTTGCCGCCGGCTGTCAGGCAGTAAATTCCCTGCCGCGTCGCGCCACCTTCACCCTTTCGCGGACCCTGATCGGCTACACTTCGGAAGAACGCGCCTTCGTCATCTTCGCGGCGACGCTGGTACCAATCGTCGGCGGCTACAGGTACAAAGTCGTGTGAAGCCAGGCGGATAATTTCCGCGTCAGAGAAGGCGAGCGCACGGCCCGCAACGCCGTTTCAGGTGCAACCGAGCGGATGGCCATCCATTTCCCAAAGCAGGATTGGTTTTCCTTCATGGGCAGCCTCCTGGCGCGCTTCCCATAGGCTCGTGCGCCACGGGATTCCGGCCCATTTCCCTTCGTTCGATTTGGGTTTGATCAGCGCGTGCAACTCGCGGAACTGCTCCGGTGAGATTGGTCCACCGCTGACAGCGAGTTGCCCGGCAATTGCCAGCGCAGCCACGGATACAAAGACATTCCTGCACGACATAGCGCAGAAAATAAGACTCACTGGACCGCGTGCCAATTCACGATGTCCGCTAATTTGTAATTTCCGATGTCACCAGGTGCCGGTATCCTTGGCGTCGTGAGCACGCCGGTTATTGCAGAGCAGCCCAAGCGACGATGGCCGTGGTTCGTCCTCGCCGGCTTTTTGCTGTTTGTGTTCTTGTGGGCGTACTGGACCTACCGCGAAGTGCAGCGAGTGAGGTGGATGAAGGCTCAGCGGGTCACGAATGCTTTGTTCTCCGGGTCTGCGGAATCGGTTGCGCGAAGCGATATGTCGTGGACGAACGGGATGGTTTGGATACCGAGCGGGACGTTTTGGATGGGATCAGAAGATGGCCAGCGCGACGAAAAGCCGGTGCATGAAGTGACGGTTGACGGTTTTTGGATGGATGAAACGGAGGTTACAAACGAGCAGTTCGAGAAGTTCGTTCGCGCGACGGGCTACATCACCGTGGCTGAACGCACGCCGAGCGCGAAGGATTATCCCGGGGTCCCACCGGAAAGACTGGTGGCCGGGTCGATTGTGTTCACGCCGCGTCCGGACATCACGTCGCTCAACGATCATTTCCAGTGGTGGGAATACGTCGCGGGCGCGGATTGGCGACACCCCGAGGGACCGGCTTCGAGCATCGCGGGCCGCGAGAAGCATCCGGTTGTGCATGTCTGCTGGTACGATGCGAAGGCGTATTGCGACTGGGCGGGAAAACGCCTGCCGACCGAGGCAGAGTGGGAGTTTGCGTCGCGAGGCGGTCTCTCGCGCAAACCTTACGTGTGGGGAGACCAACAAGTGCCGGACGGCAAGTGGCAGGCGAATATCTGGCAGGGGCAATTCCCGAACGAGAACACGCAAGCAGATGGTTTTCGCGGCACATCGGCCGTGAAATCGTTTCCGCCGAGCGGTCACGGACTCTACGACATGGCGGGCAACGTGTGGGAGTGGTGCTTGGACTGGTACTTGCCGGATTATTACGCGAATTGTCCGCCCAAAAATCCAGCGGGGCCGAACGAAAGTTTTGATCCAAATGAACCGGGTGTGATGAAGCGGGTGCAACGCGGGGGGTCGTATCTTTGCAGCGACCTTTACTGCATGGGTTATCGGCCGAGCGCGCGGATGAAGGCGCCACCGGATACGGGCTTATCGCATTCGGGTTTCAGGTGCGTGCGAATCCCGCTAGTCAATTTGTATCCGCCGGCGTCGGCTTTTCCTTCTCCGCTTCGATCGGGCCTTTGATCGGCCACCGCGGAGAGTCGGTGCGCGCGGTCTTGAGATAGTCCTCGATTTTCGCGACGACGTCCGGATGACTCTCGGCGACATCCACGGATTCGCTTATGTCGCTTTTAAGATTGTGGAGTTCGAGCGGCTTGTTTGGCGCGAGGCGCAGGCCCTTCCAATCACCCATGCGCACCGCTTGTTTGGAGCCCTTCTCGTGAAATTCCCAATAGAGGAACTCGTGCTGATTGGTTTGCGCGCGGCCCAGGAGGGTGGGCAGCATGGAGATGCCGTCGATGTTCTCCGGCGGTTTGGCTCCCGCGATCTCGGCCGCAGTCGGCAGAAAATCCCAGAAGGCCCAGACCTGATCGCTGACGGTACCGGGCTTAATTTTGCCGGGCCACCAAACGATCATCGGCACGCGAATTCCGCCTTCGTACATGTCGCGTTTGATGCCGCGCAACGGGCCGGAGCTGTTGAAGAATTTTGGATCGGTGCCGCCTTCCTTGTGTGGGCCGTTGTCGCTGGTGAAAAACACGATTGTGTTCGTGTGGATCTTCAAGGTCTTTAATTGCTGGAGCAAAGCGCCGATCTCCGCGTCCATGCGGGTGATCATCGCGGCCTTGTTCTTCTCGGGTTGCGGCCAGTTTTCGTCGGAGTAAGGCTTGTCGTCGGGCACTTCCATGCCGTTGCCGGTCTTTTTGCCGAGTTCGTTATTCGCGTGGGGAATGGTGTAGGGAAGATAAAGGAAGAAGCTGGAATGCTGGCTCCCGCGAACAAAGTTGCTCGCGGTCATTGTGAAGAGGTCATGCGCGTAAAGGCCTTTGTTGGCGTCTTGATTGCGTTCGATGGGCACAGGTTGATCTTCGATTTGATTTGAGGTCGAGCTGCGCCATAGTTGTGTCGGGTAATAATCGTGAGCGTGGGTCTGGCTAAGATAGCCAAACCATTCATCGAAGCCCTGGCGGCTCGGGGTGCCGGTCGTGCCCTGCAAACCCATACCCCATTTGCCGACCGCGGCGGTCTTGTAACCGGCTTGTTTAAGGACTTCCGCGACGGTTACGTCCTGCGGCTGGAGCGGGTAGGCCTGATTACCGCGAATGCGCGTGTGGCCGGTGTGCTGACCGGTCATGAGAGAGGAACGTGATGGCGCGCAAACGGTGGTGCCGGCATAGCATTGTGTGAAGCGCATTCCCTGCGTGGCCATTTGGTCGATGTTCGGCGTTTTGATCCTGGTTTGGCCGTAACAGCCGATGTCGCCGTAACCAAGGTCGTCCGCGAGGATGAAAATGATGTTGGGTTTGTCGGCGCGTGTGTTCCTGGAGAAGGCGCCGGGCAACGGCTCGGCGGCGTGAAGCGAGCAGGCGACGAGAAGCACGAGTGACGGAAACGCCTTTTGCATTTTCCTAATCGACATAAACTCGTATATTTGAAGAACAAAGACGTAAGGCGTCCATGATTAAAACCACATATTATATACCGATCGCGCTGGCGCTGCTTGGATTAGGCGTGGTCACCGTCGGATGCAAGCGGCCGCAGGCCGTCCTGGCGGCCGACGTAAAATCACCGCCGGCCGAAATCAAAACAAACGCGACTGCCATGACCAATAAAGTAGTCAAAACCGACGAGGAATGGAAAAAGCAACTCACACCCGAGCAATATCGCATTACGCGCAAAAAGGGAACCGAACGGGCGTTTACCGGACCGAACTGGAACAACCACGATAAGGGCGTTTACAAATGTGTCTGCTGTGGGCAGGAACTTTTCAGTTCGGACCACAAGTTCGACTCAGGCACCGGTTGGCCGAGCTACTGGCAACCGAGCGATCCCAAGATGGTCAAGACCGAAAGCGATAATACGTTCTTCATGAAGCGCACGGAAGCGTTGTGCAGCCGATGCGACGCGCATCTCGGCCACGTGTTCGACGACGGCCCGAAGCCGACAGGATTGCGCTATTGCATTAACGGCCACGCGTTGACGTTCGAGAAGAAGTAAACGCGGTCGGTGGTCATTTCTGTTTCTTGAACAGGAACACAGAGTCGAGCTTTTTGCTTTGCTTCTCGCCGGTGTTGATCACATAGGTGCCGCCGCTCCACAATGACGCGCTGCCGTACTCGCCGCGCTTGTTGATCGCATAAAAGCGGACATCGAAATTTGGCCGGCCATCGTCATCGAGCAAGCGCCGCATCTTCGTTTGCTTCGCAATGCGTTCACAAGCCATCAGGCAAGCCGCTTCGGGCGATTTCCCCTGGCGCATGTACTCGACAACCATTACGCTGCTGCACGCGAGGAGGTTGGCTTCGCCGCGACCGGTCGAACCGGCGGCGCCGACTTCGTTGTCAATCCAGAGACCCGCCCCGAGAATCGGTGAATCACCGACGCGGCCGGCAATCTTGAATGACAATCCGCTCGTTGTGGTGCATCCGGAAATGTTTCCTTTGAGGTCGATGGCATTGCAGTTGATTGTGCCGTAGTGGCGTTTGTAGGCCTGCATGACCTGGCTGATATTTTTGGTGTTTTCGTCGTGCGGCGGCAGCCAGTCGTCCTTGTCGCTCAAAGTCTCTTTCCATTTCAGCCAGGCGGCGCGGGCGTCGTCGGTCAGGAGGTTTTCTTCTTTGAAGCCGTGCGCCCTGGCAAAATGCAGTGCGCCTGCGCCGACGATGAGGACGTGATCACTGCGTTCCATGACAGTCCGGGCGACGCGAGTGGGGTTCTTGATGTTTTGCAGCGCAGCGACTGCTCCGCCCCGGCCGGTCGCACCGTGCATTACCGAGGCATCGAGTTCAACGACGCCATCTTCGTTGGGCAATCCGCCGTAACCGACGCTGTTGTCTTTGGGATCGTCCTCAACAATCGTGACACCTTCAATGACCGCGTCGAGCGCGTCTCTGCCTTGTTGGATCAACTCCATCGCGCGCGCCGTTGCTTCCATGCCGTTGCCACTGGCGATCACGATTGGCTTGATCGAGCCAGCCTCCGGCTTTGCGGCTTGTCCGAACGATTTCGCGACCGCGAGGGTTGCTCCGACGACTGTGGCTGATTTGATAAACTTTCGGCGTCCCATGGCTGTCATAATAGTCCCTTTATGCGAGATACGGAATCGTAAGCGGGCCTTGTGGCAAGACCGCGGCCCGAGCGTCGGGCCCAAGCCTGGCGAGGTGTTCTTTTACCGCGGATTCGATATCATGACACGGTTCGAGGTGCGCGGCGCGAATCACTTCGTCGGGCAGTGAACTATAAACGAGCACCCTGGCTTTGCGTTGCACGAGCGCCTGGATTTGCGCCTGCCATTGCTCGGGCCGAACGAACCCGGGCGCCGCCAACATCGCCAAAATCTCCTCGGGGCTTGAAGCGCCGCGGAGCAGTTTGTCGAGCGGACTACCGGTCGGAACACCTTCACGGCATTCACAGGCGAGAATCAAAGTGCCGCCCGGCTTGATGATCCGCGCCCCGGCGCTCATGCCTTTCACGCCCTGATACAAGTTGAGATCGAGCGGGTAGCCGCTGTTGGTGGTGACAACGAGATCGAAGGGCGCGCTCACCCGCTGCATGGCCGAGTGTCGGACGAATTCGATCCCGACCTTGTGCGCCTCGACGATGTCACCCGCAAACACATTGGTGATCTGACGCTGCTCGTTGAGGGTCACATTGAGGATGAAGCTCGGTCCGACGCGCAGCGCGACATCGCGCAATTCCTCCCAAAGGGGATTTCCTTCCGTGACGCCGAACGTCGCATTTGGGTCGCCGATATTTCGCGCACCGTGATTGCTCATAACGGTTTGAAGGGCAGCCGTTCCCGGGCAAATGCCTTTGATGCCGCCACTGAAGCCGGCGAAGAAATGTGGTTCGATGAACCCTGTGATAATCCGCACATTTGCCTCGGCCACATAACGGTTGATCAGCGCGGGAGTGCCGTCGCGCATCGTGCCGAACTGAATGTGTGCCGCAGGATTTTCCGGCTCATGGTTCAACACGCGATAATTTGCGACTACCTGAGGCGTGAGCATTTTCTCCAGTTCGGCGCGCGTGTTGGGCCGGTGTGTGCCCAGTTGGTTCAGGAGTGTGATCCGCTCGCGCGGAATATGCGCCAGATGTTCCAGCAGCCAGGGGATGATCCGATCGTTGGGTGTGGCGCGTGTGATGTCTGTGAACGCGATGCACACCTGATCTGTCGGCTTAATCAACTCTTTCAACGGCTTCGCGCCGATTGGCTTTTCCAGCGCCCGAATGACGGTTTCCTTCTCGTTCGGCAGCCCGGCGATATGCGACGGAGAGATCACCGTGGTCCGCCCTTTCGGGAATTCCACCGGCAGATAGCCTTGTCCATAAGCGAGATCGACTCTCATGTTGTTAGCTTGAGGGAATGGTCTTCATCCCGAGCATTGTTGCGCAAGGACTTCTTTGAACTCCAAATCTCTGAACCAGTTTGCTGGCAACCGGAAATTCTACTGCGGCGGTTTGGCCGGAGACGGCTTCGGCGGTTCGGTAACCATTTCTTTAATGGCCTTGAAGGGCTGAAAAGGGAGAAGGAGGATTTTGGGGATGATATAAAGCGGCTCGGGTTTGGGGTCCAGCAAGGTGCCCGTCACGCGGTATTCGAAGACTTTGGTCACGGGCCAAAGTATTTTGCTGATCACGACGCCGATGCCGGGCAGGTCGCGAAAAAGTTCAGCTTCGACGCGGCTATCGAGGCGCCGTTCGAAATCGACCGTGCCTTGAAAGTGCATGCGCATGGCGGTCGCCTGGATGTCGAAGTCTTTGGTCGAGATCACGCTGTTGGTGATCAAAAACTCACCCCCGCCGGTTTTCGCGCGGCTGTTTCCAATTCCTGGAACGACTGCATTGAGGATCGGCGAGAAGATGCTGAAGAGGGGAATGTCCCAGATCAGGCCGTCCCGCAGGCGCACCTTGCCGTAACCCATCCAACTGTTTGGCTGCTCGGTGTTGCCGGCAACAACCGTCAATTCGCCGGTGAGCTTGCCTTCGAGTTTATTGGTCCCACCCCAGAGATCGGACATGAAGGAATGAAAATCGACCTCCGCAACGGAAAGCTTGAACGTAAAGTCGGCGCCCTTCTTGCGCGGGAATTCGAAATGCGCATAGCCCGCGGTGCGACCGCCGTGAAAGATTCCCTGCATGTTTGTCAGGTTCATCACGCGGCCAATCCAATCGATGTTCCCCGCGATTTGTTGAAACCGGAAATCCCTCCAGTGAAACGCGTCGCCCGAGATTTCGAAGTGGAGATCGTCTTCATCGCTTCCCCTTTTTAAATCGACCGAGCCGTTCAATCGGGTCGTGGGTGGAGTGGCGAAAATGTAGTCTTTCATGATCTCCGCCGTGGAATGGTTGATGCAGCGAGAGACGGCCTGGGGATCGAGGTTGCCGAAGGCGTTCGTGAACCAAACGCGCTGCTTGCGAAAGTCGATCGCGATTCCCGGCGCGACACCCTTTTCGCCCGGACGCTGAATCTCGGGATTGAGCATCGCGAGAAATGCATTGGTGTAAATCAAGTCCATGGCTGCCATGCCAATGTTTTCACCGCGGAACTTGAAATTGTCGCCGCGCACGGTGGCCCGAACGCCAAGCCGACCGAGGTCATCCCAGTGCCCCCACACTTCGCCGTCGATGACCGGTGGCGCAGTGAATTCAAAGAACTCGAAGCCGCGCTGCTCCTCTTTACTAAAGAGGGTTTTGAACGCGAGCGGGTTGACGCGACTGTGCAGTCTCCAATGAAATTCCCTGGTCTCCGGCCTGGAAGTATAAGTCCCAAAGAAATCGCCCTCGGGCCGCCGCAAGGTCAGGCCTTCGATGCGCCAGATGTCGTTCGTGAAATTGAATGGCGCCCTGGCTGCGGTGAACGGGATGCCTTTATATGCTCCCGCGCCTACCTTGAAATCCCCGGCGAGCGACATGTTGGAAAACGTCGACGCATCGAGTTCGGCAATTCGGTTTGTCCACGGGGGCATCGTTAGCCGACCGAGCGCATGCAACGCCGGCGGCACATCCCAGGAGTAGCTTTTTAGGAATTTCTGCGCGTTGGTGCCGAGCAACGGCGCGATTTTGTGAACGTCAAAGGTCGTATCTGCCGAAAAAATGAGATCGCGCGATTCAACTTCCAGGCTGGTGTCCGCTTTGAAATCGCCGCCATAAAGCGCGCCGTGGCTCTTGAGCTGCAACGCGGGCCAACCCCAATGCGCCTCCGCGCCCATCTTCTCCGCTTCGACCCGTCGACCTTTAACTCCCGCGAGGTCAATATTCGCATCGAATGGCAGTGATCTGATGCGCGCCGGCCACGGCAGATTGGTATTGAGCACCGACCAGTTCGTAGTCTCTGGCAATTGGCCATTAAACTTAACGCGCATCTTCGCGACGTTGGCTTCTTCTGATTTTACGTCCGCCAGATCTCCATTCAACGAAACAACTGCCGGGAGCCAATTCGTGAGCGGGTGCGTGGCGAACAACTTGATGTCACTGTTGGCAATCGCAAGCCCCTCGCCCTTGAAGCCTTTCACCATTGCCTTAAGGTCCGTCTCGGCAACAGACGCATTTGTTTCGGAAGCGCGAAGCCTGGTCATCACCAGCGCGTAATCACTTTTGCCCCAGCGTGTCTTCGCGTCCTTCAGTTCGACGGCGATATTTACGTTTGTCGGCCAGGCGTTTGTGTATCTCGGTTCGAACTCCATGTTCAGCCGCATCTCTCCCGCTTCCACCCAGCGTGTGAGGACCTGGTGGGCCGTCACGGTGAAGTCCGCCTGGACGAATTCGGTATCGGGACGGCCCGGGAACAAACGCGCGGTGAGAAGGACATTTGTGCCGGTGCCCCAGGGAGAGACCACGGACGGCGCTTTGAACCTCATGTTGGCGTCGAAACTGCGCAGGTCGGCCGCATCGCCGCGGAACGTGCCGTCAATGTCCGGTTGGGCAGCGAAGCGCACCTGGGCGATGTGGCGCACAATTTCTTCCCAGACGGCGACCGGATCGCGACGCGGCACACGGCCCTTTTGCCCAAATCGCCAGTCGCGGATCAGCGAACCGTTGGTGACAATGCCGGTAAAGTGGACGCGGGCGCGGAGCAATTCGCCATTCAAGGAGCGCAGTTCCCACTCGTCGTTGCGTTTGAAATAGAGCTGTCCTGAAACATTGTTGAGAGTGAAAGAGGGTTGCGGCCGGCCGCGTTGCGACATTGGCCACACCAGGCGCGCGCCACTCATGGTAAAGGACTTCACGTCGAGCTTGAGTTTTGTGAACGCGGACAAATTCAGGCCGCACTCGGCGCGCGGGACAAAGAGGTTTGGGCCATTGATGGTGTTGGTGCGGCGCAAGTGGAGGTCGTCTGCAACGATGCCGCGATAGCGCAAGCGGATGCGGCTGAATTCCACATCCCATCCGTGAGCGCGAAGTTGCTGGACCAACCGGTCTTTGACGAAATCCGGCAAGCCAATCTTGTTGAGGAAGAATCCAGTAACGACGACGATGAAAGCGAGCACGACCAGGGTGATCCGGAAGGTTCGCAAGCAAACTCGAAGGACAGGCCGTTTGCGCGCGGCGCCAGAGGGCTGCGCGTTCGGCGGCTTTTCGGTTCCGGCTCTAAGCACTTTGCGCTCGATATTGCACGCGTTTATCACCCAGCGACCCGTCCGCTGCGCAAGGGCGGGTTGCTGAGGTCTCGCAGCAGTTCGAGGTAAAGTTGCAGAGGAAACTCGAAAATCCAGTTCTGACCATCGACCGCTGTCACTGCATAAGGATACATGGAAGGCGCTTTGCCGCCAAATTCCAGCAGGAGCGTTTGCGGCTTCTCGCCATTCTTCAAATCGATGGTCAGCTTGTAACTGCTTTCGCCGAAGCCAAAAGCGGTCCGTTGTTCATCCCGGGGAGCGACCCACATCGCCGCGCGCAACTCGCCCAGACGGTAGAGCGCTTCTTCAATGGCTTCGCTCACGATCACGCCTTCGGAGCCCGGCGCGAGCGCCCATGCGCCATTCGCGTTGCGCACCATTTGGCGCGTATAGCCGTTGTGTGTAACCGCCAATCGTGTCACCTGGTTGGTTGTGAAAGACCACACTCGCCGATCGCGCATTTGCCACGCCGCGCGAGGCAACGCGGCGATCTCGGGGACGGGCACCGCGTAGACGGTTTTGTCCTCGGCGCCTCGCGCGAAAACAACCTCTCCGCGCCGCGCCCCGACGTCCAGTTGGGCAAGAAGGCGATTGGTGATCTGCCCGGTCGAATTGGTGATCGTATTTTTTAGATAATAGCGCCGAGCGACCGGCTCCAGGCCATAGGGAGTGAAATCCGTGACAACATCTTTCTCAACGTTGCCCTCGAGCCGGCCGAGGCGATCAAGGCAGCGTTTCATCATGTCGTTATCTGCGAGTGTGGCCTGGGCATCGAGCACAATCCAGGCGCCGTTAAATTGACGGCGAATCGTCACCGGTTCCACGCCCGCGTCGACGATTTCAATCGTATCGACGGCCTCCGGCTGAAACGCAATCAGGCGGCGATCACGCAGTTCGGTGTAGGGCGTCTGCAAGGCGTCGAGAACCGCGCGGGGAACGAGGACAATGTTAGGACGATCCGAGCGGCGGGCGTAAACCTGCGCGGCGTTGGTCGCCGGGCTCTTTCCAAATTGAAACACGGCGACATCATTGGTGCCCAGGGTGAACGCAAATTCCGCCTCCGGCGGATGCAACCCGAAGCCGTCGAGATCGTCCCGCGGATCGTCACTCACGAAGTGGGTGATGCGCGCATCACGGATTTTTTTCACCAAATCGAGGACTTTTGGCATGGAAGCCCGTGCCGGGGTCGGTTTGATGAGAGCAACAGTTTGATTGGTCGGATCAAACTGGAGGGCGAAACCCCTGCCGGCGGCGCGCACCTCGATGCGATCGAAATTATTGATACCAGTGAAACTGATGAGCGTCGGGTCGCGCCAGTCATTGACGATTTTCGGCAGTTGTTCGGCAATTTGCCCGTTGACGACGTGGATGCCGCGTGAGTTCGATAATTGCACGTAAACCTGATCACCAACCGGGGTCCTTGACCCGAAACTGATTTCAGTCCGTTGCTTCCCATGCTGCAGGACGAGCGTTGCGAGCGGAACATCCAGGCCGTATTCGGCAATGGTGCGTCGAGTCCTTGCCAGCTCATCGGATGAAATGAATGTCTGGCTGCGCAAATTGGCCAACGCGTTGAGCAAACCTTCGATCGCATAAGGCTGCGCCGAATAAGTCAGGGGAGCGGTCAGGCCCCAGGTCCCGTTCGTTCGCTCGGCGCGCAGGAGGAATTGATTGGTCCGGCGAATCTGGATCGCCGAGACTTCCGCCGGTTTCACCGGGACGAGGAGTGGCGCGGGGTCGGGCGAGTCTTTTCGGTGTTGCTCGAAAAAGTAAATGAACGCGAACAGAAGTCCGGCGATTCCCAGCAGCGTCCATGTAGTTCTCCAATTCATGACACGTCAGTAGCGGCGCTGCACCCACACCATCGTGCCCAACAACAGCACTGAACCCGGCATTCCGAGAAGCAAAATCCAGCGAACGGCGCTCATTTGCGATTTCGTCATCGCGACACGAATGTACGGAATTGGCCGGGGGGCGAGCGCGCCCAGCAATTGCGAGCGATCCAGCAGCCAGTTGACTGTGAGGCTGGCAAAGTCGCGGTTGGCGGCCGAATCAAGCAGGAGGTTAGACCAAATGATCGAATCCCCAACGGCTACCAGTCTCGTCGTGCCGCGCTCGGCGCCGAGTCCGGGGAGCTTGCCTTTTTCCACGGCAACCGCAAGGGGCGCATTGGTCCGAACATCCCCCGGACGAGGCTCCCGAGGCACTCCTTTGGTGATATCGTCGACAATTGTCCCCTCGGGCCCGCTGAAGAGCAACTCTGAAACGGTCGGGGCGTCTGCCTTGTGCGCGCCGCGCGGGGCGCGCCGCAAGGTGCGCGGATACACCATATGCACGGCTGAATTGATTAACGGCGCTGATATCGAATGGGCGCTGAAGGAGAAGACTTTGATGTCCTGGCCGCTGGTCGAGTTTGGGCGATCGAAGACCACATTGTGACCGACTTCGACGCCCCAGTCGGCGAGCACTTTTTCCAGGCCCGTGTCGTGGTCCGCGCCGAAAATGTTGAACAGCACCAGCGCGCGGCCACCATTATTGAGGTAAGCTTCGATCTTCTGCAGTTCGTCGGGCAACGGGCTTGAGCGCGGGCCGGCCATGATCAGCAGGCTGCAATCATTGGGAATGCTGTTGCTCACGATTGCCCAATCGATGTTGTTGTCTTTGAGAATGCCGGCGAATTTGGAAAAGCCGGATTCACTATCCGTGCTTTCCGGTGAGTGTTCGCCATGGCCTGTCAGGAAATATGCTTTCAACGCGCGAGGGGTCGTGACGCTGTAGATCGCGGAGGTGAACAGCAACTCGCCTTTGAACGTGCTGCGACGCACTTCCCGGCTCCGACCCGAAATCAACGGCTCCAGATCCAAATCCGACAACTCCTTTTCGTAGATGATCTTTCTATTCCCGTTGCAGTCAAAAATCACGAGGTTTTTTTCCCCGGCAGCGCTCAATTTGTACTTCGCTTTCACCAACTGCGCTCCCGCCGGGTCACGCTGATAATCAACGGTCTGGACGGCGATGCGGGGATTCGCAAATTTGTATTCCTTGAGCAGCCCGTTGACCAACTCATAAAGAGACTCGTCGCGGTCATAGTAAATCGTCACGTTGACCATGTTGGTGACCGCGTGGAGAATGCGCCGGGTCTGATCGCTCAGTTCGGTCTGCGCGAGAGTCGAGACGGGAATTCGTTGAAAGTGTCGGGCCGCGAGGTAATTCACCATTCCGACCAGCGCGAGCACCGCGACGATCGACAAGAGCAGATTGAGGCTGATGCTCCAGCGGCGGGCGACCGAAAAGCTGGGTTGTGGCTCGTGGTTCGTCCTCATTTCCACCGGCGGCTTTCAATGACGCGGTGAGTGAAAAACAAAAACATCGCGGTCAGACTGAGATAAAGAATCAGGGGCCGTGTATCGACGATGCCGTGGGCAAAGTCCCTCATATGTTCGATCAAACCAACATGGGTGAAAAGTTGCGCCTCCCAACCGGTCTGAGTGGAAAACGTCATCGAAATGAAACTGACCAGGAATAGCGCCACTCCCATGGCAAAGCTCACCATCGCGGCGATGATTTGGTTGCGAGTCATGGCTGAAGCCAGACATCCCAGCGACATATACACTGCGCCCAGAAGGAAAATTCCGAGGAACGTAGTGCCGACAGCTCCGGGGTCCAGAAGGGTCCGGTCGTGGCTGTAGTAACGCACGATCGCCAGGCAGCCGAGCAACGGCAGCCACATCAGGATATAAAAAAGCATCGCGCCGGTGAACTTCGCGAGGACCACCTGCAAATCACTGACCGGCGCAGTCATCAACGTTTCAAACGTACCCGAGTATTTTTCGTGCGCAAACGAGCGCATTGTAATCACAGGAGCCGCAATCAAGACGATCAGCCAGAAATAGTAGGTGCTGTAAAACACCTCGGTTACCGGGCGATCTGTTGATTCAGAGTTCATCGCCACGATCAGATTGTTGAAACTGCACCCGAGCAAAAAAACCACGCAAGCGATCACGATGTAGCCTGTCCAGGAACAGAAATGCGCCCCTAATTCCCGGCGAACCAATGTCCAAAATGCCTGCATTAAACCGCTTCCTCCTCTTTGTCTGGTCGTGTGACGCGCACAAAAATATCTTCCAGCGAGTGGCGGCTTCGGGTCAACTCGCGCATTTGCCAGCCGCGGTCGCGGACCGCCGCGAATATCAGCGGGCGCAAATCGATCCCGGACTGCGCAATCAGACCGCATCGCACATACTCACCGTCACTCGGCGCAAGATCGTAATCCTCCACTTCAGGCATCTGCTCCCAGCACGCTTCCAATTCACTGAAGGGCGCCGCGATTTCAGCGACGACCTGCCCGCGATCGCCGATCAACTGTTGCAAATTCTCCGTCGTATCCGCTGCAAGAATTCGGCCTTGGTGCAGAATCAGCACGCGCGTGCACGTCATCTCTACTTCGGGAAGGATATGCGTCGAGATGAGCACCGTATGTTTCTGACCAAGATCCTTGATCAACTGACGCACGGAGCGAATCTGGTTTGGATCGAGCCCGATGGTTGGTTCATCCAGAATAATCAACTCCGGTTCGTGAATCAGCGCGTCCGCCAAACCCACGCGCTGCTGAAAACCCTTTGAAAGATGACCAATGATCTTGCGATAGACCTCCGTGAGTCCGCACTGCTGCATCACCACGTCGATTCGTTCGCGGCAGCGGCTGCGCTTCAGGCCTTTGAGCGCGCCGCGAAAGCGAAGGTAATCCCGCACCCGCATGTCGCGATGCAACGGATTGTTCTCGGGCATGTAACCGATCCGGCGGCGCACTTCATCCGCTTCGCTGAACACATCGTAGCCCGCGACGAGCACCGTCCCGGAAGTGGCGGGCATATAGCACGACAAAATGCGCATGATGGTGCTCTTGCCGGCGCCGTTGGGACCCAACAGCCCGACAATCTCCCCGCGCCGCACATTAAACGACACGTCCTTCACCGCGGTATGCCCCGCATACCGCTTGGTCAGGTTTTCAACTTGTATCATCGGTCCATCACCCATGGGTCAAACCACACTGTAACTGCTTGTAATAACGCCCGACAATAAAAACTCACTGCAATTTCAGTTCCACAGTCTGCTGCACAAACTCCAAATATGGTCCGCGCCGCCGCGGATAAATTATTTCGGCCTGAATTTTCTGCCCCTTTCCCTTCGTATAAAGCTTCTTTGCGGTTCCGAGAACGCTCGTCGTGCTCTCGCCATCGATCCGACTGATGAGCATCCCGCGATCGATTCGGGCATTTTCTGCCGGACTGTCCCGATCAACTCCAGCCACCAGCACGCCATCGAGTCGCGAGAAACCAAAACTCTGCGCCAATTCAGGCGTTAATTCCTGGACCGATGCGCCGATGCGTCGGCGAATCATGTCGGCGTTGAAAAAAGTCTTCTCGGGGATCATGCGCACATCGACGCGCTTGCGTTCCCCGGCGCGCTCGATATTCAGAGTGACATCGCGTTTGTCTTTGAGTGAGCGTAGCTCGCCAATGAACTCCATGAAGCCGCGTGGCGCTTTTCCGTTCACCTGCAGGATCTCGTCGCCGGCACGCAGCCCCGCCTTACCGGCAGGACTTTCCACCTGCACGGACATAACCTGCAGGGGGGACGACCCCGGCCGAACCCGCGCGCCGAACCACAATGATTCCAGACCTTCGGGCGAATAAATTTCCGAAATCGCAGCTGAGACGCGCTTCACCGGAATGGCAAACCCAATGCCCTGGCCTTCGCGATAAATCGCGACGTTAATTCCGATGAGTTCGCCGCGCAGGTTGATCAGCGGACCACCGCTATTGCCGGGATTTATTGCCGCATCCGTTTGTAACCAATCCATAACATCCATGGGCGCATTCTCCGTGGGCGGGCGCCGGCTCTTTGAACTGAGGATTCCCCGGCTCACTGATGCACCAAGGCCGAACGGATTTCCCAGGGCGAGCACTGTCTCACCAAGCAAGAGATCATCATCAGCCGCGAACTTCACCGCCGCGAATTTCACGTTGTTTGTCGTTCGAAGCTTCAATAGGGCCACATCCAACAAGGAACTGAAGTTGACGCGGTCGGCCTCAAACTCGCCGCCGTCCATCAGTTTGATGGTAATGCGGGTGGCGCGTCCCACCACGTGATAATTTGTGAGGACGAAACCTTCTTCGTCGATAATGACGCCCGAACCAAGACTATACTGGGTGTTGGGCCCGCGGCGACGGTAATACGGATCAAAGAATTCCCGGAACAGGTTCTCAACCGGATCGCTCACCACCACGACGGTTTCGGTCGCAATGTTGACCACGGCGGGCATGACCATCTGCACCGCTTCGACGACGGCGTCACGTCGCACGTCAACCGGAGAGCTCGCGGGGGCAGCAGGCGCCGCGGCGTGCAGCAAGACACAGAACGACAAAAAAACAGCCCGCGATGATCTCTTGTTCACCAGAAATAGAAACAATTCAATTCGGTGTCCGTTGCTCTCCATCATTGGCCGGCCCTCGCCGCGACGCTTGACTTTGCTCAATCTCGATCAGGAAAGCAAGCTGATGGGTTTTTACCGGTCTCCAAACTTCGGTTTGACGCCCCAATCAATCTTCGATGTACTCGACTTATGAAAGCCAAACCGATCACCCGCCGTTCAGCCGTTTGCCGCATCACCGGGAGTGCCGCCGCCCTGGCGGCCGTGACCGTCGGCCGCGGCATCGACGTTGCCGAAGCGGCCGTTCCTTCACATCTCAAAAACCGGATCAATCACTCTGTCTGCAAATGGTGCTACGGCAAAATCCCCCTGGACGAATTTTGTAAATCTTCGCGCGAAATCGGACTGGCTTCAGTGGAACTCCTGCAGCCATCCGATTTCCCGACCTTGCGCAAATATGATCTCACGTGCGCCATGGTCAGCAACCCGGTGATCGACGGTCTCGGTCGCATCGAGAAAGCGTGGAACCGCATCGAGCACCACGACAAGCTGGTCCAGGCATACGAGCAACAAATCAAAGCAGTCGCGGACGCCGGCATGGAAAGGCTCATTTGCTTTTCCGGCAATCGCGAGGGACTTGACGACGAGAAGGGAATGGAGAATTGCGCGCAGGGTCTCAAGCGCATCATGAAACTCGCGGAGGAGAAAAAGATCACGATCTGTATGGAACTCCTCAACAGCCGCGTCAACCACAAGGACTATCAATGCGATCACACGGAATGGGGCGTCGAGCTCTGCAAAAAGGTCAGTTCAGAGCGATTCAAACTCCTCTACGACATCTACCACATGCAGATCATGGAGGGGGACCTCATCGCGCGCATTCGCAAATACCACAGTTACATTGCGCACTATCACACAGGCGGCGTGCCGGGCCGCGGCGAGATCGACGAGACCCAGGAGATAAATTACCCAGCCGTGATCAAAGCGATTATCGAAACCGGCTTCAAAGGATTTGTCGCGCAGGAATTCGTTCCGAAACGACCCGACCAGATCGCGTCTCTCAAACAAGGTGTCGAGATTTGCGACGTGTAGTCATCTCGTTTGTAGTGCAGGCTTTAGCCTGTCGGAGAGCGCTTGGAGTCCAGAATACATTACGGCGGGCTAAAGCCCGGACTACGAACCCCGTCAATCTGAAACTCTATCGCTTCATGTTTTTCAGAAGCGTGTCCGCCATCTCGGAAGGCGTGGCGGCGACAGCGATGCCCGCGTCTTTGAAAGCTGCGATCTTCGCCGCGGCAGTGCCTTTGCCTCCGCTCACAATCGCGCCGGCGTGACCCATGCGACGTCCGGGCGGCGCCGTTGCGCCCGCGATGAATCCGGCCACCGGCTTTTTGCAATGCTGCTTGATCCACTCCGCCGCCTCTTCCTCGGCTGCCCCGCCAATTTCCCCGATCATGATGATCCCGTGCGTTTCCGGATCGTCATTGAACATTTTGATCACATCCAGGTGCGACGTTCCATTGACCGGATCACCGCCGATGCCCACACAGGTCGATTGCCCCACGCCGCGGCACGTCAATTGCCACACCGCTTCGTAAGTGAGCGTGCCACTGCGCGAGACCACGCCAACGTTGCCCTTCTTGTGAATGTAACCGGGCGCGATGCCGATGCGACAACCGCCATGCGAATCCTTCCCTTCGCCGGGTGTCACGACGCCGGGACAATTCGGTCCAACCAGCCGTGTCTTGCGGCCCTGCATCGCCCCCTTCACTTTCACCATATCATTGACCGGGATGCCTTCAGTGATGCAAACCACAAGCTCAAGGCCGGCATCCACACCTTCCAGGATTGCATCCCCCGCGAACGCGGGCGGAACAAAAATTGCCGACGCCGTCGCGCCAGTTTCGTGCACCGCCTCCGCCACCGTGTCGAAAATCGGCACCTTATTTTCAAACTTCTGTCCGCCTTTGCCCGGCGTCACGCCTGCGACGACTTGCGTTCCGTATTCCAAACTGAGTTGCGTGTGCCGCGCCCCAAAGCTGCCGGTAATACCCTGGATCAGCAGCCGCGTTTTCGATGTAACGAGAATAGACATTAAATTTCGGTCACTTGGAATTCCGCTTATGGATGCAAATTGTGTTCCCGTCCGGATCAAAAATCATTGCCATGCGGCAGACCGGCGTCGGGAACGGCTCCATTCGAAATGGAACTTTCTTTTCACGAAGATGAGCTATGGCCGCATCGAAATCCTCGACTTCCAGCGCGGCGCTGCAGCCGTCCGGACTCGGTTTCCAACCCGGTCCGGAGCCGATCGCCAGCGCATACGGACCAAATTCGTATTCGACCCATTTGCCCGCCGCCGTGTCGGTGACGGTCGTCGGCTTAAGTCCGAGCACCTCTTCATAAAACTCGCGCGCCCGCGCCATGTCGGTCACGGCGTAACAACAAAAGGCCAGTTCAGTAACTTTGATCACACCTCAGGAGACAAGTTTCACGATTCTTTGCGCGGCGTCGGCCATCGAGTCGCCCGTCACAATCGTCAAGCCGCTCTCCGCGAGCGTCGCTTTCCCGGCCTTTACATTATTGCCTTCGAGCCGCACCACCAGCGGCAGCTTCAAACCGGTTTCCCGCACCGCTGCGACAATTCCGGTCGCGATCACGTTGCAATCCATTATCCCTCCGAAAATATTGACCAGAATGCCCTTCACGTTCGGATCGCTCAGAATGATCTTGAACGCCGCAGTCACCTGTTCCTTGCTCGCGCCTCCGCCGACATCCAAAAAATTCGCCGGCTTCCCTCCGTAATGTTGGATGATGTCCATCGTCGCCATCGCCAGCCCCGCGCCATTCACCAGACACGCGATGCTTCCATCGAGCTTGATATAATTCAGATTGAATTTGCTGGCTTCGATCTCCAACGGCGCTTCCTCGCCAAGGTCGCGCATCGCCTGGATGTCTGGATGCCGATAGAGCGCGTTGTCGTCCAGACCGATTTTGGCATCGACCGCCGACAGCGCTTCTTTGCCGTCCGCAGTTTCAATGATGCACAGCGGATTGATCTCGACCATGCTCGCGTCGCGGTTCCACCACGTGTTGTAAACGCCCAGCAGCAACTTCGCCCCGGACGAAATCAACTCGCCCTGCAACCCGAGCGCGCGCGCCAGCTTGCGCGCCTGAAACGGCATCATTCCCATCGCGGGATCGATCGTCTCCTTGATGATCTTCTCCGGATGCTTCGCTGCGACCTCTTCGATGTCCATCCCGCCTTCCGTGCTTACCATCACCAACGGCCGCGAACTCGCGCGATCCAGAAGCACCGCGAGATAAAACTCCTTCTTGATCGGCGGCGCTCCCGCCACGAGCAACTTCTTCACGAGCCGCCCTTCCGGTCCCGTCTGCTTCGTGACGAGCACGTTGCCAAGCATCGCTTTGGCCTTCTCAAAAACTTCGTCGGCCGACTTGCATAACTTCACACCGCCCTGGAAGCCGCTCTTGAATGTTCCCTTCCCACGCCCGCCAGCGTGAATCTGCGATTTCACGACCACCACCTTTTCGCCCTTCGCGAACAACTTCTCCGCAATCCCTCGCGCCGCCTCAGGCGTGTCACACACCTCGCCCGGCGGCACACTCACGCCATGCCGCGCCAAAAGCTCCTTCGCTTGATATTCGTGGATATTCACGTGCGGATTGTGTGAAGGTCGGCTAGGGTCACCGCTTCTCGATCGGCTCAACCTTCAGCCCGGTCGGTCCCGTGTAAACACTTTGCGGCCGGATCAGCCGGTTGTCGGAAAGCTGCTCCAAAACGTGCGCCGTCCACCCCGCTGTACGCGCGATCGCAAAAATCGGCGTGAACAAATCGGTGGGAATTCCGAGCGAGTAATAAACCGTCGCGGAGTAAAAATCGACATTCGCGTTAAGGTTCTTCTGCTTCAGCATGATCTCCGCGATCCGCTCGCTCATCTGGATCCACTTCGGCTCCCCAAGCTTCGCGCTCAATATCTGCGCCATCCGTTTGAGATGGGGCGCCCGCGGATCGAGCGTCTTATAAACGCGGTGCCCGATCCCCATGATCTTCTTCTTCTGCGCCAGGCAATCCGCCACATATTCATCCACCTTGTCCATCGACCCGATCTCCTGGAGCATTTTGATCACGCCCTCATTCGCCCCGCCGTGCAGCGGCCCCTTCAGCGTGCCAATCGCCGTCGTGATCGCCGAATACATGTCGCTCAACGTCGCAATCGTCACGCGCGCGCTGAACGTGGACGCATTCATCCCGTGGTCGGCGTGCAGCACGTAACACATGTCCATCGTGCTCTCCTTTTCCTTCGAAGGCTTTTCCCCATCGATCAGATAAAGAAAATTCGCCGCCTCACCAAGGCCTGGATCGGAAGGCAGCAGGCTTTTGCGCTGCCGCATGCGATGAAAATACGCCGTCACAATCGGGATCTGCGCGATCAGCCGGATCGCTTTGTCGCGGTTCGCGTCCATGCTGTTGTCGTCCGCATGCTCGTCGAAACAACCCAGCGCCGAAATCGCCGTTCGGATCGCGTGCATCGGCGGCGTCGATTTGGGAAACGTCTTGATGATCTTGACGATCCCTTCCGGCAAATCCCGCGCTGCGACCAGGCGCGACTTCAAATCCGCCAGCTCCTTTGCGTTCGGCAGGTGATTATAATGGAGCAGGTGAACAACTTCTTCGTAGCTGACTTTGCCGGCCAATTCGTTGATGTCGTATCCGGCGTAGATCAGCTCTCCAATGTCTCCTTTGACATCGCTCATCCGCGTATTCGCGGCGACAACACCTTCCAAACCTCTGGCGGAAACTGCCGAGTCACTCATGCGTATTTCCAACTGGCTTCGCAATTTAAGTAACCCCTCCGACAGCGTCAACGCGTTTTCAAAAAAACCACGATCACCGAAAGCAATGGTGTAATCCCGGAAGCGGTTCCGAAGCGTAGAATACCCCACTTGAACAACGAATGCTGTGGCGGACGGTCTACCTGTAGAGTGTCTGGATCCACAAGCGACCATGCATCGTTCACGCCATTTTCAGGCACCACGGCCAGGGAGCCAGCGCCGGCATCACCGCAACCAAAACCTTCGCGATCCTGGCTTCACGCGCCGCGCCTTCATCGCCACCGGCCTGATTATCGGCGCAGTAATCTTTCTCTGGGCACTCTGGTTTACGCGCCGCGTCTGGCTGATGTGTTTCGCCGGAGTCCTTCTCGCTGTCTTGCTGCGCCGGCTGGCTGACGGCGTGGCTAAATACACCAGACTTTCGTCTCGCTGGTCACTTGCTGTTGTTTATCTCTGCCTGTTGGGAATACTGAGTTTTGGCGGATGGCTCATGGCGAAGCCGCTTTCGGAGCAAATCGATCAACTCGGTGAACGACTCCCGAAAGCCATCGAGCAAGTGCGCAGTTCCGTCGAACAGTCGAGTTGGGGACAGGCGTTGGCGCGCCAAATTCGTTCCGGGAACGATACCTCCGCCGGGGCGCAGAAAGCCCTCACACATCTTACCCGTGTTTTCTCCAGCACGTTCGAGGCTGTCGGCAGCGTTCTTCTGGTCTTATTTCTCGGAGGCTATTTGGCCGCCTCTCCAGATCTGTACACTCGCGGCGTCACCCGGCTGTTTCCGGTTCGGCTGCGCACGAAGGTCCGTGATCGAATGTCCGAACTCGGCGAAACTTTGTGGCACTGGATCATAGGCCAACTCCTGGCCATGACTATCGTCGGGACGTTTATTGGAATCGGGCTCGCCGTAATCGGCGTGCCCATGCCCCTTGCGCTCGGCCTTTTGGCGGGTCTGCTCGAATTCATTCCCTTTTTCGGACCGCTGATGGCGGGAACACCCGCTTTCCTCCTCGCGTTCACTCTTAGCCCAACGCACGCCCTCTACGTCGTCGCTCTCTTCATTGGCGTCAACTTCATCGAAAACCATTTCCTGATTCCCCTGGTCCACCGCCGCTCCGTGGACCTCCCGCCAGCCGTCACCCTGATTTCCCTCGTCGCCATGGGCACATTGTTCGGCTTCCTCGGCATGTTGCTTGCCACACCGATGGCTGCGGTTCTCCTGGTCCTGCTGCGCCGCGACTATGTCGAAGGCGCCCTCGAACACCGCGATTCTGCGAACGACCCGCACGCCGCCGTCCCGGCTGGATGAGTTCTAAGCCTCTCGGGCGTTCGTACCGAATCCCTGAGCGCACGAATCTCCGTGTTCCGCCTCTCCTCGCGCTCGCGTTCGGGACAGACTGGTTCTCTCGACGCGGCTTTCTGCCCCCTTCTTTTCCCTTGCTTCACCGCCCTTTTGCCGTATGTTCACGATTGCCTGAACCCGCGTGTGCGGCGTTCATTGGGGCTGAGAAAAGAAAGTTAACTAGTAACCTAACCTTCAACCCTCCGTTGCCACTGCAACGTTTGGTCCGTTAGGCAATGGAGACTTCGCCGGGCGCGTTTTCCCGACCTAGCCTCCCCAGCTATGAAAACAGAATAATTATGCTGACAATGGAAGAAGCCATGAAGCACAGCGCGATGCGTTTTGCTGCTGGCGAAATCGTCAAGGGTACCATCATCGAACTACGTCCCAAGGAAGTCCTTGTGGACATTGGCTACAAAAGCGAAGGCGTCATCCCCGGCAACGAATTCGAAGACATCAAGACCGTCAAAGTCGGCGATGAAATTGATGTCCTCATCGAGAAACTCGAAGACAAGGAAGGCATGGTCGTCCTTTCCAAGGAAAAGGCCGAATTCAAGAAAAACTGGGAGAAAATCCTCCAGATCTGCAACGAAGGCGGCACTGTCGCAGGCAAAGTCAAAGCGGTCGTCAAAGGCGGTTTGCTCGTCAACATCGGCGTCGAAGCCTTTCTCCCTGCTTCCCAGATCGACATTATCCCCCCCAAAAACCTCGGCGGATTTGTCGGCAATACTTACGATTTCAAGGTTGTTAAGATCAACCAGGAGCGCCAGAACATCGTCCTCTCGCGCCGCGAACTCATCGAGAACGAACGCAACGAACGCCGCTCCAAGCTCCTCTCCGAAATGGTCCCGGGCGACATCCGCAAGGGCACCGTCAAGAACATCACCGACTTCGGCGCCTTCATCGACCTCAACGGCCTCGACGGCCTGCTCCACATCACGGATATGAGCTGGGGCCGCATCGGTCATCCATCCGAACTGCTCAAGGTCGGCCAGGAAATCGACGTCGTCGTGCTCGACATCAACCGCGAGAAAGAACGCGTCAGCCTCGGCCTTAAGCAGAAGCTCGCCAACCCATGGGAGAACATCGAAGCCAAGTACCAGGTCGGCATGAAGGTCAAAGGCAAAGTCGTCAACCTCGTGCCTTACGGCGCGTTCGTCGAACTCGAACCGGGTGTCGAAGGCCTCGTCCACGTCACCGAACTTTCCTGGACCAAACGGATCGCCAAACCTTCGGATGTCCTCAAGGCCGAGCAGGAAATCGAAGCCGTTGTCCTCGGCATCAACCGCGAGGAACAGAAAATCTCCCTCGGCATACGCCAGCTTGAGGCCAATCCGTGGGACAAAGCCCTCGAGAAATATCCTCCGGGCACACGCGTCAAAGGCAAGATTCGCAACCTCACCAGCTACGGCGCTTTCATCGAGTTGGAAGAAGGTCTCGACGGCATGATCCACGTCTCGGACATCTCCTGGACGCGCAAGATCAATCACCCTTCCGAAGTCCTCAAGAAGGGGGAGGAAGTCGAAGCCCAGGTCCTCGAAATCGACAAGGCCAACCAGCGCATCGCGGTCGGCATCAAACAACTCAGCGAAGACCCGTGGAGCAACATCGACAAATACTACAAAGTCGGCGACCTCGTCACCGGCCAGGTGACCAAACTCGCCAGCTTCGGCGCATTTGTCGGCTTGCAGCACGACATCGACGGCCTGGTCCACATCTCACAGGTGAGCGAAGACCGCGTTGAGAAAATCAAGAATGTCCTGAAGGTCGGACAGGAAGTCACCGCGCGCGTGATCAAGATCGACAAGACCGATCGCCGCATCGGCCTCTCGATCAAAGCTGCGAACTACTCGCCAGAGCAACTCAAGGCCGAGCAGGCCCTGCTCGACTCATTGAAACCCGGCGAAGACCTCGTGGCTCTCCAGCACGCCTTCGATGCCGCCGACGTCGAAGCCAAACAGGAAACACAATAGTCGAACGAAACTTTCGCAAGGCGGGCCTGCGGGGCCCGCCTTTTTTATTTTCAGCATCCCAACGGGATGCAATCACTTAGCCCAGGGTTGCGAGGCACGAGCTAACCCTGGGTGATTCGCCAACACGTTTATTTCAACCCTCAGGGATCACTCGGATTCGAACCATTCGGGTGCAACTCGTCGAAGTAATGCTCCGGCAAAATACGCTAACAATACGCCGTCGCCAAAGTTAACGATTTTGTTTCTCGACTGAAACGGAATTCCGCCGACCTGGATTAACGCATGGTCAAATAGCATCAATGCGTAAATCTTTTCCTCGCTGATTTGCAACGCGTACGCGTAACTCGGCGATCAATTTCAATGTATTCCTCTCTCTTGCCGTCCCTACAGTGAAGTCGAGCCCCGAGGGATGACCGAGTTCGCGAAAGCGCCAGCGCAATGTTTGACAAGGCCCTGGTTTGTTTCTGACTTTTGAGGCAACAGAGGCGTTTGCGCGTCTCAGTTAGTTCCGACGCGTAACCCGACAAGATGTTCTCGACGTTTGCAAGCAACCTAACCTCTGATTCATTGAAAGACTGTTGTTGCACAGCTCGTGCGAAGGAGTCCTGCTAACTGATTACTGGACCTGCTGATTACCGATTACACTCGCGAGTCCTGTTACGGCGTGAAGATTTCCATCTCAGGCGCCGCGTGTGCAAAGTGAGACGGATTCCGCGTCACGATGCGCTTGGCGCCCTTGCGCCGTGCGAATGTCGCGTGAAGCGAATCGTAAATGCCGCCACCCATCACGCCCCTGCGTTCCGCTTCACCAATGGCCCGTTCGTAATCGGCAAGGAGCAATGGCTCAACGGAAATGACCGCCTTCAAGCCCAGCGTGAGTTCCATCGCCGCAGCCACGGGCACTCTGTAAAAGCCCGTCAACGTCGCAAACGTTTCTGCCAGCCCATGAGCATCAGTGAACGCCGCGGGTGATTCCTGCAATGCTTCCAGGCAGGCTGGATGTTCCGGGTGCTTTTCCAACAATGCGCCGACCAGTATCCCGGTGTCCAGGAAGGTCATCGTTCGTAATGCCGCGTAACTTCAACCGCTTCAGCCAGCGGCGTGGATGGCACCTGCCCATTCCACAGCTTCAGCTTCCCGCGTTTGACCACCTTGCCGCTGCTGACGGCTTCAATCTCGAGCACGATTCGCCCTGGTGTGGCAGACGCTTTGAATTTTTGTCCGCGCGGCACGCCCGCCGCCTGGCGCAATTCCCGAGGCAGAACGACCCGGTTCGACTTATCAAGTTGTACAATCGTCGTCACGCCACAACTATGGCGCGCTTATGGCACACTGGCAAGTCGGAGGGTTGCTCGCTTCGAACTCGAAGCGTCTAATCGGACCAGCGGCCCGACGGCACACACCAACGTGGAAAGAAGTTCCAGGCAACTGCTAACCTCCGTATTTCTTAGTGGGTTTGTCCTCAAGGACAAGAGATGCGGGAGCCGGGGCGTTTTCGAGTTGACGCACGTATTCATCGATTTGCCCCTGCAATTGGCGGATCTGTTCCAGTGGGCCTTCTGCCATCACCGCGAAATTACGCGGATTTTTCGGAAACACCTCTGTGCGCAACGAATTAATCGCGCGACACAGATTTTCCATTTCACCAATCGCCTGACCGAGTTGAGCCTCGTTCTGAATCATAGCTCGACTCTTAGTATACCCTTGTTTCGCTCCGGTTCAAAGCGCACTTGTTGAAAGAACCTGACGTAACGATCGTATTGATCCGAACCGGCTCGAGCCACAAGTAAATCCATGCCGTAACGTTGCTTCACCTTTGGCGCAGAAAGCACGTTGTACTCTGCAACTGAAAGGTCGCGCCCCAGGTCATGCGTGGAAGGCAGGGCGAGAATAACATCAATGTCGTTAGGATTGGCTTTGGCGGTTACGAAGCTCCCGTCAACGAGAATTACAATTCGCAGCCCTGTTAGTTCTAGCTCGTGAACGAACTCTTTGAACCTCGTCCACAATCGCGGACGGCGATCGCTTTCCTGGAAGCGCGCGAATCGGGCCTCCGCTTCCTGCAGAGTGCAATCATGAATCCCGTCAGGCAGCAGACCATGCTCGTTGAGTGCCGGGATTGCCATGTAGCGCGCCCTGAATCTACATATCTGCTACCCCAACTCAATCCTGATCAGGCCTCGTTTCTGTTTTCTGCCGATCGGTGTCATCCGCGTGATCCGTGGTTGGCCTCCTTACTAATTAGTCTTCGTTGGCTTCGTTTCCTTCTTGTGAGGATTCCTCGTCATTAGCCATTCTCCGTTTCCTCTGCGGTCTCCCGTTCAGTCAGTTTCGGTTCGCGCAATTCGTGTCTTTCGCATCTTCGCTTCCCTGGCTATACTGACGGTATGAGCAAAGCTGAGATTCTGGCCGAGTTGCCAAAGCTCACGCGTCAAGACCGTGCCGAAATCCGTCACAAGCTCACCGAACTGGATGGCGATCAGTGGCTCGACACTGACGATCCCCTCACCGACGCCGAGAAAGCGCTCCTGGACGCGCGCCTCGCCGCTTACGAGAAAGATCCGGACGCTGGCAGTTCCTGGGACGAAGTCGAAGCTCGTATACGCGCTCGTCTTAAGAAATGAGCCGTCGGCTCATTATTCGAGCGGAAGCAGAGGCGGACATCACAGAAGCGGCGCTCTGGTACGAAGAGCACGAGACCGGACTCGACTGGAATTAACCTCGGAAGTTCACGCCGCGATTCGACGGGCAATCGGTAATCCTTCTGGATACCTACGGCTGCGAAAACGCCCCGAAGTGCGACGCATCCTGGCGCGTCGCTTCCCTTATCGCATCTTCTACATCGCTCGACCTGACGCGGTCGTTGTCTTTGCCGTTATCCATGCTGCGCGCCACGATCGGCACTGGAAACGTCGTTTGTGAGTGCATTTTTGAATTCTGGCTTCTGAATTGTTTCGTGCCAATTCGTGCAATTCGTGTCTTCTCCGGCCTTCGTTTCTTCCGCGATCGATGTCCAGGAGGAATTCGGCATGAACGTCTCTTTTGAAAATAAGTTGCACTTGTAAACGTCGAGAATTGGCACAACATTCCTGATGGGAGGATAAGGTGAACACGAGACACACAAAACGAACACGTTGAAAATCGTGAAGTCGCTCGTGGAGACCGTCCCCTTCTCCTCGCCGCGAAATCGCACGCCCCCAAAATCAAACCAACAGGCCAGATATGAATATTTACAAAACGAAAGCTTACTCCGCTGCCAGCGCGAAATCGCCACTGGCCTCCACCACAATCCCACGACGCGATCCGACAGAACATGACGTTCAGATCGAAATCCTGTTCTGCGGCATCTGCCATTCCGACCTCCATCAGGTGCGTGACGAGTGGCACAGCGTCATGCCCACCGTCTATCCGTGCGTTCCCGGCCACGAGATCGTCGGACGTGTCACGAAAGTGGGCTCTGCGGTGAAGAAGTACAAGCCGGGTGATCTTGCCGCAGTCGGCTGCCTGGTCGACTCGGATGGCACCTGCCCGCAGTGCAAAGCTGACCTGGAGCAGTACTGCCCGAATATGACACTCACCTACAACTCCCCCGATAAATATCTCGGAGGCGTCACCTACGGTGGTTACTCCAGCAGTATCGTCGTTGATGAGCGTTTCGTCTTGCGCGTTCCCCCCAACCTCAATCTCGCGGGAACCGCACCGCTTTTGTGTGCCGGGATCACAACCTACTCGCCGATGCGTCACTGGGGCGTCACCACGGACAAGAAAGTTGGTGTGGTGGGTCTTGGCGGGCTGGGGCACATGGGGGCGAAATTCGCCCATGCCTTTGGAGCGCATGTGGTCGTTTTCACCACGTCACCGAACAAGAAGGAGGATGCGCTCCGGTTGGGCGCAGACGAAGTCGTCGTCTCCCGGAACGCTAACGAGATGCAGAAGCACGTTGGCAGCTTCGACTTCATCCTCGACGCGGTGTCCGCCGAGCATGACATCAACGCGTATATCAGTTTGCTGGCGCGTGACGGCAATATCACGCTGGTCGGCGCCCCCCAGAAGCCGCTGGGTGTGTCCGCCTTCGGCCTCATCTTTGGCCGCCGCAGTCTTTCGGGATCGGCCATTGGCGGCATTGCCGAAACGCAGGAGATGCTCGACTTTTGCGGCGCACACAACATTACCTCTGACGTCGAAGTCATCCCCATTCAGAAGGTCAACGAAGCCTACGAGAGACTGCTCAAGTCGGATGTGAAGTACCGCTTCTCCATGGACCTGGCTTCTCTCAAATCCGAGTAGTGGCGCGAATAGAAGCAGGCTGAACAGTAAGATCGCAGCGTGTAGACGATGACAAAGACCCCAGAATACCGGTCTGCCCATTACCCGAATGAGTTTTTGAATCATTGCTGCGCCCGATCCCGCAGCGGCCGGGATCAAGAGTGCTCTAGCTCTGGGCTTCCAGAATTCGAGCGACTTCGGCAAGGAGTTCCTGCCGCGAAAAGGGCTTGGTAAGGGTCACGGTTGCACCGAGCCGCCGCGCTGAGTTAAGGTTGGCCCAGGGCAAGCCGAGTGCGCCTCCAGACATGGCGATGATCTTAATCTTCGGATACATGCGCCGCAGCTCCACAATGGTCTCTAGTCCTTCCTTCTCAGGCATGATGAGGTCGGTGATAACGACATTGACCTGATTCTGCTCCAGGAGCCGGAACGCCTCGTCTGCACCGGACGCGAGCAACACGTTGTAGTGCGCACGCCTTAACACCTCGGCGACAAATTCGCGCAGGGTATCATCGTCATCAATGACAATGATTGTGAAACTTTGTTGAATTCGTGTATCCGGTTGCATACAAACTTTTTGTATCGGGTGGCAGCGGCCCCCGGAGCAGTGACCCTTTCAGGTCAGTAGAAGCAGGCCACCGCTTTAGGAACCGTTCTGCCACCCGAAATTAAAAGGGCGTTACGCCCGCGCGTATTGTACCAAAACCTCGCCGAAGGAGTGGCAGAAAAATAGTAGTAAAAGAGTAGTAGGCGCACGTCTGTAGGTCGGCTTCCGACATTCGCGGCACACACCCTGCTCAAATGGGTCTTCAGAGCTCAACGATGAATATTTGGGGGCGATTAGGCTTTTCGATCGGGGTCGTAGCGATGTTTGCCATCGTAACTACCGAGGTGCTGCGCAACAAAGCATTCTACGAACTGCACCGGTGGGCAATCTGTGCCGCCCTTCTGGCCATGGGTGTGTTGCTTCTCGTCGTAGGCAAGTTTGTGAACGCCAATATTCGAGAAAGCCAGCGCAATGATCCGGACGGTCCGACCGGGCCGTTTATTCTGGTGAACTTACAGTATTGGGGGCTGATCTTGGCGATTTACGCAATTCTCGTGGCGATAATCGTCCCAGACAGCCCGGTTGCGGCGCGCGAAGCGGTCTTGAAAGCTGTCGCGCCTCTCCGACGAACCCACCCCCACCAGTGGTCTTTCCGGAGCTAAAACTTCAGGGTGTTGTGCTCAGGGAAGGCAATTCGTCAGCCCTGATCAATGGACGCACGTATTTTGTTGGAGACCTCATACGTGAGGCGAAGCTCATTTCGGTGACCGAAAGCAATGTGACCTTGGAATTGCGGGGGCAGCAACGTTCGCTGGGATTAGAAGATTAGCATTCGCAAGGAGCTGATCCCCTTAATTTGACCCCGTCGATGATGAGGAGCAACATCCGCCGATGTACTGGACACGGTCATTTTGCCCTCACCGACCGCCGCGACGCGGGCCGAAGGCGGGTCCGTCGTTTGATACCGGCGCAAAGCCGCCGGGCAAAATCTGTTCGAGCAGGCAAATCTTACTTCGTTGAATTCCCGTGAGAGTGCGTCGCGCGTTGCAAATCCTTCCAATCAACTGACTTCCGCTCGCTTGGTATTTCCCATGCTAAGCGCATTTCGGGTCGGTCCGTAAAAAGACGGAACGTCTATCAAATTGCCGCCAGGTCAGCGGCGATCTGATTCCTGGGTTCATAGTGGGCGAAGCGTAACCGCACGCTCCCGAGCAACAAACACGCAAGGCATACGTACGTACGTATGCCGGCAACAGCACCTATTATATGCACAAGCAACGAACCAACGAGACAAACGGCATCAACCGGGCGATTGGCCTCGCCCTGCTTCTCGGCGCCCTGTGTGCCGGAGCAGCCAACGCGCAAACCGCCAATGATGTCGTCGTGACATTGAAGGCCCAAAAAGTTGAGCGAACCAAAGAAGGCAAAGAGGTCCTGCGCATCGCCGATCGCGCGGTGCCCGGCGAAGTCATTCAATATGACGCGCTCTACCGCAACCAGAGCAAGAAAGGCATTCGCAACCTGCAGCCCACCCTGCCGATTCCGGCTGGATTGGAATATCTGCCCGACTCAGCGAAGCCCGCGCCATCCAAGGCCAGCGTCGATGGAAAGAATTTCGCGCCTATTCCGCTGATGCGGCAGGTGGCTTTGCCGGACGGCAAAACGAAAGAGGAACCGGTGCCGGCGTCTGAGTATCGCGCCTTGCGATGGGAACTCGGAGACCTGGATTCGGGACGGAACGCTTTGGTGTCCGCCCGCGCGCGCCTTGCGCTCAAGTAACAACACGACTTTCAAGGAAAGCTTAAAATGAACACGCAACTCCTCCTTCGGATTATTTCCGGACTCAAACAGCGCGTTGAACGCTGTGCCGGTCGCCGGATTCGCACTGTATTTTTGATGATCGCACTCCTGCTGCTGTGCAGCACGAGCCTGGTCGATTCCGCGCCGCCGCCCGCCGGCACCAGCATCGGCAACCAGGCATCGGCGACTTACACTGACGCCAGCAACACACCGCGGTCGACTACATCGAACGTTGCCATCACGATTGTGCAACAGGTGGCCAGCTTCACGTTAACGGCGGACAGCGCGAAGTTCGCTGCACCGGGCGGCCAGGTTTACTACCCGCACACGTTGGTCAACACGGGGAACGGGATCGACACCTTCAATCTGAGCGCCGTAAATAACGCTTCCGGCGATAACTTCGATCTCGCGTCGCTGGCTTTGTATGCCGACGGGAACGGCGACGGCTTGCCGGACAACGCGACTCCGATCACGACGACAGGACCTCTCGCCTCGGGCGCAACCTTCCAGTTTGTGGCGATGGGTATTGTGCCCGCCGGTGAAACTGCCGGCCGCACCGCCGTGATTACGGTGTCAGCAATCGGCACCGCGACCACGACCCCGGCGCCCACTCAAAGCAATACCGATACGACCACCGTCACCGGCAACGCCGTCATCAACGTCACCAAAGCGCTGAGCTCAAATTCCGGACCTCCCGGAAGCGGACCTTTAACAGTCAATCTCACGTATAATAACGTCGGCAACACCGCGGCAACGAATCTCAACCTGCGCGATTTGCTCCCGGCCGGAATGAATTATGTTGCCAACAGCGCTCGCTGGAGCGTGACCGGCGGCACGCCCTTGACAGATGCAAACAACGCCGACGTCCAGGGCTCCGCTCCCGACACTATTATTTACGACTTCGGCGTGACGGTCGCGGGCCGCGTCACGGCGGTGATCGGCCGCGTTCTTCCGGGGCAATCGGGGACACTGACGTTTCAGGTGATGATTGCCGCCGCCGCCCCCGCCGGGATTATCGCCAATACGGCAACCTTCATTTACGACCCGGGCACCGGCACGCCCGTGGGCCCGTTCAACAGCAACACGGCGGATTTCACTGTTAACCAGGGCGTGTCTGTGTCGCTTACCGGGCAGATCATTGCCAGCGCAGCGCAAGGCAGCACGGTCGTGTTCACCAAC
>Ga0193697_1000083_pt1 | contig 36995 bp, 30 predicted proteins | sample L3m2metaG_FD_145073 | JGI IMG/M metagenome (GOLD analysis project Ga0193697, IMG submission 145073) | Soil microbial communities from a riparian zone of the East river system, Colorado, United States - L3m2 | ecosystem: Environmental > Terrestrial > Soil > Riparian zone | place: USA: East River...
CGCGGTCGCTCAGGTTGTAGCCCACCCGGACGCCGCCCCCGAACGTGTTCTTGAGGAGGAACGCGCGATCGAAGCGCCACCACGATCCGAACCCGCTGAATTCGAGGTTGTCGGATCGTTGGGCCGCTGCGGGGGTCGCGATCAGTGCGACGCCGAGGACGCCAACCAGAAGTTGAAGCCGCTTCATCGGACTCCCTCCCACGGCCTCCCCTTAGGGGGCCGCCAACAGGACCGCGTTGAAGAGCAGCTTGAAGGTGCCGTGCGTCTGGCCCCGAAACTGCGGCCGCATCCCGAACAGGATCACCCGCCCGCTGCCGACAGGCACCTCGACCAGCGCCGCTTTTCCCTCGAGCCGCTCCTGAAAGCGCGCGTACCCGGAGCGCAGTGGCTGCTCGGGATACGTGGCCAGCGCCCGGGCCGTGCCCGAGACGGTGAAGGCGGCGCTGTTCTCGAAGTAGATCTCCAGGGAGTCAGGCACCCCAACGGTGACCGGGGACCCCCGACCCCCCCCCAAAGCCACACCGAAAATAGAGCCTGGAGCGTAAAAAAGCGAGACCTGAGGACCCGATGCCCCTCCACCTAGGACGTTGACCACAGGGAGGTTAAGCCTTGAGATCGCGAAATTACTTGAACCATCGAGGCACACGAGGGTGCCGCCACCCCGAACGAACTCCGAAACGGCATTGGCCCCCGCTTCCCCCATCCCTCCAGCGTATTGCACAGGAATGCGAGTCGAGTCCACTCCTTGGAGCAGGCCCCTCGCGCTCTCGTTCGGCAACACGATCACGTCGAACCGCTGCCGCAGCTTCCCGCGTCGCAGATCGCTGTCATGAACTGTCGTATAGGTGATGCCATACTGCTCAAAAACCCAGCGCGTCCAACCCTCGTCGATGTTGCCGGTCCATGGCTGATACAGCGCGATGCGCGGCAGCCGGTTCAGCCTCTTGCCCGATACGTCTGAGGGGGGCGCTGCCCTTACTGTGAAACCATGGAGCGCCGCCTGCTCGGTGAGGATCTCGCGCGCGCGCAGACCCCGGACGACCAGACTATCTCCCGTCACCCACACGGTCTGTCCTGCAGCCAGCAGTGCCGCCACGGCGCGGGACTCCCCGTTCGTTTGGTTCCTCAACACGAACATCTCGCCCCGTCCGTCGATCCGCCCCGGCGGCGGGGTCACGGTGTCGACCTTCACGAGGTTCGCCGTGAACGGCTCCTCAACGACCTCCGCCCGGACCCCCATCGTGAACGGCAGGGTCCATCCGGCGACGTCATAGGGAGGCCGGTCATTCACCGGCGTGTAATGCTGGACCTCGAGCAGATCCTTGGCGTGCGCGCGATAGGGCTGAGCCATCGGTACGACCAGCGAGCCAGCCGGGTACGCTTGCCCTCCCGCTGTGAACCCTTCAGCAGCGCGCCACACCTCCACTTTCCCCGCTAGCAGCACGTTGGCCAGGCCCGCCCACGCCTCGGGATCTCGTTGGTTGGGCGGCAAGACGTACGCGAAGGGATGCCCGGCTCGTCCGGCTGCCACCGCACGACGCCCAAGGCCTACAAATCGGTCGATGAACGTGAGGCGATCGCGCGCCGCGAGCCGCACCAGCGCTTCGGAGGCGATCAGCTCGTAGCGCACGATGTCGCCGAGCCGCCAGGCGCCGCCGGGCCAGGGCTCGGGATAGTTCACGCCGCGCCCCGGTTGCCGGACCGAGTCCGGGGCGAACGTGATCGGCGACGCGATGCGCACGCTCGCGGCTTCGGTCAGTACGCCGATCATGTTGTGGCGCGTGGGCGTGGACCGGAACCCGCCGTGCCACCACAGGTCGTACCGCTCCTGGTGGGCGATGCCCGTCGCGCCCGCGTCGTACAGCGCCGACGCCATCTGCACGCCCACGAGGTTGATCCCCGCGACGAGGGCCGGATCGAGGTTCGGGTTGACGGGGTCCGCGAACGGTGGCGCAAAGAGCCGCACGCCGTTCGCGCCCATCTGATGCACGTCGTAGACGACTTCCGGAAACCACTCCGTGTACAGCATGCGGGTGACGAGCCGTGTCTCCGCCTGCGTCACCATGAACCAATCGCGATTGTTGTCGTGCCCGACGTACTTGTGGTAGAGCCAGGGAAGGGGTCCGCCCTCGTAGGGCGTGCCCTTGTAGCGCCGATACCACGAGACGACCGTGTCGAGCCCGTCAGGATTCATCGACGGAATCATCAGGACGACGAGTGAGTCGAGCAGGCGCGTCAGCACCGGATCCGTCGCGAGTCGGTACGCGAGCGTCATCCCCATCTGGCTCGACGCGATCTCCGTCGAATGAATGTTGTTGCTGATCAGGATGACGGCGGGTTGTGTCCTGCGCAGGTCGGCGAGTGTGGCGTCCGTGAGGAGGCGCGGGTCCGCGAGCAGCTGTTGTCCCCGCTTGATCGCCGCCAGCCGCGCCTGGTTCGCGGGCGACGTGATCGCCAGCAGGAGGAACGGCCGGCCTTCGGTCGTGCGTCCCAGCGTGTCGACGTGCACGTACGGGCTGCGCACCGCGAGCCCGTTCATGTACGACGAGACCTGCTTCCAGTCGGCGAGCATGGAATCGGCGCCGGGCTCAAAGCCCAGGCTCGCCGCCGGCGACTGCAGGAGGGCGAGGAGCAGAAAGGGTGTCATTGGATCAATCCGAGTTGGGAGCCTACCTTCTTGAATGCGCGTAGCGCGAAGTCGAGATCGGCGCGGGTGTGCGCCGCCGACAGCTGGCAGCGCACGCGTGCATGTCCTTGTGGCACAACGGGATAGCCAAAGCCGGTCACGAACACGCCCTCGGCGAGTAAGAGCTCACTCATCTGGATCGCCTTGGCGGTCTCACCCAGGATCACCGGGACGATGGGCGTCTCCCCGGGCAGCGGCTTGAACCCGAGCCCCATGAGCTGGTCGCGGAAGTAGCGGGCGTTCTCGTGGAGCTTCGTGACCAGCTCGGGATGGCGCTCGACGTGGTGGACGGCAGCGAGAGCGCTTCCCGCGACCGTGGGGGGCAGCGCGTTGCTGAACAGCTGCGGCCGCGACCGCTGCGTGAGGTAGTCGGTGAGCGCGGCGGGCCCGGCCGTGAAGCCTCCGGCCGCGCCGCCCAGCGCCTTCCCGAGTGTCGACGTGATGATGTCGACCTGGCCCAGCATGCCGAAGTGCTCCGCGGTCCCGCGGCCGGTCTTGCCGAGCACGCCCGTCGCATGCGAGTCGTCCATCGCGACGACGGCGTCGTACTTTCGGGCCAACGCGACGATCTCGGGCAGCTTGGCGATGTCGCCTTCCATCGAGAAGATGCCGTCAGTGAACACGAGTCTGAGTCGCGCGCCCTTGGCGGCCTTCAGTTTCGCCTCGAGGTCCGCCATGTCGGAGTGCTTGTACACGGCGGTCTGGCATTTCGTGATCGTCTTGGCGAGGCGGATGGCATCGATGATCGACGCGTGGTTCAGCTGATCGGAGATGACGATGTCCTGTTCGCCAAGCAGGGTGGGGCAGAGCCCTTCGTTGGCGTTCCAGCAGCTCACGTACGAGAGCGACGCCTCGCACCCGACGAACTTCGCGAGCGCGGCTTCCAGCTCGCGATGCACGGTGAAGGTGCCGCAGATGAACCGCACCGACCCGGTCCCCGCGCCGAAGCGATCGAGTGCGTCCTTGCCGGCCTGCACGACCTCGGGCGTGTTGCACAGGCCGAGGTAGTTGTTCGAGGAGAGGATGACCACCTCGCCGCGCCCGTCCATTTTGACGCGGGCGGCCTGCGGGGAGTCGAGGTAGTTGAGGCGCTTGTAGACGCCCTCGCGCTTGAATTGCGCGAGCTCGGTTTCCAGGTGCCCGGCAAAGCTCATGCGATCTCCAGAATGACTTTCCCCGCGTCGCCGGAGCGGATGGCGGCGAGTGCGTCGTCGATCTTGGCGAGCGGGAACCGGTGGGTGATGACGGGGCGGGGGTCGAACTGTCCGCCCGTGAGAAAACGGCGCATCTGGTGCCACGTCTCGTACATCTTGCGGCCGATCACGCCGTAGATCGTGATGCCCTTGAAGATGATCTCGTTCGCGAAGTCCATGGGTACGTCGCCCTTGGGGATCCCGAGCAGCTGTACCCGGCCCCCCATGCGGACGGCGGCGAAGGCCTGATGCAGGGCCGACGGCACGCCGGACATCTCGCACACGACGTCGGCGCCTTCGCCCCCGGTCTCGCCAACAACGGTCTTCACCACGTCGTCCTTGGCGGCGTTGATCGTGATGTGCGCGCCCATTTTTTCCGCAAGGGCGAGCCGCTTCGGGTTCACGTCGGAAGCGATCACCTTCGTCGCGCCGGCGGCCCGGGCAATCCCGACCGCGAAACAGCCGATCGGGCCGCACCCCACGACCAAAACGGTGCTGCCGGGAATCTCCGCGGTCAGCACCGTGTGAAACGCGTTGCCCATCGGGTCCATGATGGCGCCGACCTCGGTGGGAATCCCCGACAGCGTCAGCACGTTGGTCGTCGGCATCACGATGTACTCGGCGAACGCGCCGTCCCGGTCCACGCCGATGATGCGCGTGTTCTTGCAGATGTGGCTATTGCCGGTGCGGCACTGGAGGCAGTGTCCGCACACGATGTGGCCCTCGGCGGTGACGAGCTGCCCCTTCCGCAGTCCCGTCACGCCGTCCCCGAGCGCGACAATCTCGCCCGCAAACTCGTGGCCGATGACCAGCGGCGGTTTGATGCGGCCCTGCGCCCACGGATCCCAGTCGGCGATATGGAGGTCGGTGCCGCACACCCCCGCGTGCCGCACAGCGATCAGCACCTCGCCGGGGCCCGGGGCCGGCTTGGGCACGGTCGTGACGGTCAGGCCAGGGGCGCGACGCTCTTTGACGATGGCTTGCATGGATTCCCGGGATGCGGGATGCGGGATGCGTTAGAAGATGGAGCGCGTGAAGCCGCCGTCCACCTGGAGCACGGCGCCGGTAATATAGCTGGCGTGTTCGGACGCGAGGAACGCGACCGCGGCCGCGAGCTCACTCGTGTTGCCGACCCGCCCCATCGGGATCTGGGCGAGCATCTGCTTCATCATGTCGGGTTTGGTTCTGGTCAGCTCTTCAACGCGCTCCGTCGCAATGAAACCCGGGCAGATGCAGTTGACGGTGATGCCGTCCGGAGCGACCTCGTCCGCGAGCGCCTTCGAGAACCCAAGGACTCCGGCGCGCGCCGTCGTCGAGAGGATCAAGCCCGGCAAGGGCTGTTTGGCCGCCACCGAGACGAGACAGACGATGCGGCCCCACTGCGCCTTGCGCATGATCGGCACGGCCGCTCTGCAAAGATTCACGGTGGAGAGCAGGTTCAACTCGATCGCGCGCTGCCAGGCCTCGGCGGGCTGATCCTTGAAGGGGGCGGCCGGAGGACCTCCGGCATTACAGAACAAGATGTCGAGCCGGCCGAAATGCCTGGCGACGTCGTGCACCAGTCGTTCCGCTTCGGCAGGGACGCTGACGTCGGCGGGGAAGGGAGCGGGGGCGGTGCGTCCGTTGACGGCGACCTGCGCGCCTTCATCACCGAGCACCTTCGCAACGGCGCGACCGATGCCGCGCGTCGAACCGCACACGAGCGCTACCCGCCTGGCGAGCCCGAAGTCCATGACTAGACGGCCGCCGGCATCCGCACGGCTTCGATCCGGATCGCACAGACCTTCAGCTCCGCCATCTTCGCGTAGGGATCGAGGATCGGATTCGTCAACAGGTTGGCGGCGGCTTCGCGGAAGTGGAAGGGGACAAACACCTGCCCCCGGGCGACACGGTCTGAAATGCGGCAGGCGGTCACCATCGAATTGCGGCGCGACGTCAGACGCACCAGCTCGCCTTCGGCGACGCCCAGGAGGGCGGCGTCGGCCGGATGGATCTCGACGATCGCCGTGGGCTCCCGCGAGTCGAGACCCGAGGCGCGGCGCGTCATCGTTCCGGTGTGCCAGTGATACAGCTGACGGCCGGTGTTCATCACGAACGGATACTCGTCGTCGGGCAACTCCGCGGGGTCCGTGTACAGGACCGGCACGAATGTGGCTTTGCCGTCCGCGGTGGGGAATGCGTCCGCGAACAGGAACGCGGTTCCAGGATGGTCCGTCGTCGGGACCGGGTACTGCAGCCCGGCACCCTCGAGTCGCGCGTAGGTGACGCCCGCCCAGCTCGGCGTGACCTGCGCGATCTCCGCCATCACCTCTTCGGCCGTGTGGAACGGCGTCGGCAAGCCGAGCCGGCTCGACAGGTCGATGAGGATGTCGAGATCGCCGCGCGTCTCACCGGGTGTCTCGACCGCCTTGTGGGAGATCTGGATGCGCCGCTCCGTGTTCACGAACGTGCCCGTCTTCTCGGCAAAACTGGACGCCGGTAACACCACGTCGGCGTACCGCGCCGTCTCGGTGAGGAACAGGTCCTGCACCGCCAGAAACTCGAGCTCCTGGAACCAGTGCTCGGCATGCGCGATGTCGGGGTCCGAGAGGATCGGGTTCTCGCCCATGATGTACATGCCGCGGACTCCGCTCTCCGGCTTCACAACCTCCGTGACCATCAAACCCTTCTTCAGCGACAGCGACTCGGCCGGCACGCTCCACGCTTTGGCAAAACGAGCACGCACGGCGGTGTCGCCGACGGGCTGGTAGTCGGTATAGACGAACGGGATGGCCCCCATGTCCGAGGCGCCCTGCACGTTGTTCTGACCGCGGATCGGCAACATCGCGGCGCCCCAGCGCCCGATCATGCCGCACGCGAGCATCAAGTTGAGGAACGACGCCACGATGTCGGTGCCATTGGCGTGCTGCGTGAGGCCCATCGCCCAGAGCGAACTGGTATTGGGGCCGCGGGCGTAGATCTCGGCAGCGCGCCCGATCCTCTCGGCGGGAATCCCGGTGATTTTCGCCGCCTTATCGAGCGTATAGGGCGCGACAGCCGCGCGCACCTTCTCGAAGTCGTGGGCCCGGTTAGCGATGAACGCTTTGTTTTCGAGACCCCGCGCCAGGATGTGGTTCAGCATCCCCGAGTACAAGGCGACGTCGGTGCCCGGCTGCAGCTGGAGGTGGATGTTGGCCCGGCCGGCGAGCTCGGTCCGCCGCGGATCCGCGACGATCAGGGTCGCCCCGCGCTCGTGGGCGCGTTTGATCGCGGCACCGAAGACGGGATGCGACTCGGTGGTGTTGGCGCCGCCGATGAAAATGACGTCGCACGCCTCCTCGATCTCCCGCATCGACCCTGAGGCCGCCGACGTGCTGAGCGCGCGCTGCATCGCCGCCACCGAGGTCGAATGGCACAGGCGAGTGCAGTGATCGACGTTGTTGGTGCCCAGCGCGGCGCGGAACATCCGCATCATCAGGTAGTTCTCTTCGTTCGAGCACTTCGCCGACGAGAAACAGGCGAGGGCGTCGCCGCCGCGCTCGCGTTTGATGCGCGACAGCTCCTGCGCGGCGAGGCTCAGGGCCTCTTCCCAGGTGGCCTCGCGGAAAGGGTCGTACCAGTCCGCTGGCGTCGCGACGCGGTCGCGGATGTCCTGATCGAGCCGCTCGAGGAGCGGCAGCTGATGCACGGACTTGCCGGTCGCCCGGGGCGGGGTTCCGGGCTTCGACTGTTGTCCCTCGCCCTCGATCGTCCGCCACGGCCCGCCGCGCCGGTCGGCCCCGGTCGGGCCTTGCCACGCCCACCGATCGCCCACCTTCGTCCAGCCCCGTCTGATCAGGGGCTTGGTCAAGCGATCCCGATGCTGCGGGAAGTCGTAGCCGAACCGGCCTTTCACGCAGGTCGAGCCCTGATTGGGCGTGTCCAGTTCAATGTTCGGAGAGGTGACGCGAAGGACCTTGTCATCGGCGACGTGCAGATCGACCTGGCACCCGACGCCGCAGTAGGGACACACGGCGCGCACGACGCGATCCGGATGGCGGATCTGCTCGGGCGTGAACCGTTGCCGCGGCATCACCTCGAAGATCGCGCCGGTGGGGCAGACGCGGACGCATTCGCCGCACCAGGTGCACCCGGCCTTGTCGGGGTCGCCGTCGGCGCCGACGATGATCTCGGCGTGCTCGCCGCGGAACCCCACGTCGAGGACGCCCACCACCTGGATGTCCTCGCACGCCCGCACGCAGCGCGTGCACAGGATGCAGGTGGACATGTCGTGGCGAATCATCGGGTCGCCGGGCCGTTCGTCGCCCGAGCGCAGTCCGAGGTCGCGGCCGTCTACCGGCGTCGGCGTGACGCCGTAGCGCACGACGTACTCCTCGAACTCGTTGCGGGGGCTTCCGTTGAGGGCCGGGTAGCGCTCCGTGAGGAGTCGGAGGACCCCCTTGCGGTTTTCGACGGCCGCGTGCGACTCGGTCGTCACCACCATGCCGTCGGCGACCTTCGTGGCGCAGGCCGGGAGGAGCTTGGGCTGGCCCTCGACCGACACGAGGCAGATGCGGCAGTTGCCCACGATCGGCAGCTTGGGATACCAGCAGAGGGCCGGGATGTCGATCTCGGCTGCCCTGGCTGCGTCGAGGATGGTCCGACCTTCCGCCGCGGTGACGGAGCGGCCGTTGATCGTGAGCGTCGCCATACAGGTATAGATATCCCCCGGTCGAGGAGTTGCAAGACTCGTGCACGGGCGACATCGTGGAGGGCGTATGAACGCATTCTTCTTGCTCGCCGCGCTCAGTCTGGCACCATCACTCCAGGACACCACGGTTGCCGTGCAAGGGGTGGTGGGACAACCCGCCGGTGCAGGGGCGTGGTTGGTCGGCCTCCCGGTTCCGTTTCGCTACCGTGACCGGGTGATTGCCGAGGTCGAGTTAGCGGGCGACTCGACGAAGTGGACCTCACACGCGGGTCATTTTGTCGAAGCGCGTGGTACGCTCGACGCCGCGGTTCCTCCGACGTCGCGCGCCCGGTTGCGCGTGAGCGCCATGCGCGAAGTCGATCCGAAGGGCACCGTCCGACGCATGGTGAGCGAGAGTTTCACGCACCGAGTGGCGGTGACGCTGTGGGTGTTGCCCCAGAAATTCGCGTGGGTGGATTCTGCCGGAAAGGCGACGGGCGTGGGGCCGGTGATCGTCTACACGGCCAACAACCACGGCGAATCAGACGTGACCATGGAGTTCGTATCAAAGGATTTCGTCTGTTTTTCGGTGGAGCCGAATGACGGGGGCGCCGTGCCGTGGACGTTCGCGCGTAAGCTGAACACGCCAACCGATCAGCTGCAGGTGACGCTGCCGAAGTTCGTGCGCGAGGTGGCGCGGCTGCCGCGCGAAGGGGCGGCGAGGCCCGGTCGCTACACGGTGCGCGCGGGGTTTTGCGGGTTTAAGGAATACGAGTTGGAGACGGAAATCGAGGTCAAGCAGTAGCTGATTGACTCAGCGGGGATCGACCGGCAGATGCCGATGCGTGTGGTCCCCGTCCTCCCCCTCGTCGGTGAACCAGCAGTAGGCCCAGATCTTCGCCGGGCGCAAAACCTCGCGGCCGGCCCGCAGGATGATCCCCATCGGTTCGTCGTCGAGTACGAGCGGGAGACTGGTCATGCCCCCGTGGAAGGCAAGCCGCCTGCCACGGGGTCAAGATCACAACATGTTGTTTTACAACAACTTACAAATTTGGTGGCGAGTCGGTGTCGTTATTCGGACACGTTCGACACCGTGTCGGCCTGACGCGGAGGCTTGGTCGCGGTGAAGCCGCTCCGTTTCGAGCGGCGGTTCCCCTGCACCTGCCAACCGCTGTAGAGCCCCTGCAGGGCTTCGGGGGCGAGCGGGATGACCTGCCGCGAGGCGCCCGCGGAGAGGACGACGTGGACCCCCCCCGAGCGCGTGCGGACCTGGAGATCCGCGATCAAGGACGCCCGATCCTTCGCCCGGAGGTTCGCGAGACTCTTCGGTTCGAGCACCACCAGGGACGGGGAGAGATCCGGGAACCAGCTGCCGAAGTTGATCACCAGCGCCTGGAGCGCACCACCGAGCTGTTCGTTGACGGCGCGTCCTTCGGCCGCCTCGACGGCGCCGAGGTCCTGATCCACGAGGAACACTTCGATGTCGTGCGCGGCCAGATAGAGGGCTTCAGCGAGGGCCGCGGCACCGACCACCACCACGAGGTCCCCGGCCTCGAGCCGCGACGCCCAGGGCACGATCGGGTGCGCGGGATCGAGCCCCCAGTGGGTCGGCTCCCGTTGGGCCTCCCGCAGCGCGCGGTGCTTCTGGCGCCAGCGGGGGAATGACGGCAGGCGCAGCCGCCGCGCGATGATGCGGTCCACGTGCTCGAGCAGGAGCACCTCGGTGAGGAGGTACTGATCCTGCGCGCTCGCCTGTAGCTCGCGCACCGCTTCGTCCCCGATCTCGAGCAGCTCTCCCCGCGGGATCGCGTTCTTGTATTCCTCGATCCGCTGCAGGATGAACTCCTGGTATTCCTGTTTCTGCGAACGCGGCGGACGCGGCGCGCGTGTCGCTGTTTGGCGGTGCGCCGCGGACGAGGTCAGCATGGCTCGACGTGCACCGTGACGGCGCTGAGCTCGAGGTCGCGCTTCAGGCGCTCCTCGACTTGATCGGCGATCGCGTGGGCCGCCTCGACGTTGGCGTCGCGGTCGACGGCGATCGTCACTTCCGCGTAGCGCACGCCGGCACCATGCCCGCCGCGGGACCGGATGCCGTAGGCGCGCTTGACGCCGGCGATCTCCTGGGCCGCATGGCGAATGGCGCGCTCGGGGATTGCCCGTTCGTCGACGAGCACGGGCACCGTCCGCGAGAAGATCTGGTACGCGACGCGCACGATGAGCGCGGCCACGACGATGGCGACGACCGGGTCGACCCACGTCGCGCCGCGGCGGGCGAAGAGCACGCCGATCAATACGCCGATCGTGATGAAGACGTCGGTGCGCGTATGCGCCGCGTCGGCGATGAGCAATTCGCTCGACAACTCGTGCCCGCGGCGGTTCTCGTACCAGGCCACGAAGACGTTGATGCCGAGGGTCGCGAGCAGGACGACCAGGCCCAGATCGGTCATGACGATCGTGTGGCCCCCGCCCGACAGTTTCTGGACCGCGTTGCGGATCAACTCGAAGCAGGTGATCGAGAGGAAGACGACGATCGCCAGCGCCCCCAACGTCTCGAACTTGCCGTGGCCATAGGGGTGGTCTTCGTCGGGTTCGCGCGCGGCAACCCGGACGACGATCAGGCCGAGCACGTTGTAGAGTGAGTCGACGGACGAATGCAGCGCGTCGCCCCACACTGCGAGCGAGCCCGACACGACTCCGATGTACGCTTTGGCGGCGACGACGGCGAGGTTGGCGCCGAGCAGGCCGATCAAGACGCGGCGAACCGCTGCTGAAGACATGGCCTTGCAACCTTGTGACTGGGGCGGATTTAGTCAACTTTGCTTGACAATAATGAGATAGTTGTCTAAATATCTATCCATGCATGACTCCCTGTTCCGCGCCCTCGCCGACCCCACCCGCCGCCGCATCCTGGAGCTCCTGGCGGAGGGCGACCGCACCGCCGGTGACATTGCGGAGCAATTCCCCATCGCGTTCGCGTCGGTCTCGCACCACCTGGGGGTCCTCAAGGCCGCCGGCCTCGTCGCCACGGAACGGCAGGGGCAGTTCATCCGCTATCGCCTCAACACCACGGTCTTTCAGGAAGTCGTCCGCTACTTCATGAAGAGCTTCTCGGGAGGGAACGATGCGTAGCCGCTGGTTTGGATTGGTGGTCGCCACGCTTGCCGCCGGGGTTTCGGTCTGGGCGTACTCTCGACTTCCCGCGACTGTCGCGACGCACTGGAGTCTGCAGGGGACTCCCGACGGCTATTCGAGCCGGCTCTGGGCCGTCGCCGTGATGCCGGTCGTCATCTTGGGCCTGACGGGGCTCTTCACCGTCCTCCCCAAGGTCGACCCCCGGCACGAGAACTACGCCAAGTTCCTGGACACCTACTGGCTGATCGCGAACGTGATCCTCGCCTTCACAGGCGTCGTGCACGTGTTGATCGTGGCGAACGGCATGGGATACACGGTGCAGGTGGATCGCTTGCTGCCGGTCGGCATCGGGCTGTTGCTCGCGTTCCTCGGCAACTACCTGACGCGGGTCGAGCCGAACTGGTTCATCGGCATCCGTACGCCCTGGACCCTCTCGAGCGATACCGTGTGGCGCCGCGTGCATCGCACCGCCGGCTGGCTGTTCGTGATCGCCGGTCTCGTGGCGCGAACGCGGCCGCGGCGACCACGAGACCGGTCTCGTGGTCGCCGCGGCCGCGTTCGCGCCGCGAGGTGCGCTCTTCCCGGTTTGGATGGTCACGATCGTCCTCGCGGGTGGGATTCCCGTCGTGCAGTCCTACGTCCTCTGGAAGCGAGAGCAACATGATCACTCTTAGCCTCGTCGTCGCCGGGCTGGTTCAGGCGACGCCCCCTCCCCCGCGCGCCGACACCATCCCGCCTTCAGGCGCGGTCGAAACCGCCTACACGATCAAGAGCGGCGCGCTCGGACTCGGCGCCACGCTGACGGTGCCGAGGGGAGCCGCCGGCCGAGTGCCGGTCGCCATCATCATCGCGGGCTCGGGACCCACGGACCGCAACGGCAACTCCGTGCTGGGGATCAGACCGAATTCGTACGCGCAGCTCGCCTGGCGCCTCGCGGAGCGGGGCATCGCGACGCTCCGCTACGACAAGCGCGGCATGCCTGGGACACAGGGCACGTTCGACATCCGCAAGATGACCCTCGACGACTTCGCGTCCGATGCCCGTGCCGCGGCGGAGTCGCTGGCCCGCGATCCACGCTTCTCGCGCGTGGTGTTCATAGGGCACAGCGAGGGCGCCTCGCTGGCGCTGATTGCGGCGCGTCAGGGTGCGCCCGTCGCGGGCGTGGTGCACGTGTCGGGCCTCGGTCGGCCGCTCACCGACGTGATGCGCGAGCAGTTGAGCCGGCAGTTCGATAGCCTGACGCTCGTTCGCTACGACACCGCGATGAAGCACTACCTGCTCGGCGAGCAGCCGGCGGACGTGCCACAGCCGCTCGCGATGCTCTTCGTCTCCGTGAATCAGACCTACATGCGCTCACTCGCGGGTTTTGACGCGCCCGCCGCCATCCGGGCCGTGCGCCAGCCCGTGTTGATCGTACAGGGCGAGACCGACCTTCAGGCGACCGTCGCCGACGCCGAGCGCCTCCATGCCGCCCGGCCCGACGCTCGGCTCGTCCTGATCCCCGAGGTCAACCACGTGCTGAAGCGCACCACGGAGAGCACCCCGCAAGGACAGATGGTCACGTACCAGGATCCCGGGATCCCGATCGTGATGAACGCCGTGCAAGCGATCGCGGACTGGATTCTGGCACTGCGCTAGCATGCTGCGCCCCTACATTTTTACGACACGTCTACATTTTCACGACGCGTCCCCCCGACATTTTCGACGCGCGTCGTCGATCCCACCTCGCTGGGTTGTCGCTAATGTACTGTCGGGCCCGAGCGAGATCGGCATCAGATCGGATGATTCGGTCGAAATAGTTTCGCTGCCAGATGCCTCCGAACCGGGTGCCTCGTAGGTGATTGATGCGAGCCGCAACCACTGACTTGAAGGATCTGACTATGGTCCCGAGCGATCCGGCGCTGATGCGCCCGATGGCGGACAACCGTGAGCCGTCGCCGTGCAGAAACAGAATGCCGTGGACGTGGTCGGGCATGACCACGAAGGTGTCTAGGCGAACATGTGGGAAATGATCGGGGATGCTTTTCCAACACTCGCGGGCGACTTCGCCAAACCGGCTGTGTACCATCTCACCGGCCCGAATACGGCCAAACAGATGGGTGGTCGCACAAATCGTGATGAAATAGGCCCCGGGGCGAGAATAGTCATGGCCTCGCAGTCTGATCGAGCGCCGATGCATGCTGACGCGTGGACGCCATGGCTCTTCCATGGGGATATCGTGCGACGGGGCGGTAGGAGCGCGGTAATCGATTTCGCGCAAAACAGGGTCCGTTTAACGTGTGTAGGGGCGCAGCATGCTGCGCCCCTACATTTTCACGACGCGTCCCCCCGTCATTTTCGACGCGCGTCGTCGATCCCACCTCGCTGGGGTGTCGCTAAGGTACTGTCGGGCGTACGCCCCGGCCGCAAATCAGTCCACCGCTCGCAGCAGCGCGCCGTTCTGGCGCTGCGTTAATCCACTGCGCGCAGCAGAACGCCTTTGAGGTACCCGGTCTCCGGCACGTTGATGATCTCAGGGTGGTCTCCCGCCGCGCCGCAAACGGCGATTTGTTGGAGGCGGCGGCCCGAGTCGCGTGCCGCGTCGACGACCATCGCTTGAAAGGCGTCGCGGCTGACGTGGTAGGAGCACGAGCAGGTGAAGAGTACTCCCCCCGGCGCGAGGATCCGCATCGCCCGGAGGTTGATCTCCTTGTAGCCCGCCACGGCGCGCGTCAGTGTTGCCTTGGTCTTGGCGAACGCCGGGGGATCGAGCACGATGGTCTCGAACCGCTCCCGGCGCTGTTCCATCTCCCGCAACAGATCGAAAACGTTCGCCTCCCGCCACGTGATGTTGCCGATCCCGTTGAGCCGGGCGTTCTCGGCGCCGCGCGCCAGTGCCTCGGCGCTCTGGTCCACGGCGACCACCTCTCTCGCCAGGCGAGCCATGTGCAGCGCGAACGATCCGTGATAGGTGAACAGGTCGAGCGCGCGGCTGCCCGCCGGCGTATGCCGCGCGACCAGCAGGCGGTTTTCGCGCTGGTCGAGAAACGCGCCGGTCTTCTGACCCGACCAGGGCGCCGCGAGGTACTTCACACCATCCTCGACAACCTCGACAACCTCCGGCACCTGGCCGTAGGCCAGGACCACTTCCGCCGGCAACCCTTCGTGCCGGCGGACGCCGGCGTCATTCCGGAGCAGGACGCCGTCGGGGTGCAGCGCGGTTCGGATGCCCGCCACCACGTCGTCGCGCGCGCTCTCGAGCCCTGCCGAGAGGAGCTGGGCGACGACCCACGGTCCGTACTTGTCGATCATGAGCGACGGCAACCCGTCGCCCTCGGCGTGCACGGCGCGCCAGGCGCTCGCCTCGATCCCCGCGCGCCGGCGCGCCGCCGCCGTGATCCGTTCTCCCCACCAGGCGGCGTCCACGGGCTCCTCACCGCGCGTGAGCAACCGCAGTCGAATTTCGGATTTCGGAGAGTAGAGCGCCTGGCCGATGAAGCGTCCGCGACGATCGGTGACGCGAACGATGCCGGGCTCCTTGCCCGGGTCCCCGGCCACGTCGGTGCGATAGATCCAGGGGTGTCCTTGCTTCCAGCGCTCGGCCCCTTTCGCGGTGACGACCGCGATCCCGCCGATCATCGATCGGGCCGCAGCTTCGCCGCCTCGCGCAGATACGTATGTTTGAGCGCGCCTGGAGCCTTGGCCGTGTAGAAGTGCAGCAGCACGCGGATGCAACGCGGCAGGCCGCCCGGCACCGCGACTTCGGCGGTGCCGAGCAGGGGCACCTCAGTCCAGCCCAGGCGGCGCGCCGCCCGCGCCGGATACTCCGCGGTGAGGTCGGGAGAGGATGTGAAGATGGCGCTCTCCACGTCCTCGGGCTTGAAGCCGTTGGCGCTTTGCAGGGCGCGCAGCAGCTCCTCAGTGGCCTGGAGGATAGCGTCACTGGTGTTCTCAGCCGCCGTGGTCGCCCCGCGGAGGCCGCGCAGGGTTTTCGGGGAATCAGTCATGACGCTCGCCGATCAATTGCGGTTGATGGTCCTCACCGACCCCGTTCTACTCCGCGGTCGGGACGCGGTCGACGTGTGCCGCCGAGCGGTCGCCGGTGGAGCGACGATGGTGCAGGTGCGCTGGAAAGATGGCACGCCCCGCTCAATGCTGCAGCTTGCCGGTGTGTTGGTGCAGGCGCTCCCGGTTCCGGTGCTGGTAAACGATCGCGTCGACGTCGCGCTCGCGGCGGGCGCGGCCGGGGCGCATCTTGGCCACGACGACGCGCCCCTCGACGCGGTTCGACCTGTCGTCCCACCAGGCTTCCTGCTTGGCATCTCGGTCGGCTCCGCACTCGAGGCCGATCGAGCACGCACGTGGCCCGCCGATTACTGGAGTGTGGGTCCCTGTTTCGCCACCGGGAACAAGGCCGATGCCGGGGTCGCGCTGGGGCCCGACGGGTTTGCCGCGCTCGCGCGCCTGGCGCCCGAGGGGATGCCGGTGATTGGGATCGGGGGCATCACAGCGGGGACGGCTGCCGAGATTGGTCGGTCGGGAGCCGTCGGCGTGGCGGTGATCGGTGCGGTGCTTGGTGCAGCTGATCCGGAGACTGCTGCGCGTGGCCTCCGAGAGGCTTTGCCGTAACCCTTACCGTCCCCTACCGTCGGTGTTGTCTCGCCCGCCTGATCGCGGCCAGGTGGTCCGCGTAGGTCTCAGAGAACACGTGCTTCCCATCGGGCTGCGCCACGAAGTAGATGAAGCCGACTGGCGCGGGCTCGAGCGCCGCGTAGATGCTCGAGTCGCTCGGCTGGCTGATCGGGCCGGGCGGGAGTCCGGGATGCAAGTACGTGTTGTAGGGTGACCGAATCTGCAGGTTCTTCTCCCACACGCGCCGCAGGCGCCGTTGGTACGCGTAGTTGATCGTCGGATCGGCCTGCAACGCCATGCGTCGCTTCAAGCGATTGTGGTACACTGCCGAGACATAGGGCCGGTCGGGGCGATAACGGACTTCGGCTTCGATGATCGAGGCCAGGGTCACGACTTCGTGTCGCGTCATCCCCAACTGCGTCACACGCGCGTCCCACTCGGGCGACCAGCGCTCGATGAACTCGTGCGTCATCAGGCGCACCAGGTCGCGCGCCTTGATCCCGACCGGCACCCTGTAGGTCGTCGGGTACATGTAACCCTCGACGCCGGCGGGGTTGGTGCGGATGCCGAGCTCGCGTTGCAGGGAAGTGTCCTTCACGGCCGCGAAGAACGAATCGCGAGGGATGCGGAGCCACACGCGCGCGCGCTCCGCGATCTCGAACGCCATCATCCCTTCGAGGACCGTGAAGCGGACTTCGGCGCCGCGGCCCGCCTTCAGAGCGGTCACGACTTCGCCCCAGCTGTCGTCCACCGTGAAGGTGTAGACGCCGCTCTTCAACGCCCCGGGGAGGCCGCGCGCCCGCGCGTAGAGGCGGAACCAGCCGGGGTGATCGATCACGCCGCGGCTCACCAGCGAGTCGACCGCCTGCCCGAACGTGGCGCCGCGCGGGATCGTGACCGTGACCTTCGGTCCCTGCGAAGCCTCACCGCACGCCGCCAACACGAGCGCGAGCAAGACGGCTCTCACGTGGTGCCTCCGCGCTGTGTGTCGAGGTAGTGCTGCAGGAGCAACGCCGCCGCGAGGGCGTCGACGTCTTCCTTCCGTCCCCGGGTGGACCCGCCCATCTCGTGCACGGCGGCGCGGACCCGCGCCGTCGTCATCCGCTCGTCCCACAGAGCGACAGGGAGACTCGACCGGCGGCCGATGTCGTCGGCCAGCGCGCGGGCCGCGCGCGCCGAGTCCCCTTCGTCTCCGGCCTCGTCGAGGGGGAGCCCCACGACGATGCCGACGATCTGCTGGGTGGCGACGTGCTCCAGGAGGCGAGCCATTGGGAAGCGCTTCCCGGGCCGACGGGTGAGGGTATCGAGGGGCTGGGCGAGGGTTTGTGATTCATCGGACAAGGCGAGGCCGATGCGGCGCTCACCCCAGTCCACGCCCAGGAGCCGCCCCTTCAACCCTGCGCCATCGTCTGGAAGAACTCGTTGTTGGTTTTCGTCCGCTTGAGGCGCTCGAGCAGGAACTCGATGGCTTCGACGGGCGGCATGTCCGCCAGGAAGTTGCGGAGCAGATACACCTTGTTGAGCTCTTCCTTGGAGAGCAGCAGCTCTTCCTTCCGGGTGCTGGTGCGTTGTACGTCGATCGCGGGGAAGGTGCGGCGTTCCGCGATGCGGCGGTCGAGGATGACTTCGGAGTTACCGGTGCCCTTGAACTCTTCGAAGATCACCTCGTCCATGCGCGAGCCCGTGTCGATCAGGGCGGTCGCGAGGATGGTCAGCGAGCCGCCCCCTTCGATGTTCCGCGCCGCGCCGAAGAAGCGCTTCGGCTTCTGGAGCGCGTTGGCGTCGACACCGCCCGAGAGGATCTTGCCCGAGTGCGGTACGACGACGTTGTGCGCGCGGCCGAGGCGGGTGATCGAATCGAGCAGAATCACGACGTCCTTGCCGTGCTCCACGAGGCGCTTCGCCTTCTCGATCACCATGTCGGCGACCTGGACGTGGCGGTCGGCCGGCTCGTCGAAGGTCGATGACACGACCTCCACGTTCGGCCCCTTCACGTTCTCCTCCATATCGGTCACTTCCTCGGGCCGCTCATCGATCAGCAGCACGATGAGATAGACCTCGGGGTGATTCTCGATGATGGAGTTGGCGAGCTTCTGCATGAGGATGGTCTTGCCGGCCTTCGGCGGCGACACGATCAATCCGCGTTGGCCTTTCCCGATCGGCGAGAGAATGTCGAGCACGCGCATCGACAGGTCGCCGTCCTTGCGTTCGAGCTTCAGCTGCTGCTCCGGGTAGCGCGGCCGGAGATTGTCGAACGCAACGCGATGCTTCGCTTTCTCGGGCTCTTCGCCGTTGACGACTTCGACTTTCAGCAACGCCAGGTAGCGCTCGCCTTCCTTCGGCGGCCGCACTTGGCCCATGATCGTATCGCCCGTGCGCAGATCGAAGCGCTTGATCTGGCTCGGAGAGACGTAGATGTCGTCGGGACCGTACAGGTAGTTCCAATCGGGACTGCGCAGGAAGCCGTACCCTTCGGGGAGGATCTCCAGCACACCTTCGCCGCGAAGCACGGTGTCCGTGTCGAGCAGCGATTGTTCGATGCGGAAGATCAAATCCTGCTTGCGGAGCCCAGAATAGTTTTGAATGTTGAGGCTCTCGGCCATCGCGTGCAGTTCCGCGACGGACTTTCTCTTCAGTTCGGCGATATCCACGTGTGAATCAGCTCCGGTTGCATTTACGGCGGGGGAACCCCGGGATGGGGGAGTGGGCCTAAGTTGATAATGGAAACCTGGGAATGGGGCGGCGTGCGAACGAGTGATAGTAGGCGGGACGTCATTCTGCGTCAAGTACGCCCGTGAGCCTCACGCGGTTTCTGGTCGCATGGCGCACGATCCCGCTGCGCGACCGCGAAGTCATTGATGCGCTTGTACATCCGTCGCACGCCGGACCCTCTGCGGAGCTCTCGCACGCGCTGAAAGCGTGGCGCGGCAGCCACTACTGGTCCGACGAGCCGGACGGCCGGCATCTCGTTCTCACGCATCCGGCGGGTCCCCGTCCCGCGGAGCGGTGGGTCGCGCACGCCGTGCTCTTCGCCGCGACGCTATTCACGACGACCTTGGGTGGGGCGGTGTTTGCCGGCGCCGTCGGTATCGAAACCGCACTGACGCCGACTGACTGGGGCAACGTGCTCGCGCACGGCTGGAGCCACGGCCTCGTCTTCTCCCTGCCGCTGCTCGCGATCCTCATGGGTCACGAGCTCGGACATTACGTGATGGCCCGCCGGTATCTGCTCGACGTCTCTCCTCCCTACTTCCTCCCAGGGCCGCCGCTCCCAATCGGGACCCTCGGCGCGTTCATTCGGCTGCGCACCATTCTCACCGACCGTCGCCAACTGATCGACGTCGGCGCCGCGGGGCCGTTCGCGGGATTCGTGATTGCGTTGCCGCTGTTGTGGATCGGCTTCGCCCTCAGTCGACCGGCCCTGTCGGGCGCGGTCGGCATGGAAGTGTGGGCCGGCCACCAACCCCTCTGGTACCTGGGCGACTCTATCATCACGCGCGTCGTACGACTCTTCGCGATGGGTCATGCCTCCGGCATCGTGCTGCACCCCATCGCCGTGGCCGGTTGGTTCGGCATGTTCGTCACGGCGCTCAACCTCTTGCCGATCGCGCAGCTCGACGGCGGTCACATCCTCTACTCCGCGGCGCCCAAGCACCACGAAGGACTGGGACGGGGATTCTGGATCGTCATCATGCTCATGGGTTGGTTCTGGATCGGGTGGCTGGTCTGGGGGTCGCTGCTGCTCGTCCTCTCCCGTGGGCGTTTGGGCCATCCGCCGGTGCTGGATGCGTACCGGCCGCTGCCGCGCTCGCGGCGCTGGCTCGGGTGGGCGAGTCTCGTCCTCTTTTTGATGACCTTCACACCGGTGCCGCTCTCATCGTTCGGTCCGTAAGTATTGCGTAAGTGCTCTTTTCTTATATCTTTGCGCAAACCAGCCAGAACGGCACTGCATGCCAGCACAACCGGCTCGGTATCAAGCTTCTCCTGCGCTCGACCAGGTCGTCCACGACCTTCCTCCGATACGTTTCGACGGACAGCCCATTGATATTCGCCTCTCGGTGCGTCGCACCGAGGACGGGATTTGGCGCGGGCGCGTGCTGTTCGGAGCGGAAGGCACCGAGGCCGAGCGCTCCACAGCCGAAATCTTCTGCGCGACGTCGGAACCCGACCTGTGGCAGGCGGTCCGCGATCTGCGCGACCACCACCTTCGCGATCTCTACCGCTCCCTGCTTTGATGGTGGATTCCCGCGCCGCGCTGATGAAGCTCCGGCACGATCTGGCGAATCCCCTGTCGGCGATTCTCGCTGAAACGCAGCTGCTGCTCCTCACGCCCGAGAAGTTCGATGAGGAGGCGCTCTCGAGCCTGAAACAGATCGAGGACCTGGCGCGCAAGATGCGTCAGATGCTCCAAGCGCTCGAGTGAGTCGGCGGCACCGGCCTCGGTTCTGCCCGCCCACGGCGTGGTGGCGCCCAGCCGCCCGTCGCTACATCACCTTCCTCTATAGGCGCCGCTTCCCCCGCTGGTGATGCCCGTCATAGCGGCAAAGGTCGTAGCGCAGTAATCGTGTAAGCCCTTGCGGGCATTGGGTCGCGGGGCATCTTTCCACCCCCCCTAACGTGGCGGCGGAGCTTCATTTGAGGGTTAGTCGTGCTGTCGTCTTTGGGGTGAGCTGCCTCGGCCTGGCCTGCGCAGGCGGGGGACCCGTCCGCACAGGTGCCGTTACGCCGGCCGACATTCCCGCCCTTCGGGTCCAAGCTCAGCAACAGCCCAGCAACGCCACTGCCCGCTTTCGCCTCGCCGCTGCCTTGATGGCAGCCGGGCGGTGCGACACGGCCACCGTCGTCGCCCGAGCCGGCCAACAGCTCGCCCCCGCCAATGCCATCGGCCCCCTGGTCATCGGTGGGTGCCAGGAGAAGAGCGGCCGTTACGACCTCGCGTTCGCGACCTACACCGACTTCGCGGCGCAGCATCCCCAAGCCCGTGGGGTTGGCACGGTGCGCGCCAAGGCTCAGATCGCCCTTCGCACGCAGGCCGAGCAGACGGCCCGCCAGGCGTTGGCGAGCGAATCAACCCTGACGCGCCAACCCCCGGAGCCATCGACGCTGGCCGTCTTGCCGGTCACGATCTCCTCCAGCGACTCGACGTTCCGGCCGCTGTCGCGCGGCCTCGCCGAGCTGATCACGTCGGACCTGGCGCTGGTGCGGAGTCTCCGGCTCCTGGAGCGCATCCAGATCGGCGCGTTGCTCGACGAGCTGAAGCTCGGTCAGAGCGAGCGGGGCGATCCCGCGACGGCGGCGCGCGTCGGCCGGTTGCTGCGCGCCGAGCGGATGGTGCAGGGCGTCGCGTCGATCACGCCCAACGGGCCGGTCCGGCTTTCGGCGTCCGTCGTCCGCGGTGATGGAACGGTGCGGTCGGGGGCGCAGGCGAGCGGCACGTTCCAGCAGTTGCTCGATCTCGAAAAGCAGCTCGTCATCAGCCTGGCGTCGCAGCTGGGCATCCAGCTCACCGACGCCGAGCGGCAGCGCATCCTGCGTCAGGGTCCGCGCAACCTCGCCGCGTTCCTCGCTTACAGTCAGGGACTCGAGGCTCTCGATCGCGGTGATTACCGCGCCGCGGCGTCGGCCTTCAGCGCCTCGGTCCGTGCCGATCCGAACTTCCAGGCGGCCCAGCAGCAGCAACAGGCGGCCGAAGCGGCGCCGGCCGTCGAGGCCGGCGGCGACGCTGTCGCTGCCGTGGACGTGGCGCCGCCGGAGGCGCCGCCGCCGTCCCTGCCGACGGCAGGCGCGCTCGAGTCCGCCAAGAATGAGACCTCGCCGTCACTCGGCGGCGTCCTGACCGGCAACGGCAACGAGACCACCCAGCCCGAGCTGACGCCCGCGAGCCAGGGAATCAATTCCGTCGTGCAGGTGTCGGTCATCCTCCGCATCATCTTCAAGCGGCCCTGATGCGCACACCGGCCTTCCTTCTCTTGGCTCTTCTTCCGGTGGGTGCGGCGGCGACAAACGCGGCGGGGCAGGCGGCCGCCAACGCCACAGTGGCGCGGACGGGCGTGTACTTCGAGAGCTACAGCTTCGGCTCAGGACTCGCGTTCGATCGCATCAGCGAGATGACGATCCCCTTCGCGGTCACGCAGCGATTCGGTAATCGAGTCGTGGTGGACATCGGGAGCGCGTACGCGAGTGCCTCGGTCCACGAGGCCGGCGGGGGGGGGGCGACGATCGACCACTCCGGTCTCATCGACACCGACATCCGCGCGACGGTCGGCGTGATCCCGGGACGGCTGCTCTTCACACTCGTGGGGACGCTGCCCACGGGCGCCGCCGAAGTGCCCGACACGACCATTCCCCTGTTCGGCGCGACCGCGACCGATCTGCTTGGCTTCACGACGCCCGGGTTCGGCTCGGGTGGAGGCGTGTCGGCCGGGTTCGCTTCGGCGTTCAAGATGGGTCAGAACTGGGCGGTGGGGACCGGCGTCAGCTTTCGCCATGGCGCGAGCTACACGCCCGTCGCCGGTGGCAGCGAGATGTCGCCCGGCGGCGAAGTCCGTGCCCGCGTCGGCATCGAAGGCCCGTTCGGCGGGGGCAAGTATTTCCGCGGTGCGTTGATCTACACGACGTCGGGCGCCAACGAGATGAGCGCGGGTGGCCAAACGCTCATCGGTGACCGCGCGCTCGCCTATGCCGCCGTCAGCATGCCGCTCGGGCGGAACAGTCTGTCGCTGTACGGCTGGGAGATGCGTCGTCTGCGCCCCCGGGGCTTCGATACGCCCGGCGCCATCTCCGTACCGCGCGGCAACGTGCTGGCGCTGGGCGCCCGCATGGAACGGCCGCTGTCGCCCAAGGTCACGCTCGTCCCGCTGCTCGAGTTCCGGCACGAGCTGACTGGTCCCGACGAAACGATGGTCCTCCTGGGGTACCTCGTGCGGACAGGATCGGACGTCCGCTATCGGCTGAGCGAGCAGGCGACCGCGGTGCTGCAGGCGCAGCTCGCGTTCGGCAAGCTCAACGACGAGGGCACCAGCGTTTCGCTGTTCGGTCCGCGCCTCGGCATACTCATCGAGTGGAGCCGGTGACCGACATCGCAGGTTCGTGACCCGCCGCGTCGTTTGGTTCCTGCTGGCTACCGTCGCGGTACTGAGCTGCCTCCGCGATTCTACCGCCCCGCGAGTGTTGTCGGGTCATCTCGCCTTCGCGCCCGCGTTCGAAAGCAGCCTCGCCGGTGTCGTTGACTTCGATCGCGCTCGGGTCACTGTCGTGCGCGCCGGGGATGCGAAGCCGGTGGTCGACACCGTCATCGCGATCCCGCTCACCACCGATTCGATCGATCTCTCGATATCGGTCCCGCTGCTCGCTTCGAGTGAGGACCTGCTCCTCTATCTGCGCCTCATCAACGCCGCGGGCGACACCGTCTTCCGCACTACGCCCTATCCGCAAACCGTCACCGTCACCGCCGGCGGAGGCGCGAAGCCCGTCGAGACGCCCATCACGTACGTCGGGGTAGGGTTCGACGCGGACTCCGTCACGATCACCACGCCGGACACGGCAGTGTTTTTCGGCCAGTCCCTGACGCTCACTGCCGAGGCGTTCGGACCGTCCGACTCGGTGATTCCGGGCACGCCGGTCGCCTGGCGGTCGCTCGATTCCGCGCGCGTCCGGGTCCCGAACAGGGCGCTGGGGCAGGTCGTAGGCGGCAGCGCGCGTGGCACGGCGCGCATCGTGGCCCAGCTGCTCAACGGCCCCGCCGACACGGTCCTCGTCGCCGCGCAGCCCGTCGCCAGTGCGCTCACCCGCGTCAGTGGCGACAGCCAGACGGCGGTCCCGGGCGTCCCGCTCCCGGTGCCGTTGCGCGTCCGTGTCACGGCGACCGACGGCCTCGGGGTGCGGGTGCCCGTGTCGTTCACGGCCCTGGGCGCCGGCGATTCCGTAAGTCCGAGCCTCGTGTTGAGCGACACGCTGGGGTACGCGGAGACGAACGCCTTCATCGGTCCCGCCGCGGGCCCACGCTCGTTCCGGGCGAACGTGACCGGTATCGCGTCGCCCGTGACGTTCAACGCGACGGCGCTGAGCGGGGCCGTTGCGTCGGTCACGCTCGACCGCGCGGTCGATACGATCGCCCGCGGCGCTACCCTGCAATACAGCGCCACCGCGCGCGATTCCTCCGGCAACCCGGTGAGCGTGACGATCGGCTGGACGTCCACGGTGCCGTCGGTCGCGACGGTGAACGGGTCGGGCCTCGCCAGCGCGGTCACGGGCGATTCGACGAAGATCATCGCGACCGCCGCGGGGCACGCCGACACGGCGGCACTCTACGTGCGCGAGTTGCGCAGCGTCGTGCCGGCGCCGGCCGACACGGTCATCACGGCGATCGGCGACTCGTTCGATCTCCGGGCGACCGCGTACGACAACTTCGGTGGCGTCGTCGCGTCCGGGTTCACGCGCAGCTTCGTCTCCGCGACGCCGACGGTCGTGACGGTGAATGGGACGACGGGGCGGACGCACAGCGTCGGCGCGGGCAACGGCGTGGTCGTCGTGCGCGATTCCGTGAACCCGAGCCTCAAGGTGCAGGGCGCCGCCACGGTGCGAGTCAATCAGGTGACCTTCTCGATCCGCAACACGCCCGACACGCTGCAGGTCGGCGTCAACGGCCGGCGCGCCATCCAGGCCGCGGCGCTCGACCGCAACGGCCATCCGATCCCGAGCAAGACCTTCGGCTACCGCAGCGGCGACGCTGCGATCGCGAGCGTCGATGCCGCTGGGCTCGTGACGGGCGTGGCGCTGGGCAACACGTTCGTGATCGACTCCGTCGACGGGTTCAAAGATTCGGTGCGGATCGAAGTGGTCGCCGCACCACCGGCGCTGCTGCAATGGGGCTTCGACTCCCTGGCGGTGGGGAATGGCGGCAGCGTGTCGGTGCCGCTCACGCTGAGCCGCACCGATCCCAGCATCACGACGGTGTTCCTCTCCGTGATTCCGGCTGCCGACACCCTGATCGCGCGGCCGGCGAACGGCTGCCCGGGCGGGACGTTGACGAAGCGTCAGATTCCCGCGAACACGGCCGCGACGTCCGTGCTCGTGTGTGGGCTTGCCGCGGGCCGAGTGATGATCGTCGCGCAGGACTCCGCCGGGACCTACCTCCCGGATACGATGGTGGTGACGGTCGTTTCGACGATCGAGTTCCGCGAGATCGGCACGTTCTCGCAGCAGGCGTACTTCTACGTGAATCAGAGCGAGACGCACCGCGCGCAGGTGTTCCTGTCCGATCCGGCGCCCGCGGGCGGTTTGGGTGTCACGTTCGTGTATGGCCAGGCGGGCAAATCGGCGGTCACGCCCGCGCCCGCGATCATCCCCGCGGGCCAGCTCGCGGCCGATGTGGTCATCCAGGGACTCAACCCCGGCATCGACAGCGTGACGCCGACGTCGGGCGGGTTCGTGGGCAAGTTCTCCCGAGTGTACGTCGCGGCGAATAACCTCGGGTTGCAGCGGCCGTATCCCTACACGGCGGCGCTCGGCGTCGGCCAGACGTTCCAGCCGTACGCGTACATCACGTACGGGATGGATCACGTCCTCGTGTTCTCCGCCAACCTGTCGAACGGCATCGGGACGGTGCAGTCGCCCGACACGATTCCCAACGGGGCGACGAGCAAGTACTTCACCGTCCGGGCCGACGCGACCGGCAGGACGGTGCTCACCATCTCGGCTCCCGGGTGGGTCGGCTCGTCCGATACCCTGACGTTCACGACCCCGCATCTCGTAGCGAGCGGACCCGGCAGCATGATCGCCGGGGATCCGTCGCTCGGCTCGTGGTCGGCCTATACGGCCGACTCGCTGCGCTACGCGCACGAGGTGCAGAGCACGGTCCCGGTCACCGCCTTGTCCCGCAATCCTGCCGCCGTCGCCGTCGATCTGCCGACGGCGAGCGTGCTGCCCGGCAACTCGGGCATCACCCGCAACAGCGCGCTGCGCGCGCTCGCGACCGCCGGCGGCGATTCGGCCTGGATCGTCATCACGGCGCCGGGTTACGTCAGCGACTCGTTCCTGGTGCGGGTGACGAAGCCCACGCTCTACGTGCAGGTCGGCTATCCGTACACGGGCAGAGTCGGCCTCGGCACGTTCTTCCAAAACGCCGGGTACGTGCAGATCCCGTACGTCAGGCCAGACACGTTCACGGTGGTGTTTGCCCATTCGCGCGCCGGAGTCGTGCGCGGGCCCGCCAACGTGCGGATTCCCCCCGGACAGACGTACGTGTACTACAACCTCGTGGGCGACACGCTCGGCACCGACACGCTGTCGGTCGATACGGTCGCGACGCCTGGGTATGTCGTCTCGGGGAGCCCCATCGTCTATACGGTCGACCCGCTGCACGTGCGGCCCTACAGTTATCCGGCGATCACCAACTACACGATCGCGTCGCCCTTCGCGGTGACCGCATATGCGTACGACTCGGTCGACGGCCAGGCGCGGCCCCTCATCGCGCCGCTGCGCGTGACCCTCACGTCGGGCAATCCGGCCACCTTCACGCTCGACTCGGCGGCCGTGACGATCGACTCCGGCCAGACGTACAGCTACAACCACCCGGACACGCTGCGCGTTGTCGGAGTCGACACCATCGGTGCACGGATCTTCTCGATCGCGCCCGGCTCGACGCCCGACTCGTCGAACCTGATCAAGGTCTTCCCGACGCCCCTCGCGATTCAGCTTGGGTACCCGTACGTCCAAGCCCGCGGGCTGCGGGCCAGGAACAACTACGTGTACGTGGTCGGGGGCAACGTCCCCGACACCGTGAAGGTGGCGCTGCGGCGGTTCGACCCGACCCTCGACACGCTGACCGCGGATACGGTGCGGATCCTGAAAGGCCAGAACTCGAGCCAGTACTTCGAGATCTGGGGGCTCGACTCGAGCCGCACCGACTCGATCGTCGCGACCGCGCCCGGGTACGTGCCCGCGAAGATCAACATTACGCCGGAGCCCGTGAGCCTCGTGCAGGGCGGCCTGCCGGGCACGCGCTTCACGACCGACCCGCCGTACCAGGCGCGCGTGTATACCGCGACCCGGTCGCGAACGCTGCTCAATCCGTTCGCGCCTATCAACGTCACCGTCGTGTCGACCGACCCGAACGTGATGCAGATCGACTCGGCCTCGAGCGTCAACGGCCGCGGCGACACCGCCGTGGTGGTCGTCGACTCGGTTCGCGGGTACGCGAACGTCCGCGTGACCTTCGTCGGGAGCGGGTCGGCGCGACTCCGCTACCTGTCGCCGGGCTTCCTTGGCGATTCGACGCCGCTGGTGACGGTCACGGGACCCACGTTGCACTTGAGCCAGGGGGCCAACCAGACCGTGGGCGTCGGCCAACTGCTGTCGGCCGCGCCGGGCCAGCGCGTCACGGTCGACAATCCCATTCAGGGCTCGCCGCTCCTCGTGCAGCTCCTGAAGAGCGACAGCACCTTGCCGCCGGGGAGCCAGGCGTTCACGGTCTCGCCCACGTCTGTGACGATTTCGATCGGCGCCACCGCCAGCAACAACTTCGAGGTTCAGGGGAACAGTATTGGGACGGCGGTGCTTGTAGCGCGTGCGACTGGGTACAGCCAGGCCACGAGCAACGTGATCGTCGAGCAGCCTAAGCTGATCGTCTCACCGCCGACGCTCAACCTGTCGGTGGGACAGGCCCCCGTGCTGGTCAACGTGTACGCCGGCCTTCACGACGGGAGCACCCGCTACGTGGCATCGGCGCTCACGGTTGGTGACACGTCCGTCAACCCGGCGGTCGCCACCGCTGACTCGCTCGCCGTCCAGATTCCGACGCGGCAATCTTCCCGCTCTGTCGGCGTGCGCGGCTTCGTCAAGGGTTCGACGCAGATCGTGTTCTCGGCCGCGGGCTACGAGCCCGATACGCTCGTCGTGCAGGTCGATACCGCCCAGCTCGTCTTGAACAGCGCGCCCAACGGTCTCGGCGCGGGGCAAGTGGCGCCGAGTCAGATGTACGTGACTCTGCCGTACCCGCAGGCGGCCGACACTGTGACGGTGAACCTGGTGTCGAGCGATCCGGCGGTGCTCACGGTGCCGGCACAGGTCATCATCCCCAAGGGGACGAACTACGCCTACTTCCCCGTGACGGGCGTCAGCGTCGGGACCGCGAACGTCACCGCCACGGCCGCGAACAACAAGCCGTCGGCCCCGGTGCCGGTGCGCATCAGCAGGCCCAAGTTCCAGGTCTTCCTGGGGAGCGCGACGAACGCCGGCCAGAAGACGACGGTCACGGTCTACGCGGAAGATTCCTTGGGCACCACCCGCACGCCGGCGGCGCCGCTCACGGTCACGCTTGTGTCCAGTGTGCCCGGGCACACGACATTCGACTCGGCGACGATTCACATTCCCACGAACACGTACTACGGCTCGACCGGCGTCGTCTTCGATACGGCAGGGAGCTACACGCTCACGGCGAGCAATGGCGCGTACACGTCCGGCAACGTGACGACCACGACCACGGGCGCGCTGGTCGCGATCGCGGACTTCTCGTTCACACCGCAAGCGGTCACGATCACGAAGAACCAGTACGTGACGTGGACGAACACCGGAGCGACGAGTCACACATCTACCGCTGATGCGAGCGCGTGGAATACCGGGGGCATCGCGCCCGGGGCGACCGCGTCGGCCTTCTTCAGCACGCCGGGCGTCTTTGCCTACCACTGCGCGATCCATCCCGGGATGACCGGTACCGTCACGGTGAATCCGTAGCGGCCCCACCACATCTAGACAGGCCTCCCGGGGTATCCCATCCTACAGGTGAACCCTTTCCCGGAGTGCCGTCATGAAGCGTTTTGGTCTGGTCCTGTTCGGTGCCCTCGCGACCGTCCAGTGCGGCGGTGATGGTGGTGGCACCGGCCCCTCGCCCAATTCGATCACGAAGACCGCGGGAGACCTGCAGGTAGCCCCGGCAGGCACGGCGTTACCCGAATCGCTGGCCGTGACCGTGAAAGATCAGAGCGGTGCGGTACTCCCGGGCGTCAGCGTCACGTTCGCGGTCACGTCGGGCGGCGGCACCGTGTCGCCCGGTGCGCGCGTGACCGACGCGGCCGGCATCGCGAAGACGCGCCGCACCCTCGGCCCCAGCGCCGGTACGCAGCTCGTCACCGCCAGTGCGGGAAGCCTCACGCCGGTGCAGTTCAGCGCCGTCTCGCAGATCAACGGCGCCGTGAACATCGCCAACACCACGACGGGCCTGCTGACCGATACCGTCGGCGCCGTCAAAACAGAATCGCTCACGGTGCTCGTCACGGACCAGAACGCCACGCCGGTGCCGGGTATCGCGGTCGCATGGACATCGGTGGGCGGTTCGGTCTCGTCGGCGTCGGTGCCCACCAGCGCGGCAGGGCTCTCCAAGGTGCGATTCACCTACGGGACCGTGGCTACCAGTCAGTCGGCGACGGCGACGGTAACGGGCCTCGTGGGATCGCCGCTGTCGATCTCGCTGAATGCGACGGCGGGGACGGCGGTGTCGATCGTCAAGACGTTGAACGACGGCGGCACGGCGCCGCCGTCAGGGTCGGTGACGTACACGGTGCAGAGTCGCGACAGCCACGGGAACGCCAAGGGCGGCGTGACGATCGACTGGGCTGTGTTGAGCGGCGGGGGCACGATCACGCCGCCGCAGAACACGACGGCGGCCAACGGCAACGCCAGCGCCGCGCGCACGCTGGGTGCGGGATTGGGCGCGCAGACCGCCACGGCCTCCGCGGCGGCATTGCCGGGCGCACCGGTGGACACGTTCACGACGACCGCAGCGATCATCACGACCGTGGAAGTCTCCGACTTTCAGTTCGCTCCCTCCACGCTCAGCAGCATTCCCTCAGGCACTACGATCACATGGGCGTGGCAGGGCACGACAGCCCTGCACAACGTCACGTTTGATGCGATAGGGGGGCAGCCTGCGAATATTACCAATCGGACTTCGGGGACCGGCACGGCGACGTTCAACACCGCGGGGACGTTCCCGTATCACTGCACGAACCACCCCCAGATGACCGGGAGCGTCCAGGTTGTTCCCTAGTGCGCGGCGGCCCGAGGCTGGCGCAGACCGATCCAGCCGCTGAGGAGGTAGAGCGCGAGGAACACCGCCGTTATGGCGCTGACGACGTACTTGATTGCCGCGGGGGCATCGCTGGTCGAGAACAGACCTTCGATTGCCCCCGCGATCGCGAGCAGGGTCACGACCGCTCCGATCATCCGCACCGCGATGCGACCCTCGACGACGAGCGCGTCCCGCCGCGTGCGGTCCCCCGGAGCGATGATCGCGTGCGCCAGCCGGAACCCCGCCCCCGCGGAGATGAAGATCGCCGTCAGCTCGAGCACGCCGTGGGGCGCTACGAAGGTCGTGAGATAGCTGAGCGCATGGTAGTTCTGGAATAGCCCGAAGCCGAGTCCCAGCATCATCCCGTTCGAGAACAGCAACCAGACCGAGAGCAGGCCGCAGGTGAGTCCGCCCACGAACACGAAGAACGACACCTGGATGTTGTTGCTCATGATCGCCGCGGCGATTACGGGGCGGTCTTCTTCGTCGGCCTCCGCGTAGGTCCGTCCCTCGGCCTGGCGTGCGGCGGCCTGCTCCGCGCGTCCCACCATCACCGGTGACACGATCTCCTCTGCGAGCGCCGGGCGTTCGCGGATCATCACATACCCGATCGCCGCCGGGACGATGAAGATCGTGAAGGCGAGCAGCACGTAGGCCCACGATTGCACCACGGCGGCCGGAAAGTCGCGCATCACGTACTGCCCGAGCTGTGAGGCTTGCTTCCCGCGGGCGCGATACAGGGCGTTGTGCCCGGCGCTCACGACGCGCTCCAGGTACTCGATGACGCGTTGGTCGAGGCCGTAGGTGTGCGCCCGCGCGAGGTCCGCCGCGACCTCACGGTAGCGCGCCGCGAACGCGGGAATCTCCGCGCCCGCCAGCGCGCCGATGCCGGAGCGCTCCATGCGCGACGCCAGGGTCCGAAACGCCTCCCACCCCTCGCGCTTCTTGGCGAGGAACCGTTCCGCGGTCACGGTGGTCCGTCCGGCGGTCCCGGCGCCGGTGCGGGCGCGCGTCGCAAACCGGCCGCGCCGTTTCTGCTGCTCCTCGGCGAAGACCTGGACCAGGTATGCCTGGGCGTCGTGCGTGCGCCGCGGAATCCGGTTCTCGAAGCGCTTCGCCAACTCGTGCGTGATGCGCACCTGCACGCCCGGCTCGAGATCGTTCAGCCTCCCCAGGAAGCGGTCGAGGAGGCGGAATTCGTCTTCGCTGAGCTCCGGGGGACCCGTCTCGACCGGCTCCTCCTCGTCGACCGGCGCGGGCACGGCGCCCAGCGCCCAGTCGGTGGGCCGGTCGCGTACGACGATCGTTCCGGCAGCCATGTCCCCCAGCCGTTTGTTGCTCTTGTTGAGGAACATCAGGAGCATCGCCGGGAGGACTGGCAGGAACGGGAAGTAGCAATCGAGCAGCCGAACGAGGTTGCGGACGACGGCGGCGCCGGTGGTCACGCGTTGGCCCGTGTCCATGACGACGCGGATGCCCAGGGCTTGCTTGCCCAGCGTGCGGCCCCCGTTCCACGCCTCGAAGGCCGCGAAGTAGCCCCACACGATGCCGTACAGGAGCAGGATGAGGAACGCCAGGAACCAGGAGCCCGCGGACCCGAAGACGCCGCCCACCCGGCCCCCGACCAGCATGATGCCCAGCAGCGAGAGATAGATGATGATCGTGTCGAGGACGGCGGCCGCCATGCGGGAGCCGACGCCCGCCAGCTCCAGCCGGACCTCGACGTGCTCCGGCGTCTCCACTCCGTGGTGCTGGCGCAGGTCGAGCGGCGACAGGTCTCGCGCGGAAGGCGTCACGTCCTCATCTTACCGCCATCCCGTGCACGGAGCGAGACCGCATGGCAGACTTGCACCCGATGGGGGTAGGCGAGATCCTGGACGGCGCGCTCACGATGTACCGCCGCCACTTTGGTCTCTTCGCCAAGGTGGGCGTGGTGGCGATGTGGCTTCCGACCGCGATGTTCATCTACGTTCAGCTGGCCGGCGGCACCGAGCAGCACATCTTCCTGTTCATCGTCGCCTGGATCATCGGACAATTCGCCGGGTTGTTCCTCACCGCCGCCGCCGTCCGCATCATCTCCGACTCGTATCTGGGACGGACGTCGGAGTTGGGCGAGGCCCTGTCGCTCGGCGCTTCCAAGATCTGGCCCCTGTTGGTCGTCGGCCTCGGCAAGTACATCGTGCTGTTCCTCTTGGTCCTGGTGGTCGGCGTGGTGATCAGCCTGACGGTTCCGGCGCTCGCCGTCTCGGGCGGCGGGGCGGCCGTGCTCTTCCTCTTCCTCGCGTTTCTCGGGGCCTGCTGGCTCATCTTGTTCGTCATGTGCGGCTACGCCGTCACGACCCCGGTGGTTGTGCTGGAAAGCCTGGGGGGCTCGTTCGATGCCTTTGGCCGCTCCTGGGATCTGACGCGCAGTTTCAAGTTCAAGATCTTCGCGATCTGGTTCGTCGCGATCCTCATGATCTACTTGCCGATCCTCGCCCTCGGGGCATTGGGCGGGTACTTCAGCATCACGTTCCCGTTGCTCGGGATCGTGATCCAGATCATCTCCGCGGCCCTGCCGATCGTCATGTATCCGATTTTTTCCTGCATCCTGACCCTGATCTATTACGATCTGCGCGTGCGGCGGGAAGCGTTCGACCTGCAGATCCTTGGGCAGCAGCTGGGGATCACCTGATCGCATTCTGGCTCCCGCTCGGGCAGGGCGCGGCCGTTCCGGCCGACTCGGTGCGGCGCGTCCTGCGTGAGGTGTTTGCGCGTCCCGAATTTCAGTGGGTGGAGCGCCGCCATCCGTTGCAATGGCTCAGGGATCTGTGGTATCGCGCCATCGACTGGATCAACGGCCTGTCGGGCACTCACCCAGTGCTGTACGCGCTGCTCGTCATCGTGCTGGTGATCGCGCTCGTCGCCCTGCTGGTGCATGTCGGGTACGTGCTGTGGCGCGTCCTCGCGCCGAGGGCCGTGGGCTCGGTGGCGTCGACGGCGGGGGCCGCCGTGGTGCTGGACGCGCGGTCACACCGGGCCCGAGCCGAAGAGCTGGCGCGCGCGGGCCGCTACGCGGAAGCGTTGGGCCACCGGTTTCTGGCGGTGTTGCTCGACCTGGAGCGCGCCAACGCGGTCCGGTTCCACGCGTCCAAGACCCCCGCGGAGTACGTAGGCGAAGTGCACCTCGATGACGCCGGGCGCGCGACCTTCGCGAGCCTCGTGGCGTCGTTGTACCGCCACCTCTTCGGCGCCGTGCCGTGCGACGAGCTCGAGTATCAGGCATTCGGTGCTACGGCGGATCAGTTGACGCAGCATGTCGTACCGGCTTGAGATCGGGCTCGTCCTGCTCATCGCGACGGCGGTCGGCGTCGCCGTGTTCGCCGCCAACCGCACACCCAAGCCGGCGGAGCCGGACCGCCGCGCGTCGACGTATCTGAGCGGTCCCGACGGGAGCCAGGCCCTGTACCGCGTGATGGTGCGGCTGGGCCGCCCGATGGAACGGCGTCGCACGACCCTCTTCGGGTTTTCGGGCGATACGACCGCGCGGCGGACGCGGGCGTCGCTCCTCGTCGTCCTGAATCCGCCCATCTCCCTCGACGACGTCGAGCTCGACGAGGTCGTGGCGTTCGTCGCGCACGGCGGCGCGGTGATCGCCGCGGGGCACGGCGGCGGCATCACGCGCTGCGCGGGGTGGCGACGGGAGCCCGAGGGCTACGTCGACGACAGCAGCACGGTCAAGCCGATCGAGGAGAACGGGGCGCGCCTCCAGTTGCCGCGCGCGGCGCGCGTGCTCGTGCCGCGACACCGCGACGCGCGGCTCTCCGCGCTGGTCAAGCGCGGCGTCGCCACCGAAAACCAAGCCTGCGACACGCTCGCGCCGGTGGCGCAGGACACGCTGGTCGCCGCGATGAAAGGCCAGCCCGTCGTGCTCCGGCTGCGGTACGCGAGCGGCGGCACGATCACCCTGGCTGCGGACGCCGGTTGGTTCCGCAACAGGGTGTGGCGCAATACGGACGTGCCGTACGTCGTCCTGCCGATCCTGATGACGACGGGTCGGGGCCGCGTCGTGTGGGACGAGTACCATCAGGGGTTCGCGCGCGAGACGCCGGGAGTGGCAGCCGTCACGTGGGAATGGGCTCTCCGTTCCCCGGTCGGGTGGGCGATTCTCCAGCTCGTGGCGGTCGGGCTGGTGTGGTTGGCCGTGACGGCGGTGCGCTTCGGTCCGGCGCGCGCGGTGATCGAGCGGCGCCGCCGCTCGCCCCTCGAGCACCTCGAGGCACTGGCGGCGGGACTCGAAGGCGCCGAAGAGACTGGCGTCGCCGTGCAGCGGATCGTCGCCGGGTTGCGGCGACGGTTGAGCCGCACCGGCCACGTCGGCGGCGCGGACTTGAACGCGTGGCTCGAATCCGTGTCGCTGGCCACGACGACCCCTCGCGGGCGGGGCGCCGTGCTTCGCCTGCGGGCCATTCTCAATCAACTCAATCAACGCGGCGGCGCCCCGGAACAGGTGCTCGCCACCGACCACGCCGTGGAGGATGTGTGGGAGGAACTACGCCCGCGAACGACGCGCGACGCATTCTAGAAGCCATGCGCCAGGTGGTGCTCGGGCAGGAGTCGGCCACGCGCGAAGTGCTCGTGTGCCTGCTCGCCCGCGGCCACATCCTGCTCGAGGGCGTGCCCGGGACCGCCAAGACGCTGCTGGTGCGTGCGCTCGCGCTCGCCCTCGAGGCGAAGTTCGTGCGCATTCAGTTCACGCCCGACTTGATGCCCGCGGACATCACCGGCATCACCCTGCTCACAGGCGCGCACGAGTTCACGTTCCGGCAGGGACCGATCTTCGCCGATCTGGTGCTTGCCGACGAGATCAACCGCGCGCCCGCCAAGACACAGGCGGCCCTGCTCGAGGCGATGCAGGAACGCACGGTGACGGTGGACGGCAAGAGTCATCCACTGCCCCAGACGTTCACGGTGTTCGCGACGCAGAATCCGATCGAGTTCGAGGGGACCTACCCGCTGCCGGAAGCGGAGCTCGATCGCTTCATGGTGAAGGCGCTCGTCGGCTACCCGTCGGCGCCGGTGGAGCAGGGGATTCTCACCAAGTACGTGGAGGGCTTCGAAGCGGACCGCCCCGCTACCTACGGCGTGAAACCGGTCGTGAATGCGACCGGACTGGAGAAGCTGCGCGCCGCCGTCGAAACGGTGCGGGTGGAGCCGCGCATCACCGCGTACATCACGACGATCGTCCGCGCCACACGCGAAGCGGCGTCGCTCACGCTCGGCGCGAGCCCCCGCGCCGGGGTCTCGTTGTTGAAGGCCGCGCGCGCCGCGGCCCTGATCGAGGAGCGCGACTACGTGATCCCCGATGACGTCAAGCTGCTCGCGCCGGCGGTGCTGCGGCACCGCGTGAGCGTCGCTCCCGAGCTCGAGCTCGAGGGTGTCACCGCCGACCAGGCACTCAAGGCGATCCTCGACAAGACCGAAGCCCCGACGGCCTGACCATGATGCTCCTGCTGGGCGTGGGCCTCGTGACCGGAGCGTTCATCATGCTCTGGTACGCGCTCGGACGGTGGGCCGGCATCCTGTTCACGCGCCGGGCGCTCATCGTCGCGGCCGCCCTCGGCATCCTGGGGATCGCCGGCTTCTGGGTCCCGTGGGCGCTCGACGCCATGCTCCTCGCCGACGCCGCGCTCGTCGCCCTGTTGTGGATCGACGCCGTGCTGGCCGTGTCCCTCGATCAAGACGGCCTGCTGGTGTGGCGTGAGCCCCTGCCCGCGTTGTCGGTCGGCCATGCCGGTGAAGTCGCGTACCGCTGGAGTAATGGCGGCCCGCGGCGCGCCCGGCTGCGCGTGCGCGAGATTCGACCCGACTTGTTGGGCGGCGTGCAGCCGCCGCACACGCTCGCCGTGCCGGCGGATGGCGACATGCGCGAGACGCTGTCCGTCATCCCGCTGCGGCGCGGCCGTGAAGAATCCGGCGGATTCGTCGTCGACAGTTACGGACCGTTGGGATTGGGCCGCCGCCGCGCGCGCATCAGCTTGCCGTGGGAAGTCATCGTGTACCCGCCGCTCGTCTCGATCCGGCTTCGTGCCTCGCTCGCCCAGGCGCAACGCCGCCGCGAGGCGGGCCAGAAATCCGTGCGGGAGCTCGGGGAGGGGCGCCTGTTCGAGTCCCTGCGTGAGTGGGTGCCCGGCGACGACATCCGGCACATCGATTGGAAAGCGACCGCGCGGCGGCGCAAGGTCATCACGCGCCAGTACGAGGCCGAGCGACGCCAGCAGGTGCTGCTCGTCCTCGATCTGGGCCGTCTCATGACCGCCGACATCGCGGGGGGCGTCGCGCGCCTCGATTTCGTAGTCCAGGCCGCCCTCGAGCTCGCATACGCCGCCGCGCAGAACGACGACGACGTGGGGATCATGACATTCGCGGACGGCGTGCAGCATTTCGTGGCGCCGCAGCGGGGACGGGCCGGGGTGCGCCAGGTGCTGGATGTCCTGGCGGTGGTCGAGCCGAAGCTCGTCGAGCCGGATTACCCCGGGGCCTTCCGGTACCTGGCGGCCCGCAATCGCAAGCGCGCGCTCACCGTGCTATTCACGGACGTGATCGATCGTTTTGCCTCGGATGCCCTGGTGGCGAATGTCGCATCGCTCCGCCCGCGTCACGTGCCCCTCGCCGTCCCGC
>Ga0193697_1000084_pt1 | contig 36599 bp, 24 predicted proteins | sample L3m2metaG_FD_145073 | JGI IMG/M metagenome (GOLD analysis project Ga0193697, IMG submission 145073) | Soil microbial communities from a riparian zone of the East river system, Colorado, United States - L3m2 | ecosystem: Environmental > Terrestrial > Soil > Riparian zone | place: USA: East River...
CGCACTCCAGATGCGGCGGCCCGCGGCATCGTACTTCAGGACGAGGTAATCGCTCCCGTATTTATCGTATGTCACCGTGCCGTAGGAATTTCCGGCTACGAGTACGTTTCCGGAAGGATCAACCACTATCGCAACGGCGCTATCTGAGCCGGCGGCGTCATAAAAGGCATTCCACTTTAAGTTTCCGTCGGTGTCATAATTGATCGTGAGGAAGTCCAGGTTCGAACCGCTGAAGGAGGAGCCGGCCACATACACGTCCGTGCCAGCGACGGCAATCGACCTGGCAGTGTCGGTGGAATTTCCGAGGCCATTGAAGTTCGTAGCCCAAAGCTGATTGCCGCCCGGATCGTATTTAATCGTGAGGAAATCCTCGTCCTTCTGACCGGCGACAAAGGCGTTGCCGGCCTCGTCGATCGCAATGGCGTAAGCGGCGTCAAATAACTCAGTGCTTCCGAATTGCGCCGCCCAGAGCAGGCCTCCATCCGGGCTGTACTTCACTGTCAACGCGTCGCGCTGTTGGCCAGGTAACGCCGTCGTGCCCGTCACCCATACGTTGCCGGTCGTGTCGACGGCCATCGCCGACACGTTCTCGCTGCTGTTGGAAATCGCCGAATAACGCGCGGTCCATAGTCGAGCGCCGGACGGGCTGTATTTGATAATTGCGAAATCGGGCCCGGAAGAATCGCCGGTGGAGGTCCCGGCGACATAAATGTTTCCCGCGCCGTCAATTTTGACGAGGGGATTGGCGTCGGTGCTGTGACCCGGGCCGTCGTAGGTATCAAACCAATTCTGCTGAACCTGACGCGACACGGTGAGGAGGGCGACCGCGCTGGTTACTGCGCCAGATTGATTGGAGACGATCGCCTGGTAAGTTCCCGCGTCGTTCACGCTCAGGTTGGAGAGGGTGAGGCGTTGGGTGTTGGTGCCCACATTGATGCCGTTGTGCAACCATCGAAATGTGAAGGGTTCGGTGCCATAGGCCGACACGTTGAAGGTTACTTCGGTGCCGGCAAATACGAACTGGTCCTGAGGTTGAGATGTTATCGAAGGCGGGATCAGGACGACTAATTCGGCCTCGGGGGTGGCGGTGGCGCCGAACTGGTTCGTCACTTCAACTGAATAGTGGCCGCTCTGCTCAAGGCCGAGATTGGAAAGGGTGAGCGAGCTGTTCGTGGCGTTCGCCAGTGGCCGGCCGTTGTAGCGCCACTGGAATGAAAGCGGCGCCGCACCCGAGGCCAGGACATCGAGCGTGACGTTCGTTCCGCCCGGAACTGTCTGGCTCTCAGGCTGGCGAGTAATCCGCGGCGCACCGGTGGGCGGAGTGGATTGGGAATACTTGATGGTCGTAAAGCCGCCGGGCCCTTCGAAGTATCGGGATTGGCCGGCAACGTAAATGTCGCCCGTAGAGCCCGCGGCAATGCCCACCGGGAAATCAAACACGCCGTCGGGGGTGAAGTTCGCCGCCCAGACGCGGTTTCCTGAGGGGTCGTATTTTAGGGTGGCGAATCGCCAGCCCTGCGGTTCATCGGAGACGGCCGCCACGCAGGCATTTCCCGCAGCATCGACTGCAAGCGCATAGGGTCCGTCAAAGCCGCCTGGGGCGGCGTTGTAGCGTGCCGTCCATAAACGGTTTCCGTTCGCGTCGTATTTGATGAGGGCGCATTCCTGCTCTTCGGCGCTATCCAGTTGCGCCAGCAGCAGAAGATTTCCGGCGGGATCGAAAGCCATGCCGCCTTTGAGTTCGGCGTTAGCCGTGCCCGGCGGAATGTATCGGCGGGCCCATATTTGCTGTCCGGCGGAATCGAATTTGACGGTCGCAAGCTCAAATCCCGTTTCGCCGTGGTGCTCGCCCAGGGAACGTCCGCTGACGTAGACGTTGCCGATGGGATCGACGAGAAGAGCGGAGGGACTGTCGAATTGGCGGAGCGGGCCATCGTAGCGAGCGACCCAAAGCTGAGCGCCGCTCGCCGCGTATTTCGCGACGTAGTAGTCCCAATCGGGGCCACTTTGGGAACGGCCGGTGATGTAAACGTTGCCACTGCCGTCGGCGGTAATGTCGGTGACGGTATTCAATTGGTTCGCGAGGCCGGTAAAGGTTGCGGTCCACTGCTGGGTGCCGGTGCTGGAGTATTTCAGGGTTACGATCTCGGAAGAGGAGTTGAGGGCGGCGGTCGCGCCGGCGATGTAAATGTTGCCCGCGGGATCGGTTGCGAGCACGGTCGGTTGGTCGGGGTCGAGTCCGGCACTGTAACGGCGCGACCAGACTTCGGAGCCGTCGGGAGTGTATTTGATGGTGGCGAACTGGCTCGCGTTGTCGGGGCCAGATCTGCCGGTAACGATGATGTGGCCGTCGGGAAGGGTTCTGATGGTTGAAGGGGTGTCGCGCTGGGCGGCGGCGCCGTTGTAGAGGCGGACCCATTGCTGGTTGCCGTCGGCGTCGTATTTGATGGTGGCAAATTGCGGATCTGCGGCGGCGTCGCTGATGAGTCCGGTAACGTAGACACCGTTTGATCCGAGCACGGGCCCGGCGCTCAGGTATTGGTAATTGCCCGGACCCTGATAAAGGCGCGCCCAGGATTCCTGGGCGTGAGTAGAGGGGAGCAGGGGCGCGCTCGCGGCGAGAAGGCAGCACACCCGCAATGCTCTGGGCATCATCCGCATCATCGGGAATGCGGAAATCATAATCCAGATTGCCAGCAAAAGGAAGCCAGTCTGCACACTGGCAGGGCTTCATCCGATGGTTAACGGGGTGAACGCGCGGTTCTTTCAGTTAAACGATACCGCGGACCGGGACGCGCCATGCAGGCGGGTTAAGGTTCTTTGATGACTCGGTAGAAGCGGCGGGTAGCGAGGGAGGTTGGGGGTTCGATGTATTCGCAGGTGCCGCCAGGGTTGTAGACGGTGCCGACGGTGTCCCAGGTGCGGAAGTCGGCGGTGGCCTGGATGCGGTAGTGCCAGGAGGGCGGGCCGACGATGACGAGTCGGATAGCCCCATTTTGGAGGCGTTGGATGGCGGTGCATTGGACGGTTTCGGGAGCGGAGACGGAGAGGGTGACTTCGGCGCTCAAGACGCAATCGAGGTTGTTGTAGACGAGGACGGTGTAGCGGGCGACATCGGCCGCGGTGACGTCGGGCAATTGTAAAAGGGCGTTGGTGGCGCCGGGGATGGAAAAGCCGTTGCGGCGCCATTGGTATTGCATTGGGGCATCGCCTGTGGCGGTGACGGTGAAGGTGGCGGTGGTGCCGTAGGGGGCAGTCTGGTTATGCGGCGGGGTGGTGATAACGGGCGCGCCTGGGGCCGGGGAAACAGCGTATTTGAGAGCGGTGAAATCGCGGCCGGTCGTGGAGGTATCGATGGAGGCTGCGACGTAAACGTTGCCGGCGGTGTCGGTACCAAGGCCGACCGGAAAATCGTAACCGCCGTATTGGCCGGCGGGGCCGTCGTAGCGGGCGAGCCATTGGCGGGTGCCATTGGGATCGAGTTTGAAGGTGAGGACATCGGCAAAGTCGGCGCTCTGGCCGGTGACATAGATATTGCCGGTGTTGTCGAGGGCGAGTCTGGCGCTCTGGTCGTAGTAGCTGCTGGTGTCGACGCGAGTGACCCATTGTTCGTGACCGGCGTTGTCGTATTTGACGGTGACGAGGCCGTATTCGGAGGTGCCGGTGACGTAAACATTGCCGGCGGGGTCAAGTTTGAGGTCGGTCGGATAATCGGGTGACGGGCGTTTGCCATTGTAGGTGGCGAGCCAGAGTTGCTGCCCGTCGGGGTTGTATTTGATGGTGGCGTAATCGTAGTCGTAGTAGACGGTGGTGCCGGAGTTGACGGAGTAGTTGTAGCTGTGGAAGCCGGTGACGTAGACGTTGCCGGCGGGATCGACGGCGATGGCTTTGGCGCGATCGTCGGCGGTGCTGGGGCCGTCATGGAGGGTGGCCCAGAGTTGCTGGCCGTCGGGATTGTATTTGATGGTGACGTAGTCCGCGATCTGGTAGTAGGCGATGGTGTTGGCTTCGATGGTGTAGCCGGTGACGTAAACGTTGCCGGCGCTATCGACAGTGATGGCAGCCGGGACGTCTTCGCCGCCGTCAGGGCCGTCGTACTGGGCGACCCACAACTGGGTGCCGGCGCTGTCGTATTTGAGGGTGATGGCATCGATGGTGGAGTAGGGGGCAGTGGAGCCTGAGCCGGTGACGTAGGCGTTTCCGTCCGCGTCCACGGCGAGCGCGAAGGCCTGATCGTAGCCGCCGTAGTCGAAACGGGCGGCCCAGAGTTCATCTCCGTTGGCGTCGTATTTTACGGTGGCAAAGTCCAGATCGCTGTTGGGCCCGCGGGTTGCACCGGCGACATAGACGGAGCCGTCAGGGCCGAGGGCGATGGCGTTGGCCTGTGAATAGCCGTTGGTGCTGTCCTGGTAAGAGCGCGCCCAAAGGACGGTTCCGTTGGTATCGAATTTGACGGTCTGGAATCCGTTGGGACCGGAGCCGGTGATGTAAACATTGCCCGCGGGATCGACGACGCCGGCGACGGCCTGGTCATAGGTGGAACCGGGACCGGCGTTGAAGCGTTGCGCCCATGCGAGGGTAGCCTGGGGAGTGATCATGAGCCGGGCGCTGGCGGTCATAGAGCCGAACTCGTTGCTGACGGTGACGCTATAGACACCGGTGTTGGTGGGGCCGGCAGCGGGGATGGAGAGTGTGGTACTGCCTGCGTAAAGGGTGATGGGCGCGCCATTATAGTACCACTGCACATCGACGGACCCTTCTCCTTCGTACTCGACGCGAAACACGACGTGCGACCCGGAAACGACGGTTTGATCTTCAGGTCCTTTGGTAATTCTGGCGCGCAGGTGAACCGTGAGAAAGGCATCGGGCGAGGCGGCGAGGCCTTCCGGGTTGCTGACTTCCACGGAGTATGTGCCTGCATTGGTGGTTTCGGCATGCGACACGATGAAAGTTGAACCGTTGGCTCCGGGGATGGCCGCGTGGTTGAAATGCCATTGATAATGCAACGGAGAGCTGCCGGTGGCGGCGGCTGAGAATATCGCAGTGTCTCCTGCAATCACAGATTGGCTCTGCGGAGCGCTCGTAATGACCGGGATACCGGGGGCGTCATTGTGAGTGTATTTGAGCAGGGCGATTTTCTCGTAGCCGGCAATGACAGCCACGCCGGCGGCATAGACGCAATTGGTGCCGGCGGTGCGCACCGCGACCCCACGATCGTTATAGCCCGCATCACCGCTGACTATGTCCGCCCAGTAGCGCGTGCCATTGGTGTCATACCGAAGCACGACCATGTCCGATGTCCACTGTTCCCCAGTGGTTGTTCCAGTCACATACAATCCGCCGTGTCCGTCGAGAGCCAGGTCCACGCCGGCATCAAAGCGGTCGCCGCCGTAGCGAGCGGACCACTGGAGGAGACCGGCAGAATTATACTTGAGCGTGAATATATCCTCATTTGAGTGATATCCGCCCTCTTCATCGTAGACGTAGCCAACCAGCGCGCGGCCGGTGACGTAAATGTTGTCCTGCGAATCAACGACAATTGCGCGAGGCTCTTCGTCGCCTTGTCCGTAGCCAAAGCGGCTCGCCCATTGCAGAGCGCCGGCGGGATTGTATTTGACCGTGGCAATTCTCCCATCCCAGGTGCTTACGTTGACGGAGGCAATTATGTTGCCCTGGGAATCGAGTTTCAGATCGACGGGGTAATCGTTTCCGAGGCCGCCGTAGAGGTTAGCCCACATTCTTGCGCCCGCGGAGTTGTACTTGATCACAACGACTTCGGGGGCCGAGGCATAAACAATTCCAAGCACATACGCGTTGCCAGCGGCATCGGCGACGACCCGATGGCCCCGGTCGAAACCGCCGCCGTAAGTTGCGACCCATTGCTGCGCGCCGTTGGCGTTATACTTAATTGTCGTGACGCCTCCGGTCGTTCCTCCTGATTCGCCGGTTACATAGATGTAACCGTCGGCGCCAATACTGATATCGCGGCCCTGGGCATACTGCTGAGGAGGCTGAAATTCCTGCGCCCAGATTTGATTTCCGTTTGGCCCATATTTTACGGTTACGAGTCTGGTGACGCCATTCAGGTCCCAGTCATAGCCAGTGACATAACTGTTCCCGGCATCATCGACGGCAAGGGCCCTGGCAGCGGCGCCTCCTGTTGCGCCAAAATAACTCACCCAAAGTTGCTGTCCGGCGGAGTCATATTTCGCAGTGATACAGCGTTGCGGAGTTCCCTCAGTGTAGCCAGTGACGTATACGTTTCCGGCGGCGTCGACTTCCATGTCGACGGGCTGGGCGTGAATCGCGTCGCCCGGAGCCAACAGTACGAGCCACTCGCGTCGAGCATTTCGGTTCACGCTCACGACTGCGCCGGCGCTCGTTGCCGTGCCGACCCGGTTGCTCACCAGAACGCTATATTCGCCGCCGTCCGTCACCTGCACGTTGGTCAGGCGAAGAGTGGCTGCATTCGCACCGGGAATGTTGGTCCCATTCAGGCGCCATTGGTAGAGCAATGGCCGGGTCCCGCTGGCCACGACTTCGAGAAGCACATCGGCGCCGATCAGCACCGAGTGTCCAGCCGGTTGTCGCACGATGGCGGGTGGCACACTAATGGTCAGCGGCGCCGATCGGCTCAGGACGGAGCCGACACCATTGCGCACCTCGACCGAGTAATGTCCTGCGCTGTTCGTGCCAGCGCTCTGGACGGTGTAGCTTGCATCTGTGGCGCCGCCGATTTCTCTGCTGTTGAAGTACCATTGGTATGTCAGGGGCGAATCTCCGGTCGCTGCTACGGTGAACGTCACAGTGGTGCCGACTGGAATGTCGCGGCTCTGCGGCCCCTGGGTGATGGTCGGCAAACCGGGCGCCGGGCGATCTTTGTACTTCGCCAGCAGGACTTCGCTGACCGGTGAATAGCTGATTCCAGAAACCAGCACATGACCCTCCGGATCCACCGCCACGGAGGATGCGTACTCCGCCGAGTCGCCGATGCGGCCGGATATTGCCGTCCAGACGCGCGTGCCTTCGGTATCATATTTGTAGGTGACGAAATCAGCGCTCGTGAAGGGGAAGTTCTTTGAGAATGTCGTGCAGGCATTTCCATTGGCGTCCACGGCAAGGCTGTCCCTGCCGCCGTAGCTCGCTGCGTCGATTCGGGATGCTATCCATAGTTCGTTGCCGTTGGCATCGTACTTAACCGTCGCAAACCCGCTCACGTCGGTATTCTCCTGGCCCGACAAGCCCGAATAGCCAGCTACGTAAACGTTATTGCTGCTGTCGATCGCCATCGAGTACGGGACATCGTAACCGTCCAGAAACCCGTGATATTGGGCGAGCCAAAGCAGGTTGCCGCTGGGGTCGTACTTGAGCGTAAGATAATCGCTGTCGTAGCCTGTTTCGGCGGCAGCGCCTGTGACAATGACATTGCCAAGGCTGTCCAACTTCAGCGCCGCGGCAACTGCCTGGGTCCCGGCGGGCTGGCGCCGCACCCAATCGATCTCTCCGTCTGGAGCATATTTGATTGTCGTCAGGTCGAACGTCGATTCGAGCGAAGTGCCAAAGACATAGATCGCGCCGGTGGCATCGACCTGAATGTCATTCGCTATGTCCGTGCTGCTCGGAGAGGTGCGATACTCTGCGGCCCATACTTCGACACCGCTGGCATCAAGCTTTAGTGTCAGGAAATGTTGCGGCGAATCCTCTCTATCCGTGCTGCCGGTCACGTAGACGTTGCCGCTGCTGTCGAGGGCGATGGCAGTGGCCTGGTCAAACCGATTGCTCACGGTTTGGTGAATCGCCACCCAGAGCTGGCTTCCGGTGGGGCTATACTTGACCACGACAATGCCACCGGACTGGTAATTGCCTGAAGAACCAGCCACATAGAAGTTGCCGCTGCTGTCGAGCGCAGATGCCGCGACAACATTGGCGGTATTCGTGCCCAGGCCAAAGCGCGCTGACCAAAGCACCGCCCCATTCGTATCGAATTGCACAGTGTAGAAGTGGCTGAACTGACTGTTTTCAGAGTAAGCCGTCTGCGCAACGTACGCTCTGCCCTGGGCATCCACTCGCATCGTTTGCGGGAATGTGTAGTAATCGCCTGCTTCCCGTGAACCGGACAGAAATGACTGCTCGACTGCGGGCGCCAGCGTGAGCTGGATTACCGCGCTATTGGTGCTGCCTACCATGTTGCTTACCTCAACGCGATATGAGCCGACGTCGGCTGTCTGGACGTTGGATATGATCAGTGTTGCATTCGTGGCGCCCGGGATTGCGACGCCATCGTGTTTCCATTGATAGCTGAATGGTTCGCTGCCGCCGGCGATCACAAAAAAATCAACCGTGGTGCCGGCGAGTACCGTGCGCGAAACCGACTGGTCGGTGATAAACGGTGCAATGAGCACGTTCAAAAGGGCCTCGGGACTTGCCGTCGCGCCCGCGCTGTTCGTTACATCCACCGAGTACTGGCCATGAGCAAGATACGCCAGATTGCTCAGCACAAGGGTGCTGTTGGTTTCGCCCGCGATGACCTGGCCATTTCGGCGCCACTGGTAGCTGAGGGGCGCAGTCCCTGTCGCGCTCACAGTAAAGGTCGCCGTCCCACCGGCCGCTACGGTTTGGGGTGTGGGCGCGGAAACAATTACAGGTGCGCCCGGCTGGGCCAGTTGCCTGTACTTGACGGTGTAATAATCTTTCGTCCCGGCGGGTCCCGCTGATCCGCTCACATACACATTGCCGGCGCCGTCCACCTGCACCGAGCTCAAAGAAGTGCCGGTATTGCCAGGTAGAGTAGTGGTCGTTGCCCAGTCGCGGTGACCGTTCGGCCGGTACTTGACTGTTGAAAATTGGTACCCGCTATCATACGAAAGGCCAGTGACATAGATGTTTCCTTCGCCATCAATAGCGATGTCGCGCGCCGCATCATCGTTACCGCTGTTTCCCAAACCCGAATTGTATCGACTCGACCACAGCTCCTCGCCGCTCGAACTGAATTTCGTCGTCAGGTAATCCGCCGTGCCACTGTTGCCCACACTGCCGACAATGCAGACGTTGTTCGCATCATCCAGTTCCATGGCGGCAATACTGATGTATTCGTCTTCGCTCACCGCGCGCCGTTGGGTCTTCCAGACAAGACCGCCATTTGCGTCGTATTTCAAAAGATTCAGTCGCCAAACCCAGCTCGGGCCTGGCTGTTTCGTAAATACGCTGATATACGAGTTTCCTGCGGCGTCCACTGCCATCGCGAGCTCATCCAGCCGCCCGAAAACCTCGGTCTCGAAACGCGAAACCCACATCTGTGTCCCGCCCGGGGAATACTTGATGAGCGTTATGTCCCACGTGCCCAGGATTCCGGGCGATGACCCGCACACGTAAATATTTCCTGCCGCATCGATGCCCATGGCTCGACCAGCGTCTTCGCTATGTGCAGGGCCATCGTAGCGCTGCACCCATAATTCCGAGCCGGTTGTGCTGTACTTTATGGTCAGAAAGTCCATCGAACCCTGCGGGCTGGCCGATGCCCCCGTCACGTATACCTCGCCCGCGTTGTTGATGACCATGGCGCGGGGGATGTCTGCCGACGAGACGGCATTGGTGTGTGCATTATAACGGGCTGCCCAAAGTTCGGTCCCATCCGGGGCGTATTTCACGGTCGCGTAATCGGGATCGTAATTGTGAACCGTGCCGTGCGAGAAACCTGTAACATAAACGTTACCTGCGTTGTCGACCGCGATTGCAATCGGCACGTCAACTTGCCTCGGCCCTGTGTAGCGCGCGACCCACGTCTGCACGCCGTTCGTGTCGTATTTTACCGTGGCGTAGGGATCGGGATTCGCGTTGTTATCGGACGATCCGGTCACATAGACACGGCCCGCAGCGTCGATTGTCATCGCGGAGAACAAGTCTTCGCGGTTCAACGGGCCGTTATAACGGGCTTCCCACACCTGTTGCACCGGCGCGGCGTTCACAACAAGCGCGATTCCGATCCATCCTGCTAACACACCGAGTTTTGACATGATGACGTCTCCTGACGATCCCAGCCCTGCCATTATAGCAGGCCGTAAGACTGTTGACACGACTTTAAACGAGAGAAGTTTGCTGTTCTTTCAGTGAAATGCAGCCTGAACCGCATTCACCAGGTCCTCATCCTGTCGAGGGAAAACGGTCTTCAGATCAATTTTGTATCGTTGCGCGGCAACGTAACCGACAATCGCTGGCTGGCCGCGACGCAACCGCTGCGCCAATTCCTCCAGTGAAATTCTTTCCGGGGCGAGATCGATTGTCGTTGAGGGCATAATGGATTTGGGCAGTGTGCCACCGCCGATCTGCACACGCCCCGCGCCGATCTCCGCTTTCACCGGCAACCCCTTCAGTTGTTCAACGATCGTGGCGGCTCGCGTTTCGAGTTCCTCCTTCTCGGTTGAGAGCATCTCCAGAATGGGCACCCCTTGTAACCCCCGACGTGAGGAGGGGGCCGACAAATAGATTTCTGTGATCGTCTGTAGCGCGCTCAGAATCAGTTTGTCACACCGCAAGGCGCGGAAAAACGGCTCCTTCTTCAGTGCGCGCACAAGTTTTTCCTTGCCCGCGATGATACCCGCCTGCGGACCGCCGAGCAATTTGTCTCCACTGAAACAGACGAGATCGACACCGCGACGCAGCACTTCTTCCGGGGTCGGCTCATGTTCGAGTACGCCGAGTTTTTCCGTGTCTACAACTGCGCCACTGCCGAGGTCCTCGACAAATGGAACACGCCTTTTCCGGGCGAGCGCTGCCAGGTCGTCCGCCGACGGCGACTCGACAAACCCGCCCATGAAGAAATTGCTTCGATGGACTCGCAGAATGAGCGCCGTCTGCTTCGTGATCGCACGCTCGTAATCGCGCAGCGAAGTCTTATTTGTCGTGCCAACTTCGCGCAAACACGCGCCGCTGGTCTCCAGGATTTCCGGGATACGGAACCCTCCGCCGATCTGCACCAATTCCCCTCGGGAGATGACAACTTCGTTTCGGAGAGGCGAGGTCTCTCGAGCCTCGCCTTGAGTAAAGTGACGCAAGATCAAAATCAGCGCCGCCGCGCAATTGTTGACGACCGTTGCCGCTTCGGCACCGCAGAGCATCGCGAGACATCGCTCCAGATACGCTGCGCGTCCTCCGCGCTCGCCTGTCGCCAGATCGAACTCGAGATTGTTATAATTCGCACCTATCGCTGCGAGCGTCTCTACCACTGGAGCTCCGAGCGGTGCACGGCCGAGATTGGTGTGGACGAGAATGCCGGTCCCGTTAATCACGGGCTGAATCCGCGACAGCCGCAATTCCTCCACTCGCTTGCACACCTCTTCCGCCGCACTCTCCAAAGGGGTCGGTCCTGAACTTTGTACACTTTTGCCCTGCCGCAGCTCTGTCAGGTACCGCCGCACCACATCGACAACCAATGGGCGCGGCACGCCGGCGTCCCCAATGGCCTGGAGGACCTTTTCAACGGAGGGGATGGCTCGCAGCGATTCATGCTTCAATTTCACTGATGGCGCGGAACCTATGCACGTGTCTGCCTTGCGACAATTCCGATTTAAGCTAGTTTCCAATTGGCAATTTGCGATTTTCAACTTTCAATTCCGGTGAGTGAACCATGCCGATTCGCCGATAACCAAAGACCTCGTTCTTCTCGGCGGTGGCCACTCTCATGTGGCGGTCCTCAAGATGTTTGGCATGAGTCCGGTGCCTGGAACGCGCGCGACGCTGATTTCCAAAGATAATCTCGCGCCCTATTCCGGCATGCTGCCGGGGCTGATCGCCGGGCATTACTCGCACGACGAAGCCCATATCGATCTGCGCAAACTCTGCCGGTTCGCGAACGCTCAGTTTTATCGAGGTGAGGTGTCGGGTCTCGACCTTGAAAACAAGCGTGTGCTGTGCAAAGACCGGCCGCCGATCGCTTTTGATCTGCTTTCGATCAACACAGGTTCAACGCCGCGATCACAGGACATTCCCGGCGCGGCGAAATACACCCTGCCAGTCAAACCTGTCGATCGCTTCCTCGCACAGTGGCCCGGATTGATTGAACAGATCAGGAATGCACGCACCCCTTCGGTGCGCATTGCAGTCGTCGGCGGCGGGGCAGGGGGCGTCGAATTGACGCTGAGCACGCAATTCCGGCTTGGGACGGAATTAAAAGCAGCCGTTCCTCGCCTTGAGTTTCACCTCGTTACTGATACGGAAACGATTCTGCCGACGCACAATCAGAGCGTTCAGGCAAAGTTCACTCGCATACTGCGCGAACGTGGCGTCCAGGTGCACCTCAGTCATCGCGTCACGAAGGTCGAATCCAACGTTCTGCTGTGTGAGCCGGGCGCACCGGTGGCTTTCGATGTTGCGCTGTGGGTGACGACGGCTTCGGCGCCGGCGTGGATCGCCCGATCCGGTTTGGAAACGGACTCGGATGGTTTCCTCGCAGTTAATGATTGCCTTCAATCCAAATCGCATCCGTTTGTCTTTGCCGCCGGCGATGTTGCCGCCGTATTCAAGCACCCACGCCCTAAATCCGGTGTCTTCGCCGTTCGGCAGGGGAGTCCTCTCGCGCAAAATCTCCGTCGCGCGTTGCAGGGCGAAGCAGTCGAGAGTTTTGTGCCGCAGCGGCAGTTTCTCAGCCTGATCAGCACCGGTAACAAATACGCCGTTGCTTCTCGCGGCCCGTTCGCCTGCGAAGGCGAGTGGGTTTGGCGATGGAAAGATTGGATCGACCGCAAGTGGATGCGCAAATACCAGGAACCAGCTGCGATGCACGGTCAATTGGTGTCATCGCATTCGGGCGAAGCTCCTGCCCTCGGTCAGATCCGTGCAGAAGTCATGCGTTGCGGCGGTTGCGGCGCGAAAGTGGGCAGCGTGGTCCTCAATCGCGTCCTTCAGCGCCTTAAAGCGACCTCTCGTGAAGACATTTTGATCGGTCTCGATGCCCCGGACGACGCGGCAGTCACGGTGATCCCGCCCGGAAAAGTGAGCGTGCAGACTGTCGATTTTTTTCGCGCGCTGATCAACGACCCATTCACGTTCGGCAAAATTGCCGCCAATCACTCGCTCAATGACATTTATGCCATGGGCGCCGCGCCGCGCTCGGCGCTTGCCATCGCGATGCTCCCTTACGCTGCGGAACAAGCACTCGAAGAACAACTCTTCCAATTACTCTCCGGCGCAGTTCAAGTGCTTGAGGAAAATCAGACGGCGCTGGCCGGCGGCCACACTGCCGAAGGCGCTGAACTCGCTTTTGGGCTCGTTGTGCAAGGCACTGCCGATCCTGACAAGCTCCTCCGAAAATCCGGGATGAAACCGCGCGATCAACTTATCCTCACGAAGCCAATCGGGACGGGAACGCTTTTCGCTGCTGAAATGCGCGGGGCCGCGAAGAGTCACTGGATCGATGCCGCCTTGCAATCAATGCTTCTCTCGAATCGCGAAGCGACGGGAATAATCCAGCGTCACGGTGCGACGGCTTGCACCGATATCACCGGTTTCGGTCTCATAGGCCACGCGCTCGAGATGGCACGAGCCTCCAACGTTGCGATGGAAATTCGGCTCGCCGAGTTGCCGTTGATTGATGGCGCACTCGATTGTGTGAAGGCCGGGATTCTCAGCACGCTCTATCCGGACAACGTTCGCAGCAAACGCGCCATCTCGAACCTCGACGCCGTCGCAAATTCCGATGGCTTCCCGCTGCTATTCGATCCTCAAACTGCCGGAGGTCTCCTCGCCAGTGTTCCTCCACAAAATGCTGAGGCGTGCCTGCGCGAACTCAAATCCACCGGCTACCCGCAAGCTGCGATTATCGGCGCTGCCAGCGCTGCGAAATCGCCTGAATTCCTGATCTCAGTGGTTAAATGAATTTTCAATTCTGCGAAGCAGCCCCGCCGTTTCTTCGGAGCGTGTTGTCGAACCCAGGTTCTCCAATCGCATTGTGATGGTGAAACCCGACTTAATACTTTGAAACGGCGGTGGTTCAATTTACCTTTGCAATTGCTCCTCCCGGAGAGTGATGGGTGCCTGGTGGCCCTCGCGGTCTTCAAAACCGTTGTCGGCTCGTTTACGAGTCGAGGTATGTTCGATTCGTACCCTCTCCGCCATCCCGGCGTTCTACCAATCCACCACGGACCCGTCGTTCAGATCGTAGGTCTCGCGATTGCGCCAATCATGGTCCAATTTGCCCGCGATCTGCTCCTCGTCCAGTTCAATGCCGAGCCCCGGACCTTCCGGAATCCTCACGTATCCATTTTCAACTTTGAACGGTTGCTTGATGTAACCCTCGCCCAATGAGACCTGCTCCTGGCACATGAAGTTCGGAATCGACGCGGCCAGTTGCAATCCAGCAGCCAACGAAATCGGTCCGAGAGGATTGTGCGGAGCGATCGTCGCGTAGTGCGCTTCGGCCATGCCGGCAATCAGGCGCGCTTCCATGATTCCGCCTGCATGACACAGGTCGGGCTGCAAAATCGTCGCTGCGCCTTTCGCGAGAATTTCGCGAAAGCCCCACTTCGTGAAAATGCGTTCGCCCGTCGCAATTGGCAGGTGCGTCCCGCGCGCAATTTCGGCCATCGCGTCCACGTTCTGGCATTGCACCGGTTCTTCGATGAACATCGGTTGATGCGGTTCCAGTGCCTTGATGAGCAGCTTCGCGTTTTGCGGGCTGATCGCGCCGTGAAAATCAATCCCGATGTCCACGTCCATTCCGCCCGCCTTGCGCAATTCCGCGAATGACGCTGCGACTTCTTCAATAAATTTCGGGGACGCGATCACTCCTGATTGCGTGGAATTCTTAATGCCCGTTTTGAAGGCGGTGAATCCCTTCGCCTTCCTCTCCTTTAATCGCTCCGGGCTGTTGCCGATGTGAGCGTACACGCGTACGCGATCGCGGGTCGGTCCGCCGAGCAATTCGTACACAGGCACGCCAAGGAACTTCCCTTTGATGTCCCACAGGGCCTGCTCGATGCCGCTCAACGCGCTTGTGAGCAGAGGCCCGCCTCGATAAAATGCGTGCCGATAAATCGCCTGCCAATGGTGCACGACGTTGCGCGGATCCTTGCCGATGAGATATGGGGCGACCTCTTCGACTGCGGCTGCGCACGTCTTCGCCCGACCTTCGAGGATGGGTTCACCAAGCCCAACGATTCCCGCATCTGTGTGCACCTTCACGAACAACCAGCGTGGCTTGACGAGGAACGTCTCCAGTTTGGTGATGCGCAGCTTTGTTTTGAACTGCGGCGGTTTGCCTTGAGTTTGCGGCAACGGACTCGTGTAAGGCTCCTGAGACTGACGTTCTGCGGCCAAAATGCGTGTCCCGCCTGCCGCGGCTACACCGATAAATACTTGTTTCAGGAATTTTCTGCGTTTCAACGAAGACCGTTCACCAATTGTATCGTTCATACTGTTCCTTTCGCGTAAGCAAATGATCCCGTGGGTCGCGTGGAGTAGATTGCGCCAACCACGAGCATCGCTGCTACCAAATAAATCGCGCCACACCACGCGATCGCGTCGCCCATGTTTTCGACTTCAGTCGCCTTACTGCCGTACTTCGAGGCAATACCAACGAATAGCGGACCCAGCGCGCCTCCGCCCCAGCCAACGGTATTCATTAGGCCGGCGGCTGATCCGCGGGCACGCGGTTCGATGCCGTCAAAAAGCGAGGCGAAGATGCCGGAGTCGTAGAAGCCCTTGCAAAATCCGAAAATGGACATCGCTACCAACAGTGTGCTTGCGTTGTTGGTTTTGCCGACAATGAACACAAAAGCCGAACCGGCAATCAAACCGAGCGCCTGGACCAGCATACGGCCGCCGCGGAATTGACGGCACAATCTGTCCGCCAGCCACCCGGCGAGTGGCACGCTGCACGCGCTGGCCAGGTGAATGAACACCGTCCCGGAAAGCCCGGCGGTCGTGAGTTTGAAATGGAATTTCTCGACGAGAAATGTCGGCGTCCATGTCAGGAAAATCGTCGCCACAAAATTTGCACCGACAAACGCCAGCATCAACAGAGGCGTTGTGGGTGTCCGAAAAATGACCCGCAGCGTTTCACCGACCGAAAGCCGTCGCTCAGAACTCACCGGCTGCGTCCCGACCTCGGGCGTCTCGGAAGCACCGCGCTTCGGCTCCCGAAGAAATTTGTAGAGCACTACCGCGAGCACCATCCCCATGGCCCCAAAAAAGTAAAAGCCCACCCGCCAGCCACGCAATTCGGCAAACCAGGCCGCGAGCCAGCTTCCAACGATTGTGCCGATGTAGACGCTCGACTGATGAAACGCCAGCGCCCGTGAGCGTGTGCGCGGCTCGTGATAATCGCTCGTCAGCGACATGCTCGCCGGAAAATAAAACGTTTCGCCGAAACCTTCGATCGCTCGCACCGTCACGAAGTGCCAGAGTTTGTTGCACCAGCCGGTCGTGATGGTTACGAAGCTCCAGAAGAGACAGCCGCCAAGAATGAGGTCTTTTCGGCGGAAACGGTCACAGATCAACCCCGCGAAGGGCGCGCCCGCTGCATAGACCCACATGAAGGCTGAGCCGATCAGCCCGAGCTGGACTTTGTCGAAACCGAATTCCTCTTTGAGCTTTGGGAACACTGAGAAAATCGCCTGACGGTCGGCATAATTGAAGAAGCAAATGAACCAAAGCATCAGCACGACCCACCATTTATAAGACCCGGAGCGTCGCCCGGTTTCGAGATTCTGCGCGACCACGGTCACGGCCGCACCGCCGTGCCGTCCCGCCGCCGCACCGGCTCCCAGTAGCCCGGCTGTTCGGGATAAGGGAATTTCTTTGCCGCTTCCTCGTTGATGTCCACCCCCCAACCGGGCGCTTCGTTTACGTAGAAGTAACCGTCCTTCACCGTCGGACAGCCGGGAAATACTTCGCGCATTGCGTCGCTGAACGTAAGACTTTCCTGAATCCCAAAGTTGTGAATCGCGAGATCAAGGTGAATGTTCGCGGCATGCCCGACGGGCGACACATCGTTCGGCCCGTGCCACGCCGAGCGCACATTGAACCATTCCGCGAGCGTGGCTATTTTTCGCGCGACGCTGAACCCGCCCGTCTGCGACAGGTGCACGCGGATAAAATCAATTAGCCGCTCTTTCATTAACCCAACCCATTCATGCGGGCTGTTGAATAATTCGCCCATGGCAATCGGCACCGTCGTTGCGGCGCGAATCTGCCGGAAATAATCGTTCGCTTCGGGCGCAACGGGGTCCTCGATGAAAAACGGCCGATACCGCTCCAATTCTTTCAACAGGCGGATCGCGTCACGCGGCTCGACGCGTTCGTGCATGTCGTGCAGCAGTTCGATCTCCTCACCGCAAGTGTTTCGAATGTGCTCGAACATTTTAGGTGTCGCCTTCAGATAAGGCCGCGCTTCCATTAATGTGTCCTGAGGCGCGCCGAAGCCCGCGTCGCGAAAATCCGCCTTGGTTGAAAGGTGAGGGGAGCCGTACGCGCCAAGTTGAATGCGAATGTGACGGAACCCAAGTTCCATGTTCTTCTTGACGCTCTCCTCGAGTTCCTTCAAGTCGCGCCCGCTCGAATGGACATAACAATCGGCCGCAAACCGGCATTTGCCGCCGATGAGTTGATACACCGGCATCCCGGCGCGCTTGCCCTTGATGTCCCACAACGCCATGTCGAGCCCGCTGAGCGCGTTGTTCAACACGGGTCCATTGCGCCAATACGAACTGGTGTACGCGTTCTGCCAAAGGTCCTCGATGTTGTCTACGTCGCGGCCGCGCGCAAACGGATCGAGATATTCTTCAACCGCGGTCACCACGGCGAGCGGCCGCTGGTTGAACGTCGCGCATCCAAGGCCATACAACCCAGGCTCGCTCGTCTCGACTTTCACCACCACAAGCCGCGCCCGTTGGGGCGCAGTTTTGATCGCGCGCACTTTGGTGATCTTCAGCGGCGCCAGACTCTTCGTTCCTCGCCTGGCTTCGGCTGCAAACGCGTTCGAGGGCGACATCAGACCAACAGCACCCGCGCCAACGCCCAGCCCAAGTCCCTTAATCCAATCCCGTCGGTTCATAAGAATTAGTGTTACGGTGACGCTCGCAGTGACGATGGCATGCCCGGCACTTTGATTCGCTGCCCCGTGTGTTTCAACGCGGCGCCTATCCCGGCAAAAATCCACAGTTCCCGGTCAGGGTGACATTGCACCACGAGATATTTTCCGTCCGAAGTGAATGCGACACCTTCCGGAATTCGTCCGATGCGATGCTCCTCAACGATTTGAAACGTCCTGCCCTTTCTCGCGAGCAGCACCAAAGCCCCTTGCGTGGTGCGATTTGGATTCTCCGGCGCAAGATTGGACCCATTCATCATGACCCCCGCGAGCAGCTTGCCGTCGGGACTGATCTCAATCGATTCAGGCACGACACCGACCGCGACGTAATCGATCGTCCGCATCGGCTTTGACTTCAGATCAATCACCGTGATCGCGTCGCGGTCCATTCCATTGCCGTAGCCCTGTCCCGCTGTCGCGGCGATCTCCCCATCGGGCGTGATGACGACTCGATAGGGTTGGCCGTAAGCGGCAAGCTTCTCGCCTGTCGCAGTAACCGTTTCGTCATTGATTTTCAGCACGGCGAGATATCCGCCCTTTTGGGCACTCACCAGCGCAAGCTTTCCATTGGGGCTGATTGCAACGTCCGAAGCGCTTTCAGCCGCCGGACAGACATTCACCGTCTGCACAGGAGAAACTTCTCGCCCGCGAATCGACAACACCGACACAGTGCCGTCTGCGCGGTTCGCGACCAGTGCCAGTTTTCCATCCCGTGTAATCGAAATGCCCGACGGCTGCCGTCCAGTTGTGACTTTGCCAATCACCTTCGGCGGCTTCGCCGACAAATCCAAAACATGCACAAAGTTTTCGGGGACCCAATTGGTCGCGTCCATGGGGTCGGCCTTCAACGAGTTCGCAATGAGCCCGAGCTTTCGATCCGGCGTTATCGCGATATTTGATGGCGGCCCGACGACCGAATTCGGAACGTCAGTAACGTGTTCAACGGAGGGAGGAAACTTTGAGAAATCGAGGATCGAGAGCGAATCCGGCGCATTTGGCTTGATCACCTTCGGCCCGCCCGACGTCAGCTCGATTTTATTTTCGTTCCCCGAAATGACGATCTGTGCCGACGCCGTAAGGCCAAGGCCCAGTGTGATGATAAACAGAAGTGCTTTGATCTGTTGTGCCATGCGCCGCGGTCCTTCCGGGAATTCGCTGGCAGAATACTTCGGCAAACCAGGACTGCAATGCGTTTGTGGCGAAGATTATCGCGTTATCCGCGCTTCATCGCGCCTCCCGAATACGCCCACCACCGGAAAGTGGTCTGATTCCCCGGCCCTGACGACACGCGCCTCGTAGCAGTAAAGCTCCGGCGGGTAAACAATATGGTCCATGCGGCGCCGTAAAGTAATCACACTTGTCTGCCACTCCCACGTCGGTGTGTGGCGGTCAAACTCCGGCAACGCGTTTTGCATGCCCTTGCCCTTCAACCAGCGCAACACACCGCTCCCTTCACTATCATTGAAGTCCCCAGCGATAATCATCGGCACGTCGGCGCGACCCGTCGCGTAAAACCGTTGAATCTCCCGTTGGCGATCGTCATCAGTGAACAAATACCCGCTCACACCAAAACTTCCTCGATCGCTCACCGGCGGACGCAAGTGCACGTTCAGGACCTGCACCGGCCCCGCGTCCGTGGAAAAACTCATGATCCATCCATCGAACCATCCGGTATCCGAGGGAATATATGCGGTCTCTATCGGACGAGTCTTCGAAAGGAAACCAAGCCCGCCTCCTGCCCGGCCCTTCGAGCTGCGGAAACTCATGTATGGGTAATCGCGCGACAGCGCCGCACGCAAAAGCTTCTCCCAGTCCGCCGTTGTTTCCTGCAAGCAGATGATGTCCGGCTTTTCCCGCCGGATGACTTCCACCGCCGACATTGGGCTCGGCCCACCCCAGTTCACATTGTACGTCATCAGCCGAAAATGCGGTCCCCTGGCTGTTTCCGGCGGCCGCACCGACCGGCAGCCGGTCAGAACGACAAGAAAGCCGAGCAGACAGAACGCTGCGGGTTTCATCATATGCCAGTTATACGCCGACGATGGCGAAAGTCATCGAGGAAACGGTTGGCCGGTCGTGTCTCTGCGGCGCGCGAAAGCGATTGCGCCAACCGCCAAAAGCAACGCAGCAATGCCGCCTCCCAGTGCGATTGTTCGAGCGTTAACATCAATTCGTCCAAATGGGCCTAGAACGACGCATCTATAGCGAAACTCCGATGGGGTCATCTGCCATTCCTTATATCCAATCTGCCCCAATGGCGTGTTGATCGTCCAATCGTGGACTGAAGTGTAAAGTGGTTGGGCGTGAATCGTGAGCAACGATCCAATCAAGAATCCTGCCAAAAGCGCCAATGCTTTACCACGCCCACTTCTCATGTGCTCGGCTTTGTTCTGTTTGGCGCATTCCTTTGCAGGTGCTTCAACAACATCTGACGGCGGTCGCGAATAGGCAGGTAGCCGCGCTTGCGCTGCCATGCCCAGATTTGTGCCTTGGTCGTCCAACTGGCATCTTCGTCCAATTCATCGTCCGACTCCTCGTCGGGACCGTACACGATATCGTGATCGCCCATATCCAAAGCGTGCTGCTCCAGAACGTCAAACAACTCCAGCGCACGCTGTGCGTCGTATCCAGCCGCAAGGCACATGTCCAAACCATATCGATCCGCATCGCACTCCTTTTCCGGGCCGTACAGCCGACGCTCAATTGCGTGAAAGGCAAACGCAAAAAGCGTCGCACCAGGTAACCGTACAATTTTGTCTACCCAACGAGCGAAGATCTTGATGTGGCCAAGGTCGTGATGCGCGATCTCGTGCGCCACAACGAGAGCAACCTCGTCGTCCGTCGGGCAGCGTTCATAGAGTCGGCGTGAAAAGTAAATGTAACGTCCCGGTGCAGTAAAGGCCGTCGCCACATCCAGCCATGGAATCTCGACGACCAGACGCTCCGCTTTCGGGCGGCCAGCTTGTAGGCGGTCCTCCACTCGACGCGCCCGATCGATCGCCCACGCTTCAGTTTCAAAGTGAACAGCCTCCCGCATCTCCTTATGGAGCCAGTCACCGAACGAAGCTCCCTTCTCAAACTTAAAATCGCCGGCCATACCAACACGCCGAATGGTAGTCGATAGGTTGGACTTCAGTGGGCAAAAAGTCATCATTTTACCGCTTTCGTATGCAAAGACCCCATTCCGAGGCGTCGCGCCCGGCAGGTAAGCTCGTCTCTTGAAATATCTTTCCCACAGGGGAATTTTTGAGGGTGAAGAAAGACATTCGCATCTTGCTGCTGGAAGACAACCTCGCCGATGCGGAGTTGGTGAAGTACGCCCTGCGTGAGGGCGGGCTCAACTTCACCATCACTCGGGTCGATTCCAAGGCCCAATACCTCAAGGAAGTGGACGAAAATCCGCCCGACATCGTCCTGCTGGACTATTCGCTTCCGGATTTCGATGGCTTCAGCGCGTTGACCATCGCGCAGGAAAAATATCCCGATATCCCCTTCATCTTTGTGACCGGCACGCTGGGTGAAGAAGTCGTCATCGAAATGCTCAAGAGTGGCGCGACGGATTACGTCCTCAAGACACGTCTTTCGCGACTCGTTCCGGCGGTGCAACGCGCTTTGCGTGAAGCCGGCGATCGGGCGGAACGCCGTCGCACAGAGGAACGTCTCAAAAAATCCCATGAGCAACTGCGCGCGCTGTCGATGTATCTCCAGCATATCCGAGAAGATGAGCGAATTCGCATTTCACGCCAGGTGCACGACGAATTGGGCCAGGCGCTCACCGGCCTGAAGATGGACTTGTATTGGCTGGCCAACCGCCTGCCCAAGCAACTCCGTGCCGTGCGCGAAAAAACGAAAACGATGTCGTCGCACATCGACACCACCATCCAAACGGTGCGCCGCATTTCTACCGAATTGCGCCCCGGGATCCTCGACGATCTCGGCCTGTTCGCGGCCATCGAGTGGCAAGCGGCGGAATTCCAAAAACGCACCGGCGTCAAATGCCAGGTCGCGTCCGAATTGAGCGAAACCATTCTTGACGAGGAATTGAACACCGCCTTTTTTCGGATTTTTCAGGAGAGTCTCACCAACGTGGTGCGCCACGCCAACGCCACACGCGTCGATGTGCGCCTTTGGGAGCAGGAAGGAAACCTTTTCATGGAAATCAGGGACAACGGACGCGGCATCTCGGAAGCCGAACTGTCCAACACCAAGTCTCTTGGTCTGCTGGGGATGCGGGAACGCGTCGCGCTGTTGCGGGGCGAACTCACCGTCAGTGGCGTGCCGGGCGAGAGTACGACCGTCCGCGTGCGCATACCGCGCCATCAGCCGGCCACAACCGAATCAAGCAACAATGAGAATACTCATCGCAGACGACCACGCGGTCGTGCGTCATGGGCTGAAGCAAATTCTGGCCGATGACTTTAAAAGGGCCGAGTTCGGCGAAGCCCGCAACGGCCAGGAAGCGCTCGCTCGAATTTGGAAAGAGAAATTCGACATCGTCATCCTTGACGTGACGATGCCGGGCCGTGGTGGTCTCGACGTCCTCAAGGAAATCAAAACTGCCCGCCCGAAGTTACCCGTGCTCGTCCTGAGCATGCATCCCGAAGATCAATTTGCGGTGCGAGTGCTCAAAGCCGGCGCCTCCGGCTACATGACGAAGGAAAGTGCGCCGGAAGAGCTTGTGGGCGCGGTAAAGAAGATCCTCGGCGGCGGACGGCACATCAGCCAGTCACTGGGCGAAATAATGGCTGCCCATTTAACGCTCAATACCAACCGCCCGCCCCACGAACTGCTTTCCAACCGCGAGTTTCAGGTGATGCGACAAATCGCTTCCGGCAAAACGGTGAGCGAGATTGCGCGCGAACTCTCGCTCAGTGTCCGCACCGTCAGCACTTATCGCACGCGCATCCTCGAAAAGACGGGCATGAAGAGCAACGCCGAGTTGACCCACTACGCCTTCCAGAATCAGCTCGTGAACTAAAAAATCACCCCCGCACATCGCTGTGCGAGGGTGATCGCAAACCCAGTTGCAGAATCAGAACAGTTAATCAGAACTGCTCAACGAAATCAGGATGCGCAGCACGTACCAGAACAACAGCGCGACAGACGCAAACAGCGACAGCGAAGCCGCCACATGCTGGTCCGTGTTGTAGTCATGGATGATCCGCGACGTGGAATACAGGATCGCGCCCGAGGCGAACGCAACCATCACGCCGGCGAACACAATGCCCAGGCTAAACCCGAACATAATGCTGCACACAATCACGCCCAGGGCGACGCACCCGCCGACTTTGAGAATGCCGCCCAGGAACGAAAAGTCCTTGCGCGTCGTGAATGCCGTCACCGTCAATCCAAGGAACAATAAGCCCGTGATCACGGCCGCGATCGGGATCGTGTCCGGGGATGAAAACGTGACAGCAATGTATAGAAGCGGGACAAAAATGATCGCTTCGGCTACGACGTAAAGTCCGAGCCCGAGGTATTGAGCACCCTTTGAAACACTCGAGTGCGCCCATTTCTCGGCAACCCACGACACGATCATGAAGGCCCCCAACACAACCAGCCAGGAAAACTTGCCTCCGAGCATCGTGCGCGTCATGGCCGCTGCGATGCCGGTTTTAAAGATGACGAACTCCAGCCCCATGAAGGCGAGAATCGCCATCGCCAGGTGTTGATAGGTACGGCGGATAAAAGCAGCGCGCGCATCCGGCGACGCTTGTTCAGCCTTGGAATATGTGCCACTCAGTTGTGTTTGCATAATTGCCTCAGGATTGAGTTTCTAGCAGGAGCTCTGCCAAAAAGCGAGTATAGAACTGTCGCATTTTTAGACATTTTTCGGAACCGCCCAATGACCCTCCCGATACTGCCGCCGCAACAATTGCGCCGCCTCGCTGTCATTGAGTAGCTGTTCCTTTTCCGGGTCGAAATGTAGCACACGTCCCACCCTCGTGGCAATATTGCCAAGGTGACACAAGGACGCCGACAAATGCCCAATCTCGATGTCCGCATTCGGATGTTTTCCGTCCTTAATGCATTGCAGGAAATTGCGATGATGCCCGGTGTCATTTGGCCGGCCTGACATTTTCTCTTTCGGCTCATTGCGCGGGCCGAACAGTTCCCACCCTTTGCCTTTGCCAAAGATCAGCATCCCTTTGGTGCCGTAGAACGCGTTTCCGTTCTCATGCCCTTCCTGCACGTAGGGCGACCAAATACGCTGTTCGAAGATCAGTTGCTTCGGACGGCCCGATATTCCCGCACTCGGATACTCAAAGAGCACGTATTGCGTGTCGGGAAACTGCTGGTCGTCATCAAAGAAATACTTCCCGCCGATAGCGGTGATCTTCGACGGATGCGTCTTCACGCCGAGGCCCCAGCGCGCGATGTCGATGTCGTGCACGCCGTCATTGCCCATGTCGCCGGTGCCGAACGCGTACCACCAGCGCCAGATCGAATGCAGAAGGTTTGATTGATAGGGAACGGGCGGCGTTGGACCGAGCCACAGGTCGAAATCGAGATGCGCAGGCGGATCAGTCGGCTTCGCCCGCTCAATCGTGCTGCGCAACTGGCTGTTCCAGGCCTTGGCTACGAGCACATCGCCGATGGCTCCGTTTGCGAGCAATTCTGCGGCACGGATCGCATGTTCCGCGCTGCGCGTTTGCGTGCCTGTCTGCACAACGCGCTTGTTCCGCCGCGCCGCTTCAACCATCAACCGCCCTTCACGCAAATTATGGCTGCACGGCTTCTCGACATACACATGCTTGCCCGCTTCGCAGGCGAGAATTGTCGCTGGCGCGTGCCAGTGGTCGGGCGTCGCGATGATGACTGCATCAACCGCCTTGTCCTCGAACACGCGACGCATGTCCTTCTCCTGCTTCGGCGCTTTGCCGAATTTTTTCTCGACCGTTTGCGCAGCTTTGCCCATGCGGTTCGAATCCGCATCGCACACATACGCGATCTCGACGTCCTTTTGCTCGACGAACGAGTTCAGGAGGTTACTGCCCATGCCGCCCGGCCCAATTACGCCGATGACCACGCGCTCATTCGCGCCCGCCGCCCGAGACCGCGCTGGCAATCCGAGCGTGCTGGTGGCAGCGAGAGCCGTCGCGGTTTGCTGGATAAACTTCCGTCGGTTGGGTGAGCGCATGCGAAAGAATGGCGTGGTTCGCATAATATCGCGAGGCTGCGCCGATCTTTCCGTCGCCGCAATAAAAAACTTCGAAAACGAGGAGCCCCTTCCGCATTCGGCCACGTCCTGGAGTGCGCCGGTGCTCTGGCGCTTTGTTAGTTGGTCCGTGGCGCAATCTCCCGATGCACGCGGAACGCGAATGTCACGAGATTTAGGGTTGCAAATCACCACCTCTGGGCTAAGTACGGTTTCATGACGAAAAATGTAAAAGCAATTCCGGACGGCCACCACACGGTCACGCCTTATCTCATGATCAGCGGCGCTGCGAAGGCGATCGATTTTTACAAGAAGGCTTTCGGCGCGAAGGAAGTCCTCCGCATGGACGGACCCGAAGGCAAAGTCATGCATGCGGAAATCCAGATCGGCGATTCGCGCATCATGCTCGCCGATGAAGTGCCGAACATGGGCTTTCGCAGTCCGAGTTCGCTTGGCGGGACAGGGGTTGGCATCCTTCTTTATGTGCCGGACGTAGATGCGTTGGCGAAACAGGCGACTGCTGCGGGCGCAAAAGTCCTCCGGCCGGTGCAGGATCAATTCTATGGCGATCGCGCGGGCACGTTCGCTGATCCGTTCGGCCACATGTGGACACTCAGTACCCACATCGAGGATGTCCCGCCCGACGAGCTGCGTAAGCGCGCCGAAGCCATGTGCAAACAAGGCGCATCGCAGTCGAAGGGGTAAGTAAAACAGCGCGAGCATTTCGAGAGTTGCGGGAATCGCGGGAGGTTCTACACTGGCGTCGAACCAACGCCTCAATTTATGAAACCATCGCTCAGAGTTTCTCGCCGCCACTTCATTGCCACTACCGCTGTTGCGCTCGCTGCACCGCGAGTGCTCACGGCCCAAAAGTCCGAGAAACAGCTCGTCATCGGTACGGGCGAGCATCGCTATGAGGTCTTCCACGATTGGCCGCAGTTGCCGGACAAATATAAATGGCAGACGACCCACAACGTCGCGATCGATCGCGAGGGATTGCTCTACGTCATCCACGAGGGCCGCGAGAATCTCAAGGATCACCCCTCGATTTTCGTCTTTGATCCGAAAGGGAAGTTCGTGCGCGCTTTCGGCAACCAGTTCCAGGGCGGTGGGCACGGATTGGAAGTGCGCACCGAAGGCAAAGAGCAGTTCCTCTATGTCACGGGGTATCAGCAGTTGAAGAATTTCGCGAAGCTCACACTCAAGGGTGAGCAAGTCTGGGAGAAGCGTGCCCCGATGGATTCAGGCATTTACGCGAAGGACGAGGATACTAAACCGGCCAAGCGCTGGGGCCGTGACGCATTCATGCCCACAAATTACGCCTTCCTGCCCGATGGCGGTTTTTATGTCGCCGATGGTTACGGATCGTACCGCATCCATCGTTACGACAAGGATGGAAACTGGAAATCGATGTTTGGCGCTCCCGGCAAGAAGGACGGCGAGTTTAATACACCTCACGGGATTTGGATTGATAGTCGCCCGGGCCGCGACCCCTCCGTGATCGTTGCGGATCGCGCGAACGCCCGCCTCCAATGGTTCACGTTCGAGGGCAAGCATCTCAAGACGCTCGACGGCTTCATTCTGCCGGCCAACATCGACGCTCGCGGGGACGTCCTGCTCGTGCCCGACCTGAGCGCGCGCGTCACGCTGCTCGATAAGGACAACAATGTGATCGCGCATCTCGGCGAAGACGTGGAATGGCGCGCTGAGGTGAACAGCAAGAAGTTGCGCAGCGCGGCGAACGGGGAAGGGTGGGTCTCCGGAAAATTCCTGCATCCCCACGACGCATGTTTTGATCGCGATGGAAATATCTTTGTTGCGGAGTGGGTCCACACCGGGAGAATCACGAAGCTCCGTCGATTGACTTAGATCGCAACGACACATCCCCATTTGTTCACCTCAGCTCGCGCTAGGGAAGGGCAATTCGCCCGATAATCGGCCGCGGATCTCGCGCGAGAAAAATTGCAAGAAAAAGCGCAATCGCTTCGTTAGGGTTTTACCCCCCTTGAGGGGTAGGAAAGTTTTCTACCCACGCATGGGTATGAGACCGACTATTCGCCTACCGACCTCGTCTCTATTCTGCAAATCGATACGACGTTTAGCCCGTAACCAGAACTGAGATGCGTGCTTTTGCTGGAAAGAAATGAACCGAAGTTAATCAGAACAATTGCCCGTAAATCGATTTATGAGTGCCAACCAACAGACCTCCTCCTTGCTTGAATCCGCTCCCGCAACCGACTCTTTGAGCGGAACTGCCACCTTGCCCGAAACCCCTCCGTTCCTCCGCGTCGCCGAACACGACGATGAAGCCGACGACAGGATGACTCAACTGGCCGCGGCCGACGACCTCGATCGCGAAGTCATCCGCCTGCCCGTCGGCGGCGATGGGGACGACGAACGCCGCCGCGGCGAAGGCCTGGACGACCCCGTGCGGATGTACCTCAAACAAATGGGGCCGGTGCCGCTGCTTACAGGCGAGCAGGAAGTCGAGATCTGCCGGCGCATCGAGACAGCGCAAAACGAGGTCACGCAGATCCTGTATCACTTCGGGTTTGCGGCCAAGGAACACATCGCGCTCGCCGAACGCCTGCTGTCCAACCCGCCGCAGGAGCGATTCGACCGCGTCATCTCCGACCGCAAGATCGAATGCCGGGAAAAACACCTGAAATATCTGGCGCGACTGACAAGTACCGTCCGCCATCTCGACGAGGAGGCCGACCAGGCGTTTGCCGCCTGGCACGACGTGAGCGCCGACGGCGATGATGCCGCCGAGTTGCTGGCCAACTACAAGGCGCTCGATAAGCAAATTCAAAATGCGCTCCCGCGCTTCGAGTATCAGCGCCGCCTGATCGACGAACTCGCCACCATGGCTGACAACACGTTCGAGAAGTTCCGTTCCGTGTTCGCGCTGTTGCAAGACACTGATGAAGCCGAAGCGACGGCCGCGATTCACGACCTGCCGACGGGCCAGCGTCTGGAGCTGCGCGCTCTGGAGAAATTTGTTCGCATGCCCTGCCAGCACTTCCTCAAGGCCCATTCGAAGCTCAGGCACTTCCTTGCCGAAGCTGACCAGGCCAAGCGCGAGATGATCGAGGCGAATCTGCGCCTCGTAATTTCAATCGCCAAGAAATATACCAACCGCGGTCTCTCACTGCTGGACCTCATCCAGGAGGGAAACATCGGCCTCATGAAGGCCGTCGAGAAATTCGAGTATCGCCGCGGTTACAAGTTCTCAACCTACGCGACGTGGTGGATTCGACAGGGCCTGACCCGCGCCATTGCCGACCAGTCGCGCACGATTCGCATCCCCGTCCACATGATGGAGACGATCAACAAGCTTTGGTGGGTCCAGAGCACGTTAATGCAGGACTATGGCCGCGAAGCCACGCCGGAGGAAATCGCCGAGGAAATGGAACTGCCAGTCCATCGCGTGCGCGCCGCGCTGAAAATTTCGCAGCACCCGATTTCGTTGCAGAGTCCGGTCGGTGACGCCGAGGAGACAAACTTTGGTGATTTCATCGAGGACACCAGCGCCGAAGACCCGACGGTGCGCACCGGCTTCACCTTGCTCAAAGATAACCTGGATGATGTGCTGGCGACCCTGACCGAGCGTGAGCGCAAGGTCCTCGAATTGCGCTTTGGGTTGGCGGACGGCAATGCGTGTACGCTCGATGAAGTCGGACGCCGCCTGAAAGTGACTCGGGAGCGAATTCGCCAGATCGAAGCCAAGGGCTTGCAAAAGATGCGCCGCCACAAGCGCGTAATGCAGCTTCAAAGCTTTTTCGAAACCGACGACGGCGCATAAATCCGCGGTCGAAATGAAACTTTTTCTATGAATCTCGACTGCGATTCTGTTATTAGTGTGCTTGTCTCGGATGATCGAGCCGTAATGCCACGGAAGTCGCGCAATTCAAGTCCGACCGCTGGGCGCGAGGCATCGCCTTCGCAGGATGAAGTTCTGCGCTTGAATGCCGAGTTGGAAGAGCGCGTGCGTGAGCGCACTGCCCAGCTTGAAGCATCAAACAAGGAGCTCGAAGCCTTTTGTTATTCTGTATCACACGACCTTCGCGCCCCGTTGCGCAGCATCGACGGCTTTACCCATGCCCTGCTGGAAAGCCACTCACACCAGCTCGATCCCATCGCATGCGAGTACCTGCAGCGTGTCCACGCCGCAAGCGTGCGCATGACCCAGTTGATCGACGACTTGCTCCATCTTTCCCGCGTCGGTCGCAGGGAAATGCGAATCCAGGAGGTCAACCTTAGCGATCTGGCGGCCAGCATTGCGCATGACCTGCAGAAGGCCGACCCCGACAGGAAAGTGGATTTTGCCATTACAACGGGACTCTGCGCCCGAGGGGACGAGCGGCTTCTCCGGATTGCCCTCGAAAACCTGCTCTCCAACGCATGGAAATTCACCGGCCGCACGAAAAACGCGCGCATCGAATTCAGCGCCGGGAACAAAGACGACCAGCGCACCTTCTTCGTCCGGGACAACGGCGCCGGCTTTGACATGGCCTACGCCGAAAAGCTCTTCACCCCATTTCAGCGTCTGCACGCCAGCCATGAATTCCCTGGTTCGGGGATTGGACTCGCGATTGTGCAACGCATCATCAACCGCCACAACGGACGCGTCTGGGCCGAGGGAACTCCTGACAAGGGAGCGACCTTCTCCTTCTGCCTGCCCGGTTGAAGAGGAATCAGGAATCGGCGGCCAGCAATCAGTGACATCGGTCGCGCGCCTGCGGATTGCCCGATCACTGCCGCATTTAGCCATTGACGTACGTACAAACTTTTACTTGAATTATGTGTCCGGCAGTGCGTCAGTATTTGGTTCGCAGTTGGGGCGGATTGTGCCGCGAAGTTTGGGAGACATCCATTTCAACAAAGAGGACAGCGTTTTTATAGATGAGGCAGCCATCGAAGAAATCGTTAGTGGTGGCCGAGGAGATCCTTGACCACGTCAATTACGGGTTGACCCGCTCCGACGTTATTCGCGAGTGGGCCGAGATCATCGACGAAAATAATTTAGGTTTGCTCGAGGCGATCAATGACCTCCTCGATAACGCCGAGATGAACAACGGGACTCCGGATGCCCGTTATCTTCGGAAGCTGCGTGCCCTGCTCGCCGATCATCATTCGCAGCCCGAACGCGAAGCGCTGCGCGACCACACGCCGTCCAGCCGCTCGTAGTGCCGCTTTAGCCGGCCAGAGAATCTTTCGGATCCCTGAAGCTCAACAGCAAACACTCACTTTGCTTTCGCCAGGCGAATGATCTCCGATGGCTCTTTGCCCTCGCCCGACGATTCTTCTTTGAGGCTTAGCGAGTAAATCGCAATCGGCAGGTCGCACGCATTATCGAATTCGCAACTCGCCAGAATTCCCGTCTTCGCGATCTCTTCCGGTTCGCGCGTAGAGTCGTAAACGGCAAACATCGCGCCGAGCGCATACGCCTTTCCCGATCCGATCGCCCAGAACCGCTCGAACTCGTGGACCTCGCGAAATTCAAACATCCCGAAAATCCCGTATTGGTTCGCGATCAGCGCATCGATCTGGCTCGACTGATACGCGACGTCTTCGCCGGCATTCGGGTTCAGATGAAATTTGTCGCGCAGAATCTGATGCAGATTCAAATAAGTCTCGAAAATGTGCTTGCGCGAATCGAAGCTTAGATCGTCTGCATATTTTTCGATGATGGTTTCAAAGACATTGCTGTGTGCCGCGTCGCCGACGATCCCTATGTAAGACATTTCGAACTTGTGGATTTTCTCCGCCGACTTCTGGTACTTCTTTGCGAATTTCGTCCGTCCGAACGTAGTCAGCGAGTCCGCTGCAATGACGGCCTTTCCTGCTTTCTTGACGACAACCACGGAAGACATATCCGGTTAATCAAACCTACCCGCGGTTTGCTTCCAACTGGGGTTAAGACCCGATGATTTATTCGGGAGCGCGGTAGAAAAGAGCGGTGCTGTCCTGACGGGTGAGCTATTTCTTGAATTTCGACGCGAGCTCCTCGCTGTGTCGCGCCAGCAGACCCGCATCACTCCCGACCGCCAGCACCACGCAGCCCACTGACAGCCAATGCCGGGCGTCAGCTTCGATCGGCGCCAAAATCCCCGGCGCTTTGCCCGATTTTCGAATGCGCTTCAGAGCGTCTTCGATGGCAGCGCGTACTTCCGGGTGTCCCGGCTCGCCCAGATGGCCGAATGCCGCGGCGAGATCACTCGGACCTATAAATAGACCGTCAACACCATCAATGGCGGCGATCGCCTCCAGGTTTTGCAATGCGAGCCGGGTCTCAATCTGCACAATGACGCAGATTTCATCGCCGCACTGTTTGTGATAGTCCTTGATACGGCCATAGCGGTTGGCGCGATGGGTCACCGCTACTCCACGGATGCCCTGTGGGGGATAACGGGTGGAGGCGACGGCCGCGCGGGCTTCTTCGGGCGTTTGCACATACGGAATCAGCAGGTTCTGCACGCCAATATCGAGCAGCCGTTTCATCAGGACCATGTCGTTCCATGCGGGCCGCACCACCGGCACGGCCGTGCCTCCGACGAGGCCCTGCAACTGGCTGAAGACCATCGGCAGCTCGTTCGGGGCGTGTTCCGTATCGATCAGGATCCAGTCAAATCCGGCGCCGCCGATCACTTCCGCGGCCACATTGCTGCAGAGGCTGGTCCAAAGCCCGATTTGCGGCCGGCCTTCGCGAATGGCATGTTTGAAAGTGTTTGTGGGCAGTTGAACATTCATCCGCGGCGGTTATGGTTCAAAATATGTCGGGCGTCCAGCCTCCGATTGCCGTAATTTGCGATTGCAAAGCGGGATCTTTTGGGTTAAAAAGGAACGTAAAGCTATTCCTGGCAACGGGCATGAGGCAAGCTATCATGCCTGGTTATTATTTATGAGACATTTTGCAACACTGGCCGGTTTCGCCTGTCTGGGAGTTGTAGTAAGCGCCCCGGCGCAAACCGCTACCCCGCCCGCACCGCCGCCGCTGCCGCAGCGACTACCCGTCGCCTTTCGTCCAATTCGCGTGCCTCAGTTGGCGCCAATCCAGATGGTTCAGCCCGGCTACGATGTTCAACCGCCTCTCGCCCCGCCGCAGCCAGCACAATTTGTTAGTCCATCGCCTGTGGTTTATCCGCCGGGAGTCACGCCGCGGCCGGGCCAGCCTTTCCAATACAACCCGAACCTCGTTCCGGGGCAGCCGCTGCAACCGATTCAGCCTCAGTATGCCCAGCCTGTTGCTCCTCAACCACCAGCCCAGCCTGCCAGTTATCTCGCCTGGGATGCAGAAATGAAGGAAGCGCATCCAAAAATCGGCGACGCTTCGGCGCAGTTCACATTTTGGCTGACAAACGTCTCGAAAGAAGTCGTCGCGATCAATAGCGTCCACACTTCCTGCGGTTGCACGGTGGCGCAATTGCCGCAGCAACCATGGAAGATCGAACCGGGCTCCAACGGCCCAATCAACGTCACGATGCACCTGGCCGGAAAAATGGGCACGGTCGAAAAGGGCGTGACTATCAGCAGCACCACCGGCATCAAGACGCTCATTGTCCGCTCATACATTCCGGCTCAAACGAATGCGCAGCCGACCATTGGTGGCATGGACGCGGACCGGCTCAAGAATATGCAGCTGGCCCTTGCGGACCGGCAGGTGGTCTTCAAAGGGGAATGCGCGAAGTGCCATTCCGAACCGGCGCAGGGCAAGACCGGCGAGCAACTTTACGTTGTGGCTTGCGGTATTTGCCATGATTCGGTCCATCGTGCCGCGATGGTGCCCGACCTGAAGAATCTCAAGCATCCCACCAACGACGAGCATTGGCGCAAGTGGACGCGCTCGGGCCGCCCGGGCTCAATGATGCCTGGATTCGCGAAAGCCGAAGGTGGTCCGCTGACCGACGAACAAGTTGATTCGCTCGTCAAGTTTTTGACCGACAGTATCACTGCCAAAGCGGCGCTACCTGCGACCGCTGTCAATCAAGCGCAGGTGATCTCACAACCGCACGAAAGCGCCAGCGCCGCTCCGTCGCCTTCGGCACGAACGAAAGTGCAGTAGGCCAGGGCGCGGGTCACCCGCGCCGCGACAAGCCGCGCCATGACGGGACGCTTCATCACCTTCGAGGGGACCGAAGGGGGTGGTAAATCCACACAAATCGACCTTCTCGCAAAGCGCCTGCGCAAGCGCGGCCTCACAGTTCGCACCTTGCGCGAACCTGGTGGGACGCCTATAGGCGAAGAGATTCGGCACACCCTGCAGCACAGCGCCCAAAACCACGCGATGACCGCCGAAGCGGAATTGCTGCTGCTGAACGCGAGCCGCGCGCAGTTGGTGCGCGAAGTAATCAGGCCCGCACTGAAAGCCGGGGAGATTGTGTTGTGCGATCGGTTTCACGATTCGACGACAGCCTATCAGGGTTACGGACGGGAGCTGGATCTTCAACTCGTCCGGACGGTGATTGACATGGCGGTGGGCACGACGCGACCAGATCTCACCATTCTTTTGCATGTTCCAGTGAGTGTGAGCGAGGCGAGGCGCAAATCGAGGCCGGCAGGCACGCGCGACCGCATGGAGGAACTTGATCGCGCCTTCTTCGAGAGAGTTGAGAAAGGGTTTTCCGCAATTGCCGCCGCTGAACCGAAGCGGGTTCGAGTGATCGACGCGACGCAGCCGATTGAAACGGTGCATGAAAAGATTTGGGCGCTCGTCGCTCCGCTCGTGAAGAGTTGAACGCCATTCACCCGTCTCGCGATGTCTTCCCCAAAATACAAGCTGGCCGAAAAGGCGGTGATGGAACAGCAACGAGTCGTAGCGGAACTTCAATCGTTGGTCAAAAGCATCGAGCGTTCGGAGAAGACCATCAACGACCTGAAAAAGGAATTGGAGGCGGTTCAAAATAAATATCCGGTTCGCAAGACGACCCAGGAGGAGATTACGTATCTGGCGGATTTGCTGAAGTGCGCCAACAAGAAGCTTGGGTGGGAGAAGCAACTGGCCAGTTTGCAAAAGCGTATGCCCGAGATTCTCGATCAACTGACTTCCGTCATGAACGATCCAACCAATCCGCCGAGCGACGAGATGCGCGGCGAGATGCTCCGCGCGTTGCAGGGAGTCAAGGTCGCGATCGAGCGCCTCGAAAACGTCAAAGCAGAGTAAGGCTCTATTGTTCGCGGACGCGGTAAAATCGTCGCGCCCCCAGCGGCTGCCGAATTGTTTGTTCAACCCCGGTTCCCTGCACCGCGGGCAGTTGTGTCCAGCCAGTGGCGCTCAGGGAGTTGTTGTACTCGACGGTGTAGCGACGGCCAGTGCGTGTCGGATACGCGAGCATGAAAGTATTCGACTCGACCAATGCTTTCCATGCCGCTGCGACATTGGCCGCGCGCGGAGTGGGAATGTTCGACGCCCATGGCCCACCGCAGCCAAGGCGCGAGAGGGCAGTATCCTGCGATTGGGGACCGTAAGTGACGGAATCGATCAGATAACGCGCCCCGGTTGATGTCGTACCGGTGAGCACGAGTTCTTCGCCGGCGGTATTAAGCTTGAAGGGCGCATGGAGCGGCCCCTGGCTTGGTTTGCTGTCCGCGTAAACGACCATGTGCTGGCCCGGAGCGAGCGAGGGCAAACCATCAAAGGTGATGCGCTCCCCATCGCCAAAGAACTTCGGCGAAAGACCAACACCATTGAGCGACACGGGAACCATTGAACAGTTGCGGATCTCAACCCAATCCGGTGTGCCGCCCAATTCATCCTGCAATCCGGTCGCGTTGTCGGCGACGATCTCGGAGATTTCGAGCGCGGGTGGGGGAACACCGATGGCGAAGGTATAAACATCAGGGGTTTCTCCCGGATTCACGAATCGTGGATTGCCCGGCTTGGTAATGACGACATCGCTGATGTCTGTGCACTCGAGGTAAAACTGGACCTGCGCACCGACCGGGAGATCCGCCCAGAGCATTCCGGTATAGTTGCCATCGAACATCACGGTGTCGTCGCCGTTCATGCCGTCGTCGTAAAGAACGAGGCGTTTGGTTTCGTCGTCAGGAATATCGAGTCTGCGCCAGAGCACACTGAGATTAACAATGCCCTGGTCGTCGCGCGCGGTCGCACGGAAATGAAGCGGAGAACCGATGGTTTGCATGTCGCGATAGTCCACGGCTCTGATGTCGATGATCGGGTTGACCGCGCCGTTATCGACGTTCGGCGCGCCGGGGCTCGGGATGTTGTTCATGACGAACGAGCGCAAGCCGTCCTGATAGCGCGCATACGAAACGTCCGCGTCCATCGCCGCGTAACTAACGCGATCGACCTCGGCGCCCTGGGCATTCAGAAGATAGAGGGTCGAGCTTTCCGCAGGCAGATTAAATCCGGTGTGATAGAGGGTGCGAATGCGGTCCGAACAAATCACCAACCTGAAACCAGCGGCGCCCAATGTATCGGTGGGAAACACAAATGTATTGGTGACCGTTATCCGATTTGTCGTGTAACTGACTTGATTCGTTCCATTGACGACGTTTGTCGTCCCGTAAATCAGGAAACTTGTTCGCGCCAGGAGCAAGCGCCAGCCGGTGAGCACAACCGGCGCGCCGCTGCCATTATAAATCTCGACCCAATCGGTGTTCCGATTGCCGTCCGCCGCCAGAGGCAAGCTGTCGTTGCGCGGCAAGACTTCGTTGATGACAACGCGCCGTGTGCTGTTTCGGCCCGCGAGCGGTTCCGTCGGCGGCGCATTGGTCGCGCGACGACTGCTCAATGCCACCCACAAAACATCTCCCGAGCCAATGAGGTCGGCGAAGCCATCGCCGTCGAGATCGCCGGTGGCAAGATATCGGGTCGTGGGCACCGGCACAGTGAGGACGGGAATCGATTGATAGCCAACGAATACTGAGATGGTCAGGCATGAGTTCGACGCGCAGATCGCAGCAATATCGTTTGTGCCGTCACCATTCAGATCAGCGATGACGAACGTCGAGCCGGAAATACGCGGATCGTTATTGGCGTTGTTGACCGGTTGATGGGTAAAGGTGAGACCCGGGCCGCCAATGAAGAGATCGAAGCTGCCTTCGGCGCCGAAGAGGAAATCGGGATCGCCGTCATTGTTTTGATCGACGACTCGCATCATGTAACCGCCGGCTGTGCCTCCGCGGTAAACAGTCTTCGTTAATGTGCTGGTGGTGAGCAGATCGCCGCGGTTCTCAACCACCACGAGTTCGCCAATCCACGACCCGCCGGCCAGATCGAGATCACCATCCTGGTCGAAATCACCGACGACCATCGATTTCGGTTCATAAATGAAGGGATGCGTGTGTGTGAACGTGAACCGGCCTGTGCCGTCGCCGCGGAAAAATGATACC